>Ga0207655_1000550_pt1 | contig 47056 bp, 60 predicted proteins | sample KBSM44metaG_FD_184398 | JGI IMG/M metagenome (GOLD analysis project Ga0207655, IMG submission 184398) | Miscanthus rhizosphere microbial communities from Kellogg Biological Station, Michigan, USA - KBS M4-4 metaG (SPAdes) (version 2) | ecosystem: Host-associated > Plants > Roots > Rhizosphere >...
GATTCGTCACGGTGTGACGACTATTCGCATGGAAGATTTAACGGGCATTCGAATGAGACGAAATTCGAAAGAAGCAGGACGAACTCTTCACAGTTGGGCGTTTTCTCAACTTCAAACCATGATTCACTACAAAGCTGAGATGGCAGGCATTGTCGTTGAGTATGTGAATCCGACCTACACATCGCAGACGTGTAAATGTGGACATTGTCACAAACAAAATCGAAACCGTCATGTGTTTCGTTGTCTATCGTGTGGCTACCAAACACATAGCGATGTCAACGCAGGCATTAACATAAGTAAAGCCATTTCAGGGCTCTCAGCTAAAAAATCAGTTGCGTAACTCGTCTTGTGGTCGCAGCAAGACCGCCTGTTTCGGTACATCCACACCGAAGGTGTGAAGAACAAAACAGGATAGGGTGATGACACACCCTGTTAAACTTGAGGTTTGTTCCAAACAGAAATGGACTGCGAACGAAAAAACACTCAAGAATCCCATTTGCTTTAGCTGTGGGAGTGTCAAAGGATAAAGAAGAAGTGCTCCGTCGTTTCCACGATGCTCTAAACGAATGGAAAATCATGCAGAAACATTTTCAACTTCTCTACGAAAAGTGGGGACGTCATATTCACCAACTGTTTGATAAAACATCATTTATTCAAGGTATGTTCGTACACGACATGGATTTAGCATTTGTTAACGTGACAGCAGACGGCTTATATTACGAAATGGATGTGCGGGTAACGTATACGGACGCCCAACAACAGCAATATTATTTTCGTAGTGGCAAGCGACTTGTCATTAAACAGTGTTTTACTCCTGATTCCTTTTGCGTGGGATGTACAGGAGCAGAAACTTCAGGAGACGATGATTTTTATAATGACGAATATCTCAATGAGCCTTTGCCCACATTTTCGTTATCATCGTCTGATATTGAACAAAAGGTTGAACAATTTGTGTACGACCGTGTTCAACATTGGATAGATTTTGTTCAGAAACATGAAAAACGTAATGAAGCGAATATTGTAAATAAGTAATTAAATGAAGTGGAAGTGACAGCTTTTTAAACAAAGAGCTGTTTTCTTTTGTGTATTATTTGACCATGCACCCTCTCTAAGTAATTAATGTAAAATAATCGGTTAATTGTAAGCGAATGAAGGGAATTGAACCCTTAATGCCTGTTTGGAAAACAGGGGTTTTACCATTAAACTACACCCGCAGGATAATATTTCTTGTTTTTATTATATACCGTCGCAAAGCAAGAATACATATCTTTTTTGTATTCTTGCTCTATGACAATGATGAATCTGCTAATATCTCCATTGGAATCTCCTCCTAACGTTTAATTACAATCATGAAATAAACAAAACAAGCATACGATGGAATTAGATGTCTGTCCCTTTACGGTGGTTTTTATGCAAGTCACGTAGTTTCTTTACGTGTTGCTCACTTATTTTATGATACGTAGCAGTTACAACCCAACCGTCTTCCCAGTTATCTTGGTCATTCTTTCGTTTAACCACATTGCCGACTTTCGCAAATTTTTCTTCAATCCACGTAACATCAACAGCATATCCTCTCTTCATTTCGCATTGTACATACATCATAACAATCACTCCTTTGGTTTTAATATGGTGGAACGAGCGGGATTTGAACCCACGACCCTCTCGTTGCAAACGAGATGCTCTTCCGCTGAGCTATCGTCCCAATGTGAAAATATAACTTAAATTGTCCCAAAAATTGGATTATATTTTATACTTAAGAGGTACAAAACGATATTGAAAGGATGAAGAAACATGAGAAAAGACTATACACTTGAAAATGACCAAAGCATTGCATGGGGTTTTGACCATTTGAGCGGATTTTTTGTCCAGCAATTTGATGAAAATGAAGAACTTTTAGTTGGTGCAGACCACGGGGACAAAATCGTTGGATATTCATTGTATATGAAACCACTCACGTATGAGAAAATGGTGGAAGTGCTAAGCACGCACAAACCAGCGCTCAAAGAATTTCAAGCGTTTATCAAGAAAAAATTTGAACTTCCTTTAACAGGCTTTCATTACACAAACAACAATGGACGTTATACTACGTCGGTTACAATTGAAAGCTATGGTGATTTGTTTCGATTCATAGATAAATCGTCCTCTTATGGCTTTCTCTTAACCAATATTTTTGACATCCCTGTTGAAATTTCTCACATTTATGACTTGTTGCAGTCAAAAAATCAATAATTAAAACGTAAAGCTTCTTGTTCCAAGGAGCTTTTTTATTTAAAAATCCCTTTAATTCCCAAATGATACATTTTCCTTTATACTATTGGAAAGGGTGAAAAATCCTAACAAAAGGAGAGATAAACATGGACCAAATCACTATCAAACAACGATTTATTGAGAATGGACGGAAAATCATGGTGTTGGACAGTTATCACCCCATCATACGAGATGTGATTGCATCCGCTGCTAAACTTACAAAGTGTCAGACAGAAGCAGATGAATATCGGTTAACCATTAATGGATGTGAACTGCGTTTTACCTCAGAAGAATCGGCTCAAGGTATTTTGAATCAATATCATCAACAGCTAAAAAATCAAGGCACACGTCAATTATCCGATTATATGTATGACCGCTATGAATATCGCGTACACGCATTTCAACGAGCGGGGTGGACGATTCCTCAACGTATACAAGGGAACAAATCCTTAATTGACGAAGGGCTTCGTATACGCGATTTCAAATGGGTGGCTCAGTTGCAGGAGCAAATCCTCATGTATCAAAAACTGATAGACCTTCCTTTTTAAAAGATTTCATTAATTAAGAGAGGAATTCTAAAAAAGAGAGAGTGTAGCTAAGGCTAGCTCTTTTTTTATTTTCTATTTTGTAATTTCTCGTCCAATTGTTAAATGAAAACCAAACTCCACTTGAGGAGATAAACCTAACTCTGCTCGCGCTTCACATAAAGAAGGGCAGGAAACGGGTAACCAGTAAAAGCCTGATTGACTCTCTACAATAGGAGAATAAAAGATATCTACTTCTTGTTCGTGGCGCTTTCGCCATAGATGCTGTTTGTCTGCAGGTGGTTCTTCTCCACGCACAACAGAAATATGGGAGCCAAACAGCGGTTTGTTTAGTTTCATACCTGTTTCTTTTTCTAACCAATAGTGGTAATAAGCTAAAATATCAGCGGGACATTCCGCGATGACCCACCATTTGTTTTTGGCTTTTCCTGCAGTGGGGTCGTAAATGAGTTTGGCTTTCGTATGAAAATATGTCATGGATATCACGTCCTTATAATAAAATCGGTACACCCTCGGCAGGACTTGAACCTGCAACTCACATGATTTCGTAGACCACGGCTCTATCCAATTGAGCTACGAGGGTATGGAGGCAACGGGAAGGATTCCCACCTTCTTGGATTGTGCACATCCATTTGTCTCATCGCCATTATAATAATGGAGCGAGTGAAGGGAATTGAACCCTCATTTTCAGGCTGGCAACCTGACGCCTTACCGTTAGACGACACCCGCATAAAATGAAGCTGATAGGATTCGAACCTGCGACCCTTTGATTAAAGGTCAGATGCTCTACCTGCTAAGCTACAGCTCCGTAAAAGAGGAAGTTGTTTTCATCCTTCTATGGGTTTGTTTGCGATTCGCTCGCTTTCAATTTATGTTAATGGTGCTGATGACAGGACTTGAACCTGCAACCGACGGATTACGATTCTGTTGCTCTCCCAATTGAGCTACATCAGCAAAGTGGAGCGGATGGGAATTGAACCCACGACCCTCTCGGTGCAAGCGAGATGCTCTCCCGCTGAGCTACCGCCCCATTATGGTAGGGAATATCGGACTCGAACCGATGACCTCCACTTTGTAAGAGTGGTACTCTAGCCACTGAGTTAATTCCCTATGGTGGAAGAAGGGGGTATCGAACCCAAACCCTCTCCGTGGCTTCAACACGGCGCTAATCCATCTCAGCTATTCTTCCATGGTTACCTAGGCAGGATTCGAACCTGCGCTTACACGAGTCAAAGTCGTGTGCCTTACCAACTTGGCTACTAGGTAATGGTGGGATTAGAGGGTATCGAACCCCCGACTCGACGATTAAAAGTCGCCTGCTCTACCTACTGAGCTATAATCCCCTGTGGTAGAAGATATCGAATTCGAACCGATGACTTCTTGCCTGTCAAGCAAGCACTCTTCCACTGAGTTAATCTTCTGAAGTGAATTAATTTTTGAAAATTCCATAAATTTTGGTATAATTTAGTTATATCAATGAAAATGGAGTGTTGATTTCATGAAAAAATATATACAAATCATTGGAGATACGGGTTTTAGATTCTTTTCTGAACAAGGTATCATCTATTTCTTTCGCCCTTTCTTGAAAAAAAGAAGAAAGAGACTCTACGAACTAGCTAAAGCTTTGGAAGAAAAAGCGTTACAAATGATGCAAGAAGACAATGGCATTCGTGAAAAAGAATTAGCGATGCAAAAAAGATTAGTTAAAAAAGTATCTGTGCGCCCAACCCCTTTCAATCAAGCGAAATTAGATATCATCAATGAAACATTGATGGATAGGTTGGAACTGGATATTAAACGGTATGAAACGTATCTTTACGCGTTAGAAGCACGTTACTTAACAGAGTCCGCCTTTTTACCAAGAGCTAAGAGAAAAGAACAAAAACAAGAATTCTTAAAGCAAAAAGAAATATTTTCGCGTAACATTAAACAGTTTAAATTACAACGAGCAGAAACTTTGCTATTACAACTAAGTAAAGAAGCATAAAAACGTATAAGTAAAGGAATCAAACAGACTTGCGAAAGCGAGTTTGTTTTTTTATAAAATCTTTTGGAGCGGACGACGGGATTCGAACCCGCAATTTCTGCATTGGAAGTGCAGGGTGTTAGCCAGTTACACTACGTCCGCATTGGTGGGGCTAGAAGGATTCGAACCTTCGACTCGACGATTAAAAGTCGCCTGCTCTGCCATCTGAGCTATAACCCCTTTTGGTAGGGAATATCGGACTCGAACCGATGACCTCCACTTTGTAAGAGTGGAACTCTTGCCGCTGAGTTAATTCCCTATAGAATTGGTGGGGAGAGGGCGAATCGAACACCCAAGGCTTTCACACTGGTTTTACAGACCAGCCCGCTTCCACTTACGGTCTATCTCCCCGAAATATGGTGGACAGAGAGGGAATTGAACCCCCGCTACTCAGATTTTCAGTCTGATGCTCTACCGACTGAGCTATCTGTCCATATGACTTTTCTTCAAGTTATTCATTATCACTTTCTTGACATTGTTCCGCTTCATGCTATAACTCCTTTACAACAAACTATTGAATACACTTATTGGAGGAATTACTATGAACTTGAACAAACTTTTAATGATGCTTTTTACAACGATGAATGCGTATATCGGGTATGAAACATTTCATGCTATCATTACACATCCGTTTGGATTTTTAACGATTGCATTTTCAATCGTTTTGACCTACATTGTCGTTCAAGTAGCAAAAGGCATCAAATTAACCTTCAGTATCTAAAAGTGACATGTTAAAGAGTGAGAAGCGGTTTTCTTTACCGTTTCTTTTTTTATGGAACCCTCGACAGGATTTGAACCTGCAACCTCTGGAGCCGAAATCCATTGTTCTATCCGTTGAACTACGAGGGCATGGTTGCCTAGGTTGGATTCGAACCAACGCTACACGGAGTCAAAGTCCGATGCCTTACCACTTGGCTACTAGGTAATGGAGCGGGTGAAGGGAATTGAACCCTCGTCTCCGACTTGGAAGGACGGCATTTTCGCCATTAAACTACACCCGCAAAAAGCCAGCGACAGGAATTGAACCTGCATTGTCTTGTGAGACACTGATTACAAGTCAGTTGCATTACCGTTATGCTACACTGGCACAACCTTGCTTGGGCAGGGGTCGAACCTGCGCATCACACCCGAGGTGTTGCCTTAAACCGCTTGGCTACCGAGCAAGAGTTGGTGGAAGAAGAGGGAGTCGAACCCTCGAACCCGTAATGGGGGCGAATGTACAGTTCGCTACGTTTAGCCACTTCGTTATTCTTCCATTATGGTGGAAGGGGAGGGATTTGAACCCCCGAACCCATTGAGGAAGCGGGGTTACAACCCGCCGCGTTTAGCCACTTCGCTACCCTTCCAAGGTATAAAATGTTTCGGTTCCACTCACACTGTGAACAAGGGAGTGAACAGTGTGAATGATACATAGACAAAAATTATTGCATTTGCGATTATTGTAGCGCCCTTTATCGGTGCATTTGCTATACTTGCCATTGTGACTATGAGTATCAGAGAATAAAGGAAATGCTCTTATTTACCTCAAAACAAAAGGCTACTGCATCCATGCAGTAGCCTTATTACGTGTACAAAAGCACGAGTCATCAAAAGTTGATGATGTGTTTATACAGAGTATCCAATTGGGTAAAAAGAGTGTGGTGTACCTGTGTAAAGATACACGTTTCCCCGCTTACGACACGAATGATTGTGACGTGAGCGCCCAGTTAGATACCATAAGGCTACTTGTAAGGTATGACAAACGAAACGTCCTGCTGTTTGCTGTTGAGTGCGATACCCAAAACCAAACCCATACGCTACTTGCTGTGTAAAGCGATATACAGTTTTCCCGACTACGAATTTCTTTGTTTGTTGAACAAAACGTTTCATTTGAATACCCTCCTTTTTAAAATAAATTAACTATACTAAACAAGCGTTAAACTGAATGAAAGCAATGAAAAAGGCTACTGCATTCGCAGTAGCCTTTTCGTGTACATGTACTAAGTAAGATAGAAAGGGGAGGAAGCGTGTTGTTTCTCAGTCCATGATTCCAAAAGAACCAAAGCAGGAAAGAACTTGCTTCCATGACCACACTATGTTACTTCGTCAATGCCGAAAAACTATGCGAAAGTGCATGGAAAAATACAGTTGTCTTCTGTCCGAAAAATACTGTCCCGACTTGCTGTTGTCCGCGATATCCGCGATACTGTGTAAAATACGCTTTAACTGTCTTCATTTCCATACACCTCCTCATAATTTTAAAATTTATCTGATATGAAATGAAATTTAATTCTGAAATATGGCGACTAAGTCGCAGAGCGCATTGGCTCAAAACTGACATTGTGGATAATCCACAGGGAGAAAAGTCCCGCACTTACAAATGTAAGGTTTAGTCTCGATTAGGCAGATAAGTCATGATAAGTCTTGGTAAGTCTTGGTAAGTCTTGGTAAGTCTTCATGTGTCTTTATCTGTTTTGATAAGTTATTAGTAATATATACCACTTATGTATAATATTGCAAGCATTTTTTTAAAACCCTTTTTTTATTTTTAAAAAAGTTATAAAAATTTATTTGCTGTTCGTTTTTTTGAATGAATGAAGCAAACATACTACTAGTAATTGAACTAAGCAGGGGATAAGAGATGTCCCTTTTTCCTGCATATGGCTCCGACAGCAGGACTCGAACCTGCGACCTAACGGTTAACAGCCGTTTGCTCTACCAACTGAGCTATGTCGGAATGATAAGAGATTGCCCTACCCAATGACCCCTAAGATTCACCCGAGGTTGCACCTAGTTGATAGGACTTATCTCTGTACCTTAATAGGATTTGATGGACTTGAACCATCGCTTTTTCCTGGCTATATATAGGCCAGGAAGAAAAAGACCAAACGGATTAGCGCCCATAACGACCACCAACTCATCTGTGCATGAACCTACACAGCTTAAACCCTGAAATGGATAACAGGCTATAAACCCCGTACTCCTTTGGCGGAGACACGCCTTCCGACAAACGGGAAGGTCTTACCACTTACCTGTTGGTCATAAGGGAGAGTTTGCAGTTGCCACAGCATTGACTCACTTTTTGAACGCCCTTATGAAAGTTTTTCGTCTGCGCTGTCTTGGGTTGGCAACTTCCAAATATCACTGCGCATCCTTATAGAGGACATGTGCGAGCCAGAGGAATTGAACCTTTGCTTTCACCTTACCTGATGTTACTCAGTCACATTCGTGTTAGTGAAACGACCATCACCCACATGTTGGTTACAGAGGTGGGGCTCGAACCCACGACCTTCAGGTTATGAGCCTGACGAGCTACCACTGCTCTACTCTGTGATAATGTTATGCCTAAGGGTAGTATCTCATGTACTCTTTATCATCTCCAACACTCGTTGAAGAAAAATAAATAAATAAATAAATAAATAAATAAATAAATAAATAAATTGGCTGCTGAAGTCGGACTCGAACCGACAACCCCTCCGTTAACAGCGGAGTGCTACTACCATTGAGCTACTCAGCAATATGGCTCACCAAACAGGACTCGAACCTGTGACCCAACGGTTAACAGCCGTTTGCTCTACCAACTGAGCTATTGGTGAATAAAGTGGTTCCACTTGGAATTGAACCAAGACCTTGCTGTTATGGGCAGCTTGCTCGACCTTCGAGCTATGAAACCATAGATGGAGCGTACGGGGCTTGAACCCGTAACCTCTGCAATGCCATTGCAACGCTCTCCCAATTGAGCTAACGCCCCGTAAACAGGGAACTTACTTGTTCCCGTTAAAATAATCTTGAATCTCTAGTGCCATGGCATCCAATTTTGCTTGGTCTTGGCGTTTAGGAGAATCTTTAAAACGCTCCCTTTTACACATCCAACACGTACAATGGATTTTACCTTTAGCTAAGAGACCTGGTCGCTTTGACCAATAATCGTTATCCAAGATGCCTTCGGTAATCGCTAATTTACGATTAATAACACGAAAGCGGTGGTGACGATAATAAGATAATAAACGGTTTTTCATACTACCAGCTCCTCAATATGAAGACCTAGCTTGCAAGGAACTTCAAGGAGTATGGATGGTGCTCCTTACAAGCTAAGCGTGCAGTTGGTAGATGAAAAGAACGGATGGAACATAGGCTTCAATCCTTTCAAATGCATACAAAAAAGCTACGAGAAGATGCTCTCGTAGCTTGTAGGGTAGCAAAAAGCTACCGCGAAAAAGAATTACGTGCTTATACCGAATAAGCCTGTTGATTTAAAAGGGTGCCAATGGCGCCTTAAATCGCTTCTTTTCCTACGAGAGGTGTATATGAAGTTTTCGTTGTAAAAACAGCTTGGAAACGATATGCATTTCCCGCGTTTGTAAATCCTTGATTTATCCCGTTTGCCTTTACCTGTACGTTTGCCATTTCATATACACCTCCTTTTGGTTAAATTTATATCACTCGATATGAATCGGCTAAATTCTAAAACATTAATTAAAATCTGATAGTAGTATATTACCTTCAAAAAATTAAATACCCTTTTTTGAAATGAAATATTTTCTAGTTGTATTTTATACTTACCTTTCGGAGAGAGTCAAGCAAATGTTTAGCGAAAAAGATATCTTTTTTTGTTTTTGTAAAAAATAAACATAGGGTTAAGCCCTTTTTACATATACTAAAGCAAAAAAAGATTATGAGGTGTGGTACATGATAAATCAACACGAAACTTCCATTACAGAAGAGGACTATCAAGAAGCTCTTCAGTGTATTGGTATGCGCCATGACTTGCCTTCATCCCTTGTTGAAATTGCGCTTAGTCAATTAAAATGGCAATTAGAAGCATGCGCAGAATGCGGGACATTATTACATGAAGAAAATGTTGCGCGTACTGAAGATGGAGCAATTCATTTAAATCGTGATGATAAAAAGCAGTGTCAACGGTGTGTAATAAGTAGTTAATACGTGTTCAACATAGAAATCTCATGCCGAGCATGGGATTTTTTTTATCTGTTTTTAACGGCAAAAAATCAAGATAAAGAAGCTAAGTAAAGGAAGCAGTGTAAATACGAGACGAGAAAAGGTAGTATGTGCTATACTATGTAAAAAGAAGAAAACCATGCTTTTTTTTACATTCTTGTTCCATGAAGAACTAAGGAACAAGTACGAATAAGGAAAAGGCTAGGGAAGGGAAAACGTATGTTTTTTAAACGAATGAAACGTGCGTGTAGAAGGAGGAGAAAAGATGAAAAAATTAAAAATCTTAGCATTGATTTTGTTAGGCATAACGTATCTTATGCCGTGGTACCGAGCATCTGATGGAATGTTGGTTGGCGGACATGCGGTAAACGGATGGATGATTCCAGAGGCAGAAGGTTTAGGAATTCTTAATATTTTATATTTAACGCCACTGTTTATCATCATTTCGTTAGTTCTTTTATTTATGGGGAAAGAATCGCGCATTATCTTGTTTTTAACGGGTCTTCCAATTACGGTATTTTGGATACTAGTAACTCTAGCAGGCGTTGGTGATGGCTTATGGACGTTTGCGTTCTTCACAGGAAAATGGGCTTTATATCTTTCCGTCATTATCATGATTTTGTCTTTTGTATCAGGAAAAGAAAAAGTGAATGTCAGTCAAGCTTCATAAAAAAACGACCTCTGCTTAAGTAGAGGTCGTTTTTTGTCTTATGCAACTTCTTCTTTCGTTTTGCGCATACGATTAAAGCCAAAAAAAATGGGTAATGGAATTAAAATGAATCCGAAACTCTTAATTAAGTCGTTTTTAGCTTGTTTTTTCGTACGTTTTTCTTCATCTTGGATGTACGTGTCGTAGCTTAAACGAAGTTCTTTTTCGCTCATGGTTTGATGGGTTTTACCTGTTTTTTCGTCATATGTGCCCATACCATCTTTATAATCCGTATATGATTGAGAATACGTAGCAGATGGGCTAATCATATCAGCTACACTCATGAACACACCTATTGCACCCCCGATGCTCATCATCAGCGTAGCAAATAACACGACATACACATACAATTGTTTTACCATATCATCGCCTCCTTTTTCTTTTTGCTTCATTACAACTCCAATAATGACAAACAAGCCTGTACAAAGTAGAATGATGGCGCCACCAATGACTATCACATGTATTCACTCCTTTCGACCGACCCAGTTGTTCTTTGTCTCATTCGGTAGGAATGAAGAGTTTCTTTTTTTTGTAAAATGCTTTTTTACAGAAAAAACGTTTAAATGAAAAAGCTCTTCAATAAGAAAAGGTTCTGTGAGTTAATTAGTAATAGAAGTGAGTATGTCTTCAACATATTCATGTATTTGGGCTAAGTAAGAATAGGCAACGGCTTCGTCCATATCTTCAGCCATGTTCAGTTCACTTTTAAGAGTGAGCATTTTTTTGTTATTTGCGAATAATGTTGAATATAAAGAACAAAAAGGAAGGGGGGAATCAGGTGATTAAAAAAATTATACATGCGTTTCAACCAATAGATGATACCGAAGCTGTTGGAGAAGTAATCAAAGATGAGCGGTTGAGGTGGTTTGTAGCACTTACGAATAACCCTTTGGTTACGAAATTTAATTTAACGGAAATTGACCAAAAAGTGACTCAGGTTATTATAGCTCCTGGTCGCTACTACGTATGGGTATCTAATTTGGCGTGTTGTGATGGAGAAGAGGAAGAAGAACATATTATTTGGAAATGTAGAAACTTTGGAGAAGTGTGGGAACTGCTTACCTCGCTTCATGAACCATATGTCATAGAACAAGAACTGGCAAAATGGGCTTGTCAGGGCATGGAGTATCGAATGTGGTTTGGAGGGGTACCATTGCTCGTTCAAGCACGTGAATCCATTAATGAAGAAACGCCTGATGTACATTTAAATACAATGGAGAAAGAAGCACTATCGATTCTTGAAAAGGTTCGAAAAGAAAAAGAAAATAGAAAAATGGAATAATTTCCACCCTATTTTTTTCGTTTGTGCTATTTTAAGAAAGAACGAACAATACACAGACGAGAGGAAGAATACTAATGAACACTGAAAACACAAAAACACAACAACTAATGAACGAGGTATACGGTTTTTGGCAGCTAGATGAGAATAGAAGAAGTGAAGAAACAAGAAATTTTGGCGATAAAAATGAAATTTTATCTCTTTTTTCTGAAGCTCATGAAGCAGCAGTACGATTCGGCAACTTTAACTATCAAGTGCATAATGGTGGAATTGCTCAATGGATTTCAAATCAATATATGAAAGAAGACATTGACGGACTACTAGACATTTGCGATAAAGTGGATGAATTAAAGCTTGAAGGATTTGAAAAGATTTCACACGCAATTCGCCGTGTTCACGAACTCATGAAAGACCATGTTGAAGAAACGAATGAAGAATGTTCAACGTGTGGTGGGGAACGCGAAATTACCTATTACGACTTGGACGAAGTAGCATTCGTAGATGAAGATATGGAACAAGAATTTGAAGAAAATGGCGGAGAGATTACGTTATCTTGTGACCAATGCGGCGGAACAGGTGAAGTAACTGTTCACAATGAGTATCCTTCAGAGATTCTTACATTAGAAAAAGAATATTGTAACTTAGGAGAAGAAAAAATCTTCGACTTGTTTGACCAAATCCTTACTTATTTCTTGGAAGAAGAAAAAAGTACATGGAAGCAAGAAACGATGAAACTAAATCGTGGAACGGTTGCAAAAATGTATGCGAAGGTTAGTCCTCATACACAAACTTTGCACCTATTCGATTTAGATGAAATGGAAACAACAAGCCTCACAAATGCTATAGGTGAACTGTACGAACAAATTGAAAAATCGTATTCATTTAAACACCTCTATCTTTATCATACGGATGGACTGATTAGTGAATACAAAGATGGTTCATTTACGCATGTTCCTGAGGAAGATAAATGCATTTATCGTCCATTTCTATTGAAATTAGAAGGGCGAAAAGTGGCATAAGTATTGTTATTAAAAGGAAAAAAGAAGAGACCATCTCTTCTTTTTTTGTATTTATTTTTTCAAAAAAAACGAATTTGCACCTATACTATAAGAAGAAAAATGCATAGGGAGGAAACAAACAATGGAAAAACTATTTTTTGACGGTTGGGAAGAGGAAGAATTAGCAACAGAAACAGAATTGCAAGCATTTGTCGATGGATTTACGCCCGTGGGAGAATCAGAAGAAGACCCGAATTATTTCACGTCAGTTCGCGTGTATGCTACTTTATCCGAAGACAAAAAGAGCGTTAAGATAGAAGAAATGGCTCCTTGGTATGAAGGAATGCAAGTCGTTACTACTTCAGTTCCAACTGATTTGGAAGCGAGAATCCGATTATTAGTTAAAGAGCAACCTATTCCTGTATTAAAAACAACCTAATAAATGAGTATAAAGTAAATTAAAAAACGCATGACATGATAGTCGTGCGTTTTTCTTTTTAAATGAGTAATTAACCTGCTATACCCGAAGAAAGAAGGAGATTAGGAGATACATCAGGAGCAAGTATCTTCAGTCTTATAAGCTCATCTTGATAGTGGTGCCATCCATCCATTTTGTACTGAAAGATATCTCTCACAATGTCCAAATAGTACGACTGTGTTTGGACATACGGAATCGATTCATTTGTAAACAAATGATGACCGAGTGCATATAGTTCTTTGTACTGAAAAGCGTACTCTTGTTCGGTTCCTTTTAGATAATAAGGCATGGTGATTTTATCCTTTCTTTCTGATAAAATGGAATTCAGTCCATTTTTTACCTAGGTTTATAGGTGGAACGAACTGAATCTCGGCGGTGGGTACTTTTGTGTAAAGATGTCTAACAATCTAACTGTTCGTGTACCTACAAACCAAGCAATCCTATCATGTTTTTTCGTTAAGATACTATTAGTGTAGCAGTTTTTATCGAAAAAACGAGAAAAAATAAAGAAACATATCTTTCTTTTCATTGTTGTTATTCATTCGTTTGTTCCATGACAATTTTTAACTTGGTGTTTTGACCTTTAACGGGTATTTGTTAACAAAGCTTGGTTGCTTCCAATCCCCTACGAAGTGCTTTTTGCCGTCTTCTTCATAATACGGAAGAGCAAAGTTTTTTGTAATATCTTGTTCAATCTGTCGAATAACTTTTAATTCGGTAATACCTGCTGCTTGAAGGTGCATCAATTCTACTGAAACTCCTTCTTCTTCTCCGATAGACACGTCATACCATCCACTTTCATAATTCGTTCCCACGATTTTAATCTGCATGAGCGATATCCCCTTTTATGTTTTTTCTACATCCTATCATTCAACCTCGCAAAAACAAATGATGAAGGTGTCTTTTTTAAAACATACGTTTTCTTTTGAAAAACATTTGACTTTTTTTGGAAATGAATTATCTTAAGAAAAACCTATACCCCAAAAGCAAAGGATGCTGATTGAATAATGAAACCAATGAACCCAATGAAAACAGAAAAACACTACTTAAATGGATTATACTTTGAGGTCAAAGGAACGGGTGAACCAATGATTTTCCTTCACGGAATTGGCTCAAGTCACGCGATGTTTGAACCACAAGTAGACTTTTTTTCGTTAACGAACCAAACGATTACTGTTGATTTAAAAGGAAACGGAAAATCAGAATCTGTTCCAACATCTAAGTACTTATCTGTTCACTTTGAATCTTTATTAGAAGTGTACAAGTTTTTAGGGATTGAAAAAGCAGTCGTGGTAGGCGTGTCGTACGGAGGAATTGTGGCACAAAGTTTTGCAATTGAACATCCTGATAAAGTAAAAGGACTTGTTTTAATTGATACATATGCTCAATTGTTTCCAAAATCACTGCCTGAAGTTCGCTTAACGTTATTTGGTGCACTTATTTTAGCTGCTTCATGGATGCCTTCAAAAATGGTGTTACCGTTTTTTTCTCGTTGGAAAAAGTGGGACCTGGCATACAAACAATTAGAAGAAGTATTCCAAAACTGGCGTGCAAAAGACGTATCACGTCAATTGTTAGAAGTGTTCGGCATGAATTTACTTGAAAAAGTAGAAAAGCTGAATATCCCTGTTCTTGCTATTGTCGGAGACGCAATGGAGACAGTGGTAGAAAAAGCAAAAGAAATTGAAGCACATTTTCCAAACTGTAAGTTACGTATCATTAAAGACTCAGCGGACCCGACAAATTTATGTCAACCTGATGAAGTTAATGATGAAATTTTTGCCTTTATGACAAAAGATAAAGAAGACAAACGTATTCAAGAAATTCTTAAAGAAAAAGCTGAGCCTGTGCCAGCGGTAGAAGTTGTTCGATAATATCGAATTGACTTCTTTTTTTTAGATATAAACGTTCCTGTTATTTCCATGCTCGGTTGAGACGAGGTATACTGAGTATAAAACAGGAGAGGATGTTTGATGATGGAAAAAGGGCTTCAATTGTTTTCAAAAGGACTTCATTATTATCGTCATACAAATGTGCCATTTGCTAATTATCGTTTAGAAAGTTTCCTAGAAGACTTAAATGATAGAGCGCTAGAGTTCATGGGGAGTAGTTACAAGGAAGAACCGTTGGTGTTTCCGATTCAAGTAACCAATAAACACATTCTTGTACTGTTCCGTCATATTGAAAAACAACATCCTGATGATATTATGCCGACTGACATTTTGTTGTATCACCCTGAACAGCTAACGTATACAAAAATATACGTGAAACATGGCATTCAACAAGTCCTGAATACGGATAAACTACAAACGCATTTCTTTTTACTAGAGGATGAGTATGCAGCCATTGAGATAAAAGAGCACGGGTACGTTGATATAGATGATGTGACGGGGCTTTTTTTAGTCCTTCGAAACGAGGAAAATGCAGAAGCAATAACAGAAGAAGAGCTGAAAGAAGATATTGAGAGACGCTTAACTGTTTATAAAAACTTTTGTTAACGTAAAGAAAAACATATAAAAAGACACTTAATTTGATTTTAAATTAAGTGTCTTTTTCTCTTTACCTGTGCATGCTTACTTTAGAACTTCTTCAAGCTCTTCTCGTTTGGCTTGTTCTTCTTCCCAGTTTGGAACGCCGTCATCTTCGTCTAACTCGATTGTAACATCAGTTACTTGTTTAAGTGCCATGATTTTCTTTCGAACGATATCTTGAATATCATCAGCTTCTGCCACGCTGATAAGCGGGTCTACTTCAATTTTAAGTTCCACGTGTACGACTTCGCCTTCTTTAATTACGACAACTTCTTTAACATCTTTTACACCTTTGATTTTATAAATTAAATCACCAATTTGTGCTTCTAATTCCTCATCAGCTTCTCCGATAAGCCCTGCTGCATTATCTAAAAATACAACAGTAACAACATAAACCATTAGAACAGCGATAATCATAGAAGCAATTCCTTCTGCTTGGTGAAAAGGAGTGAAGTGTGCAATGATAACAGCAACCATAGCTAAAAGTCCGCCTGATGTAGCTACTGAATCTTCTAAGAATACAAGTTTTGTTGCAGGGTTTGCTTTTTTGTAATTCGCAAAACTTGCAGGAACCATTTTGTACCAAGGTACGTGTGTGTCTGTCTCATGTAGAATTTCTTTCATCGCTTTAAATAACACGAATGATTCCATTAATGTTGCACCGCCTAATACAAGTAGGTTAATTAAGAACCCTGTTGATTCAGTTGGGTGCCAAATGTGATGCCATCCTTCTTTACCTGCTTCAAATGCCATAATTCCAACGACTAATACAGCGCCTAGTAATACTAAATTAACGACCCGACCGAACCCTGAGGGGAATCTATCAGTGGGTGCTTTTTTACTTAATGCTGAACCGACAAATACAAACAATTGATTGGCCGCATCTCCTAAACTATGAAGAGTTTCAGCGAACATCGCGACGTTTCCTGTAAAAAGGAAAGCAGCTCCTTTTAAAATTGATACAAGAAAGTTGACTATTGCGGCAGTCAGTGCCGATTTGTTACCTCGTTTTAGTAGTGTAAATAATTCGTTCATTTCCTAACCTCTTTCAATTTGATTAATTCACTTACCAAGTATACAGGACTTTTTTTAAAAAGGTTGATAGAAACATATCTTTTTTATGGTTTTAAAGAGTTGGGTGTGTAAGTAGATGGAATTTTTTGTTATAATAAAAGACAAATGAAGCGGAAGGGAAGGAGGGATACATATGCATGGAGCGGAAGATGCGATGTGGTTAATCGTTAAAGTAATGATGGTGGCGCTTCTAATGGTCATATTGCTGTTAATTGTAAAATGGAATAAACTAAATCTTCAAGATGAAAAACGTCTGAAGAGACAACAAGAACGAGACCGTTTGTTTCGTTTATTTCCATTGTTTCTAACAGATGCATGCGATATCTCAAGGTGGAAATGGAACAAACACGAAACACGTTTTGAAAGCAAACGTGCTGATTTTTTATTTGCAGTCGAACTTAATAAAGGAGACCGTTATACTCATACCTTGCTTATCTATTGTGAAGACGACCTCGTATGTTGTATTGCACAGAAACAGACGAAGGAAATTGTCGTAACGTATCATGAACAGCCTTCAGGTGTTCAATTCTCACTTGTCGACCATGTGATGGATAAACCACTTCTGTATCGCATGTTTTTTGAACGCGTGACGCTTCTTTTTGAGAATGGATTAGGTGAAATTCCTTTTATGATAGAGGCGTTTTATAACGAAAATCATCAAGTGATATTGCAAACATTGCCCTTGAATCAAGAAAAAGTGATGTACCGAAAAAACGGGTTACTTTGTACGGTTCTTTCCACATCAGAATCGGTGATTTTGCAACTTATTGGTGAAAGAGAAAAGGTGTTTACGTCCCTAACTTTTGCGAAGCAAACGAATATAGTGCAAGAAAACCGCTTGATTGGTCGCTTGTTTAAAGAGGAAATTGAACCTTTCATCAAGTACCTAAAACAAGTTATTTATTCGTTGGATAAAGCGGAACAAGGTTCAATTCCTGCAACGGATAGAGAAGTGGGTTTAGCGGATATTCAAGGGAAAATGAAGAGATTGTTAAATCAAAGCAAATGGTTAACGGACGAAGAAACTCACTTGCTTTCTCATACTTACCCGAGAGATATTTATCGCATGAAGAAATTAGTAAACGATTTTACATATCAGCACAAAGAAGCAGAACAAATTGTTCGTCGAACAACACTGTATTTGCATGAAGTGATTGAAACGATACAAAACAACGTTGAACGAAAGAAACTGCGGAATTTAAAAAACCAAGAGAAAATTATTAAAACACGTTAAACGCCCTGCTCAAAAAGAGTCAGGGCGTTTTTACGGTATGTATTCATATAAAAGGTCGTGATGAAACTAAAAGGGGAAAATGTCAAACCATTCGGCTCTCAATTGAGTCTAACCTCATTTTCTGAAGGACTTCGCGGTAGACCTTATCATGTGCCACCCGATAGGGTCTTTTCAGGAACCTGTCCTCGGTTTTCTGTCACCTATGCTTTCCTCCGATAGGCACATCTTTCGGTTATAGGAGGCGTGACTTGGTAAAGGTGTCTCTTATAGGGGTGAACCTATCTCCAAAGGAGTATCTTATAATAAAGAAACAAAATAAAAAGGGAAGGCTACAAACCAATGGGTTACAAGGAACCGCGAACATCACCTTCTGAGAAAAACCATTGTATTATCTATTGAAAGAGAGGAAGATGAACAAATTCTCTGTTTTTTTCTCGTCTTATTTTATCTTTCAACTGAAAGACGGTAAGTAAACATATACGATAAGAGAGAGTGGAAGTCGGGTGACACGCCAAGAGGGATTCGAACCCCCGACACAAGGCTTAGAAGACCCATGCTCTATCCAACTGAGCTATTGGCGCAGGATAAGAAAACACTGGGTATGTAGAAAAGGAAGGTTGGTAAACATGAAGGGTTGTAAAGGAAAGTCACACTTCTCGCACTCAAAGAATGAGAAAAGTGTGATATGTATTGGTTGTCAGTGATAATTCATTCAATAGGATTGTCGAATGAAGGGTATAAAGGCTGAGATTATACCTTTACACGAGCACCTTTAGAAGCATTATGGATTCTCTTCTTATCCACCAAAGACCCTTTCGGCATCAATGGTATTGCTCACGACTGCTTTTTTAGACAAGTAGCATTTCTTGTATGCTATATAACTACTCGATAATTCCGATTCCGTGAGAAGTGCCCCTCTCTTGACTCCCGCTAAGGATGACCGTGCAATTCCTTATCAAACACGCAGAGCATCGCGTGCTCGTTGTGTCCCGTATTCAACCGAAGTTGTACGGGATTAAGTCGCTTTCGTTATATAGTGAAGCAGGCTTTCGCTTGAAGTACTAATACATTTTTGTATTTGAATTTTTTATAATTCAGTTTCTTTTTATGCATTCTCGCATATGAAAACTAATCATAACAATAGTTTTTAATCCTCTATGACCAACGATGTGCTACTTCAGTGGCTTCGTCACCTTTTGAGTCACAAAATACCACACACCGTCATGCTCTTTCTTTGGCGTAATACTAAAGCGGTTGAAAAAGATACTATGCCGTTTGACAGTTTTCTTTCACAACTGATGCGTGCCTTTCCTTGTCAGAGTCTGACTACGCATCTTTCAATTCACTCTCGATATGTATTCTATTTGGTGCGTAAAGGGTATTGATACCAATCAATACTGCTACCGTCAGAGTTTCCCTCGGCGCGTTTCTCTACTAGAGGTCGATATCTATCTCCACTTGGTTAGAATGAAGACGTTGGAGCGTTGATTATGCTTGGATTGACCACTCAATGAATGGCGACAAGGTGTCAAGATGCCTTTATACCGCTCACGCGATACTATCAGTGCCAAGCCACTATAGGGTAGGAAAGGGACGTATCATAACATTTTAAAAGAGGCAGATACGTCTTTCCTTGTCTTTTAAGAATTTCTCTTTCCCCATTAGATGGGTCAAATAAGTCAATTTATAATATCAAACAGGTCTTTAGGTTGAAGCACTGTGTTCATCATAAAAGCTCGTGTATCATTGTGGGAAAATAAAATATTCTATGGTACAAACACATGGGAAGATACCCAATTGTTTGTATAATAATATCCATCCGTAGGATTTGAACCTACTTCTCATACAAATGTTGAGCAACCACTGATTGACATCAGTCGGATAGAGAAAATAAGTTTACTAGTAGGAGAGAGCAAGTTCTCTCCTACCTGTACCTAGTAAACGTGAATGAATGTAAAAATAGGGTTCTAGCATAGGATTAAGGGACAAAGCAAACATTCGTAATTACATAAGCTATTCTTCTAGGGTATGGACTCATGGAATGGCTACCACTCGTCCATATAATGGCTCCACCTGTAAGATTCGAACTTACGACCCATCGGTTAACAGCCGATTGCTCTACCACTGAGCTAAGGTGGAATAAGTGTAGTGAAAAGTAAAAATAAAGTTGTCGTTCGAGGGAACTGCTATTGAGCCCATTTCAGTCCGAAAGCGTTTTGCTAATGCAAGTGGGACGGTTTCCGCACTCCTTACCTTTGGGTGTAAGTCTGTGGGACAACTTTATAGGGAACGAAGGCTGAGATTACACCTTCATACGAACGTCTTTAGAAGCATTATCAGTTCTCTTCTTATCCACTGCAGACCCTTTCGGCGCCTGTAGTATCGTTCACGACTGCTTTTTTAGACAAGTAGCATTTCTTGTATCCGTATAACTACTCAATAACTCGGATTCGGTAAGTGATGCCTCACTTCAGGACTCGCTAAAGCCTCCCTGCTCGTCATTATTAAACGCTCGGAGTGTTACGCACTCTTCGCGTCCCGTATTCAGCCGAAGCTGTGCGGGATTAAGTCGCTTTCGTTATACAGTAGGACAGACTTTCGCTTTTAGATAGTAGGAATTGAACCTACGACAATATGCTTAACAGGCATGTGCTCTACCAGCTGAGCTATATCAATGTGACCGAAGACGTGCCATCCTTGTAGCTCACTTACCTTTTGAGTAAGCAAATACTACACGCCTCCATATCCGTTCCCTGACTAGGTACTAGAATGGTTAAATAAGATACTATGCCGTTTGACAGTTTTCTTATGTAACTGGTTATCACCTTTGGTCGCCAAACCTCAGATTGTATAACCTTTCAATTCTTTCTCGCTTCTTAATCTTTAGGTGTGGAGTGTGTCGGTACCACCCGTCACTGCGCTTTATAGCGTTGCCCTAGGCGCGTTTCTCACAAGATGTCCTGAAGCTATTTCCACTGCTAGTGAAAACGTAGGAAAGTTGAATTTGCTTAGATGGACTCTATCAAGGATAGAGCGATAGGTTGTCAAACAACTACCTTTATACCGCTCACGCGATACTATCGGTGCCAAGCCACCAAAAGAATATATTAGGTGGATAAAAAGAACGAGGTACACAGAAGCGCGAAGTGTTAAATAAGAAAAGTGAAGTTTCTAATATTGTCAGTGAGAAACTTCTATGCATCTCGTTTCTAGTCATCCATATGCCCTCACCCAGAGTCGAACTGAGGACGCATCCTTACCATGGATGTGTTTTACCACTAAACTATAAGGGCGTTATAAAATTTAAAAAATATATGTTTTCTTTACTTTTTTAGTATCTCATAGGTTGAGATGGATTTCAATAGTTAAAAAAACTTTTTTTATATTTTTTTAATTTTTTTTTGCGATTTATGACAAAATAGCTGTTTGCTTTCTTTTGCTTTCGCTTTCGAATTTGTCATACCATTGGCAAAGTGTATCTTGGTAATGTACTTTTTGCTCAGGTGTAAATGGGGCTTCTTCAACAAAAGAAAGGTACGTAAGAAAATGTTGATTGTACCATTCAGAAAATGTCATTGTGTCACTTGATTCTTGTGTGGGTTGCATGTGTATTCATCCTTTCGTTTTCTAGTAAGTATTGATAGTGTTACATCCATTCTTTGTTGTAAGCGAAGGGAAGAATTCGTGTAGCTGTAATCAGCACGGTCTGCCCGATGGATACGGTCTGCTTTAAAAGAGAGCGTGGATATTCTTTAACAGCTTCATCAACGACTAATGTGACAACTGCTGCATCTATATCCTGTACAATTCCAAATGTCATATGTATAGCTCCTTTAGTTGCAATAAACGTCGAAGAGAAAAGAATTTATGACCTTTTCTGCCAAAACGTGTTTTTAGTTTATATCTTTTCTTGTCAAAATGTCAACTGCAATTATTGAAAAAGATATTTTTTCTTATTGTTCCGCGTGATAAAATAGTAATAAAAGAAAGAAAAGAGGGAGAGCGATGTTTGGACTTCTTATAGGAGGGGCAACGGTTTCTGCAGGTGCTATTGGAGCTGTCGTGGTCGGAAGAAAAAGAAAATCATCAGAAGAAGAAATTATTACGGTTGCGCACATGGAAGGGGCTCTACAAACATTAATGGAGCAAGGAGGAAAAGGAATAAAAAAAGGAGTAGGAGACTATGTGTATGAAGACGAATATCTCGATAAAAGGCTCCAAGTTCGTTTTATTCCAAATATTCATCGTCAATCTTTTACATGCACAATCTTTCGCGATGACCGTATGCTATGGAAAGGGCATTATAAGAACGGTGAACTAGATAAGAGTGAATACATAAGTTTAAAAAAATCATCATTTACTAAATATCAAACGATTATTTATTCGGATGTGTTTGCTAAAAGGATGTTTGACGCATTAAAAAAAGAAGAAGAAAAACACGATGCACTTGGCAATTGGCTAAAGACTGTTGTGGAAAATCGTGTAAAAAAAGAGAGAAAAGAAAAAGAAGCATTTTTAACAGCATTCCTAGAACGAATTAATTTTTTTTCTCCTGCTCCTATTAAAAGGGGAGGAAAGTATTCATTTTCAGTGGATATTCGAACGGAAGACCATCGACAGCTTGTGACATCTTTTTGGTTTTGGTATAACCAAGAAAAAGGAACAGTCGAATTGCGCATGCAACATCTTCCCATTAAAAGAGCGGTTATGCTTTTTAATCAAATCTCGTTAACAAGCAAAGATGTTTTGTTATTAGAACAAAGTATTATTCGCCGTAGTCAAGGTAAGGACGTCATGGAAATGCTGTCAATGTTTGATGGCATAACGCCCGTCACTGATAAAGTAACGGACGATATGGGAAGTATTATGAAAAAAGAAGACGAGTTAAATTGGATAAAGTACGAAGAACCGATTTTGCACCATATCTCCATACTAAAAGAAGAAAAAGACTATTTATCGGAAGATGATTATCATTTTGCTACTCATCGCATCCGAGAAGATATTAAATCTATAAAGACGCAGTACAAACGATTAAATAAAGGTTCGCAACAAGAAATGAAAAAAGATGTAATAGAACTGTTGAAGAAAATGGAACAAGATGTCTTACGTTTAATTGAAAAAGTAGACAACGGGAAGAAAAAAGACTTGAATCGAAACATTCAACAAATCTATCGCATGTATTAACATCCAAGCCTCCTCTTAATTGCCATATAAAAGAGGGGGTTCTTTTGTAAGGAGGACGAATATGATAAATCTTTTATGCGGAGGGCTGTTTTTTGCAGGAATGGGGATACTCTACCGAAAACACAAACAGCAAGCTACATTCAATCAAAATGTTTACCAAGAATTGAAAAAGGTCATGCTCGCAGCGAGTAGAGATACTTCGCTTTATGGAACAAAGGAAGGGATATACGCAAGTTATTATCCCTATAGGATAGGGAATAAAGTAGGAATGGAAACATTTGTAGGCGATTACCGTTTAACCATTGTACCTCGAAAATCAAAAGGAGTGACTGTGCGTGTGGATTGCCTAAACGAGCGGTTGTTTGAAGCAACTACGCATCCGTTAATAAAAGGTGTTCAGTGGAAAGCGACAGATATCCGCTACTTTGATTTTTTGACACATATCAATCAACAAGACGTGAATGGACACCCTTCTCCTTTGCATATGGAACAGTGGATGCAAAAAATGGAGAGACTGTTGCATAAACATATAGCAAGGACTAGTCCGCAACAAAAACAACCTTCTTTGCAGGATGAAGCATCTAACATAAAGAATTCTTCTAAAGAATGTTCTGTTCTTGAACCTGTTCCTTACCTTAAAAGCAAGTTAGATAGTATAGACGCTCTTCTTATCCGTATGAGACACTTAGAAAGTGAGCGGGATTATCTAAATGAAGAAGAACTTCATTTGATTGGTTATACCTACCCATCTGATTTGGCAGATTGCTTAGGATTGTATGAACAGTTAACAGAACAAAATCAAGAACAACTAAACGAACGTGTTTCTCAAGTGACACAACGTATGGACGCACGTATAAATACGATAGAAGCAAAAGTTAATCAGCAAAAAATGAAGCATCTTCAACTTAAATTAACGATTATGGATAACCGTTAACCCAAAAGGAGGAGGGACATATGCTTTTTGATTTCTTTAAACGAAAACAACCGATTCTTCCTAAAGAAAGGGAAAAGTTGTTTAACTTAATGAGAGCCATGAATATTGTATACGGAAATGAATCAAATCCCCGTGACCGCTTTGGCTTTAGACGAGAAGGATTAAAAGAGTGGGAATTTCAAGATAAAGCGATTTATCGAAATCATGAAGAAAAAGTTATCTTTGTGATGCACGGGTATCAATTTACAATCCAACAAAGTGAACAGGGAACCATCTTCGTTGAAGCACTATGGAAAAGAGAACAAAAGATACTATTTGTTCTACATAAAGAAAAAGACAGTCCTAATATCCATTACCGTGAAGAAGATGAACGACTCATTTATCAATTAGAAAATCACCCGTATAAACGTCAAAGTGTAGGTGAGTGGGCACTAGAAATGGCGAGGAGATATGCTATTTCAGCTGATGAGCCTGAATATATTAAAATGAAACGTATCGTTCAACAAGCGATGGAAGAACACTATCAAAAAGAACAGAAATCTGCACCACATAAACCTTTACTAGTAAAAGAGGGGTCATCTCTTGGTAAACCAATAAAAAAGGACCCGTTAGCAGATGAGTCTTCTGAAAGTAACCATCAAGATAGTTCGTTCTTTGCTAATCTTCGTATAGAAATACAAACTCTTCTTGAAGAACGGGAGCATTTGGACGATGATGAATACCATCGCTTGTCTTCTACGTATCCGTCTGATTTTGCGGAATTAGAAACCATGTATCAACAGTTAGATGAGAGAGGGAAAGAGCGTATAATGGCTCGTATTAAACATACCATTCATCATATTTCAGATGACCTAGCTCACATACGGAAAAGAGTGGAGGAACGAAATGTTCGCGCCATGACCATAAAATTAGAAATCATGAAAAAAAGAGGGCAAATAGAGTAAAACTCTAAATGTCCTCTTTTTTCTGTTCTATTATTTTTGTTGAAGGGTGTTACTTAACTCGCGGAAATCGTCATGAATAGATTCAATATACGAGCGAATTTCGTCAAACGATTGGTTCACATCACTCAAGGATGTTTGTGTATCTTCGTTCAACGATGATGATACTTGTGCATTTTCGGTTACGTTTGTAATAATGGCTTGCAGCTTAATGAATTTTTCTGATATTAACGTTAAGAAGTCACGGTTGTTTTCTACGTTGCCTTGTAAGCGGGTAAATAATTCTTCAATTGTTGTAATGGCTTGCTCATTTTCAAGTAGCAAGTGATAGGAATCCATAATGTCTTGTTCATGGTTTTTGGTGTCGTATTGAATTTCTTTTAGTAACTCGTTGATATCATGGGCGGATTTTGATGAAGTAACCGCTAGTTTTTTGACTTCTCCTGCTACAACAGAGAATCCTTTCCCGTGGACGCCAGCGCGTGCACTTTCAATACTCGCATTTAAAGCGAGCATATTGGTTTGTTCAGCAATATCCTGAATGGTTGCTATCATTTTTTCGATGTCATTGGTATTGCGTGATAATTTTTGACTCGTATCAACCGTTTGATGGAAGGTATCTTTTAACGAAGCGGTGGAATCTTTTAATTGTCCTACTTTTTGGGTAGAAACGTCTACAATATCACGAGAATTTGCATTTAACTGTAATAAATCCTGAGCAGAATCATGAATTTTGTTAAATTCTTCGATGAAGGAGTAGATAATGTGTTTATTTGTATCCAATAATTCATTTTGCTTTGAAAACGCACTATTTAAATGGGACAAAAGCATATAGCCATTGTCGGTTACATCTTTGGTTTGGTCTACTTTTTGGGTAAGCATCTCTTGAAAATGCTCAATTTCACTTGCTTGTGCTTGAAGTGTTTTGACAAACTCTTCTGTTTTTTTGCGTAATGCCTGTTCATTTTCTGATTGGTCAGTAATGGTTTGGAACGAACGAGCGGCATGTCGCGTTTGGATGACAACAATTAAATTAATCATAACCAGGACAAACAACGTAAACAATAGACTTTTAATCTCTACAACGTCATATCCTCCGTAAATTTCGTCTTTGTAGTTGAAGTATAAATAGAAAACAGAAGCTACGCTTAAAGCGCCGATGAGTAAAGCAATCTTTGAGTTTTGGTAAAGAACGCTAAAGACAATAAAAGCAAATACAAATAAAAATTTATTAAGGGAAGGGTCGGACAATACGATGTAAAACCAACATAAAAAATAACTAACCATATTATGGTAGGCAGGAAGAGAAGGGTATTGAGAAAGTTTAAAGGTTAGCCAATAGTTCGTTATGATAAAGAAAAATGTGAATATGGACAAAAAGATAGCAAATTTTAGTTCTTTCCCTGCAAGTACACTAATTGCAATGAGAGACAAACCAAAGATAAAATTGAAACGAAACATTTTCCGATTGCGTTCCAAACGAAATTCTTGATTCATTGGCATCATCGCCTTTTCTACATAAAGAATAATTCCACATTAGTAAAAAAAATTTCATTAATCAAGAAAAAGGAACAAAAAAAAGAACCAATAAGAAGAATAAGTCTACTTTTGATTCTTTCGGGTTAAAGGTGAAATCGTGATGGAAGAGATAGTTGTACGGTAAAACACTTCATAAAATGTGTAGCATGATTCGTTATCGCACAACCATAGTTGTTTACCGAGCCACTCATCGTATACCGTCGTATCTTCATCACTTTTGCATACGGGGCATATTCCTGCGTCTAGTTCAGGTGGATTAGGGATAGAATCGTGAATAGCAGGCTTATCAGACATAATAACTGCCAATAAGCAAAGCGACCATGCCTAAAGCAGGTAGACCATACGCGAGGGTGCGAAATTTCATGATGGAACGACGTTCTCTCTTGCTCCACTTTCGATAAGAAGGTTCTTGAGAAAGATACCACTTTCCTAACGTTAACATCTGCAACATCCCTTTCGTGTTAAATGAAGTAAGTAAATAGAAGAGGATAACCTATATCTACTAGACAGGCACATTAAGGTGTTGCAATGGTGAAATAACCTATGACCATGGCAATGGTACCAATACCGCCTATAACGATAAATGCCCATGAGAGAATATGAATAATCTTTTTCTCGGCTTCTTCTTCTAGCCGTTTTTTTAACAGGAGAAGAACGACACCGACAACGGTTAAAATAACAAATAAATAAATAAGTTCGTTCATCGTCGACCTTCCTTATTCGAGTACTTTAAATATATCGCTTCCTAATTTAAAAAAAAGGAAAAAAATCCTTTCCTATAAAAAAAACACGGCTTTCACCGTGCTTCCGTGTTGAATCATATAACGATAGGTTTGAATCATGACAGGTTTTACACACATGAATATGCCGTGTTGTTTCCTATTCCAAGCTAGAAAACGCATGTCTTTTGTATGTGTGTAAGTAAGCGGATAATTGGATTCGAACCAATCTGCTTAATAAGGTAGGCTTATTAAACGTTCACCAAGACCGCTCCGCATGGATATGGACCTTGCAGGGCTCGAACCTGCGACCAAACGGTTATGAGCCGTACGCTCTACCAACTGAGCTAAAGGTCCGTTAAAATTGAGGTCATCCCTCAAAATTAATTTCGTTTTTGTTTTGCATGTATGCTTCATCAAGACATTTTTCTAATTTTCTATCCATGATATAAAAAGAGTTGTTACATGTATCGCAAACGTACATTGGTACATTATGAACCGTAATTTCTTTTTTCATCAGCTGATGCGTAACGGTTTTACGAACCAGTTGCATCTCGCACTTACATTTAAAGCAAATTGTTTTCATTTCTTTCACCTCTTACTACATAAAACTAATACTGGTGAAGGGACTTGAACCCCCACGTCCGAAGACAACGGATTTTGAGTCCGTCGCGTCTGCCATTCCGCCACACCAGCAAAATTTCTCCTACACCTGATACCTTGAATAGATTAGGTCTATCTTTTGGAAATCAGTCCTTTGAGGCTACCAACCTCGTCCCGTACTGTTCAGATGGTAATCTGTCATTCAACACCATTGCGTGCACCCATGTCACCCATCGAATGACCGATGAATGACGCCATGGACAACAATGTAACAGCTCCGCTCTTGTAAAAATGTCATCCAGACTAAGACCTCAGAGCATCCCTCGGAGAAAGGAAGCGGATAGCGGGAATCGAACCCGCACCATCAGCTTGGAAGGCTGATGTTCTACCGTTAAACTATATCCGCATGATTGGTGGAGTCGGTGGGAGTTGAACCCACGTCCAAAGATATCGTGACGTAAACTTCTACAAGCTTAGTTTCTCTTTTAGATGTTTAATCGCATTTCGTTGCAGAGAAACGAGCGTGAAATGAGACGAGCCTATCTATTTACCCTTAGTTACCTAGGCTGAATAAAAAAGGGATAGCTCATTGAGTGACCTTGTGCTTGATGCATGAGCATCATCAAGACAAGGGTAACTGACCTTAGGCAGCTACAAGTTGGTTTTGTTTGCCAGTTATAGGCTTGTGCGTTTTTGCGAAGACGACCCTTCGACTTGCCATCTGCATCCGTTTTATCCCTGTCGAATCCGTAACAACCCCGTATTTAATTAACTTATAAAACTATAATAATATATGTTTTTCATATTTTCAAGAGTTATTTTCTTTTTCTATTAATTTTTTTATATGTTTTTTTGGATTCCAACAATCAAAGACATAATGGGTTTTGGTTTCGAAACCGAGCCTTTTGCAGAAATAAGATATGTTTTCTTCTTTTTTGATGCCGAAATGAATGCAAGTGGCACAACAGTGGAAATTTTTCATGAGGACTCTCTCCTTTGTGAGTTCAATACTCATGAATAAAAGAAAAATGTAAAAAAACCTCCTGCGGGTAAAAAGGCAAGAGGTTGCTAGCTTATTTAGTTTCTTTTCGTTTTTTCTCCATCCACTTGAGGATTGAATATAAGGCATCGGCAAATACTGAAGCTGTTTGAGAATAGGCAATATCTAATTCTTTTCCAATTTCTTTAAACGAACGAGGTGTGCCAGTATCTAATCCGATTCGCTCAGATAACACAATTTGCTCGCGTTTTTCTAGTAAAGGCACATAAGGTTTTACGAGCGTTACAAAGCGTGTGTAGGATTCTCCTTTTGTTGCTAAGTATCCATACAAAGGCATACGTTCTCTCTTTTTTAGCTTAATGATGCCTTTGAAGTGAATATGACCAAATTGGGCGCTTTCCACAAAGAAGAAAAAGTCGTCTTCAGAAAGTGGTGGAAGTAAGTGTACATGCTCTTTTGTTTCTGCTTCTTGTTCCGCTACGGTCCGCCATAATCGCTTCTTTTTAGGTACGTTTACTGTAAGAGGTACATACAAAAATTTAGCGCTGTGAGGTGTAGGGGACAGGGCAATTTGGATTTTCCTTTGTTTTCGAAGAGAACGAAATATTTCGTGAATCATGTTTTTGGAATAAATCGACTGATACTCTTTTTCTGCTACTTGTTTGAAATAGGCCGCACTGATAGGTTCCTGAATTCGCTCAAATAATTGTTCAAAAATAACCAGTATTTCTTCTTCTCGTTTTAAACGTCGTTTGCTGATAGTTGGTGTGTTCATTGTATCCCTCTTTCATCTGTCATGTTTTCATTACGTAAGTATACATGTTTTTGGAGCTTTTTGGGAAAAGGAAAAACGTTTTGGGGATATTCAAAGTCGGGAAGAAAGAAAAATCATACGGATAGCTAAGAAATAACTTAAAACAGTCCCGTTTTGTGTAACCCTCAATTTTGTTAGAACGGAAGGGTCTTCTACGGTTTTGACCATAGGGGGTTTTTTTTATTGTTTTTCTTTTTTTGTTTGTTTTTTACCGCAGGGATGTTTCAATTAAAGGATTTTTTGCTATTTTTACAAAGATACGGGTGACTTTGCATAGAACAAGAAAACAACGGAGGTAAAACATAGATGAAAAAAATGGCGATTATTTTGGCAGCAGGAAAAGGGACACGCATGAAATCGGATTTACCCAAAGTACTTCATGAAGTGAATGGGAAACCGATGGTTCAACACTTAATTGATAAATTAGAACGCATTGGCATGGACAGAATTGTTGTTGTTGTGGGACATGGTGCGGGACAAGTAAAAGAAAAAGTACGTGGAAACGTTGAGTTTGTTTCCCAAGTGGAACAATTAGGAACAGGGCATGCTGTAATGCAAACTTCCTCTCTATTAGAGAAAGAAGAAGGGTTAACACTTGTATTAACAGGCGATACACCGTTAATTGAAGAAGATACCATTACTCGTTTAATGGATTACCATATGGAAAAAGAAGCAAAAGGAACGGTTTTAACAACGAATCACTTTAATCCAACAGGTTATGGGCGTATTTTAAAAGGGGAAGATGACCATGTAATTGGTATCGTCGAAGAAAAAGACGCAAACACGGAACAAAAACGTATTCAAGAAGTAAATACAGGCATCTTTTGCTTTGATAATCGTGCTCTTTTTGAATCATTACCATTACTAGATAATCAAAATGTGCAAGGGGAGTACTACCTAACTGATATTGTTTCGCTCTTTTTGTTAAAAAGCTATGAATTTGAAAGCTTCCTACTTTTTGATAATGAACAAATGCTAGGTGTAAATAGCCGTGTCCAATTGGCTGAAGCTGAACGTGTTCTTCGAAAACGTATTAATGAAAAACATATGAACAACGGGGTAACCATGATTGACCCGTTAAATACGTATATTGGAGAAGATGTTGTTATTGGAGCGAACACCATTATTTATCCAAATGTCACCTTAAATCAAATAACCGTAATTGGCGAAAATGTAGTCATTGAATCAGGAAGTGTGATTACAAATTCCATTATCGGGAACAACAGCATTATTAAACAATCTGTAATCATGGATAGTCATCTTGGAAATGATGTGCAAGTTGGACCTTTTGCGCATATTCGACCTCAAACGGTTATTCATAACGGAGCAAAAGTTGGAAACTTCGTAGAATTAAAGAAAACAGTTTTAGGAGAAGGAAGCAAAGCGAATCATTTAAGCTACCTTGGTGATTCAATTATTGGAGAAGGTGTAAACATCGGGTGCGGAACGATTACAGTCAATTACGACGGGAAACACAAACATCAAACCATTATTGAAGATGAAGCCTTTGTAGGATGTAATGCCAATTTAATTGCACCAGTAAAAATTGGAAAGGGAGCGGTCATTGCAGCAGGCTCCACTATTACAAAAGATGTGCCTAAAAACTCATTAGGTGTTGCGCGAAGTCGTCAGGAAATTAAAAAAGGATACAAATCACGTACAACACAATCTTAAAAGATGAAAGGGAGCTGAAACGAAAGCTCCTTTTTTTATGCGAAAATACGTATAAATATAATAAACACTGATGAGCATGTGGAAAAACAAATAGCTGATAAAAACGGGGACGTACAATGTTGGAGATAAACGCAAGACTATAAGAAGAGAAACCGAGCATTTTTAGCAAATAAAACATCAACAAAAGCCTTTATATCAACGTTTGTTAGAAGTGAAGAAAGTGAAAACTACTTGCTCCTGAGACCACACTTTTTTTCATCTACTTGCTTCTATCACCACGCTTTTGTAAGGGTACTTGCTTCCAAGACCACACTTTTTTCAGAGACCTACTTGCTCCTGAGACCACACTTTTTTAAAAAGAAGAAGGAAAACGAACAGGACATTTCATGCATGAAATGTGGATAGATAAAGGAATGAGTTCCCGTTTTCGGTAACTACGGATGTGCATGAACGATGAATAATTTTGCGGGTTCCCGAAATAGGGAACAACGAGTCAGTGAAAAAAAGAAAATAAAAAAACCACCTGCAGTTTACTGCGGATGGTTTCAAGTTATGGATTAATCAAAATCGTGCTGACCGAATTGGGTACGAACGTGACGCGTATAGGCATCCATTCCATTTGAATCCATACGGAACATTAAATCGGGGTGAATAAGGTAACGGCTTCGTCCTTTTGTTGTTAACACCATGACGGCGCCTGCCTGTTGAAGAATATGAAAATATTTATCAATGGTTGGGCGGTCAGGATTTTTATGTCCTAAAATGCGTCCAATTTCCGTTTTAGGCAAGTGCTTTAACGCACGAGGGTTACGCTCTAATGCATCCAATACTGTTTCGCCGTCCTCTGTAATTTTCTCGTCTGAATTTTTAACGAGATAGTACGTTTCATAGTGAAAATACGGTAACACGGCATGTAGAAGTCCAATCACATCACCAATCTTAATGGGTACTTTTCGTTTGCGATTCTTTTGATTCTCAATTTTTTGAACGTTTTCAACGACTTCTTTTAACTTGTTTTGAAAAATCTTCACGAATTTTTCATCTTTATGTATGGAGTTAGAGCCTTTTGAAAAGTACAGTTCTTTCAACACATATACGTTTTGATTCTTGTTTTTTTGCTTGTCCAACAAACCTAACTTTACAAATTTCGAAAGTTTACGACTTGTGTTAAATTCGTTAATGCCCCATAGGGAAGCAATGTGCTTGTTGCTTAAGTATTCGCCATCTTTCTTCAGGGGTTCGCCGTCAAATTGAGCGTAAATCACAAGTTCCATAAAGTAACGTCTATCGGAAACGGTAATTTCAGTTTGTTCTAATTGTTTAATTGTTTCATTTTTTCCCATTACAAACGGACCTCTCTTATCGTTTCGTCGTTCAGCTTCTTTTTTTGCAAAAGATATCTTTTTTTCTTTTTCCTCTTTCGAGAGAATTTCAAACTTCTTTGGGTCTTGGATAACCAAGCGTTCTTCTAAGTTTCCTGTATCGGGGTCAAAGACGAACTCTAACCGTACTTCATCGTAGCTTTGGGTTTTCATACTTTCCTCTCCTAAACATCTGTTTTTCGTAAGATGGGAGATTGCAAAAATAAGAATAGATAGTTGATATCCACTTAAAAATTTGATATCCTATAAGTAATGAAAAGTTATTTTGCAATCACTGTAAGAGCGAAACGTTGGGGAACGTTTCGCTCTTTTTATTTATATCAAAAAAAGATATGTTTTTCTACTATTTTATTTTAAAAACGATGAATAGTAGCTTAATTAGAGAAAGATGCACGTGAAAAACACAACAAATAGATGAACTTGCAAGTGAATTAAATAGAAAAAATCCCCTACATGGTGACTTCCCAATTAACACCATGCGGGGGATTTTTATTTCATATAGTAATATTTACGCCAGTGATGAATAAAGTCTTCTTTCGTTGGGTAATATTTTTTCAACCATTCGTTTTCTGCATCCCAATACTTCAATCGATTGGTAAGAGACTCATAGTAAACGTAATCATAGATATCATAAGTATTGAAATACTTGCGATACTGTTTCCCGTTTGAAACACGTTTGGCATTACGTACTTTTTTATTTGCTGTGCGTTTGGCAACCTTACGTCCACCTCGGTTATCTTTAATAATCGGGGTTTTCTTATAGCTTCGGCTCATCCATAACTCCTCCTTTGGGGGAAGTTATGGTTCGTATTGTTCCGTTCGTACGAACATCACTTTACAACTCCTTTTTCGAAAAAAAGTATCTGTGCTCAGTCTTTGCGTATACTCATTAGTATAATCTGTTTGGCAATAAATGCAAAGAGAAAGAGCCACGCAGCTACATATACATAGGTGTAAAGAGATGGGAGGGGTGCTAACATAGAGACACCCGTCACAATAAAGTGTGTCAAACATACGACCATTGCAATAAGATAGAGTGTTGTGTACAAACGTGTATAGTCTTTTTTCGTATCTTCAGGTGGAATGTAAGTGGTGCGGTGAGCAGGGAATTTAATAACCTTTGTCATAAAAGCCTCCGTAACTAAAAGTAGGTTTCTTTTGATTTGAGAAGAAAACAGAAATTCCTGTCTTTTTTTAAAAAAAGGAACTTTTGCCTCTATAATAAAAGAAATGAAGAAAAAGGAGACGATACACATGACTGAAAAGTATAAATCAGACCAACATATTGAACAATTCGAAAGCCTTTGCGATAAGAAGTTTCGTTCATATTTAGGAAGCGATGAGTGCTTTCCGCAAGTAGAAATGTACATTCATCCTGATTACAACCTAGAAGATGTTAGAAGTAAACTAGATGAAGCAATTCAAGAACATGTGACTTTAAAAAAGTTAGAAATCGAAGTAGCAATACGAGAAGATTATCGTGAAGTATTAGTGACGTTTGACTTGCGCTTATTTGACGACCAACACCTTCACCAATTGATGGCATTGTTGAAGCAAGAGGGTTCAGATGTTGTGACAGAAGCCATACCTGCTTTATTTGTTTAAGACACATATATAAATCACGAGAAGAAGAGGGTATCTTTTCTTCTTTTTGTTTATATTACAAAAAACACAATAAAAAACGCCCTAAAGTGTATAAAATTAATAAAATATATATTGTTCTAAATTATCTACCTCAAAAATGCACAGATAAAAAGAAAGAATATAGTCTCAAGAAGAATAACGAGGAAATGTTAAAATGTAAGTATGACGTGTAATCTATTTTAAAAGAAGAGGTGCAGTATGAAATTTAATGGATTTGAACAAGAAGATTTTGATTTATTTTTGGTAGATGGATTAGAAGAACGTATGGAAATATTAAAAGCGCAACTACGACCAAAGTTTGAAGTATTAGGAACGGAGCTATCTCAAGAAGTAGCTGTTATAACAGGAGAAGAAATGTTTCCCCATGTGGCAAAACATGCCCGTCGTAAAACGAATCCGCCTAATGATTCTTGGGTGGCAATCGCGGGAAATAAACGCGGATACAAAATGATGCCTCATTTTCAAATTGCTGTGTGGCATACGCATGTGCTCATTCAGTGGGGAATTATCTACGAAGCGAAAAACAAAGAAGTATTTGCGGATAATTTACTGAAAAATATAAAACATGTAAAAGAGAATATTCCTGCTCATTATCAGTGGTCAAAAGACCACATGAAACCTGAGGGAACCATTCAATCGGAAATGGCAAATAAAGATTTTGAGGATTTTGCCCACCGCTTAAAGTACAATAAAAACGGAGAAATCATGGTAGGTTTGAACATCCCAAAAGAAAAAGCGGTAGAAATGAGTCCGAAAGAGTTTTATCAGACCGTGGTAGATGCATGGAGTAAATTGAATTACTTGCATACACTAGCAAAATAAAAAGCACTCTATGAGTGCTTTTTATTGTTTTTTGAAAATTTCCCGTCTACGGATGAATCATTCAGTGGGGAGAGTTAATTCCTCTGTTCCCTATAAAGATACGATATCTTGTAAAGTTTTTTGAACGCGGTAAATATTTAAAGGTTCTGTTGCATTATACCTACTATAAGGACCTCTTTGAAGAGGAGAAACAAATTGATAATATCTGTATTTTTTCTTATAATCGACCTCTTCTTTATAAAGGTATCTTCTTAGTTTGTTAATTAATTCTTGTTCGTCTGAACCTGTATTCAAAAATTCAATGTCCAGTAATTCGCCTGAATGGAAGCATTCAGATATTCGAAATGAGAATTTCTCGTTGTCATGTGATACAAATGAACTCAAACAATAACCTCGGTTTACCGCATTTTCAATTTCTTCTTGTTTTATTATTAGTTGGTGCGGAGAGTGGAGAGATATCTGTTTTTTTGACTTGTGTAAGACATAGTTTTGTGATTTTTTTAGCTCGATGTAGTCATTAATAAGTTCACATACGTGTTGCTCATTCATGGTTAACGACATCCTAACATATTTATTTTTTTGTTTCTAATTATACCTTACATCATATGCTCGTCCAAAAAAACAATAAAATATGTTTACGAATCGGTATGCTAAAAGGCATTTTTAAAAGACTACCTTTTGTTGTTAAACGATAGTAAAAGAAATGTAGTTGCTTTGTGCGTATACGTCAGTATATTGAGTTTTAAGAGGTGATGAAGATGGAAAAAGAGCTGATTAAAGACGGTATTCGCTTATTGTTAAGGGTGACAGAAGAAAACGATTGTTTAATTGTTGAAATGGAAGCTGAAAATCTGGTCGGGGACCAATTACTTGAAGGTTTCAGGAAAAATAGTCGATATCTACTTGTTGTGGGTTCTCCTAATTTTTATGAATATTATAAGTATCAAACGTCAAACGAACTAGAGGGAAAATTATTTGATTTCAAGTTTGTAAAAGGTGGACAGACAGTATTCAGAGGAAAAAAAGTTTTTACAAAAATTAAGTCCTTAGACGAATTGCTTACTATAGTTATGAGGCTTGAATGTCTGTCTGAAAAAGTTCGGTTGGAATGGGGAGATTTAACTGTAAAGAATAGTTATGATATACAATTTAAACATAAACCGAATGTCCAATTGATTAAGAACCTTAACGGAAAGATAATTCATATCAATGAAAAAACAAACTATGTATATGCTAGTTTACGTGAAGAAGATGTAGAGGTATTGAGGGAAAATGGAGAAATAGAATCCATTAAGAAAAATAACGGGCGATTTAATTTTTGGAAATAAAGGATTGCCGTGTTTTACTAATATAAAAAATATAATGGAGGGGATAACGAGTGGTTGAATATAAAGACATCCAATCAAAAACCATTTTAACACCTGCGAATGGACTGTTAGGTGATAGCGAATTTACTTTTACGCTGAATCCATATGTCGGTTGTTCGTTTGGCTGTACGTATTGTTATGTACGAGAAATGCCAGGAGCGAAGTATCGTGAACAAGAATGGGGTACATATGTGGATGTGAAAGCAAATGCAGCGGAATTACTTGAAAAAGAAATCATCAAACATAAAAAGAAAGAAAAACGAATTGCCATTTTCATGAGCACGGCTACAGACCCGTATCTCGGAATGGAAGCGAAGACTAAGCTAACCCGCTCGCTGTTAGAAGTGATGCTGAACAGAATAGATGATATTGATTATTTGATGGTTCATACTCGTTCGCCTTTAGCTACGCGAGATATTGATTTATTTCAACAATTTGGCGACAAAATTATCATTAGCATGAGTATTGAAACAGATTTGGAAAAGGTAAGAAAAGCCTTCACACCATCCGCTCCTCCTATTCCTGCACGGTTAAATGCGTTGAAAAAAATTACGGAAGCGGGTGTGCCTACACGTGCTTCGGTTTCTCCGATGCTTCCTCTAAGTAAACATATAGCGCGAACATTAAAAGAAGTTACGAATCATGTAGCTTTAGACGATTTTTTTATGGGGGATGGAAGCAGGGGGAGACGGACCGAACGAATGGGCATACGTAAAATCTACGAGCGGTTAAACGTGATGCAGTGGTATCATCCTGATGCCTACAAAAAGGTGTTAGCTATCTTAAAAGAAGAGTTCGATGAAGTTTATGTGTTTAACGAAAAATAAAAAGAAAAAGCGCTTATGCTAATACATTAAGCGCTTTTTCTTTCGTCTATTTATCGAACAGTTTGTTTACGCATCCACTGAGTTGCTACCCATTTTTCGCCTTTCACAACAGGTAATCCCGCATGCAGGGTTAGTTCATTTAAAGAGGTATCATTGTAAAAGTATTCAAAGTACAGTGCATTTCCTTTTCGCGGAGGAACGGAAAGATTCAGCTTAGGAAATGTTGTTTCCCCGCCTTCTTCTACATCATTTAAATACATAATTAAGGTAGAAATGCGGTTATCGGCTTTTTTGGTTGGAGACGTAAAGTAATCATAGTGGTCTTTGTACTGTTGACCAGGGGCGTAATTCAGGATTTGAAGCTTTTCAGCGTGTTGAAGTGGAATGCCCATGATGGCAGAGACACGTTGTTCAATGGTTGAGATAAGTTCATTTTCACTATGTTCAAAGAACATGCCACTGCTTGTTCGGATGTCATTTACTTGGTGTGACGTGCCAATTTTAGAACGTTGCAATCGATTTTGTGTTTGCGAAAATAAGATAAGTTTGTCACATTCTCCGTCACTTAACACATTTTCTAATTCAATGACTAGCGGTTCGTTGTGTTTTATAACGCTACGAATCTTTCTATCTCCTATGTAAAAGTAGTCATCTGTATGAGGGAAAATAGACGTTTCGGTTGTAAGAGCTGTTTGATTGTTGGTGGTCATAGTTATACACTCCTTTGATTTAAGGTTACGAAGAATAGAGACAGGTTCCTTTTTATCTTTCATTCTTGGTCGTGAAGGCATATACCTGCCAAAAAGAGAATAGTTGAAGAATAAGAGGGGAATTAGAATGAAATGCGTTGAATGAGTTCATCTGCTCGCTTTTCTTGTTCTAACTGAATTAAGCGGTTAAACACAGTCTGAAGCTCCCCGTGGGATAGTTTATTAATTTCTTTTAGGTTGTAGTGAGGGAATTCAATGGAAAATCTCGTGCGTAGTTGTTCTTCCTGTTTTTCTCTCATTTCGTTATCAAACGCTTGCTGTTGTTTTAGAAGGTCTTGCATAATGCGAATTTGGTATTGATTCATACGGAATCAGTCCTTTCGTTTACATATAGTTTACCTTGGAAAAGATAGTCTGTAATAGACTCGTTTTAAAAGAAAAAATATGTTTTTATTATGACGTAATAGTAATTTGACCTTGTTTCTAAAAAGGGGATAGCTCGAAAAAAAGGAACGATGAAATGAGGTGATAGTTATGAATGATAAATATGAAACGTTTTATACGTTATTTGCCGATAAATATGAGTTTAAAAGTATGGAAACCATTCGTCCGTTGTTGGCAGATACAATTTCCATAATACGGACGATTGAAGAAGATGAAAAGATTCCTGTAGGGTCATCTAAATTTGGAGGGAATCCTGACTTACCAAAAGGAATGGTATACCCGTTTGTGGACGAGGAAATTGCCTATACGTTTGTTATGCAAATCAATTGTGCAGAGGTTGTTCCATTTGATAAGCAGGGGTGTTTTCCGAAATCAGGTATGCTTTATCTTTTTCAAAAGTTTGAGTATGAAGAGCTTACGCTTTCGTTTGATTTTGAACCTGACGAATTAGAAGAGTTTTACCGATGTGCGCATATCGTTCATTATGATGGTAATGAAGAATTGGTACGTGTAGAGCGTCCTGAAAATGAACATGCCCTTCTTATTGAATCAGCACGCATTGGATTTGTTCCTTCATATACGCTACCTTGTCCCTATGAGCAAGGACATTTTTACGAAAAAGTCGGAATAACAGACGAAGACGAATTAGATGTAATTAATAAATTGCAGACAGCTCTTTACCGACTTCCTTACGAAACTGCAGAAGATGTCATCGAAATGGATTTAGAAGCGTTCTATGACAAGCCTGTCCATCAACTGTTTGGGTATCCTGATGGCTATCAAGGAGCTGTGGATGTCGAAGTAGAGGTATTACTAAAAGATTTTGAAGATGGAGATAAAGAACCTGTCCCAACTCAGCATCTGTTTCAGTTATCTGTAGATGAAGATATTAACTTGTGGTGGGCAGCGGACGGAGCGATGTATTATTTCATTGCAGAAGAAGATTTTAAAAATGGGGTCTTCTCTCGCGTGTGTCACACCATGCAGTGTGGATAAAAAAAACTAGTTTTTAAAGGTGATGGTTATGAAAAAACAACGTTGGCGAACAAGCAAAGGGATAAAATGTTGGGTGTGCCCGAATAATATTATAAAAGAAAAAGGGTTTCAAATTGATGAATGGACACGTTCAGGAAAAAGGTTCGTTCGATGTCATGAATGCATGAAGGTATCGTCTTAAAAGAAAGAAAAAAACAAAAAACAACCACTTACAATGGTTGTTTTTTTCCTTTACTGGTGAATTTATAATTACGTATTAATTTTTTGTAAATGGTCATGCGTGTCTTGAACATTTAAATCTTCGTACCATCTATCTTCTCTAACTTCTGGATTATAAGAGACAAATGTATCGAACTCAAATTGATAAAGGCTTTCATTATCAGAAAACAGACCATGTTTGTAAACTTGAGTTAATACCGCTTTTGAACCTTTTGGTGCGTACCCGTAACCACAATCAATATCTTTTATGACTGTGAAATTAGTACCTGTTTCGTAAACGGTTTGAGTTTTTTCGATGAGTTCATCTGTATTTGTGATGATGGACGATATTGAATTTGGAAGGTTTGTTTCTTTTTTATGAAGATGGCGGATAAATTCTTGCGTGTCCACATTCAGGTTTTCATATAGACTATTCATTTGATAAGCTAATTCTTGAATTTGTTGTAACTGAAATTTTTCTTGTTTAGTTAACATCGTATCGCTCCCTAATCTAATTGATTTATCATGTTTCTTTTCTCATTCTTTTTTAGTATAAAATCTTTTTTGCATTTTGGTGAAAATAAGGAATTTTCCTTTTGTCATTCTCTTCTAAGGGCAGAAGGTCGTGCTAAAATATGAAAAAAAGTATTAAATGCAGTGAGTAAATAATTGTATAGATAAGGTGGAACTCATGGCTCTAGCTAATAAAGAATTTATGAACAAACTCCTCAGTGAGTTAAAAGCAACAGTGGAGTTTAATGAAAAACGAAGAGAAGATGAATTAAACAAGTTAAAAGAACAGCGATTAGCCAATGAACAAAAATGCAGTAAAGAATTAAAGAAGCAACTGCGTAAAAATATAGAAAACTACACGCATATTCCTGTATTGTTGGGTGGTGCATTTGGTCAAATGATAAAAGAAGATTGGCAGCTTAATATTCGAGATTTTCGTTTATTGCTAGCTCCATTAGGTGTTATAAGCTCTCAACAAACAGATTTCTCTCTCTTTGAAAGTTATCGAGGATTAGCAATAGAAGATAAAAGAGAATTGTATGACTTGTTTGTCAGTAAGTTAAAAAATGTATCGATGTGCAGGGTAGAGGACTATATGGAACAGATGGACATTGAATTCCATCAACCGCTTACGAGTGAGCAAAAGGGAGAGATATTGATTCACTTGAAAACATTTCTTTCGGTGGTGGTAAAAGGGGTTATATTTGAAGACAAACCGTATTATTACACTCATGAAGCTCTTCCATCAATTTTGGAGGTCTTGGATATGTCTCGACCGACTTGGTTACATGATATCCAACTATTCAAATCTATTTTACAATGGAAGATGGAAGAAGAAGGACAGCTATGCATTCAAGTGCTAAAAGACTGGTACCAAGAAAAAGGGAAATACATTACTTCTTTTGAAGCGCTAGTTCAAAAAGAAATAGAAAATGGAAGATATGACGATGCTGTGCGTCATTACAAGACCTACAGTTATCTGTTTCAACAAGAGGTAAGAGATAAACAGAAACAACAGTTAGTAGATATGATACATGAGCGATATCAGCAATACCAGCAAGCTCAAAAAGAAAAAGGGCTACATATGAGCGAATCGGTACTTCGGAAGATGTATAATGATATGCGTGATTACCTTCGCGAAGAATACTAAGCGAAAGAACGCTCTCTTCGTCCACAGAGGGAGTTTTTTTCGTGATACTTACACTTCCTCTTTTGTTCCAGGTTATGGTAAACTGAGAAAAAGATATAAATACAAGAGTTCCTAAATCATAATTGAGGTGAATGGAATGGATACGGTCAATGTAGAGACGTTTATAGAAGCAATTGAGCGTGATATAACGGAATTGAAAGTATTAAATGAACATATAAGGGAAAAACAAATTAAAAAAATGGAAGCTGAACGACTGAAAAACATCCGTCAACACCAAGAAAAATTGAAAAAACAACTGATGGATAAGATTAAATCGTGCAACCATATTCCTAAAGAATTTGGAATGGCGTTTAACGATATGATAGAAGGAGATTGGGGACTGCGTTCAAAGCAATTTAAAGAACTGGTAGCGCCAATTGAGTTAGGTACAGGAAGTGTCTATACGTTCTCATTTATTAATCACTATCGACAATTAGAAGAAGAAGATAAACATGAATTAGTGGACGTGTATAGAGAGAAAATTTCTCAAGCTTCTACAGAAAATCTAAGTGAATACATGGATTACGTTCAGGTTGACTTTCATCGTCCTCTTAGCGAACAAGAAAAAGAAAACGTGTTAACTCATTTTAAAACACTTCTCATAACCTTTATAAAAGGATATATGCTACAAGATAATGTCTATTACTATGCTTATGAAGCGATACCATCGATTTTAGCTATTATTGAATTATCCGAACCGACATCTTTGTTCGAATTTCCACTGTTTGAATTTAATTCGCACCCACAAATGAAAGAAACAGAGTGGTCTTATTGGAATACAATGCACATATGGTACCAACAAAAAGGGAAAAATATTACTCATTTTGAAGAGCTTTTAGAAGATGAAGTAATCAAAGGAGATTACAAAGGAGCAAATCTTTATTTTAAAAGCTACGGTTATTTATTTGAAGAAGCGTTTCGTATGAAACAAGAACAAGCGCTTCTTAGCATGTTGTACCAAAAGTATATGGAAGCCCAAAAAGAACCTCATTTGTCCAAGCGAGAAACGGACTTAGTGATGATTCGAAACGAACTGTTTCAATTTAGTTCATGAGCAAAACGGATAAAAACTGCCTCCCTTCTATATCAAGGGAAGCAGTTTTTATTTTGTGTGCTTATCCACTTTTCTTATCGTCAGAATGGAAGTTAAAAAATTCAATTTCATCGTGCATATCGTTGGCGATGGTAACGTAGTGCTCGAAGGCTTCTTTAAATGCCGTAAGCGTTTCTTTACTGCGGGTAATATCGTCCATCAGTGTTTGTGCTTCATGCATGACTTCTTCCATTTTGGTAATGTGTTGTTCCGTTTTATCGGTAATGCTGTATTCATTTTGCGAAATAGTTTCCATTTGGTCGTTGATATCGGAAATCATATTATAAATATCGCTAATGCTATCAAACATATCGGATTGACTTTTATGAAGAACAGAGAATGCTTGTTGGTTGTTATTCATTTTAGTAACCGCATCATCATTAGCATCTAATACTTCTTGTACATTGCGTGTAAAGATTTCAGCAATGGTTTGAATAGAAAGAGTTGCAACCGTAGTTTGATTGGCTAGCTTTTTAATTTCTTCTGCTACTACACCAAATCCACGTCCAAGCTCACCTGCGCGTGCAGCTTCGATGGCCGCGTTTAGCGAGAGGAGATTGGTTTGATTGGAAATGTTTAAGATAACATCTGCTATATCTGTAATTTCTTTAGACTGTTCATTTAATTGAGAGAGGTTGTCTCGTACATTTTGATAAGCCAGTTGAACATTACTTGTTTCTTCAGATACATGTGAAAGACTTGTATTGTTCTGGTTGATAACTTGTTCGATGCCTTGTAACGAAGCAGTGATGGTTTCGATTTGGGAAGAAGACTCTAAAATTGCTTGTTCATTTTCTTTCATTGTCGCTAAATTGTTACGAGATGCTTGTTGATGGTCTTGTAAGTGGTGTGTAATGGAAGAAACAGAAGCAACATTATGTTCATGTGCCTGAAGGATGTGCTCAGATTGTGGGTGTAAGATTTCAGATGTCTCTTTTAATTCGTCGCTTCGTGTTTTCATACGATATAAAATGTCTCGAACGGTCGATACGGTTTTTTGAATCGAAGTGGTAATGCGACCGAATTCATTTTTACGTTTAGCGGTAAACGAAAGTGTTAAGTGTCCATCTTTAAACTCATTCATATTTTCTTCGATTTCGCTTAATGGTTTGACAATAAAACGACGTGAAAAGAAATGAGATAATCCGTATAGGATTCCTAATAATACGACAGCACTTCCAATAATCGTATATTTAATAAGAGTCATTTCTTTATAAAGGGACGTAGCATCCATGTCACCCCCGATTATTCCGATAAACTCGCCTTTTTCGTTGAACATCGGAATATAAACCGTAAAGTTGGCACCGTATTCTTTGTCATAAGACATTTGTCCAACTTCTCCTTTGTGAGTTCGGAAAGCGCGGTCCATATCGTTATAGAAAATGGTTTCAATATCTCCGAGAGCAGATGCATCTTCCGTATTATCTAACGGAAATCCATCAACCATATAGCGATATTCTCCTTCTTTAAATGATGACATCGTATACAAGTAATTTAATTGATAAGAATCACGAAGACGGCTAAGTGTATCGCGAAGGTGTTTGTATTGTGGTGTTTTCATAAGTGTTGCAATGTGTTTTTTATTCGTAGGGTCCTTTTGTAATTCATTTACTAACATTTCGTAGTCGTTCAAATTGAGTTGATTACGAGCTGTTTCGGTTATGACTTTGAGCCGATGACCTAGTTCCTTTTGAAGTACAGCTTTCATGGAGCTGTAAATAGAGAAACTAGCAATCAGCAAAATAACCATAAAAATACTGGTGAAATAGAGCATGATGGAATTTTTAATTTTCTTCATGTCGCTCTCCTTTCTTGGTTTTTCGCTGACATATTAGAGAAAAATCAGAAAAAGAACAAGAAAAAATGCATGTTTTTTTCATAAAAAAGAAGATGTACGAAGGGATGAGGGATTTTGTTATTAGAAATCAGTGAGGGAAATACTTAATGCAGACGATAAAGAGAGATTATAAATAAATGATTAAATAAAAAAGGGTGCCTCTAGGCACCTTTTTACTAAAGCGTATCACTATATCGAATAAGGACAGGGTTTTTAAGTCAGTAAGAAACAATAACTGTTTTAAATAAAGTATGTGCTAAATAACAATATCTTAATGGGTGTTGGAGGCACTGACATTCATCTAGGGGGAAAGTGGGATATAGAGTGATTGTGCAAATAAATATAGTGAATTTTACAAAGAAGAACTAGCATTAATGTAGAAAAGGTGTGCGTGATTTGTCTCAATCCACTCAAAATTGGCTTCTATAGGTTGGTATAGAGATTGGCAAATGGAAAGATGATGGTGCATATCAGAGAGGCATATCCACTGGTCCTTCTTCTCTTTATCGCTTCCTAGAAAAAAGAAAGGCTTGTATATACTTGCAACGGAAACATTGGACATAAATTTAGAATACACAGTCCCATGCCAATCGTAAAAATCTTTTATAGTATGATTGGCTTTTAAGAAAGCTTCTTTGGCTCGTTCGAAAGAAGAAGCGAACACATAACAATTCTTATAGTGGATAGTAAAGGTATATAAGTAGAGGCTCATTTTTTCCTCCTTTTTTCTTACTTATCAAAAACTTTTTATAACTAATGTTCTGTTCTAATTTTACTATAGCATGGCGAATGGTGGTTTTCTAGGTCGAATAGACATGAAAAACAGAAAAATATATGTTATTCTGTAAAAAAAGAAAAACAGAGGTGGAAACGTGACCGATTTAATCAAAGAATTACTTGAAGAAAAAGAAAAGCTACAAGAAAAAGAAAACGAAACATTTACTTGGTATTGGGATGAAATTAACAAGTATGTTCAGGAGATACAAGCTCATTTTGGTGAAAAAAGAGTAATCATAGAGTACCCTACCTTATGTATTGAATCCGAAGAAGGCGAAATGCATCATTTAACGGCAGAAATCATCGTCCGTAAAAATAATAGGCTTAAATCTGATTTTTTTATGTTCGAGAAAGTGCCAAGACCGTTTAAATCTCATTCAGGTGTACTAGGTGCGTTTGAGGTCGGGGAAACGAAAGAAGAAGTGAAACGATACACACGAGAGGCGTTAAAAGCGTTATTAAATCGATTAATATGAATATACATACATAAAAAACAGAAACTGAACGTTTACTGAAAAGAAAGAAGGCTTAACAATGGAATACAACCACGTACAAAAGTTAATTGATTCGTATCAAATGTTGGCTACCATGATGGGGAAAACAGATGAACCAAATCAACAATTGTTTGATTTAGCATTTGAAATGTATGAGTTTGCATATGATGCAGGAAGTCGCGAAACATCTCAACGTGTCCACTTTTTTCATCCTGAAATGATTGATAAAAAGGAGCTCCTTATGATGTGCCATGAAGGAAAACGCACTGACATAGAAAACGAGGATGATGAGGAATAAAAACGATACATATGTATAAAGATTAAGCTAAGAAAACGAAGTTCAAACAAAAAACTTTTTAAAAAATAAAAATAAAAAAAGGGTATTTTATTTTTAACAAGTAATATACTAACAACATCAAATTAAAAAAAATAACTTTTTTTGCTAAAGTCTTGTTTTCCTTGACCGAAAACAATGATAAGTAAAAAAACTTTGAAATGTTGGTTGACTTTTCCTGTAAGGGAATTATATACTAACAACAAGTTGGTTACATGATATTGAAGATAGAAGTTGTACATCCTTTATCCTCGGATATAAAATGTGCCCTATAAAATTGGCGTTGTACTGCCAATATGATGTTCGTATCATATGAAATGTACAGATATAATGATTGTCTATTCTGTCGCAAACGCGACAATCCTATATATTGTTCTTAACATGCGTTTATTAATTTAAATTTAACGAGAAGGAGGTGCATGGTAAATGGAACGCATCGAGATGATTAGTTGGCTGCCGTCAAGTGATGAGATGATTTTAGATTCACTGGAACATTCACATGAAGATTTATGTGTGGTTTTACCATGCGAAACCTCCGTGTTCTTTTATACATAATTTGAGATGACAAACGAATTCGCGTTCTTTTTGTAAGAGAGACGTGTAGGGTTGTTTGGTTCATCACAAATAAAAGCGTGTCATTGGCTAAAAGGGTCATTGTATCTTTTTAGCAGGCATTCGTGTATCAAAAGGCTATTGAGGATTCGTTTGGAATTCTTAATAGCCTTTTTGTTTTGAAAAAATCAAAAAAGAAATAAATTTTTTAAAAAATAAAAAAAGGTATTGCAAAATAAAAAAAGAATTGGTATCATACATTTAATAACAAATTTAGAAAATGTTAACAAATAATAATTTTGTAAGATAGTTCTTTCATGCTGATATAAATTTTAAAAATGATGAGGAGGTGCATGGGAATGGAACGTATTGAGATGATGTTAATGAGTTGGCTACCGTCAAGTGATGAG
>Ga0207655_1000552_pt1 | contig 46928 bp, 42 predicted proteins | sample KBSM44metaG_FD_184398 | JGI IMG/M metagenome (GOLD analysis project Ga0207655, IMG submission 184398) | Miscanthus rhizosphere microbial communities from Kellogg Biological Station, Michigan, USA - KBS M4-4 metaG (SPAdes) (version 2) | ecosystem: Host-associated > Plants > Roots > Rhizosphere >...
CTGTATGGCCTGATCGGAACGTGCAGACTGAATGGCATCGATCCGGAAGCTTACCTCAGATATATCCTGAGCGTGCTGCCGGAGTGGCCATCGAACAAAGTGGCAGAGCTTCTGCCATGGAACGTAGCTCTCACCAATAAATAGCCGTCAATACGGCGCTCACTTAACGCTTACATCCATAAAGCACTGGACGAATGCAGTGTAGAGCATCCGGTATTTTACGAAGATGAAGTGGATATCCACCTTAATCCTAAAATCGGTGCGGACTGGCAGGTACGCGGACAACAAAAACGCGTGGTAACGCCGGGGCAGAACGAAAAATACTATCTGGCCGGAGCGCTGCACAGCGGAACGGGCAAAGTCAGCTACGTGGGCGGCAACAGCAAAAGTTCGGCGCTGTTCATCAGCCTGCTGAAGCGGCTTAAAGCGACGTACCGACGGGCAAAAACGATAACGTTCATCGTGGACAACTACATTATCCACAAAAGTCGGGAAACACAGCGCTGGCTGAAGGAGAATCCGAAGTTCAGGGTGATTTATCAGCCAGTTTACTCGCTATGGGTGAATCATGTTGAGCGGTTATGGCAGGCGCTTCACGATACGATAACGCGCAATCATCAGTGCCGTTCAATGTGGCAACTGTTGAAAAAAGTTCACCACTTTATGGAAACTGTCAGCCCGTTCCCCGGAGGTAAACATGGGCTGGAAAAACTGTAGCGGTATTCGGCGCAGCTATTTACCATCATTGGTGTTATTACAGAAAAGTCAAACAAATTCCGGGGGGCAGCGGTTCATCTGAATCTCCTTTGTCAAACTGAGTGATGCCGGTGACACCGGCGTGGGCACGGTGACGACCTCGCTGGAAAACGGTGACAGCGCTGAGTGCCTTATCAGCATTGACGCCGTGGCCGGGGAATTCATGCTTTATGCACAGATTAACTACGAAGGCGAAAATACATCTCTGGATGAGGGATACAGTACACTCCTGCGAACCGCGTCCGGGCTGTGGGACTGGTCGTCAGTCAAAACCGGTGATGACCGCCTGCTTTGTCACACCCAGCTTAATGATGTGGATACCTTTGACTTCCGGACCTACCATGACAGTTATCATGTGGCAGACGTTCCTGACCTGACCGCATTGTACCCGCCGGTGATATCCGCGGCTGCTGTGCAGGGCACTGTTCTGACGACGGAGGATGTGGTGGTACGCATGAAACTGCAGCCAGATGACCCGGCGCAAAACGTGGTGGCGGTGACCCGTCAGACTTATCCGCAAGGGCTTGCGGATGAATATCTGGGCAGCATGAGCAACGGACTGCAGCCTGACGGTGGAGTGTTACTGGTACTGAACAAAAATCAGGGGGTGACCACATGGCCTCTGGACGTGGGACTTATGGAGACAAGCGATGGTCATGTCGACGGGTTGTTAACCACATCACTGACTGCCTCCTGGAATACACAGACACAATGTCCTGACGTGTTACTGGATAGCAGCGCCCCGGAGAGCAGGGTGAACATGTACTGCTCAACCAACGCCCCCGCGAATCAGGGGGCATTTACCTCCATTGTCCCCACCAATAAGATTGCTTTGTATGGTGCCGCAGGACAGACCGTGAGTCTTGTGCTGAACAACAGTGCACGGTTTAAGCATAATGACGCCCAGGCGGTCAGTTTTTTGATGGGGCAGGACGGTTACGCATTATTTGAAGTGTATGACAATGTGGTTGAAACGGTCACCGTCACTGGGCGTGCTGGGCTGCAGAGCCTGAGCGGCAACATGAAGTTCAGCGACATTGAGCCTGGTAGCGGAGGGGCTCTGCATGTTAACGACCAGACCCCGGCCGATAACAGGACCCCGGCAACATACTACTGGCCCGACTGGGCACATCAAGGCGTCAAATCTAAAACTGTCAAGGTATCCGGGGTGGCTCATTTTTCAGATGGCACTCAAAAGATGACGAAGCCAATGAACAGCCATCATGCTATCTCGTTCGATGTGTTTGATGCCGTGCATCAGAACGTTGATGTGACACTTCTTGAAGACGACGCATATAATGGGGCAACTGTAACCATCACCTTTGTGCCGTGGTCAAAAGAGGTGAAGTCAAAGTAAATGGCGTTCCCGGCAGTCCCTACGTACGGGAGGATAAGGTCGCAAAATCGGTCGTCGGGATTAGCCTCCCGGATAAAACGAAGCGCATAACCGCGTTAGCGTTTTTTTATGCGTTAAGCACGGCCACATTCGCATTATGGTGGACTGTGTGGGGGTGGAACAATCCGCGCCGGTTTCTTCGAATACGATTTCTTTTATTGCTCGATTTGATTTTTTCCTTCAATTTCAGAAATATAGCCATCACTCCGTTTAATAAATGCCCCAGAAAGGGTGTGTTTTTGCACACAAAAAATCATTGAGTTACGCAAAATTCCGGACATTTTCGCCTTCCCTGGCACTGATTTCCGCTCATCACAATTACCGTCATCCGCTGGCATTCCCGGCCTGGATGGTCACTGTGTTTTCTCGATATTTTTTCACCCCCTGCCACCAGTGTTTCCCCTCGCTACTGCGCAAAAAAATCGGGAAGCGCGCCAATATTTTCAGCCAGAAACGGCACATCCGCCTCAGACTGTACAGCTTCAATCACCCCTGCAATTTCAGTCATTGGTTTTTTCGGTTTCAGTCGTGCTGTTTGCTGTCGTTCGTCAGCCTAAAAATAACGCATTTCAGAGCTGATTTTTCTTCAGATTATCTTTTCACTTTCATCCACACTTTTTGTCATTCCTTTTCTTCGTCAGTGCCTCATTCCGGCACTGACGGACCGGCTACTACCGCAGGTGTGATTATGCTGACTGAAAATAACCCGGATGCCATCATTAGTGTTGTGTTTGCCACCAGTAACAATATCCCTGCTGACGGCACCTCCACCGCCTCCGTCACCGCCCAGGTGACCGACAGCGCAGGCGCCGGCCTGTCCGGACAGAGTGTGGTCTTCACAGCCACCGCCGGGGCCATCATTGGCTCTCCCGTCATTACCGATAACTCCGGACTCGCCACAACCACGCTCACCAGTACCACGGCAGGAATTTCTTCCGTCACGGCCTCCGTCAACAGCAGCACCGGGCACGTCGATATCACCTTTACGGAAGCGGCACACTCCCCGGTCATCAGCTCCCTGATATCTGACAAAGACAGCATTGTAAATGACGGGAACGACAAAGCCATACTGACGGTTATCGTGTCTGACAACCGCACCGGAAACCCCGTCGCCGGAGAAAACATCACATGGACCACCAGTGCCGGTACCATTGAGCCCAGGACATCCCTTTCCAACACCGATGGTCTGGCCATTGCCGCACTGGCCGATACCGGAGATACCGGCGCAGCTATTGTCACGGCCTCGCTGGATAACGGGGAGGAAGCAACCTGTGGCATCTGCCTCGAAAACAACGATGCAGGCTGGATTATCAGCAGCCTGACGAGCGATAAAGACAGCATTGTTAACGACGGAACGGACACCGCCACGCTGACGGGCACCGTCATTGACCATGCCACGGGCAGTATTGTTTCCGGAGCTGCAGTGTCCTGGTCAACTGATAGCGGAACGGTATCGCCGGCGACATCGGCCACCGGTGAGAATGGGCTGACCACCACCCAACTCAGTGACACCGGCGATACCGGTACGGTGACGGTAACGGCTTCATTAAAAAATGGTAAAGCAAAAAACGTGACGATTATATTGATGTCCGGGGTATTGCGTGTGGTCGGAGCCCGCACAGATGAAGGTTATCAAACTCTGGTTGCTCTGGATGAGGAAAACCGTCTCCCCCTCATGGCTCAGTGGCAGTACGAAGGTGATGATGTTGTTTATATGGGAACGCGATTTAGTGACCGATGGCCATGTAAAGAGTTAACGGTCAAAACAAGTCGTTCAAGCGAAGTAATACGTCCGGCCAATTTATCTCTGTCCGGTCATTCAGAGCAGGGAAGCTCGGCTGCGGCGGTATTTACTGATCAAAAAGGGCCGTATGCATGGGGAGAGATGAACAATGGAGGGAGTATGCCGGGCACGCTTGCTGGGCGAACACTGCTCGGACTCAGAAATGATACTCACGGTTTTGCCTGCATAACACCTGATACGCACAATCTACAATGCTGGGGATCCGACTATTATAACCAGTCTTTGCCTGACAGACTCAAAGACTGGAATAATATTATTCATATAGCGGGTGTCGATCGTGTCTTTGCCGTCCTCAGTTTGCTGAGTAGTTCAGGGGGGAGTGTTGCAGCCTGGGGTGATGAAAAAATGAGTGCACATATTGTCCCGGGTGATATTGCATCGTTGACCGATGTTATCCGTCTTGAAGCCGGAGGTAGCAGCTTTGCAGCGTTACGACAGGATGGCTCCGCTGTCAGTTGGGGAATAATTGGCACACCATCAGACACTAGCGTGTTTCGGGATATTATCAGTATAACTGGCAGCCCAGAGGCCTTTGCTGCATTGCGTCAGGACGGTCGTGTTGTCGCATGGGGGGATAATAATTGTGCGGTCATTCCACCAGAGATTGCTTCTCTTACCAATATAAAATCAATTACTGCGGCCTCGACGGCATTTGTTGCTTTATGTGAGGATGGTCATCTGGTGGGATGGGGGACGGGGGATGCCGCTATCGTACCTGACAATATAGCGCATGCTGCCGATATCGTTTGTATCGTTGGGGGGGATTCCGCCTTCGCTGTACTACGTAAAAATGGCAGCGTTGCCGCCTGGGGAGACCCGAGTCATGGAGGGCGTGTGCCGGACGCTATCAGCATGTTAACCGATGTTGTCAGTCTGTCAGGTTGCTGGCGGGCAGCAGTCTTCACCGCTATTCGGCAGGATGGTTCAGTGGTGAGCTGGGGCAATCCTGACACTGGAGGAAACGATGCTTCAGTCAGTGAGATAAGTGGTTTTCGGGCTGTCTATGTTGATAATTGTGGTTTCATAGCACTGACTGATGATGGCAGGGTTTATACCTGGGGGATTGTTCCGGCTAATATTCCTGCAGAAGTGCAGCAAAGCGTCAGTTATTCCACTTTAGTCATCACTTAATTGAGAACTTATTGTTCATCATTCGGATGAGGACTTGAATATGGCTGTATTCAGTATTCCCGGTTGATGATGGGGTCCATTTTTGGACGAACTTTCAGTGGCGGGGTTTTATTCTCTCTGCCAGGGTTTTATTGTGGTGAATCCCCCTGAGCGGAGGGGCTGAAAGAGCAAAGGCGCGTGGTAGAACTGCAGAAGTGCGTGGTAGCGTGGCGTTAGTGTAGCAGCGAGTCATGGTGGCTGACCAAAGACTCACCGGGAGGCACCCGGCACCACATTATGACCAGGTGCTGTCGAGCATCTGCGCAGACACTTCATCCCAGTCCTACACCGTAATGGCGGAAAGCATATGATGAAAATTACCGAGTCCATTGACGCCCATCCGATAGGCCATAGATGTCAGGATGTCATTACGGGGTTGATTGCAGTGGTTCAGCGGCGCACACTGCGGCCCTAACTTAAAACCAATGCCCGTGGTCGGATAACCGAGACTATCGATATAAGGTGAATAGTGCACACCCTCTTCCTGTCGTAAAAGCGGAATAATTTCACTTTTCTGATTCATTTTTTTCACTAGGTTATTTTTGCGTGATTACCACGCGCCAAGTACCGCGGCACGAATACGATCCGCACCAATAAAACCGACCAGCAGACCCACCAGGAGCATCCACTCTTCGTGTAAACCCCTTTTACGCATGACAGCCAGAACACTTAATGTGATAGCAATCGCCAGAACACCCGCAAAAATCGAAGCGCACCAGCTTTTGCCATCCTTCATCGCCGACTACAACGTCGCCAGGAAAGCAGTCAGGCTTCCCCAACTGGCATAGGGATAACTCAACAGCCATGTGCCGGTTGCAGACAACCAACCGGACAGGCCAGGTTCTTTCTCGATCATATTGTTACCTTGAGAGTTTCCGGGCATAAAAAAACCTCAGCAATGCAGGCTGAGGCTGAATATGAAACCAGCAAACAGCTGGTTCAGATGTTATATCGTTGCTCTGACTGTTCCAGTGGCACCGGTAAAAATGTGACTGAGCAACTCAGTTCCACTCGCTTCTCTGCAAAGCCGGCTTAGTTTATCCTTCCGCACAGAGGCATAACTGGTAGCGCCACTACTCTCTAGGTAAAAGTTACCATCTCTGTTTTTTCGGAGGAATTGATAGTTGCCGTCACCGACACGGTCCCTGCGGTGGTGCTGGTTAATATCCCCCTTGCCTGCCCGAGCCCATCCGTTATCGCTGAACTGGCAATCACAGCACCATTTGTGGCGGTGAAGGACACTATTTGATTAGCCAACAGAACATTATTCGAGTCTATGACCACGGCTGCAACGGCATTTGTTGCCACGCCATTAGCCTGAGCATTGTCCGTGGTAACTATCAGAGTTATAATAAGTGCATCTGGGTTATTATTCTTACTCATAGCGACACTCCAGTAAATGTATTATCGTGGCATAACTATCTTGCACTCGGGAATAATAAACATAGTACAGATAAATGACATGTCAATAAAGATACAGACAAAAGCATGAAAAAAATTAACACGAAATTTATAAAGCATTTAAATGAATTAAAAAATAACATTAAAAGCATCACCAAAAATTTGTGTAACTCATTATTTTAATAAACTTATATATTATTCATGTAACCAGTTAAATACCATGTATATCTCTGTAGAGTGCTCAACCACATCAGGAGTAATTCACACCGACATCTGAGCTAAAGGGCCGAAACCGCAGAATAGAGAAAACGTTTAACCCTGTAAATAATACGAGTTTTACCGAATATTTCGATCGTTACAGGCTCTCACTTCAAAGTAAACAAGTCAGCTTCTCAAAGTCCACATCATCGTCACAGATGGCCCTGTCTATTGAACAGGTGGGCGCTACGGGCCAGAGAATGGCATAAGCGCGGTTTAATGCTGCCTGCCCCCTGCATCCCTCTTCTCGTGCCTGCTTTAATGCTGCAGTGAATTTTTCCAGGGCAGAATCAGACCAGCGCATACTTTTCTGTAATTGCCAGCATGCATGTCCTTTTGGTTTTCGGGGGGCTGTTACCGGCCTGATACGGCACGAAAAAAGCGTGATGTTCACATGGGCATTTCAGTGTGCCGCGGAACGTTCCCTGCCCTCGCTCACGCCAGCTGTTCTCCGGCGTGGCGCCACAGGTTGGGCATTTTGGAAAGTTCCACCGGTGCAGACCGCGCTGGTCGGGATTAAAAAGCCATGCGTCATCGAGGCCCGCTATCATGTCACCAGTATCACCACCAATACGTTCAATGTATAAAGGGGCCTGCCGCAGCTTGTATGCATGCAGACGTTTGAACATACTCCACCATACAGTATGTCAGCGGGTCGAAAATCTCAGCGAAGAAAAGACAACTATATATGTCTTACCACATTTCATGTGCTACAAAACACACAATTCGAACTTATTTTTGCACACTCCCGCTTCCATTAAGAGTAATACTTAAGTTGTAAAACAGCATTACAGCTCCTGTTAATAATTAATAGCAGCACATCAGCAGGCGAATAAAGGCATCACTAATAATATTTACATCACGAATGCATACTCGACATCACAATATATTAAACTTCATTCTGACTCAGTGGTTTTTAACATACCGACTCAATAGTCATATAAATCAGCAAAGGTGACACAATGAATGACAGTAAAGATAATTCAGCCCTTCGAACTATCGAAATCGTGACGGTAACCGGAAAAGGGTCGGGCTCACAGGCTGACGATAGTCAAGTGAAAGCGGCTCTTACAACTTCGAATGGTTATCAATCAAATTTTGTTTATTTAGCATCTATTAATGATGATGGGCATGAAACTAATTATTTCCAGCAAGGAGATATGAATAAATTCCGTTCTGACCAATTTGATATCGATTCCGAAGATGGTCCTTTAACAAGCATCATCTTTGGCGTGGATAACAAGGATGACTGGGACGTCACAAAGACCTTTGTCACTGATTATTCACTAGGCAGGGCCTATCACACAACGGAGTCATCCTGGATTTCAAATGGTAGCCATACCTTCACGCTGTCCCAGTATAATGAGCGTTCAGGTGTGACCACCGACCAGAATTCCAATGAATGGTTTATCACAGTGACTACCGCTGATGAATCAAACGCTGAGACCAATGACCATGTGTTTCTCCAGATGTTTGATTCACATGGAAATGGTTCAGAATTCATTCTGCTGAATAATTTTCTGGGCGAATTTAATCGTGGAGAGAGTGAGAGTTTCACTTTCAAAACCACCTTAGACCTGACGGGACCTATTACTCGAATATTGTTGCAGAAAGAGGAAACCAATGGATGGAAGCCTCAATCTGTACGCGTAGAGCAACGCGGTGTAATAAGTACAGATGACTTTACAACCACATTCTCATTCAGTGAGTGGCTGGATGGTGAACAACGCTGGGCATTGAGAGAATGTAACGAGAGTTTCATCTACATCTGAATTTTTGTATGAGGGTACTACAAAAAATTTTAATATAAAAATAACACAGAGCTCCAACTGCACTTGTTGCTTTGCGGCACCGCTGGAGCTCACACAGTGCAGCTATTAACTCGGCATCATTAAATCCCTGCTCGTCGTACTGGCTCACCAGTTTCATTATTGAGCATGAGCAGACTCTTGTGGCGGCGAATTTCGCTCAAGATCAAACGTGATGGTGGGATCAGCAAATCATCAGGGCGGCTCGCGGGGACCGGAGTATTTCCCACAATCTCAGCCGTGTTTTTTTTCTGATGATGGTAGTGCTGGTGCTGCAACTGCCACCTGGTCTTTGGTCGTCGGCAGAGACCAGATAACCCCCTTCCCTTCGCCGTCTTTGATAACAACACCCTGGCGCTCGAGCGAACGCATTACCGAAACCATGCCACGACCGCCACGATTCACCGCACTGGCAAGCACCGCTGTCTCCATTGCGCCATTGTGCTGCAGTAACTGCCTGATAGTCTCCGGATTGACGGGAACGGGCTCTTCGCCGCGTGCAGCCTGTTTGTTAGCCAGTACCGCGCTTTGTGTCTGCTTTTTCGCGGTACCGAACGACCAGCTACCGTTGTAAAAATCACAAAGTCCCTGTTCTTTCTGCTCGCGAAGCATGCTCAATGCCTCCAGTGGTTCAATGGACAAAAGGGCAGCTCTTTCGCAGTAAGTTGCTTTTCTCATCGCTTTCAGTGCATCTAAAACAGTTGCCATAAAAATCTCCTGGTTAAATTTTTTAGCCACGAAATCCCCCTGGGACCTCATTATCAGTTTTGAAACTTGCGCCGAACGGGTCGTGACGGGTTGTGATGTTTCCTGAGCACAGCTTCAGGGCCAGTTCTGGCCACTTGTCCCGGAGTGTTCGCAGCGATTGAATTTTTGGGCACCAGAACGGATCCAGCTGAATACGCTCAACCAGGCTTCGGGTTTGTTCGTGGCTGCAGCCGTGCTCATTGCGAATTAACTGGACGTCGTTAGCCCAGCCATTCAGGTTTGGTTCTCTCGGTTTTGCCAGGGTGCCATAGTATTCATCGGCGCGTTCGTACAGCTCGACAATCGTCGACCAGAACCATCTGGCAATTTCGATATCACCATCATCGGGAATGTCGTTTTTTGGCGGAGTGTGATTTTCCTGTTTTTCGTCTTTCTCAGAAAAGTTATCCACAGATTTTTTTTCCTCGCGGGAGGTTTTAAGATCTGTATGTAGTGATCTGTTTTTAAGATCTGTATAGAGAATAGATTCGGCTTGAGAGCCGCTTCCAGGCATTTGAGCTATTTTTACACTAGCGCAAGGCGGGAATATTTTCGCAATTAACGCCTCTTCATTGATGCGATAATGCATTTTTGGCGTGCCATTCACCTTACGTTTTTTTTCCTCGATAACACCCGGCAAATACTGGTTAATTATCTTGCTCATCGCCTTACGGATCACATCTTCGCTGGACGTTCTGACCTCTGTTGCGATCACAGCATGCTCTTTGTAAAACCAGCCGTTTTCCAGGTGAGATTTACCCGGGAGCTGTCAGGAGTGTTTTCACGCGAGAAACGCGTACGGAGCTGGTGAAAGACCGCCAGATTGAGCTGCTGGCGTATATCCGCGAAAAGGCCCCGGAAAAAGCGCAATGGACCGATATCAAAAAGCTGATCGTCAAATGGCTTGATACCCCACCACTTAAGCGCGAACTGGTAAGCGTTGATAAAACCGGTACCGAAACAGGCAAAGAAACGCACACCGACTCCGGCTGCACCCTTGGCGGTGGCAACCCTACCGACCGTGATTACGAACATAACCTGAACACCCTACGCCGTGAGGTCTGCAAAGGCATTCTGGCTATCTCCATGGATTTTGATATCTACAATTACCTCGGTGGCCATCGAGCAGCGCGCCCAAAAAATGGATGTGCTGCGCAAAAAAATCGGGAAGCGCGCCAATATTTTCAGCCATAAACGTCACATCCGCCTCAGACAGTACAGCCTCAATCCCCCCTGCAATTTCAGTCATTGGTTTTTTCGGTTTCAGTCGTGCTGTTTGCTGTCGTTCGTCAGCCTAAAAATAACGCATTTCAGAGCTGGTTTTTCTTCAGATTATCTTTTCACTTTCATCCACACTTTTTGTCATTCCTTTTCTTCGTCAGTGCCTCATTCCGGCACTGACGGACCGGCTACTACCGCAGGTGTGATTATGCTGACTGAAAATAACCCGGATGCCATCATTAGTGTTGTGTTTGCCACCAGTAACAATATCCCTGCTGACGGCACCTCCACCGCCTCCGTCACCGCCCAGGTGACCGACAGCGCAGGCGCCGGCCTGTCCGGACAGAGTGTGGTCTTCACAGCCACCGCCGGGGCCATCATTGGCTCTCCCGTCATTACCGATAACTCCGGACTCGCCACAACCACGCTCACCAGTACCACGGCAGGAATTTCTTCCGTCACGGCCTCCGTCAACAGCAGCACCGGGCACGTCGATATCACCTTTACGGAAGCGGCACACTCCCCGGTCATCAGCTCCCTGATATCTGACAAAGACAGCATTACTAATGACGGGGAGGATAAAGCCACACTCGTGGCCACAGTTACTGACAGCAAAACCAGTGCACCGCTTTCCGGCGTCACGGTTCACTGGAGCAGTAGTCAGGGGACTGTAACGCCAGCCTCATCAGTGTCAAATGCCAGCGGTCTGGCCGTGGCTGCCCTGGCCGACACCGGAGATACCGGGGTAGCCACCGTTACAGCCTCACTGGATAACGGAGACAGTAAAACCCGCGATATCAGTGTCATCCGCAGTGATGCATCATGGATTATCAGCAGCCTCACCAGCGACAAAGACAGTATTCTCAATGACGGAACCGATGAAGCCACACTCACTGCCACTGTCACTGACAGTAATTCTGGAGCCCCTCTTTCCGGAGTCACGGTCCACTGGAGCACCAGCCTCGGTACCGTAATCCCCACATTATCCAACTCAGACTCCAGTGGAATGGCTGTGACAGCACTGACCGATATTGGTGATACGGGGACAGCAACAATCACGGCTTTACTGGGTAATGGGGAGAATAAAGTATTACTTTTGGAAATCAGGACTCCCGCCACGGTTACTGTGCGAGGAGGTCGTAGAATTAAAAGTTACTTTGGACACTACTGGTCTGATCTTGTAGCTATAGATTCAGTGACCGGAGCAACTTCAGAAGCTCTGTGGCAGTATGAAGGCGAAGAAACATATACTATCTCGAGCAGATTTACGGACCCCAGACCAGAAAAAAAATTGCGGGTTCGAACTCAGGAAAATGGGCATGAAACTATATTAAATCCTATTAATATAGCTGGCCATTATGGTAATGGGGCATTTGCCACACTGACTCAATTCGGTAATGTAATTGCCTGGAATGGAAACAGTGATAATGGTGGAACCGTGCCTTCCGATATAGCATCTCGTTCGGATCTGAAATTTCTTTGTTCTGATGACTGGGGATATTCAGCACTAACCACCGCAGGCTCTGTACTATATTGGGGGAATGAGACTTTCGGACGAAGTTTACCATCAAACATTGCAAGCCGCACCGACTTAACTTCGCTCGCTGGTAGTTATTATGGTTTTGCAACGTTAACAACATTGGGCGGAGCACTTAGCTGGGCAGGGAAACCCGATGGAAGTAGTTATCAGGCACCGTCGAGTATTTCTGGTCGCACTGATCTGGTACAGATTATCGCCAGTGGTAATGCTTTTGCCGCCCTGTCAAATTCTGGAAGCGTGGTTGCATGGGGAATTAACTATAGTAGTGTTGTACCATCAGATATAGCCAGTCGCACGGACCTGATTAGTATAGTCAGTAATAATGACGCATTTGCGGCTCTTACCCGTGCTGGCAGTGTTGTGGCTTGGGGGCAATATGCCAAGGTTCCAGAAGAAATATCCAACCGTACTGATTTACAGGAACTTGCAGCAGGCCGCTTGACATTCGCAGCATTAACAAATTCTGGTAACGTCGTTGCTTGGGGGCATCAAAGCTATGGTGGATTAGTGCCGACTGAAATTGCTCTTCATTCTGATCTGGTCGCAATTGCAGGTAATAACTGTGCGCTCGCGGCCCTGACCGCTTCGGGCGGTGTTGTGGCATGGGGAGATGCGAGTACAGGTGGTAATGTACCCATTGAAATTGCAACACGAAACGACCTGATAACCCTGACAGCTAATCCTTATGCTTTTGCCGCACTTTCAAGTTCTGGCACGGTAGTCGTATGGGGAAGTGAAAAATATGGAGGAGTTATCCCAACAGAAATAGCACCTTTGTTAACGGAAGTAGTCGCTATTTACAGTAACGCATATGGTTTTCTTGCTCTCAAGTCAGATAAAACAATTGTCGTATGGGGAGGGGGCGCTAATAATATGGATACAATACCAGACCTTCTACAGGGTAACATTTCCTATTATCAGGAATAATTGAATGTCTTTATGAGTCATTTATTCGCAGTGATTCAGGCGCAACCTCCCACCATGGCTGGGATAACCGCGAATGGTTTTCTGGATGGCGTGTTGCTGTTTTCTTGTATTCCGCGAGATCCATTTTTGGACCGACTTTCAGTGGCAGATTTTTATTCTCTCTGGCAAGGTTTTATTGTGGTGAATCCCCCTGAGCGGAGGGGCTGAAACAGCAGAGGCACGTGGTAGAAGCAGCAAAGATGCGTGTTACCGTGGCGTTAGTGTAGCAGCGAGTCATGGTGGCTGACCAAAGGCTCACTGGGAGGGACCCTGTACACCATTCTGTGTAAATGTCTTTTCTCAGAAGTGACCGTCCAGGCGGTCACCGAACCCGATAATAAAGCGGCTCATTGCCATACGCCAGTCCCTCAGTGGCATCGTCCATTTTTGCGACGCTGCCTGGATTGCCAGCCACACCACCTTTTTTACTGAGTCATCCGTCGGGAAAACCTTGCGCTTTTTGATGGCATGACGGATCACGCTGTTCAGCGACTCGATGGCGTTTGTTGTGTAGATGACTTTACGGCTATCCGGCGGATAGCCGAAGAATGTATTCAGGTTTTCCCAGTGCGCACGCCAGCTTTTGCTGATTTGCGGATATTTATCGTCCCATTCGCCTGCGAACGCATCCAGCGCCATCAGCGCCGCCTCTTCGGTCGGGGCTTCTTTATATCTGAAGAGTCAGTACCTTTGTCCAGATATTTTCTTTCTATCCACTCAGGCTGTTGAAGGGCTGTGTTGGGCCCCAGAACTTACACAACAAGGAATGTTTCACCCGACTGATGTCTGCTGCCAGCCTAAAAATAACGCATTTCAGACCTGGTTTTTCTTCAGATTATCTTTCCACTTTCATCCACACTTTTTGTCATTCCTTTTCTTCGTCAGTGCCTCATTCCGGCACTGACGGACCGGCTACTACCGCAGGTGTGATTATGCTGACTGAAAATAACCCGGATGCCATCATTAATGTTGTGTTTGCCACCAGTAACAATATCCCTGCTGACGGCACCTCCACCGCCTCCGTCACCGCCCAGGTGACCGACAGCGCAGGAGCCGGCCTGTCCGGACAGAGTGTGGTCTTCACTGCCACCGCCGGGGCCATCATTGGCTCTCCCGTCATTACTGATACCTCCGGACTCGCTACCACCACGCTCACCAGTACCACGGCAGGAATTTCTTCCGTCACCGCCTCCGTCAACGGCAGCGCCGGACACGTCGATATCACCTTTACGGAAGCGGCCCTCTCCCCGGTTATCAGCTCCCTGATATCTGATAAAGACAGCATTGTAAATGACGGGAACGACAAAGCCATACTGACGGTTATCGTGTCTGACAACCGCACTGGAAACCCCGTCGCCGGAGAAAACATCACATGGACCACCAGTGCCGGTACCATTGAGCCCGGTACATCCCTTTCCAACACCGATGGTCTGGCTATTGCCGCGCTGGCCGATACCGGAGATACCGGCACAGCCATTGTCACGGCCTCGCTGGATAACGGGGAGGAAGCAACCTGTGATATCAGCCTTGTAAACAGCGATGCAGGCTGGATTATCAGCAGCCTGACGAGCGACAAAGACAGCATTGTTAACAACGGAACGGACACCGCCACGCTGACGGCCACCGTCATTGACAGTGCCACGGGCAGTATTGTTTCCGGAGCTGCAGTGTCCTGGTCAACTGATAGCGGAACGGTATCGCCGGCGACATCGGCCACCGATGAGAATGGGCTGGTCACCACACAACTCAGTGACACCGGAGACATCGGGAAGGCTACCATCACCGCCTCACTGGATAACGGTAAGCAGGCTACGCAGGTGGTGTCAGTTCAAAAAGAGATAATGCTGGTCATACGTGGCGGACGCAGACGCATCGGATACAACCGGGACTGGCAGTCAGCTATTGTAGCTTTGGATCAGCAAACCGGACTACCTGTGGATGTTATATGGAAATATCAGGGAGATGAAACCAGCTCAATTACATCACGTTTTTTTGATCCATCCCCTGCTCAGGAACTGCACGTGACATCAGGAGCTGAAACTATAATTCTTGCACCTGTCAATATTGCCGGAAACACTTATTATGACAGCGCGCATGATCTTTTCTCCGCCAGGGAACTACAGGGTAATGTGGTTGCATGGGGATATACCCCTTATGGAGGCTCTGTACCGGATGAAATCGCCAGTCATTCTGACCTGCAGTCTCTGGCATCAACACATGGTAGTATGGCTGCTCTGACAATCTCCGGTGGCGTGGTTGCATGGGGATATACCCCTTATGGAGGCTCTGTACCGGATGAAATTGCTTCCCGCAATGATTTAAATGCACTGGCAGGGTCCAATGATGCCTTTGCCGCCCTGACAAAATCAGGTGGTGTCGTCACATGGGGTGACACCTCTAATGGCGGTAGCGTACCTACAGAAATTGCCACCCGAACCGATCTAATAACCCTGAGTGCTACCCAGAGTGCTTTCGCCGCCCTGACAAAATCAGGTGGTGTCGTCACATGGGGTAACACCTCTAATGGCGGTAACGTACCTACTGCAATAGCCACCCGCAATGATATTGAGGCGCTCTATAGCTCTTCGGTTTCGTTTGCTGCGCTAACAGCCACTGGTGGCGTGGTAACATGGGGGAGTGGAGGGGACGTGCCTGTTGAAATTGCAACCCGTTCAGACCTGGTTACTCTCTGTGGTACTGATAGCGCTTTTGCCGCCCTCACATTATCAGGTGGTGTTGTTGCATGGGGGAACAGCAGTAATGGTGGGAATGTGCCGGCTGAAATTGAGACCCGAACAGATTTAGTCGCCCTGGCTGCTACCAGTGCAGCTTTTGCTGCATTGACGAAAACAGGAGGAGTTATAACATGGGGAAGTTCAAGTGCCGGGGGCGCGGTACCTGTAGAAATAGCTACTCGCAATGATCTGATAACGTTAACCGGGAATGGTACAGCCTTTGCTGCATTAACTAAGTCGGGTAACGTAGTAACATGGGGGAATCGTACTAATGGCGGTACTATTCCTGAAGACCGGGAGCCTTTGCTAACGGATATCATGGCTGTTTATAGTAATCCAACTGCTTTCATCGCTCTAAAAGCAGATAACACCGTTATTGTGTGGGGGGCGGGTACGAGCAGCCAGACAGAGAAAATCCCCACATCATTGCAAAGTAATATTTCTTATTATCAGAAATAGTATCATGACCGTTCTCTGTGGAAGTGGCACTGATATAATACAGGTAGGGTAAAAACGTAAAAGGAATCGCTGTTAGCGCCGGACAGAAATTAGGTGTTTATTCTGATTTTCCAGCGCAGTGTAAGAACGTGCTTTAACTTCATCGTCGATACGCAGGTTGATACTCCCCTTGTAAATACAAATGTCATTGCAGGTATCGCACTACCAACTGCATGTATCAAAATACGCGGAAAGTCATAAAAGCGAGTTGTAAGAATGATGATACTTGTCTGCTTTGTGCTGTGAGTTCACCTACCCTTTCATACTGTTAACTTAAGGTAATCGCTGGACCATTGTTCTAAAAGTGTGTCCCTCTGCATCCATGAACTCAAGCCACAGTCGTTCATCTGTACCGCCATTCACAAACTTGCCGACGGGCAGTTGTATCATTGCAGCAGACCCCACTATCGCCTGAATGCCATAGGAGCCTGATTTGAATTGATTATAGGCATAATCATTTTTGAACTGAGTGGATTTCAGCGATGAAAGCATTTTTGTATCCCAGTGCATTCGTACTTTCCCGGTTTCCTCTTTTAACCAGGCATCCATAACATGTGCAGGGGCTTCAGGCGTCCCAGCATCGAGATAGGCATGAACGGTCACATTACCCTGAGCATCAAGTGTCCCCTGAGACAAACTAATATGGTGTGTCGTCGGGCTTACGGGGCCCGGGTGATAGGGAGTAAGTACTGATCCGCGGTAATAGCTGTAGGTACCGACATCAAATAAAACGACAAAGACCAGGAGTCCAAGTGCCAGCTTTTTGTACTTCTCTGGGGTAAGTGGTATTGGCAATGCTCCACAGCACCAAAGAAACGCGCGGCTACTAATCAGCTTGGGTTTCTTTTTCAGCAGCACATTATCCAGTGAATAAACATGTGAACCGCATAAAAACAACGTGGTACCCATCGCCAGATTGCAGGCGGCCATTGTCCATTCATCAATACAAGTGGCGCCCTGCCAACCAAACATGAGCATTAGCAAGACCGAAAACAGCATAGACAGTAAAGCTGAAATCCGTGTGAAAAGACCTATCATCAAAAACAAGCCTGCCAACAATTCCGCAGCACTAAATAATATCACCCCAGCGTACAACAGCCAGAAATGCTGGAGCAAATATGAAATAACATGTTCTAACCCAAGCAGTGCGCCTGGCATTGCTGTCTGAAATTTATGTGCCATCCAGTGTGGTGCATCTGGATTTATTTTTTCTGGTGCATAGATAAATCGACGGCTCCCTCCTCCCCAGTAAATGAACCCTTGAATGATCCTTATAGCCAACAGACCAAGACCAGTCATCCAGTAGTTGTCCGGCTTTATCTGTGTGGTGTTAGTTGTTATATTCATAGTTTAGACTCGCTCCTTTAATTTTTTAGGATCAGTAACTGAGCTTTCGTTAATTACCATGACTCCGAATGTTGCCCGGTGGGCTCGTTGTTCACAATAATTAGCTCGATGATAGCGCCAGACTGAATTTACTTCATTACATGGGTATTTTGTAGAATCCCGCCATAAAATATTAGCAACTCCATACTCACCATTTCGTTCACTTTCGGCGGCGAGGGCTGCAATTCGCATGCCCTCCTTTTTTGGATTTTGAATTACAGTTTTCATAGCGGCTATATCGTTAATTTAGGGAATAAAGAACAACAGGTATCATGTTGATACTAATCGCCGTGAAAATAAACTATTAAAGGCCATACATTTAAAAGTAAACAAATCAGCATTAATCCTTATTCTGCGGCATGCTTTAGTTACAACATTCATAATGTCGCTTATAATGGCAGAAGGCGCTTCGCGCCTTTAGCATTCATAACCGTGGTTTGTCTAGCAGAACTAAAGGAGCAATGGATATATTTCGTGGCCTGCTTTCGCTGTGATTAGATTAATGCGACGCGATGTTAATGTCTTCATCAGTAATATGAGAGCTTCACCATGCACAAACGTTTTCCCGGCGCACGGTTCACAAGTATCCTGCTTTGCCGTATCTGGCACCTTTTTCTTTGGATGCACCAAACCTCAAATGCGCGCGGCTTTTGATGACGAAACCTATGAGGATGTTGTAACTATAATGAGTACACCTGACAGTGGCCGCTGGATTGTGTACCTGACCTGCTCGAATGATTTCACGAAGGAATTCCAGGCGCTCACCACAGCTTTCCGGATTTCGTGGGCACCGTTCGAGTGTATTCTTGGCAGAATGCGCTATTTGGTGTCTGTCCGGCGACAAAAGAACCGACTGGATCTGGAATTGACCTTCTACGCGCTCGATGAGTACAGCTCCGCCGTTTTCGTGCACGTCAGGAAAACCAGTAAGGAGTGTTGGCCATGTTCAGCACTAATTATCAGCCGCCATCAGGGTTTTCAGCACAGTGCCGGAATGGGAGAGTAGACAATTAGAAAACAGGTATGACTAACTGACGGTTGCATCAAACATCAGGTGCAGTCTCAGGAGACCCATGGGACATATCTATGGATGTCTCATTTTAATGTATACCGGCATTAGCTTCGGGTTGATTGGCACTATCGATTTTAGTAATTTCCTGCAGGGTATACTCTTCAGTCCAGACAGATCAAGGGCATAAACTATAGGGAGTAAAATATTGAACAAACATATACTATAGCGGGCAGCCTAAAAATACAAACACTTTAAATTCAGTATGTTATTTTCAACCTAAATCGACTTGATTTGCAAACAAGCTACGTGACGCCGTCACAATCATGGTTCGATGAAAAAACATGTGATGGTTTGCTTCAAAACATCTGTTTTCGGGCATCCCATAATGAGTTCCGCCACCACTTTTATAAGAAAATTCGATTACATCGAACTTTAGTGAGTCTCATTTCCAGATGTACGTCCGCTGTATAGCCAGAAAATGTCCACCTGACATCATTTCCCCACCTGCCCTTCTGTAATACTGAAGTGCGACATGAAGTAGCAGCCGGTAAGCTCAGCACTCGCAGGTCGGGCCCCTAAACCTCTGATCATCGTATGTAAGCAGTGTCGGTCCCGATCCGCCAGGCTCGTTAACTGATACTCTGCCCTATCATACGTTCTAAGTCGCAGGTCGTATGTTCTCTGCTGTCTCCCCCCCGCTATTGTCCCTGGTATTGCGTATAACGGGTTGAACTCTGTCGAACCACAAATGCGCGATCAAACTCACTATAGTTTATATAATCTATAGCGAGTATTTGGATACAAAGAGCTGCGACTATAAGCTACAGTGAGCAACCATAAACTGTAGCATGTAGCCCTCCTGTACCTTGCATATCGCGACTAGTGTTAGTGATTACCAACCATTGATTTTATTGGCTTGCGGGGTTAGTAACCACTAGGGGATATGTTGAAACATAAGCTATAGCAAGCGTCTTCCTCTTTGACGTTTATATATAAGCTATAGCAAGCAATGTACTCACTACAGCATATATATAAACTGTAGTGAGTGATGGGAAGTACATATGTGGCGTACAGAGGGTGGGAAACATAAATGGAGAAGCGTACTAGCTATAGCTTATGTTTATGATTTGTCCTTAAAGAGTTTCTCAAGGTCGTCCATAGTAATACCAAGCTTTTCAAGCAGTTGAAGTTTTTCCGTCATCTCAGGACTGACCTCTCCAGGCAAGCTAACTGGTTTGGAATTCTCCTTACTAGCATCTTTGGGGGCTTTCAGCTTGGGCCTGCGGTAATGTACATTGAACAGCACACTCCTGCCCCGCTGAATTTCCGTATAATCCAGATAACCTATTTCCTTAAGTTGAGCCATAGCCTTACGTACAGTCTGATTTTGGGAGAATACGGGCGATTTGAGACTCAAACGGGCACGTAGGCGAGCAAGCGAGATCGGTGCAGGATCCTTTGGGAGGCTTTCTATAAAAGTGTATAGCGCCTGTGCGGACTCTCGACGCTTTAGTGCATTTATAGCTTTTAGCTGCAAAAGCACTTTATTATCAAAACTATAGAGCTCAAACAAGCGTGGGTCAGCCTGCAGCTGAACGATATCTTTCTCAGTGTCATAGTAAGCAGATTGGACCAGGTGAGTAATGTACTCTTTTGTATGCTTATCTGTGGTTCTTGAGAAAGAAATAACGGTCCCGGCAATGCGCTTTAATGAGGGGCTGATTCGTTCTCTGAGCTTCCTGGATGACTGGCTGGAAGGGATACCGCACAGCTTGGCAAACTCAACAAATGGCAATTGAACCTTATCGCCGATGACTTTATGTTTTGCAAAAGAGTGGATGATCCCAACCCACGTTTTGAAGTCATTATCCATGTCCAGTCGTGGCCCGGCAATTTCCACTTTATCAAAGCCTTCTGCCTTTGCGAGCGAAAGACGTGTCAATTCTTCCGTAGCATCCGTCTTAGCCAGTGTGTTCTTTTTGCTGTTTTTCAGTGACTTAAGCGTTGGGACAAAAACACCTAGCCGCATTAAAGCAACAGGTTGAACTGTATTGTTTGCGTTAGGGGTCAGTGTCACCACCTCCCCTGAAGATTTATCTACCTCTTGAAACAGCTTAACGAGATCAAAGTTGTCGTTGTCCAAAACAGGCTCCAGGTCTGTGGATCTTTGCATTCAAACACTCAATGATGCCCCGAAAACGTACACCATCCTTATGAATTTACAGCAATTGATTTATCCACAGTTTTAGGTGGAATAACCAGCTATTGCTCAATATAGCTTATATTAATTGCTAACTACAGCATAGAATGTGCAACCTACAGCTTATCAAATGCTTGCCATAGCATATCATTTACTTTCTATAGCTTATGCGTACACCCTCTCAGACCAGAACTGGTGCGGGATACAGCGATCGGGGATCTATATAGGATCTATATGGGATCTTACTTAGGATCGTTTTTTTTGGATCTATTCGGTGGATAAGTGGATAAAAATAAATGAATACCCAAAGTAACACTCACTACAGTTTATACATAATCTATAGCGAGTATCAGTCAAACTAAATACTCGGCAACAGCACTTCACAGTTTTCGATTTCCCCCATACGCATTGTGCAATGCCATTCTGATCAACCTGCGTTTTGACACTTCTGGCTCAAATAGAGTGTTACCGGCATCAATGGGCTGAATTAGAAAGCAGTTCATCTTGTCCCTGTCTGAGTAGCTTGATGGTTTCGTTACTCGAGACCCTGGTTTGCGTCATGTTCTCATGAGAAACGGTAGTATTACTCATAGAACTAGCAACAGACGTTTCGTTAAGAGCTGGTCTTGTTCAGTTAACTCAGTAACCCTACCCTGAAGAGGCTCTATCAACGCCTGTGCCGATTTATATGTTCTCCCTCCCCCTGGACTCAGATAAACACTTTTACCATGCCAGAACGTTGCACAAGAGCGCTACAAAGACCAATTACCTTACAAGCTTGGGTTGAAATGCTTTTTCCTCAGTAATTTGTATATTGCTCAACGATAAATTGTTTATAGTGAGGTGAACAAATATTGTGCGCAGCTTTGCAAGTTTTGACCATCTTTGCATTTTTTCTACGAATTTGCTGTTTTTCTGTTGCTTTGCACTAAAAAGCAAGATTTAATTAAATGATGCAAAGATAGCTGATAAGGAACGCCCTGATGGGATTAATGGATACACTCGAACAATGCATTTCTGCTGGTCATGAAATGACAAAGGCGATTGCTATTGCTCAGTTTAATGACGATAGCCCTGAAGCAAGGAAGATCACTCGACGTTGGCGAATTGGTGAAGCTGCGGATCTGGTAGGTGTTTCCTCACAAGCAATAAGGGATGCTGAAAAAGCAGGCAGATTGCCCCATCCTGATATGGAAACACGTGGTCGAGTTGAACAACGCGTTGGATATACAATCGAGCAAATTAATCATATGCGTGATGTATTTGGCACGCGTATACGCCGTCCTGATGAAACATTACCACCTGTAATCGGTGTTGCTGCGCATAAAGGTGGCGTTTATAAAACGTCCGTTTCCGTTCACCTTGCGCAGGATCTTGCTTTAAAAGGACTTCGAGTCCTTCTGATCGAAGGTAACGACCCTCAAGGTACAGCGTCGATGTACCACGGCTGGGTTCCTGACCTTCATATACACGCTGACGATACGTTGCTCCCATTTTATCTCGGTGAACGAGACGATGCAGGTTATGCCATAAAACCAACATGTTGGCCTGGACTCGATATCATACCTTCCTGCCTTGCTCTGCACCGTATTGAAACTGAGCTAATGGGACGTTTTGACGAAGGAAAGTTGCCAACCTCCCCGCACATGATGTTGAGATTGGCAATAGAAACCGTTGCTCACGATTATGACGTCATTGTCGTTGATAGTGCTCCAAACTTGGGTATCGGAACTATTAACGTTGTCTGTGCTGCGGATATCCTGATAGTTCCTACACCGGCCGAACTCTTCGATTATACGTCGGCATTACAATTTTTTGATATGTTGCGAGATTTGTTGAAGAACGTAGATCTCCAGGGTTTTGAACCTGATATGCGGATCCTGCTAACAAAATATAGTAATAATAATGGGTCACAATCTCCCTGGATGGAAGAGCAAATCCGCGATGCATGGGGTGGCATGGTGTTAAAAAATGTCGTCAGGGAAACTGACGAAGTAGGTAAAGGCCAGATCCGTATGCGTACAGTTTTTGAACAGGCTATCGATCAACGATCTTCGACTGGAGCATGGCGTAATGCCCTTGCTATTTGGGAACCAGTTTGTAATGAAATTTTTGATCGTTTGATTCGTCCACGTTGGGAGATGAGATAAAATAAAATGAAACGTGCACCAATTATTTCAAAGCCATCACTATCTGCAACACCAGTCGCACCGACTACAGCGCCTGCCGCGCCAATGGTTGATTCACTTATCTCACGTGTAGGTGCGATGACGAAAGGTAATTCTATCACGCTTCCAGTTTGTGGAAGAGATGTAAAATTTACTCTGGAGACAATCCCGGGGAAATTAATTGCTGATAAAACAATAGTTTGGGCTGGGAATGAGCGTGATCAGGAGTTGTTGACCGAAGATGCACTAGATGACCTGATCCCTTCTTTCCTGCTCACAGGACAACTGAATCCAGCATTTGGTCGGCAGAATGATAATTTGATTGAAGTTGCCGATGGTAGTCGTCGTCGAAAAACTGCAATTCTGACCTCTAGTGAATATCGCATACTTGTTGGTGACTTAGACGATGAGCAGATGGACTTCCTTTGCAAAATCGGTAACGATTATCGTCCTACCAGTGCCTATGAACGCGGTAAACGGTATCTTAATCGCTTGCATAAAGAGTTCAAAGGAAACATCTCTGCGTTAGCCGAAGCTGAGAATATATCTCGTAAGATAATAACTCGATGCATGAGTACTGCGAAATTGCCGCGAGAAGTCGTCGCCCTTTTCTCTCATCCAGGTGAGTTGTCAGCCAGAACCGGTGAAGCGCTTCATCGAAGTTTTGCTGATAAAGAAGATTTGCTCATTAGCGTATCTCGGAAGATGTCAGAAAAAAAGCAAGATGGGATTATTTTTGAAGCCAATGAAATTTTGCAAATTTTAAATGACGCGCTGAGATCTTCTTCCAAGGCATCTGCTCATACGGTGACTAAACGTGAGTTTCTTCCTGGTGCGGAAGCGCAGTACAAGGGTAACAAAGTTATTCTCAGACTGGACCGTTCTCGTGTGCCTACTGAGTGCATTGATAAGATTGAAGAAATTCTTGAGTTGTTTGCTACTTCAACAGCTGATAAATAGTATTTACACTATTTTGAATAGCATAAAGCTGGGACCATGGTCCCAGCTCTTTGTTATTTTAAGCTGTTTCCCTTCCAGTATTTTATACTATAAAATTCTTGCGTCCTCCCCTGCTATAATCTCCATCTTCCTTATAGTGTATGACCATGCTCTATGGTTTAAGTACAGCCGTTAGTTTAGCATTACCCCTTTTCCCCTGCTCCCGATATGATCTAGCTGTAATCAGGAGACACCGGCTTCATGTTAGCTGCATATTCTGGCAACCGGCAGACTTCTCAGTGAATTCGGATGGTGTCATCCAGCCCACTGGAGAATAACGACGGCTCTGATTATAGTGTATGCGTAACACCTCTATTTGAATCCGGCCTCCTCCAGCGATCTGAGACGTTCTCGTTCAGGCATTCTTGACTTAATCTGTCGTTGAATGACGCCACTGTAGACTTGTCCGTTGGTGTTCCCGACCGGGAAAAGTTAATACGGAGCCCACGCTCTTACACTCATTTATCCAGCATATTAAGCGGCATTGTCCGTCTTCAGCAACAGCACTATGCTGTTCTCTTTATCACGAATTCCGCTGAGCACAGATTCTGCCAGACAGAGATCCCCTGACATGGTTCGAATACACCCCTGAGTTGTAGCTGACGGCATGGTGCTGATTCGTTATTATGCGGTCTTTTGAGACGCAGTGACAGTCCCTGTTCACGGTACTAACGGAAAATGCGTTTATGTTATGCAGCCAGCCCTCACGCCTGAGCAGGACGTGAATTCGCCGGTACCCGTAACGCCCGCCTCACGGATACGCAGACGCAGTGCACTGTCATTGGCCGCCACGGAACGATAACGAAACTAACTGCGACTAGCACGCAACGCAAAACAGACCTGCCCTTCGCTGCCCCTGTAACGCGCCTACAGGTCCCTGCCCCATTCGCGAAGCCATGCCAGAGTCAGGTCTTTTTTGCGAGCTCGTCCTGCAGCTTAGCTTTGTCGAGGCTCAGATCAGCCACAGGTTTTCCTCTTCCAGCTTCAGTTCAGAGTGTTAAATACCATTGCATTTTTTGCGTAACGTATCAAACGTCGAATCAGAAATGCCACGCTTACGGTCGACCTCAGGCTCCAGCATACTCATACTCCGTCAGGCCTGTTTCAGGGCAAAGACAATAAGCTCTTCATCGAATCGTAATTTTTCATCGGCACCACAGGGAGTGTCGCTCATAAAGGATTTTTTCTGAATAGAGCTGGATTTCAGGCCAGGGTTCGATAAAGGAGCTACTATTACGGAGAAATTTTGTTTTAATTTTTATGCACTATCCCGTTCTGCCTCTGATGTTATGAATTTAAATAGCTATCAGCATGGTATATATTTTCAACGGTTTTATCTTCGACTAAGCAGACCGACATATCAAGTTCTCGTATTTTATGGCAACTGGGACCGTGGTCCCAGACATAGGCCACTATGCGTCTGGTTTTAATGTTCCTGAGTTCGTATGAAGGTACCAAAGCGAACTGCTCAATTTATTAGTGCATTAACATTCTTCTTTACCTGTTAGTTAAGATATCTTTTTTATGCGATTCATCGCAATGGCCAGTCTTGCATAATGCAGTATAGATTGTTGTCTGATTCTTCATGATTCATAACCTATGAAAAACAATTGCCAGTTTATGCGTGAAATGTTAGTGCAAAATGCTTCGCTATCATCGTCTTAAAAAGAATCCACTCTGGGTATCACGTGTTTCATTAGGACTAAATCAATAAGTGATGCGCATCTGGCGATCAGAATGTTAACCGCACAACAGGGGATGAATCGATTATATTTATCCTCAAAGTTGATGCATGATAGTATCGTTATTATTTGAGTTAATTATCTGCATACCGTTATTTTCTCTTTTGGCCTATGCTGTATTTAATAGAATTGAAGAGCATTACAGGCTGATCAATCAATACTGGGACCATGGTCCCAGTATTGATGATGTGTTCACTCAGTCAGTTACGCTCTGCTCAACAACTGTAAACACTGACTACAACGACCCAATATTGAAATAACGGTGTGAGTTTGTGCGTAATCATGTTCTCATGAATTTATATGCAGAGTTAGACGCGCTAACTAAAAAATCAACATCCAAATGTTAGACCACACTGATTGAACCAATTCTGACCTGACAAAAACTTCATATGGGACCATGGTCCCAGTAAGAAAAACATTTATACTCATATGGTTATGAGTCAAGTACCAACATAAATAGTGGACATTGCAATCCTGCCATAGAAGAAAGAGACTACCTTACGCAATTACTGCTCATATAATTGTTGGTAAGTTAGGCATACACATTACATTTGGAATTTGTATTTTCAGGCGAGAACAGATTGAGAAAAAATAATCTTCTTTGGATATGGCTTTGAGAATACCCCTGCCAGGTGGCACTCATCTTTAGATGACTACTTTGGCAATTCCATCTGCTGTTTATGCGTTTGTTCTGTTTTATTCTGATATCTCACATATCATCTGAAAATTTCCTTATTCACTCCCATTGCATCGACAAAGTAGCTTCGTGACCAAAAATAGTTTCCCATACTGTCTTCCTGATATGTGAAAACAGTTGTAAAACCAGATGTTACTACGTCCTTTTGGATGGTGAATCATAGTTGATATCATTATCTTAGATAGAATGATGACGACCAGATGTACATGCCGGCTTGTCACCTTTTGCCTGTGGTAAGTAAGCAGATATATTCGGACTTAGGCATTCTTCAGGTTATCGTCTTGCAGAATTAGGCACTCCCCGATGGTTTAGGGATGACAATGAACGGGGTCTTACCTGACAGAAAGAGTCTTATGGGACCATGGTCCCGGTGTAGATGATGTGTACATTCAAAGCGTTATGTGCTTTTCAATCAGAAAAAATACGGTAACTAGCAGTTCAGGAAGAGAGGGGAGATGATTCTTTTAAAAATTGACTGCGCATATAACTTTTTTGTTTGCGTTTGTTATATGTATTAAAAGTTAGAGTATGAAAAGTGAGCCAGAGTAGATTAAATTAATGAGTTCTCAACACAGTAGTGATTGCCAGATGGGACCACGGTCCCACCTGGTATACACAAGATTCTGAAATTCTGATAAAGGTATTGCCCCATTTTTACTCGATAATATCTCTAGATAAATCAGTAATGATTTTAGTTATTGATTGTGTGAGAAAATAGCGCTCATAGTAAAGTACGAATGGCTATTACATTTTAATCATTTGAGTATTTAGTTTTATTTCGCTGTATGGAGTGGGGTTCTTGAGGGCTGGCGAGTATAGTGCTGGCATAGTCTGTTCATGAGACATGTCATGATAGCGTGATCTTGTCTCTTGATTCGTACAAGTGTACTTAAGTGCAATGTATTCACGGCCACCTCCAACGTAAATACAAATAATATCAAGTGAGATGTTATTGACTCTTTACTGAAGCAAGTGATGAATGGCCTTTAGCAAAGCGTAACCTCCATACAAACCCTACCCGGAGTTCTTTTTACAACTTGTATTTTGTTGATTCTTGTTTGGTAAGGGGAGTAATGCATTGAATTTCAGGGCTCTGATTTGTGGTACTTATTGCACACTACTTCGCTGTGGTGACGATGCTTTAGAAATAACGATTAGCAAAATTATACGAATGGGGTCTGATAAATTATGCGGGTGCTAACTGAGGGAACTCAGTGGCGGACAGAAATAAACTCAGGAGGTCTATAGGGTAGTAATATCAGCTTTAGACTCAACCAGTTATTCAGAGGCAAATTCACGATATTAAGCCATGCCCTACTACTCTTGTGGTTTTGTTTAAAAAATCTCGAGAAAATCACCGAGATCTGACAGTCTTTTGCCATTGTTATCAAGTATTCGTTAATTGCTTGCGCCCGACTACATTGCCATATTAGGTAAGTGTCCCGTGAGGGCAGTGTGGTGAGAGCGCTAGCCAGTTCGCTCGACACAAGACACATAGGTTTGTTGTCACTGCTCCGATTCACTGTTTGAACGGAGCCCCCATGTTGCACCTCCTAAACATGTAGTACCCAGTTCATGCTCCCATGAATCAAGCTTTACCAGCTCATTCTGAAGGGCAATAAAATTGGCATAGCTGAGAATGATATCATGGACTACATCTGGAGATACCAGCACATAACCACATGATATACGTGATGTTGATATGGCAGACTGATGGCTTGAGAGCCGATAAAAGGATTTTATGCATCCGCCACGCTTCAGTGTTGCCAGTATGAATATTGATGTAACTCGCATGGTGCCTCCGATGTAATTAAATACATTCATTTCGCTGCCCAGGAGTTTTTCCGTATGGACGAGGAACAGACTTGCCCGATGCTGCCAAGCATATTTATTACGACGTGGCTACTCTGCACATCTACGATATAATGAGCTGTGGTAGCTATTATTGCTATGTAACAAATGAGAAATACGAATATGTTCAAACCTGCCACCATTCTGATTTTTACGATGGTTTTCGAGAATAAAATATAAAATGGCAAACTATATAAATTATAAATACGCTAATATTAAGCGAGAGAAATGATACGCAATTATGATATATGACATTGGAGCCATAATTTATCAATATAGTTCAGATAATCAAATTGTTGGTGAAAAGACATTGATAATAATTAAATAGGATTATTAAAATTACTCATTTCCTTTTTGTAACAATGGGTTGTAGTCTTTATGTTAAATTTTGTGAGCGTTCAATGATGTTCATCGTTGCCGGACGGACAAAAACACTGTCTGTCCAAAACTTATCGTTTAGCGTCTGACAGTGAGCAGGGCCTTAATATTTTTCATCAATATAATGTCAGTATGAATCTAGTGATGTATTTATTTCCTGGGTAATGGGTCGGCATGTTCTGGTGAGTTACGGAGTTTATGTCTTTTAAAACAATACGGAAAACATTTTACCTTTATTGAATGACATATATTAATAACGGTTATTTTTTTTAATCATTGGTTTTTTGTGTGAATGCCTTGTTAAAATATGCTTGTCGCATGGATGGATCGTGTGATTTTTCCGGGTTTATTAGTCGGCGGCTTAATATGAGAGGTGAGTACTGATGTCCCTAAATGTTACAGATGATGGAACACTAGCTGCATTTGGTGTTCGGTGCTTGTTGGATGTTATTAGCCCTCAGGTTATTAAGGAGTCATGCACTGTATTCATTGCTAGTGCTGAAATGCCTCTCTCTTTCTCCCAGCAGGAATTACTCTATAATGTCATGTCAGACAAGCGAGCGTTGATTATTATGGTTGAACTGGGATGTTGCGAGTGTCCGCAAAAAATCCCCAGGTTGATAAATGATCGAATTTTTTATGTTGATGGTAAACTATCACTTAGTGCTATTCGCACGAAGCTGCAGTATCTTTTGGAAGTAATCATATATCGAAATTCTGATAAATATTATTCACGATGCCGCAAACTTTATGACATGTACGCATATCACGATATTCCTCAAATCCTTTCTCAGACTGAAAGTCAGGTGCTGGATTTCCTGTTTAAGGGATACAGTACATCACTTATTTCACGCGTATTCGGTTTCAATAAGAGGGCTGTCAGCATGCACAAACGTAGTGGAATGCGGAAGCTGGGAGTTAATACGTTGCAGTCACTGCATTATTTACATTGTCTGAGGTATGTGACGAATAGCGCTCAGCATCAGGAGCTTCCCATGTTACCAGTCAAGCAATATGATGCTGTTCAGGACAAAAGAAGACTTTATTCTCTGGCTAAATGATCATAGCAATTTCCCTGAATATTTGGCGAGGTAAAAGCTGATGGTCTGTGGCAGGGGGCTTTGCATACTATGAATAAGATACTACTTGGTAAAAATGTCCGCGTTGCTGCACGAGAGCGCATTGAATGGGTGTTCGATACCTTTGAAAGAGTATGTGTCGCTTTTTCCGGTGGAAAAGACTCCACGGTGCTCATGCATTTAGTCGCTGAAACGGCGAGAAAGATTCAACGACCCTTCACTGTTCTGTTCGTAGACTGGGAAGTGCAGTTCAATAGTACCATTGAGCACATCACTGCGATTAAAAATGAGTACGCCGATATTATCGAATCATTTTATTGGGTGGCTCTCCCGTTAACCACGGTCAGTGGTGTTTCTCAATACCAGCCAGAATGGGTGTGCTGGGATCCGGAATCAGAGTGGGTACGTCACCCCCCGGAAGATGCAATTACGGAACCTGCATTTTTTCCCTTTTATTACCCATGTATGACATTTGAAGAATTCATCCCAGGTTTTACTCATTGGTTAACGAGTAAAACGCCGGATTTAGTATCTGTAACATTGGTCGGTGTCAGAGCTGACGAGTCCCTGAACCGAATGAGAGCATTGATGTCCAGGCGAAAACAGCGGTATGCGGAAGATTTGCCCTGGACAACAGTACAACCAGTAGGATCAGGATATACAGCGTGGCCTTTGTATGACTGGAAAGTTCAGGATATCTGGAGTTTTAGTGCTCAAGAGTGCAAGCGAATTAACCCACTTTATAATTTGATGTATCAGGCGGGGGTATCACTCACAAATATGCGTATCTGTGAACCCTTCGGGCCAGAACAGAGACGTGGCCTGTGGTTGTATCACGTGCTTGAACCTGAAACATGGACCAAAGTATGTCAGCGTGTCTCCGGGGCGAGTTCCGGCAGCCGATACGGCAATCGCAGCGGGGGATATTTTGCCCTGCGTACGCCGTTAGTGTGCCCACCTCATCTTAACTGGGAGGACTATGCCTGCTTCTTGCTCGATAGTATGCCTCCGGGTACAGCAGAACACTACCGTAACAAAATCGCCATTTATCTGAAGTGGTATTACGATAGAGAGTTTCCGTATGGTATTCCGCAGCAGCAGGATAAGGATATGGGGGCACGTGATATCCCCTCATGGCGGAGGATATGTAAGGTGCTTATAAAAAATGATTACTGGTGCAAGATGCTCTCCTTTAGTCCGAATAAACCCCGGCATTATGCTCGCTATCTTGCACGTACTAAGCAAAAACGTGAAGTGTGGGGAATTTTTTGATAGATGGCATACAACGTCGATACGGTGGACGCATGGCTGACGTAACAACGGATGAATCAACACATTATTTACCCCTGGAAGCGCTTCAGAATGCGCTGAGAGCACATCTTTCCGGGTTAAAGGATGTTGGGAGCAGGGTTGTTGCACTTAACGCGCTTCGTTCCACAATACATGAATACAGTCCTTTTGCAGATGAACCTGTCGATTGTGTGTTATGGGTACTTGCAGAAGACATCCGCGCAAGTGATTACAATCCAAATGTGATGGCTCCTCCGGAGAAGCGGTTGCTTCAACATTCGTTACTGATGGATGGTTTTACCCAGCCAGTTGTTGTTTCTCCCGACAACGAAGGATATGAGGTCGTTGATGGCTTTCACCGCTTTTTAATGGGGTCGACAAACTCGGAGCTTAAAAAGCGCCTCGCAAATTACTTACCAGTGACACAGGTTCAGTGTTCGCGTCGAGGTAAGTCGGATCGAGTTGCCTCGACGATCAGACATAATCGAGCACGCGGTCAGCACCAGATTACAGCCATGAGTGACATTGTTCGGGACCTGAGTCGACTAGGCTGGGATGATGAAAAAGTAGCACTCGAATTGGGTATGGACGCAGATGAAGTACTTCGTCTAAAACAGATTAGTGGTCTGTCAGAGCTTTTTTCAAATACGGAATTCAGTTCTGCATGGACTGTTGAATAGTCCTTAGTTGAAAACGGTTTGCTTATAAAAAGTGACTATAGAGTCAATATTGCGTTACTGCACGAAAATCTATATGGAAATGATAAACGTGACTAATATCCCCGCATTACAAGCACACCTTCCAGATTTCATCCATACTATAAATGTCCTACGGGATATAGGTTGGAGATTTGCATACGCTGGATTGCCGGAATTTTGCCGTCTACCATGCTGAAATGATGTCCGGCGACATACATCGAGGGATGTGAGTGATTGGTGTAAGGGATAAGATTTCAACCGTGTAAAAATTATAGGGGGATAAATGTTAGAGAGCAACCTTTCGAAGGTGATTCGAAATGATATTAATCTACTTGTCACTCTCTATTTTTTGCTTAAAACCCGCCAGGTAAGTAAAGCGGCAAGACAACTCTATGTTGGACAATCAGCTGTCAGTCATCAGTTGGCACGATTACGTGATATATTTGACGATGCTCTTCTGATCAAAACGTCAAACGGTATGCTGCTTACGCCATTTGCATCGCGACTCTACCCGATGCTTGAAGTTCTCGTGATAGATCTCGAAATGTTATTTGAGATGCAACACGAGGATGCGCAAAACCGTCCGTTAAAAGACGTATACAGGATATGTGTCCCTGATGACATTTATATTGAAGATATCTCTCTGTTATTGCATAACTTTTCCCTGAGGGAGGGGCTTGGGAATAAGGTCGTATTTGAGGTGTTTTCTCGCTACGACCAGTCTGTTTCAGACCTTAATGAAGGAAAAATAGATTTCTTTTTCGGTAATCTTGGGACGTTATCCAGCAATATATGTGTCAGTGAGTTGATGGAGCTAGAGTGTTTTCTTGGCGTAAGGGATGGACACCCTTTGGCTGGAAGAGAGGTTGTGCTTTCTGAGATAGCCAAATTTCAGATAGTGGAAGTTATGTTCAGAGAACAGATGTACAAGTTGGGTGATGAAATCTGGGGGAAGAGCATTAATCAGATGGCTTGCATATTGAAAACGTCTTCGGCAGGTGCCGCTGTAGCTTTACTGAAACATTCGGATGCAATGTGTATCTTCCCTGAAGATGCAATTAACCGAAGAGGGCTAAGAAAAGTAAGCGTGCGGGGTAAACGTCTCAAAATGAAAATCAACTTATACTGGCATAAAATAATGGAAAATGACGCATTTCATCGTAGGATTCGAAACGGATTACTCAGGCACTTTGTGATAGACCAAATCATGCCATCAGCATGATTTGGTCTATTTGCTTTGATGAGAGTATAGAGGGTTTGAGTACTATTATGTGTATTAGCTCAGACCTGATCTGACAGTTACCGGTTATTTATACAGGTATCTGTCAGGTTAAGGTTACATCTGGCCTAAATTCTTCTCAGCCCAGATGCGCTTTCCATCAAGTAACGTTTCCATTGGCGTCCGCCCACAACACATTTTTCCCTGATGGGTTCGTTCATTATTATAATAAGCCAGCCATTCATCAAGATCAGACTGCAATGTGTCGAGATCGCCATACAGCTTTTTACGGAACGTGACCTGATAAAACTCGTTCAGTATCGTTTTATGGAACCGCTCGCAGTGTAATGGTCTAATCAAACCGGACAGCGCCCTGACTATCCGGGCATTACGACTGGCGGTTAATAAACGACGGCCAACAGGCCCAGTCGTGTTCAAGGTGCTCAGTATACCAGCGCCCAGTTTCAGTACTGCCAGCAGGAACTTGATGTGACGGGCAGTATGAACCGCAAGGGTAACTGTCTGGATAATGCCGTTACGGAGAAGTTCTTCCGCAGTCTGAAAGCAGAGAGAGTTAACTACCGTCGCTATGAAACCCGAAGTCAGGGTATTGCAGACATTATCGATAATATCGACAACTTTTATGATCTGAAGCGTCGGTATTACTGGTTGGGCAATACATCGCCGAATAAATATGAACGCCGATTACAACAATGTGCCTAAATCGGTGTCCGGTTTTTGTTGACCATGACATGCGGCCCGGCAAGCAATCGAAGAGAAGGCCAGACAGGAGGAAAGGAAAAGACTTCAAAGCACAGTGGACGTCCAAAATGAGACACTTAATGAAGTGCGGCGGAAAGATGCTTCTGCTGTTCATCGCGAGCTGCATGATAAGTGGCTGCGTGATTAAGACACAGACTTCCGGCGTGCTGTTCTGCGATGCAGCAAACCCAATTTATGCCAGTAGTGACGACTTTATGACCGAAGAGACTGAGCGTCAGATTTTTACGCACAGTATGATAGGGGAGCGTTTGTACCAATAGGACCGCAAAAAAGATGATGAAAACTCATAAACGCCCGTAACTAGCGGTGTTGGGGAGTGAATTGGTTACAATTAGTTTGTGGCTGATGTTGATTTAATCAACGGGTGTCAAGAGATTCTTACCCGTTATTAACAAAGCTGCGAAGCATTCTCGTAGCCTCTAAACCCCGATGGGGTCGCCGCAATGACAATTTCGTCTTAACGGCTAAGGTGGAAACATGCTGAACGAGAAACGTTCTATACAAACTATCCGCGATTGCACGAGTATTATCGAGACTCATGTGCTGGGTCAGCACAAACTCGAAGTACGTAAGCTCAATAACGACGCTATTGAACCTGAAAACTCACGCTTCATCGTTACCTTCAAAGACGATGTTGAGCGCGCAGGAGCATGTGTAAAACCGTTGGCTGAAGCAATTTACCTGAATGGTCGAGTTCGTTTTGTCGTGAAGCCAGCCAAACAATACCCTGAGCTGTCTCGCTTTATTGAGGCTTTTTCTGAGGTTATTGAACATTCTATTCGTCGCTTCTTACGCAATCATGGTAGTATCGTCAGTACGGTAAAGGCTGATGACTCTGCTACAAGATGGCTCCTACACTAGATAGCGCATCTTCAAAAGATCTAAGCGAGTTTCCTCATGATGGGGAAACCCGTATCTCACGTTTTGGCTTTCTCATCAACGAAGCCTCTCTCTACAAAATTTCCGAAATTGAAATCATCGAGCCGGGAGATGACATTTGTATGTATATCTCTATGGAACGAGTAGGTGCGCACGACCAGAGCGAGCTGAGCGAATTTATCTTAGATAAAGCTGATGAGAACGCCTCTGAAGAAGAGATCATCAAAGAGTTGCTACGGTCCGACCTTCTAGACGAGAGTAAAAACACGATTGCCGGTAGAATAGCTCTGCGTGAATATAGTTTTGTTGAAGGCGGCAATGAGATCTAATGCTATCAGGTAGCTGGAGTCGAAACCGTCAGAGCGCTTCGTCAGCGAGGATTGTGTCACCGTACATATCTTTTCCTTCTTCATTGGTACGAGCATTTAGTCTGTGACGATAAACAAACCATCCCTGGTGCCAAGATCTGGGCTGGCCCACTCATGCGTACCGGTGATGTCCGTATTTACAATGCCAAAACTGAAGCGTTCGAGGACGTGCTAGGAGAATACGGCATGGGTAAGAACACGGGTTTTTTACCCTGGAATCGCGGGCTGCTGCTCGATCCCGAACTAAGCTCATGGTCGCCTAATAAAGTTCAGGTCAATGTGCAGAAGTTCATTGTTTTAATCATCTCGCGTTGCTTAAGAGCATCAGTCGGTTTGTGCAATCAGTAAAGAGTCAGGGGGCGATGCGTCGCCTTCTCGTCAAAACTTGTCTTCTTATTCTTAATCTCAAAAACTTCTCTATCTCTATAATACCTATCATTTCACTTTTACACCGTAGCCGTAGGCATTCAGCTGGTCAGCTGCAGTAATCGGCGTTTTGGTGACATACAGTTTGCAGTGGGCAATCTTCGGGTTGGTATCGACGAACGTCTGCTGATAAATATGTCCAACACCTTTCAGATTACCCACGTAGAATGTGTCCTGTGAGCCCACATGAGGCACGAAACCGTTTCACTAAAGGCTAAGGACTCTGAATCCCTTGCACTATGCGGCGTTCTGCAAGTATCTCTATATCCTAAGTAACATAATCGGACTATATCAAACATGCCGTTTTGTCCGGGCGGGTGAGGCCTTTTTTCAGCTAAACGGGGGAGGGGCCCACGCGGAAACTCAATATAGGGTAGCGGGGAGCTGGCGCGGATACTATATGTTGGTTATCCACAGAAACGGTGGATAAAAGAGGGATAACTGGACTGAAAGTGCTGTCTGTCCAATCCATCGGGGATTTATACTTACAACCATGATCATCACAGAAAGAACGGGATAGCAGATGGCGACTGAGTGGGTGGATGTGGCTGACAACGCTGTAAAAATTGGGTTTGGTGCTTTAATAACCATTTGGGTGGTTGGGTAACACTTAAATTAACACACCAACACGAAATAAAAAAAGCACAATCGCTCAAGGGCTGATAGATATAAATAAAAAACTGATCGAGATATGGATTTTTTGTCAGCCTCACAATTGCTTATGCAGAAATACCTTTATGAGTCATGTGATCCTGGCTGTGATGATTATACAAATTATATGCAGTTACATAATATAGTCAATTCAGAAGCGATTTTAGCATTGGATATACCTACACTGAGACGGTTCGACGATTATCTTTAGTGGACAGAGAAACCAGAACGTTGGATTTCCGCTGTTTGACCAGACCAGAACCCGCGCAGCCAGTAAAACTGAACTGAAAAAGGGGGTTGAGGGCCAACCGTACGTTAGTGAAGTAACTGTCTGATATATCGAATAATATGGACAGTAAAAATCATATGCAAAATGGCGTCTTATAAATCGAAAAATGGCACATAGTGCACATGCGTGTCTGTTAATCGATTTTTCAGACAACCTTTCAATACCACCTGCTATGCAGGTGGTTTTTTACTTCTGTGATTGCTGACCTGAGTAAAAATGATTAGTCAGTATTTTTCATTATGACCCGTAACTTATTGCGCGCAGCATACGCATTAAGAAGGGCAATCTCTGAAGAATCACCTTCAGCCAGCAGAATTCCGATGCTGGCGCGCTGATCGTCAATCGTATCAATGAGTTTACCCTTCACCGCCGTTGGATAGAAAACAGGGCTTCCGGGGTGATTTGCCAGTCTATCTAGACCTTCAATATGGGAGAATGTTCCACTCTGATCGGCATAAACGATAAGCTGCCCGATACCTTTGCTATCCTGCAGATGCGCATCCATCAGAGATGGACGTTTATTTAACGCCATCTCTATCCAGGCTTCATAAATATTCACACCAAATGATCGGCAAAGTGCTTCACCTATTTGCACACCACCGAGACGTGGGTTGATTTCAATAACTTCAAACCCTTCTCCGGTGATCATAAATTCAGTGTGTGCAAAGCCATTCTGATATCCAATGCTTGAAAGAATCTTTTTGATCCAGGTTTCTACGGAGTTCATCAGAACATCAGGAAAATGAACGGGAGACGAAAATGCTTCTTCCCGGAACAACGGTTCGGGTGAAATAACACGACTGGTAATTGCAATCAGGCGGGTTTCGCCCTCCCAACTGAGTGTTTCAAGGCTGTATAAGGTCCCTGAAAAGAATGGCTCAATGGCAAGTAGTCCCCGAAGAGTCTGGGTAGCAGCATGATCGAGTACAGTTAGCAGATCATTCTGATTATAAGCGATCCAGACATACTGGCTTCCCGTACCTGCAGTATCCTTTATAATACAAGGATATTCCACATCAACCGCTACAACCTCACGATCGTAATCCTGAGGGTTAACGAGTTTACTCAAGCATGAAGACAGCCCTTTGTTATAAAGATGATTACGAAGGCGGTATTTATCCCTGATCAGCCCAATTACGTAGGGATCATGGTGAGGTAATCCCAAATGTTCACTTACTTCAAGACAGTGGAAACTCCACGTATCGGTCGTACTGAGGATGCCTGCCACCTCTTGTTCGCGCTGGATTGCCGTTACCACTTCCTCATTATTAAAGGTGTCCAGTTCGACAACTTTAGCGCTATCAGTAGCTGGTTGAGATAATTCGTGATCGTACACTGATTTGTTACGGGTAAGAAGGGTCAGTCTGCAACCATGTTTACGGGCAGCGCTGGATAAGTGGCCCAGCCCGAATGTCAGAGCTTCCAGAGCAATAATATTCATGATCTACCTTAATCTGATGTATTAATTTTTAAGACTAAACACCCTAAGTGGGGCAATGGGATGGAACTGTTCTCTGAGGTATAATGGGACCCCCCCCTCACTGGCGATGAGGATTTCAGTGTGTGCCCCTACGCGAGATGCAGTGACTGCTATTTCGGCAAGTATTCCTGATGCCAGCCCTCTACGGCGATACTCTGGATGCGTCTGGACGTCATCAACAACAAAGAAATTATTTTGATGAATAGCACGGGCATAAGAAGTTAACAGGCCATCATGACATGTATAGAAATCAAAGACGTCATTATCGCTTAGATGCTCAGGCAGAATGAACTTATGGCCTTTTTGCTGGTTAAACCAATCGGCCTCATCCGCATTCTGGACTCGCTTCACGGAAACAGTCGTTGAGCACAGACCTGTTCCCACCGGTCGACACATCAGCATCTCTCGGACAAGCAGCTTATAATCAGCCGCCGCCAGCGTAGTATCTGACAGAGTATCATTGCCGAAGATAGACAAATAATGGTGTCGGTCCTGATGAAAGCTGTGTGCAGATTTAACAATGCTGGGGCCACGCCAGTAGAATGACTCCCTGTCACGAGACATGCCTCCAACAGGAGTCTTGAAGACACAGTGTGTATGCCCATGCTCATGGATCACTTTAACATCCTTCCCACCACGTGATTTTGCCCATCCTGTAATGAGAGGTTGTACCAGAGCATCATTGAGTATTTCATTTGAAGGCGTTTCAGATATCATGCCTGATAAGCTCCTGACGAATGAAAGCAGCGAAGGTTTTCTCGACAGTATTATCAGCCCCCGGGAGATAACGGCTGATTTTGATAGCCGGACAGGTGTTGGCCTCAATGATAAAAGGTTGACCTGTTTCATCCAATGCGATATCCACACCGCAGAAAAGTGCGGCTGCAACCTCTGAACTTTTTTCCGCCATTTTTATCAGGTCAGGAGGTAGTTCATGGAGCTCAAAAATTTTTGCCGAACCATCCTGAGTGAGATTTGTCACCCAATGGCCATTTACACCCCGTCGGGAATAGCCGTAGCAGGCTTTGTGGTTAACCACCACGATACGGTAATCTTCATTGTTCTGTTTCGCTATATACGGCTGTACATAATAGTTGCTGATAATGTCGCCATTCAGTTGAACCCACTCACTGAGTTCAGCGCAGCTATCGAATTTAAATAATCCACAACCACAGGCTCCATTTACGGGTTTGGCTACAAGAGGAAATCCAATACTCTCAAGCACTTCCTGTTCTGGAAGTGCTGAAAACTTATAGTAAGGGAGGTGTCTGATTCCCTCTACAGAATTAAACATGGCAGATGCCAGATCTTTGTTTTGACCAGAAAACAGAACTTCAGGTCCATTCAGTACCTTAACCCCTGACATTCGCCAGAGTTTCATAAGCTTGATAGCAGGGATTAAATCAGCGAGATAGGCATAGCCGACAACTAAATCGGGTTTCAACTCTTCTCCTCTGAAATAAAAGCAGCAACCTGATGAACCATTAGTGATACTGACTTCACAAGGCTTCACTGTGATACCGCGAATATTATCGTCAGCTAAAAAATCAAAAACGGCCTGGTATTCAACTTCGTCTTCGTAGTCAGACAAAAAAATAACAGTTTTCATGCAGAAGATTCCTTTTTAATAAACGTGATAGACGCCACTCTAGCAATGAGAAGCAAAAGAGCAGCACAAGAAGCGACGACAGGAAGTAACATTGCTGGTTTCAAGCCTAACGACATCCCCACGACACCAAGTGAGAGGTTCGATACTATTACCCCCAAATCTGCTGCAGCGGCGACCAAAGACGAGGATGTTCCGGACAGACTAGATGATGCCGTACAAACAACATAGGACATGATAGCGGGATATATAATTCCGAGCGTCGTTCCACATAAAATAGCACCTGAAAAATACCAGACACCTGTGCCAGGTAGAAAGTAATTACATAACGTCCCGACGACTGCCATAAAGCTACACAGCCCGATAAAAAAGGCAGGAAACCGTGAACTGCTGGGCATGTATTTTTTCAGAAACAAGCGTGGTAGCATCATGAAAATAGTAAAGACGAGAAAATAGGGGGCAGGATCCGTAATACCTACAGCCATCAAGTAAGAAGGCAAAAAGGTGACAGTGGTTCCGCTGATAACATAAATAAGAGCCAGAATATATACTGCTGTTCTGAGTTCGCGTAACGCGAGCAACCCTTTTATGCCACTTATCGTTGATGTCGTTTCATGCTTAGAAAGAAGCAATTTTTTTTCAGACTGAAAATCAAGAATAACTGCTAATAAAAGGCAAATAGTAAAAAGATAAAGAGCTATTAGCGTTACGCTTTCAGCCCCCCATTGCTGAGTCAGTCTCAGCGCTACATAAGGTGCGAGGCAAGTCGGCAACACATTAAAAAATGTAATTAATGATACATTTTTTGATTTTTCTGCACTATTTTCACTCCCGGTCAACGAGTAAAACATTAACAGTGTTGACATGGCGCCAAGGAGCGCACCTAAGGTGAGTCGACCAATAAAGACATTAAACTCAGCATCGGAACTTATTAACATGATCGAACAACAATACAGCAGTGCCGTTATAGACAATGCCCAACGGAGACGGAATTTATCAATAATAACACCAAAAGCAAGTCGCATGGTCAAAGTAAGACATGCAGCTACACCAACAATTATTCCTGCAAAACTATTTTCTAATCCAATTTGATTCAGCCTGAATGGGAAACTATAAAATATCATGAAGTTAACAAAAGAAAGAAAGAAACTAATCGTAAATATAATGTAGTTACGCATTATTAATTCCACTGCCCAGATGATGGTGATGAGTAATTGTAGTGGATGGCACCTCAAGGATATAAATAAGGTCATCCCGGTAATTTCCTTTTATTTCATCCGCGACAGCAGGAGGTTCCATGCTAGTAATCAACTCTGTCAATTCACTAATGTCGAGAGAAGTCTCGATTTCATTCTGGGTCAGCCATTCATCATTAAACAAGGTATCGAGATACCTTTCCCCACTGTCTCCAAGTACAGCTAAAACTGGTTTATCTGAACCGAGTTGCAGTGACAATTTAAGTGCTGCCAGCAAAACTGCACCAGAGGAAACACCTACTAAGAGCCCTTCATGGCGGCATATTAGTCTTGCGGCGATATAGGCGGCATCATCTTTTACACGGTATACACAGTCAATCTTATTAAGGTCATTAATATTTCTAGGTGTCCATCCTAAACCCACACCAGGTATTTTGTAGGTGTGTGACAGACCACCAAAAACAGTCGAACCATAGGCGTCTACACAGGCAACTTTAACGTCAGGAAGATGTTCGCTGAAGTATTCTGAAATACCTCCTATTTGCCCACCCGTACTCACCGCACATACAACAGCTGCAAGATTATCAGCACACTGTTCATGGATTTCGCGAGCTGTTGTCTGGTGATGCGCAACTGAACTGAGAACGTTAAAACACTGATCTGGTCTGTAACTATTGGGGATATCTCGGGCAAGGTCATTTGCTAGCTTTATTCGGGTTTTATGGTAAGAACCAGTGTCATCTTTTTCGGTTACAGTGATGACTTCAGCCCCAAATGCTTTCATCAGAGACGTGTTCGTTTTAGTCGCTTTTGGGTCTACCAGTGCGATAACCTTATATCCCTTCACTGCACCAATCATTGCAAGACTGATAGCAAAATTCCCTGAGGATGACTCAATAATGGTTCCTCCGGGCAGTAATTGCCCCTTTTTCTCCGCCTGCTCAATGATGTAAATGGCGGCGCGATCTTTGATGCTTCCACCAGGGTTAGTTTTTTCGAGTTTTACGATAACATTTGTCCCGAGTAGTTTGTTGATTTTAGGTATGTTTATCAGTGGTGTTGGGGTGATGCCATCAATAATATTTTTCTTGAAAAATGACATATACGTCTCCTTAGCTGATTAATAAAGGGTTCCTATTTCAATCTTTACAGTATCGAAAACAATATCAAACACATGTCGGGTTGTTTTAGGTGGGAATACTGTTCCTGAGTTGACCTTGTCAATAATCCATTGATTAGGAAAATGGGCACCGGATTTCCAGTCAAATACTCTGACCTTATCGGATGAATATGAGAGTTGATAACAAGGGATTACAGAAAATCCGGCCTGAAGAGCAAAATTATAACGGTGATGACCATCCATGATAATCCCAGTATGTTCATCCATCAGAACGGGAGTAAACCAGTACCTATCCCGATATATTTTCTCAGAAAGAAGGCTCAGGTTTATGGGGTCGATTTCTTCATGCGGCTTGAGTTCATGGATATTAATTAATTGCATAGCAGAGAAATGCATTTATCAGCTCCTTCAGCACAGAAATTTAATCACTGGAATCACATACACTTCAAACTAATACTAGGATTTTTTATTAAATGTACTATTTTTTGTGAAATCATCCATACATGTGATGATGTTAAGGTAGATGTTATAATTAATTGGCGCAAGAATTTTTTTTGTTGTTTTTGTACTACCGTTTGAGCTATCAAATATGGCTGGATAGTAATGGAATGTAAGATTGTAAAAATGTGATATGTCTTTTATTTTGCCTATTTACTTGCAGGGTTTTTTATTAGCACTATTGATTCAGAGCTGTTTTTTCTACCTGGTTCTGGGAACAACCATCCTGCCTGTATTACAGAGCTGCATCAAAGAAACATTTATTAACGTATTTGTGAGGAATTACATATTTTAATTTAGGAGTAGTAATGAATTTGATAGCAGAAATCAAAGCATCTCTTAACGAACAGATTGCCCCTCAGTGCAATCTTGGTACATATACCACGACTCTAATGGATGCTGATGTAACTAATTTTTTCGGTTCGCTTTTGCCATATAATAAAGTTAACTGTAATGAATATCCAGCTATAATGAAAATGGAAGCGGAGTGTATTAAGTTCTTTAAGTGTATATTTCATTGCAGTGACTTACCCAAGTCTTTTGGTGTGAGCACTAATGGTTCCAGTGAAGCTATACTAATGGCATGTTTGTCATTAAAAAGAGGATGCAGAACACCAGGCACCCCAAATATAATAATAAGCGATAGCGCACATAGTTCATGGATAAATGCTACTCGTATTCTTAATATTGAATTGAAAGAAGTATCATTTGACTCAGCATCATTAGAAACTATTCTGACTCATGCAATTGATGAAAATACTATTGGTATAGGTGTAACCTTAGGAACAACAAGCACTGGTATTTTTGAACCCGTGGATGAAATTAATGATTATCTCGATAATTATCAAAAAAAATATGGTCGTATTATACCCATTCATGTTGATGCTGCTAGCGGAGGGTTTATTGCTCCATTCCAATACCCTGATTTACAATGGGATTTTAGGTTGAAAAATGTATTTTCTATCAATGTTTCTGGCCATAAATATGGTATGGTCTACCCCAGTATTGGATGGGTTTTCTGGCGAGACAAAAGTTTGGCCGGACAGGAAATGAAAATTGAATATCTCAAAGATACTTTTTCTCATTTTGGTATTAATTTTAGTTCTCCGGCAGCATATGTCGTTGCACAGTACTACAATCTTAGAATGTTTGGATTTATTGGCTATACTGAAAAGACAAAGAATTTATTCAAAATTAAATCACTTATTGAGAGTGAACTTTCTAAAATCTCTTTTTTAACCATTATTTCTGATTCTGGCACCAACAGACTCCCCGTTGTATGCTGGACTTATAATGAAAATTATTTATTTGACGTAATCACAAAAAAATTTGAGGAGTATGGCTGGGTTGTTCCTTGCTGTCGTATTTCAAGAGGTAATTCAACCCGATGCTGTAGAATTGTTGTTAGGCATAATTTAAACACTGAAAGTATTGATAAATTAATTGGCGATATTGCATTAATACACCGCCTTTAGGTGCCTCACTAGATGCCGCAGATATCCTGTGGGTTGCATGAAAAAGTGACAACTTCGACCACAGCAAATGCTTCTGTGTTGTGGGTCCGGATTTTTTCTTTTCTAGTGACAATCGATGTCCAGTTTGCTGGAAGTTTCTTAAAAACATTTGGTGAGTTACCCGGCACAGTGGATATCCACTGTGCCGGGTACTTGCGGCTTTGTTGAATAAATCAGGCTCATCTGTAGCAGGTCAGGTTTTCAGGCAATACGCACACGTTCTGGTATACCAGGCAGCGTCAGTGAACCTCTGAACAGCTGTTTTACACGGTACATAGCCGTTTCCGCTATCGAGCGACGGTTGTAATCTGTTGTCCATTTCAACCGCGCATTGCTCCCGCTCAGCCGCTGGTTAGCAACCGCACGGTTACGGTCAACATACTCACCAGGCCAGTAGCCCGCTCCCTTTCGGGGAGGGATGAGGGCGCTGATGTTCTTTCGCAGTAGCTCATCGTGACACCGCCGGGTGTCATAAGCTCCATCCGCTGCGGCTGTCCTGATTTTCTGTGGGTCTGCTGGATCTTCAGCGTCCGTGACGTTATTCAGCGACAGGTCAGCACAAACGATTTCATGTGTTGATTCGACGGCGCTCTTTGCCGCGCTTTTTGACTTTCCATTCGCCTTCACCGAAGACCTTCAGTCCGGTGGAATCAATCACCAGGTGTGAGATTTCACCCCGGGTAAGCGTTTTGAAACTGACATTAACCGTCTTTGCCCGCTTATTCACACTGCTGTAATCTGGGCAGCGTAACGGAACGTCCATCAGGTAAAAATGGAATCAATAAAGCCCTGTGCAGCCCGTAGGGTCAGCCTGAATACACGTTTAATCACGAGGACAGTCGTGATGGCAAGGTCAGAATAGCGCTGAGGCCATCCGCGTGATGAAGGCGTTGTTGACTCATACCAGACCTGAATCGCCTCGTCATCGAGCCTCGTTCATGGTGGCAGTTCTGGCGTAGGCAAGCCTAATCAGATGGACAGAATGACTGAAGTGGTTTACTGAATTTGGCCACCTGAACAGAGGTGATATGCTCATCTCAGAACAATACAGGTGTCCCAATGAAAAAAAGAAATTTCAGCGCAGAGTTTAAACGCGAATCCGCTCAACTGGTCCTTGATCAGAACTACACCGTTGCAGCTGCGGCCAGTGCTATGAATGTGGGTCTTTCTACAATGACGCGATGGGTAAAGCAGTTGCGGGATGAACGACAGGGCAAAATACCTAAAGCCTCCCCTATAACCCCGGAACAGATTGAAATACGTGAGCTGAAGAAAAAGCTACAACGCATTGAAATGGAAAACGACATATTAAAAAAGGCTACTGTAGATTCAATTGGTCAACGCAACAGTCATGTGAAAACATGTAGTTGCGGAGGATTGTTGGATGAGACGGACATTTACAGCAAAGGAAAAAACATCTGTTTTTGAACTGTGGAAGAACGGAAAAGGCTTCAGTGAGATAGCTAATATCCTGGGCTCGAAACCAGGAACCATCTTCACGATGTTAAGAGATACTGGTGGCATAAAACCCAATGAGCGCAAGCGAGCTGTTGCTCACCTGACGCTGTCTGAGCGCGAGGAAATACGAGCCGGTCTGTCAGCTAAAATGAGCATTCGAGCCATCGCTACAATGCTGAATCGTAGCTCTTCGACAATCTCACGTGAAGTTCAGCGTAATCGTGGCAGGCGCTATTACAAAGCCGTTGATGCGAATAACCGGGCCAACAGAATGGCTAAAAGACCAAAACCATGCTTACTGGATCAGAATATGCCGTTGCGAGAGCTTGTTCTGGAAAAGCTTGAGATGAAGTGGTCCCCAGAGCAAATATCAGGATGGTTAAGGCGAGCGAAGCCGCGTCAAAAAACACTACGAATATCACCTGAGACAATTTATAAGACGCTTTACTTTCGTAGTCGTGAAGCGCTACACCACCTGAACGTACAGCATCTGCGCCGATCGCACAGCCTCCGTCATGGCAGGCGCCATACTCGCAAAGGTGAAAGAGGCACTATCAACATAGTGAACGGAACGCCAATCCACGAACGTTCCCGGCATATCGATAACAGACGCTCTCTGGGACACTGGGAAGGCGATTTAGTCTCGGGTACAAAAAACTCCCATATAGCCACACTTGTAGACCGAAAATCACGTTATACGATCATCCTGAGACTCAGGGGCAAAGACGCTTTATCAGTGAATCAGGCTCTTACAGATAAATTCCTGAGCTTACCACCTGAACTCCGGCGATCACTGACATGGGACAGAGGAATGGAACTGGCCAGACATCTGGAATTTACTGGCAGCACAGGAGTTAAAGTTTACTTCTGCGATCCTCAGAGCCCCTGGCAGCGGGGAACAAACGAGAACACTAATGGGCTAATCCGACAGTACTTTCCCAAAAAGACATGCCTTGCCCAATATACTCAACATGAGCTGGATCAGGTTGCAGCTCAGCTAAACAACAGACCGAGAAAGACACTGAAGTTCAAAACACCTAAAGAGATAATTGAAAGGGGTGTTGCGTTGACAGATTGAATCTACAACCGCGCTCTTGATGTCAGACTCCCTGAACAGTTCTCGTTAATCGGGAAACTCAGAGCGCAGTATCCTGTGGTCACACTCTGCCACGTGTTCGGGGTTCATCGCAGCAGCTACAAATACTGGGAAAAAAGCCCCGAAAAGCCAGACGGCAGGCGAGCGGTGTTACGCAGTCAGGTTCTGGAGCTGCATAACATCAGCCATGGCTCTGCTGGCGCAAGAAGTATAGCGATTATGGCAACCCTGAGAGGCTTCAGAATGGGACGCTGGCTTGCCGGCAGGCTCATGAAAGAACTGGGGCTGGTGAGTTGTCAGCAACCTACCCACCGGTATAAACGCGGTGGTCATGAACACATCGTTATCCCGAATCGTCTTGAGCGACAGTTCGCAGTGACAGAGCCTAATCAGGTGTGGTGCGGCGATGTGACGTATAGTGTGCCCGGAGTTCAGGGCGAGCATGGACGCTCAAATGAACCACGAGTCTGTCTGGAATATTGAACCGGTAACTCACGATGAGAAACCCAACAATCCCACCGGGTGTGACGGCGGAGAACCTGAGC
>Ga0207655_1000555_pt1 | contig 46637 bp, 44 predicted proteins | sample KBSM44metaG_FD_184398 | JGI IMG/M metagenome (GOLD analysis project Ga0207655, IMG submission 184398) | Miscanthus rhizosphere microbial communities from Kellogg Biological Station, Michigan, USA - KBS M4-4 metaG (SPAdes) (version 2) | ecosystem: Host-associated > Plants > Roots > Rhizosphere >...
GTGCCAATCACTGCCAAAGTTGTCGCTGACTTCCTGTCCAGCGTTGGCGTTGACCGCGTCCTGACCGTTGACCTGCACGCAGAGCAGATCCAGGGCTTCTTCGACGTTCCGGTTGATAACGTATTCGGCAGCCCAATCCTGCTGGAAGACATGCTGCAGCTGAACCTGGACAACCCAATCGTGGTTTCTCCGGACATCGGCGGCGTGGTACGTGCCCGTGCTATCGCTAAGCTGCTGAACGATACCGACATGGCGATCATCGACAAGCGTCGTCCGCGCGCTAACGTTTCTCAGGTGATGCACATCATCGGTGACGTGGCGGGCCGTGATTGCGTGCTGGTTGACGACATGATCGATACCGGCGGTACGCTGTGCAAAGCAGCAGAAGCGCTGAAAGAACGTGGTGCGAAGCGCGTATTTGCTTATGCGACTCACCCGATCTTCTCCGGTAACGCAGTGAATAATCTCCGCAACTCCGTTATCGACGAAGTTGTGGTGTGCGATACCATCCCACTGAGCGACGAAATCAAAGCGCTGCCAAACGTACGTACTTTGACCCTGTCCGGGATGCTGGCCGAAGCGATTCGTCGTATCAGCAACGAAGAATCGATCTCTGCAATGTTCGAACACTGATCGAACACGGCTAAAAAACCCGCTGCGGCGGGTTTTTTTGTTTATAGTTTTTATTTGTATGATCAATGCCTCCTTCACCTGCCATTCACATGACAGATGATGCGCACACGGATGATAGAGAATTGTGAAAAACGTAACTTCCTCACATGTTCTGCCCTTTCGCGCCCTCATCGACGCCTGCTGGAAAGAGAAATATACCTCGTCACGCTTTGTGCGTGACCTGATTGCCGGGATTACCGTCGGGATTATCGCCATTCCGCTGGCGATGGCGCTGGCGATTGGCAGCGGCGTTGCGCCGCAGTACGGCCTGTACACGTCCGCCGTGGCCGGGATCGTGATTGCCCTGACGGGCGGGTCCCGCTTCAGCGTCTCCGGCCCGACCGCCGCCTTTGTGGTGATCCTCTACCCCGTATCGCAGCAGTTTGGTCTGGCAGGCCTGCTGGTTGCCACCCTGATGTCCGGCGTCATTTTGATCCTGTTCGGTCTCGCCCGCTTTGGCCGGCTGATTGAATATATTCCCCTTTCCGTGACGCTGGGGTTCACATCCGGGATTGGGATTACCATCGGTACCATGCAGATCAAGGATTTCCTCGGGCTGCAGATGGCTCACGTGCCTGAACATTATCTGCAAAAAGTGGGGGCGCTGTTCATGGCGCTGCCGACGGCCAACCTTGGCGATGCGGCTATCGGCATCGTGACCCTAGGCACGCTGATCGTCTGGCCTCGCTTAGGCATTCGCCTTCCGGGCCACCTCCCTGCGCTGCTGCTCGGCTGTGGGGTGATGGCGATTGTGAATATGCTCGGCGGCCATGTGGCGACCATTGGCTCACAGTTCCATTATATTCTGGCTGACGGCTCGCAGGGCAGCGGTATTCCGCAGCTGTTGCCGCAGCTGGTACTGCCGTGGGACATGCCGGGCTCGACGTTCACGCTAAGCTGGGATTCGCTGCGTGCCCTGCTGCCCGCCGCGTTTTCAATGGCGATGCTGGGGGCGATTGAGTCCCTGCTCTGCGCGGTGGTGCTGGACGGTATGACCGGCACCAGGCATAAGGCCAACAGCGAGCTGGTCGGTCAGGGGCTGGGGAACATCATCGCGCCATTCTTCGGCGGCATTACGGCTACGGCAGCCATTGCCCGTTCCGCTGCCAACGTCCGCGCGGGAGCGACATCACCGATTTCGGCGGTCATTCACGCCTTACTTGTGATAATGGCGCTGCTGATCCTTGCTCCGCTCCTCTCCTGGCTCCCGCTCTCTGCGATGGCGGCGCTGCTGCTGATGGTGGCATGGAATATGAGCGAGGCCCATAAGGTGGTAAACCTGCTGCGTCGCGCGCCGAAAGACGACATCATCGTGATGCTTATCTGTATGTCGCTGACCGTGCTGTTTGACATGGTGATCGCCATCAGCGTGGGTATCGTGCTGGCATCACTGCTGTTTATGCGCCGCATCGCGCAGATGACGCGGCTTTCACCGGTTAACGTTGAGGTCCCGGATGACGTACTGGTGCTGCGCGTGATTGGCCCGCTGTTCTTCGCCGCCGCCGAGGGGTTGTTTAGCGACCTTGAGTCCCGCATTCAGGGCAAGCGGATTGTGGTGCTGAAGTGGGATGCCGTACCGGTGCTGGATGCAGGCGGTCTGGATGCGTTCCAGCGCTTTGTTGCGCGCCTGCCGGAGGGCTGCGAGCTGCGGGTGAGCAACCTGGAGTTCCAGCCGCTGCGCACGATGGCCCGCGCTGGCGTGCAGCCGATCCCAGGGCGTCTCGCGTTTTATCCAAACCGCGAAGCCGCGTTAGCCGATCTCTAGATCGCCACGAGAAGAGTCAAAGCATAAAAAAACGACTCTAAACAGAGTCGTTTTTATGTTCTTTATTCAAAAGCACTAGCCGTGCTTATGCTGGTCACGGCGGCAACGCTTATCGTAATGGCGCACCCACCAGTATCTGTCACTGACCTGCTCGTGACCGCTCACGCGTGCTCCGGCGAGCCACAATACCGCACCGAGGAAAATACTCAGCACCGCGCCGTGCGCGAAGTATTGCGGGAGGTCAAGCTGTGGCAATTGGTTTAAAATAGAGTAACCCACACCGGCTACCATCACGAACAGTCCCAACCCCATCAGCACGTTACCGAGTATCGAAGCGTTTTTGCGTTTCATATGTCACCTCCGGAACCTGGGTTGTAGGGAATAAGTCCCTATTCCTTGTGTGTAAAGTATAGACAACACCGCTTATATGAGTTGCGTGAATGATCACATTTACGGACAACGCCCAGACAAAAGTTTACAAATAACGCCTTGAACAGCTTGAAATTCTAATGGTTCAAATGAGTAATTATTCGCTATTTGGCATTCAGGGTGCAGAACTTTGTCAAGCGGCGCCTCAGACAGTAAACTACGCGCCAGATCTGGAACCCATTAGGAATGAAATCGTGACGATTAAACTGATTGTCGGCCTCGCCAACCCGGGCGCAGAGTATGCAGCCACCCGCCACAACGCCGGTGCCTGGTACGTCGATCTGCTGGCCGAGCGGTTACGTGCTCCCCTGCGTGAAGAACCGAAATTCTACGGGTATACCTCACGCATCAGTCTCGCCGGTGCCGATGTGCGCCTGCTGGTGCCGACGACCTTTATGAACCTGAGCGGCAAAGCCGTGGCGGCAATGGCGACGTTTTATCGCATCAACCCGGACGAAATCCTGGTGGCTCACGATGAGCTTGATTTACCCCCGGGCGTGGCGAAGTTCAAGCTTGGCGGCGGTCATGGCGGACACAACGGTCTGAAAGACATCATCAGCAAGCTGGGCAATAACCCGAATTTCCACCGTTTGCGCGTGGGAATCGGCCATCCGGGCGATAAAAACAAAGTTGTCGGTTTCGTGCTGGGTAAGCCACCGGTTTCTGAGCAGAAATTAATAGACGAAGCGGTAGACGAAGCGGCGCGCTGCACCGAAATTTGGCTTCAGGATGGCCTGACAAAAGCGACTAACCGCTTACACGCCTTCAAAGCGCAATAATCCGCCCTGCGCGGCTTTTTTACCGCGCGGCATGCAGGTTACGTGTATAATAGGCAAAGTTATTTACTTTTCTTCAATCGGTTATATCTAACGGATTGATTATCAAGATATTAAGGTGATTTAGAAATGGGATTCAAATGCGGTATCGTCGGTCTGCCAAACGTGGGCAAATCCACCCTCTTTAACGCCCTGACCAAAGCGGGTATTGAAGCGGCGAACTTCCCGTTCTGTACCATCGAACCTAACACCGGCGTTGTTCCAATGCCCGATCCGCGTCTGGATCAGCTCGCGGAAATCGTAAAGCCGCAGCGCATTCTGCCAACCACCATGGAGTTCGTGGACATCGCGGGCCTGGTAAAAGGCGCGTCCAAAGGTGAAGGCCTGGGCAACCAGTTCCTGACCAACATCCGTGAAACCGAAGCCATCGGCCACGTGGTGCGCTGCTTCGAAAACGACAACATTATCCACGTAAATAACAAAGTGGACCCGGCTGACGACATCGACGTCATCAACACCGAGCTGGCGCTGTCTGACCTCGACACCTGCGAACGTGCGATTCACCGCGTGCAGAAGAAAGCCAAAGGCGGCGATAAAGACGCTAAAGCGGAACTGGTTGCCCTGGAAAAATGCCTGCCGCAGCTGGAAAACGCGGGCATGCTGCGCGCGTTGAAAAACCTGACGGAAGAAGACAAGGCGGCAATCAAATACCTGAGCTTCCTGACGCTGAAGCCAACCATGTACATCGCCAACGTGAACGAAGACGGCTTCGAGAACAACCCATACCTGGACAAAGTGCGTGAAATCGCCGCGGGTGAAGGCTCTGTGGTTGTCGCGGTATGCGCAGCGGTTGAGTCCGACATCGCCGAGCTGGACGACGCCGACCGTGAAGAGTTCATGGCCGAGCTGGGTCTGGAAGAACCGGGTCTGAACCGCGTGATCCGCGCAGGCTACGAACTGCTGAACCTGCAAACCTACTTCACCGCTGGCGTGAAAGAAGTGCGCGCATGGACTATCCCTGTCGGCGCAACTGCGCCTCAGGCGGCGGGTAAAATTCACACCGATTTCGAGAAGGGCTTCATCCGCGCGCAGACTATCGCCTTTGAAGACTTCATCACCTATAAAGGTGAACAGGGTGCGAAGGAAGCCGGCAAGATGCGTGCAGAAGGGAAAGATTACATCGTCAAAGATGGCGACGTGATGAACTTCCTGTTCAACGTCTGATTCGATTTTGATTTTAAAAGGCCTCGATTTTTATCGAGGCCTTTTTATTTGTCGGCAGGCTTCATTTTTTCGGCCCGGCACGATCCATTTTTGTTGTCATTTTGTTAAACAAACCGGTGTAGAATTCATCTGATAACCTATCCAGCAGGAGTCCAGATGAAAACCAAAAAACGCGCCGTTCCCGGAATCAGACACTACGACGGCCCTGCTGGCGGCTGGGGCGCGCTTAAGGCCACGGCGATTGCGGTACGCACCCAGATGGACACGCTGGACGCCCCTGCCACCCTGCTGCGCACCAACCAGCCCGACGGTTTTGACTGCCCGGGCTGCGCCTGGCCCGATAAAGAGCATAAATCGACGTTTCAGTTCTGCGAGAACGGCGCGAAGGCCGTCACCTGGGAGGCCACCAGCAAACGCGTAACGCCGGCGTTTCTGGCGGAAAATACCGTCACCTCGCTGCTGGCAAAATCTGACTTTGAGCTGGAAGGCTATGGTCGACTGACGCGCCCCCTGCGCTATGACCGCTCGAGCGACACTTTCCGCCCCGTCGAATGGGATGAAGCCTTTGAGCGCATCGGGGAGATCCTGCGCGGACTCGAGCCGGACAGTGTTGAATTCTACACCTCCGGTCGCGCCTCCAACGAAGCGGCCTATCTGTTTCAGCTTTTCGCCCGCGAATATGGCACCAATAACTTCCCGGACTGCTCCAACATGTGCCACGAAGCCACCAGCGTCGGGCTGCCCCGCTCTATTGGCATCGGTAAAGGCACGGTATCGCTTGATGATTTCGACAAAACCGAACTGGTGATTTCCATCGGCCATAACCCCGGCACTAACCATCCGCGCATGATGGGTACCCTGCACGAGCTGTCGCGCCGCGGCGTGCCGATTATCGTTTTCAATCCGCTGCGTGAAAGGGCCCTGGAACGGTTCGCCGATCCGCAAAGTCTGATTGAAATGGCCACCTACAGCTCAACAGATATCGCCTCAACCTATTTTCAGGTCAAGGCGGGCGGTGATGCCGCGGCGCTGAAGGGGATTGCCAAACACCTGCTGGAACGAGAAGCGGCGCAGGGCGGCACGCTGGATAACGCCTTCATCGCCGCCCACACTCAGGGCTTCGACGCGTTTTCCGCAGACATCGCGCAGACGACGTGGGAAGCCATCGAACGCGAGTCCGGTTTAGCCAGGGCGGAGCTGAAAACCGTCGCCGATGCGTACGCCAAATCGAACGCCACCATCATCACCTACGGCATGGGGATCACCCAGCATAACAAAGGCACGGCAAACGTCCGCCTGATTGCCGACCTGCTGCTGATGCGCGGCAATATCGGCAAGCCAGGCGCGGGGATCTGCCCCCTGCGCGGCCACTCCAACGTGCAGGGAAACCGTACCGTTGGCATCACCGAGAAACCAACGCCCGCTTTTCTGGGTCGCCTGAAGGCAGTTTTCGGCTTTGAACCCCCTTCCCAACACGGTCACGACGCGGTGGCAGCCACGCAGGCAATGATCGACGGGCGATCAAAAGCGCTGATCTGCCTGGGCGGTAACTTCGCCGTGGCGATGCCCGATCACCAGAGGGGATTTCCGGCGATGAACACGCTGGATCTGAGCGTTCACATCGGTACCAAGCTGAACCGCACGCACCTGCTGGTTGGCAAAGAAACCTATATTCTGCCGTGTCTTGGCCGCACCGAACTGGATATTCAGGAGACGGGACGTCAGTCCATTACCGTGGAAGACTCCATGTCGATGGTCCATGCGTCGTCCGGGAAGCTGAAGCCCGCCTCACCGTCGCTCCGCGCTGAGCCTGCTATCGTGGCCGGGATGGCAAAAGCCACCCTCAGCCACACCCGGGTTGGCTGGATGGATCTGGTGGCGGATTACGATCTGATTCGCGACCTGATTGAGCAAACCATTCCGGGGTTTGAGGGCTACAACGCGCGCATTCGCATCCCGGGTGGCTTCCGGATGCCGCTGCCGCCCACGCAGCGCGTCTGGCCCACGGCTACGGGCAAAGCGATGTTCTCCGTGTTTGACGGCGTGGACGAAAATGCGCGGGGCGTAGGCGATAACCTTCTGCGCCTGATTACGCTGCGCAGCCATGACCAGTACAACACCACCATTTATGCTCTGGACGACCGCTACCGCGGCGTGTTTGGCCGTCGCGACGTGCTGTTTATGAACGAAGAGGATATGGCGCGGTTAGGGCTGGAGCACGGGGACCGGGTGGATATCGAAACCGCGCTGCCGGGCAGCGTTCAGCGTCTAAATGATATTACCGTGGTGGAGTACAGCATTGCGCCCGGCACCGTGGGCGCCTACTATCCGGAGGCGAACGTTCTGGTACCGCTTGATTACCTTGATAAAGAGAGCGGAACACCCTCTTATAAATCGGTGCCCGTAAACGTCAGGCTGCGCTCAAAGGACATTCGTCCGCTCTAGTCCTCCGATAAACGCGTCAGTCGAGCAGCTGGTAATAGGCCTGGCGCGTCACCTCGCTAAACCCGCCGATGAGCACCGCCCTGCACACTTCCCGGTATTCCGGGTTGTTGACCAGCTCGTTAAGCGCGTCGCGAATAGCCTGGAGCGTCGCGTGAGAGGTTTGACGGGCAGTAATCAGCGGCAGGCCGGGGGTCAGCGGCGTACGCTCTATCACGGCCAGCCCCGCCAGCAGCGCTGGCTCATGACGCTGCAGCAGGGCATAGGTCACGCAGTCAATGGCGGCGATATCGCCTGCCCCACGCCCTACGTCGACCAGCGACTGTCGGTGGCTGCCGCTGAACGTCACTGATGAGAAATAGTCGTTTACCGCAGCAGGCGCGATCTTTTTGCGCAGCACGTTGTAGCCCGACTGCGAATCCGGCGAATTACACACCGCGCGTCGCCCGCGAAAGTCAGCCAGCGTCCGGTGCTTATCCTCCTCGCGCACGACCAGAAAACTGCGGTAGTGAATCCCTTCACAGCCCGGCGCGGCGTAGTGAAAACAGCCGACTACCTGCACGTCCGGCAGCGCCGTCATCAGCGGGTAGCCGCAGGTCTGGCTCAGCGCCAGATCGGGCTGCTGCCAGAGCGTGAGCAGATCTTGCTCCGGCGGCGACGCCACCGTTATGCCGCGCGCCAACAGCAGGCTTTGTATCGTCCGCCATAGCGCGTCGGTATCGGCCCGATTGACGTCATACATCGGAAACGCCATCAGCTTACTCATGCTCCTCTCCTCGCTTAACGCCCGGATGAACGGTGACGTCTACCGGCCTGACCCAGAACCGGCGCAGCCATTCGCCGTATCCCTTAACCAGAAAGCCGTGGTTACGCTGCTGGTAAGCCTCCCGGCCGTGGAGGTAGATCGTCTTCAGCCCGTACCAGGGAATGCCGGGTAAATCGTGATGCACTGAATGGTAGTTAAGATTCAGAAACAATACCCGCCAGAATACCCCGGCCTCGTTGATCGCCGAGCGCGCCAGCGGATCGTCCGCCGCGCGGTGTTCAAGAAAAGAGCGCACTTTGGTGAGCGCCAGTGCGGGATAGCTTACCGCCAGCACAAACCAGACGGGCGAGAAACCGACGCCGATCATCCAGGCGAAAAGCCCCGCCAGCAGCAGTCCGTGCGTCAGCCACATTCCCATCGCGCGCCAGCGCAGATGGCGAAACGCCCCCGCCGCGCCGCCCAGCGTCTGCAGAATATCCAGCAGCGGGGCCAGCAGCAGCCGTCCGACGAAAGTATTGCGCGCATGGATAACACGCTTCTGCCAGGGGGAAAAGCGCGCCCAGCTCTCGCGGGTGAAATAGTAGGACTCCGGGTCGTCCACCGGCACGGTCAGACTATCGTGGCGATGGTGCGCCAGGTGCGAATCGCGGTACAGGCCATACGGATACCAGACCGCCAGCGGCATCGCGCCGAACAGCGCGTTAAGCCAGGCGATGCGGGTTGGGTGCCCGTGGATCAGCTCATGCTGGAGCGACATATACCAGGCGGTAAACCAGATAAGCAACAGCGTGGCGGGCAGCAGGCCGAGCGTTTGCCAGAACATCAGGGTGGTAAACCAGCCGCCATAAACAGCGATAATTAACAGCCAGGTCGGCAGCTCGCTTCGCCACAGCAGCGAGGCCGAGAGGCGGTGAATATGTTCCCGCTGGCCTTCGTTTAGATAGAGCGTACTTCGTTTACCCATTCTTTCAGACGCCATTTTCGTCAGTCATGATATGTGCTGACGATCTGCGAAAACGCCTGAAATAACAAAGAACTTAAATCGCTTTGCTTTGCCAAAAACAGGGGCAGCGCTGATACGCTGCCCGCTATCGTTACTCCTTCACGCGGGCGCGCTTGCCGCGCTCCTCGTCGGCGCTTCCCGCCGCCGACACCAGGACAAAATCAAAACGCACTTCCGTATGCGGCCCAGGGATATCGCGCTCGCGGGCAACGGTGCCGTCGGTAATTTTCACCGGATCGGCAATCAGCTCTTCGCGGGTAGCAAAGGCAAAATCGTCCCACAGGTATTGGTCGCCGCTGAGGTTGATTTGCGTGGTCAGATGCTTAAAGCCCGGCGCAGAGACGAAAAAGTGGATATGCGCCGGACGATTGCCGTGACGGCCCAGCCCGTTGAGCAATTTTTGCGTTGGGCCATCCGGCGGGCAGCCGTAGCCGCACGGCACAATGCTGCGCGCAGCGTAGGTGCCGTCGGCTGCCGTTTTAACGCGACGACGCAGGTTATATTCACTCTGCGACGGGTCGAAGAACGAATAACCGCCATGGGTATTGGCGTGCCAGATATCCACAATCGCCCCGGGCACCGGGTTCCCCTCAAGGTCAGTCACCTTGCCGTGCAGCCACATCGCCTCGGCCTTCTCGCTGCCGTCATCCATGCGCGCAAAGTCCTGGCTCAGCGGCGCGTTGGCAACGTAGAGCGGTCCTTCGATGGTGCGCGGCGTGCCGATTTCGCTTCCGGCCGCCGCCTCTTTTTCATCGGCGCGCATGTCCAGATAGTGCTCCAGGCCCAGGCCCGCCGCCAGCAGCGCCGCTTCTTTGCGCTCGCCCAGCTCGTTGAGATAGTTAACGGCGATCCAGAACTCTTCGTCGGTGATGTCGAACGTTTTGATGGTATTGCACAGGTCGCTCAACAGCTGGTGCATGATGGCCTTGAAGCGTTCGTTCCCCCCGTCGGCGTTCAGGCCGCTGCCGATCGCCAGCAGGGTTTCGAGTTCGGACTGATGTGCAGGATTCTTTGACATTGCAGGTTCCTCGGTTGTGTAGGGTATGGGCTGTTATGCGTTATGTATTGCTGAGGGATGCGCGCAGAGCGGCTGCACGCTGATGTCCATGTACGGATAGAGCGGCAGCCCGGTCAGCAGCAGGTGCAGCTCCTGATTATCCGCCACGTCAAAAATGCTGACGTTGGCGTACTGCCCGACCACCCGCCAGATGTGCAGCCACTTGCCTTCACGCTGCAGGCGCTGCGAATAAGCCTTCTCTTTGGCTTTGATCTCATCTGCCTGCTCCGCCGGCAGCGAGGCCGGTATGTTGACGGTCATTTCGACTTTGAACAGCATGAATGCTCCTTACGGGCGCGCGTAGTGGCGCAATTTATCGGTGTCGATGTCTATGCCCAGACCCGGGCCGCACGGCAGCGTGACCTGTCCCCGGCTAAAGTCGAGCGGGCGCACCACGACGTCGTCTTTTAGCAGCAGCGGGCCAAACATCTCAGTCCCCCACCGCATCGGGACCGTGGACCAGGCGTGCAGAGAGGCCAGGGTTCCGACGGTGCCTTCCAGCATGGTGCCGCCGTAAAGCGCCACGCCCGCCGCCTGCGCGACGTGCGCCAGCTTCAGCGCCTGCGCGGGGCCGCCTGCTTTCGCAATTTTCAGGGCGTACGCGCCGGTAAACCCGCCGTTTGCCAGGGCGTAGCCGTCGTGGCTGGTGCCGACCGCTTCATCCGCGAGAATCGGCACCTCAAAGCGCTGGCTGAGGGTAATGAGGCCCTGCCTGTCCCAGAGCGGGATCGGCTGTTCCACCAGGTCGATACCGCCGTCCTGAAGCTGACGCATCCCTTTTACGGCGGTCGTCAGATCCCAGGCCTGATTGACGTCCACGCGGATGCTGACCTCGTCGCCCAGCGCAGACTTAATGGCCAGCGCGTGACGAATATCCGTCGCCAGATCCCGCGCGCCAATCTTGAGCTTGAAGGCGTCGTGCCGCCCTTCCGCCAGCAGGCGCCTGCCCTCCTCGATGTCTTTTTCCGTGTCGCCGCTCGCCAGCGTCCAGAGTACCGGCAGCCGCTCGCACAGCGCCCCGCCGAGCAGCGCGCTAACGGGCACGCCCAGCGCTTTTCCCTGCGCGTCCAGAAACGCGGTTTCAAGGGCTGACTTCGCAAACGTATTGCCCTTCACGCTGGCGTTCATAACCTGCGCCAGCGCCGCCGGGCCGCTGAAGGTCTTGCCGCAGAGCAGCGGTGACAGGTAGGTTTCGACGGCGGATTTGATCGCCTCCGGGCTTTCCGCCCCATAGCTCAGGCCGCCGATGGTGGTGGCTTCGCCCCAGCCCACAACGCCCTCCGCGCAGATCATGCGCACGAGGGCCAGCGTCTGGCAGCCCATGGTCGCCATCGACAGCCTGTGCGGGCGAACGGTCGGGATATCCACCAGCCAACAGGCGATGGATTCAACGGTGATACTCATGCTGTGCTCCTGCGGTTAAAAAGCGTGTGACGTGCTGGCTAAACGCCCCGGCGCAGGCCACGTTAGAAAGATGTGAGGCGGGCAGGGCCAGGCAGCGCGCCTGCGGGGCATCCTCCACCAGCCGTTCTGCGTCGCGTAGCGTAGTGACCGGGTCCTCGTCTCCGGCAATCACCAGCATCGGGCGCGGCATGGCCTGCACGTCGTCCCGCAGGTCGGCGTGTGCCAGCGCGTCGCAGCAGGCGGCGTAGCCCTCAGGCGAGGTTTCACCCAGGGCGTCGATCAGCGGCTGCACCGCTTCCGGGTGGCGCTGACGGAAAGCGGGCGTAAACCAGCGATCGGCCGCCGTGGCGGCGACCGGAGCCATCCCCTGCTGACGCACCAGCGCGGCGCGCTGCCGCCAGCCTTCCGGCTCGCCAATTTTTGCGGCAGTGTTGGCCACCACCAGACGATGAAAACGTTCCGGCGCATGGCGGTTCAGCCACAGCCCCGTCATGCCGCCCAGCGATATCCCGCAAAAATGAGCCTGCTCCACGCCCAGGCGATCCAGCAGAGCAATAACATCGTTGCCGAGCGACGCCAGGCTTACGCCCCCCGGCGGCAGCGGAGAACGCCCGTGCCCGCGCGTGTTGTAGCGCAGCACGCGAAAATGCTGTGTAAACGCAGGCATCTGCGCTTCCCACATCCCGTACGTCGTGCCGAGGGAGTTCGACAGCACCAGCAGCGGGGCATCGCTCGGGCCGTCCAGTCGGTATTCCAGATCCATAGGCTCTTCCGCCTTATGCCGTAGCATCGTCATTAAACTGCGCGAAGGTCAGCGTCACGGGCGTGACGGACCGCAGATAGTCGGCCGTGATATCGCCAAACAGTTCCCGCACCACCACGCCCTGTTCCGTAATGTCCATCACCGCCATGTCGGTATAGATCCGGTCGATGCAGGCCATCCCGGTCAGCGGATAGGTGCAGGTTTCGACGATTTTGCAGACGCCGCTTTTGGTGAGGTGTTCGGTCATCACAAACACCTTCTTCGCGCCAATCGCCAGGTCCATCGCCCCGCCCACGGCCGGGATCGACGAGGGTTCCCCGGTGCTCCAGTTCGCCAGATCGCCGCGCGCGGAAACCTGATAGGCACCGAGCACGCAGATATCGAGATGGCCGCCGCGCATCATGGTGAAGGAGTCGCCGTGGTGGAAATAGCAGCCCCCGGCCAGCAGGGTGACGGGCTGCTTGCCGGCGTTGATTAGCTCGGGATCGTCTTCGCCGGGCGCAGGCGCGGGCCCCATGCCCAGGATGCCGTTTTCGCTGTGCAGGAAGATTTCGCGGTCGGCGGGAAGATAATTGGCGATGCGTGTCGGCATCCCGATGCCGAGGTTGACGTACGCCCCTTCCGGAATGTCCCGCGCAATGCGCTGCGCCAGCTGCTGGGGGGTTAATCTGTTCATGCGGACTCCTTGCGTGCGGTCGCGACCTGCACCACGCGCTGGACAAAAATCCCCGGCGTCACCACCGCTTCCGGGTCCAGCTCGCCCAGCGCCACCGTCTCGCTCACCTGCGCGATGGTGCAGGCGGCGGCTGTCGCCATGATCGGGCCAAAGTTGCGCCCGGTTTTGTCAAACACCAGGTTGCCCCAGCGGTCGGCCTTCAGCGCCTTGATCAGCGCGAAGTCGGCCCTCAGCGGCGTTTCGAAAACGTAATCCTTGCCGTCGATGCGGCGCGTCTCTTTGCCCTCGGCCAGCTGTGTGCCGAAGCCGGTCGGCGTGAAGATCCCGCCCAGCCCCGAGCCTGCGGCCTGAATACGCGCGGCGAGATTGCCCTGTGGAACCAGCTCCAGCGCGACCTCCCCCCGACGATAGAGATCGTCAAACACCCAGGAGTCCACCTGGCGCGGGAAGGAGCACACGACCTTTTTCACGCATCCGGCCTTCAGCAGCGCCGCCAGGCCGTAGTCGCCGTTTCCGGCGTTGTTGCTGATGAGGGTCAGCTCGCGCGGCCTGCGGCGGATCAGCGCGTCCAACAGTTCCGCCGGCTGTCCGGCGGGACCAAAGCCCCCCACCATCACCACCGCGCCGTCAAAGACGTCCGCCACCGCGCGGTCGATGTCCGTCATCCTTTTATCAATCATTGTTTTACCTCACGTGTAGGCGGCAGGCTGCGCAGCGCAATCCACGCCAGAAGCGCGTAAACCATCAGCAGAAGGGAGACCGGCCAGGAGGCGTCAAATTCGATCAGCAGCGCCACCGCCAGCATCGGGCCCAGGCCGCCGGAGAAGATCGACCCGACCTCGTGCCCGAGCGCCAGCCCGGAGTAGCGCACCCGCACCGGGAAGAGATCGCTCATGATGCAGGGCTGGGTGCCGATCATCGCCCCGTGGCAGAACGGCAGGCCGAGGAACATGGCGAGCATGATCCAGCCGTAGCTGCCGGTAGAGAGCAGCCAGAAGAACGGGAAGGCCATCACCAGCAGGCCGATCGCGCCGATGTAATAGACCGGCTTAAGGCCGATGCGATCCGACAGCGCCCCCCAGAACAGAATCGAGAAGAACTCCACCAGCATCGCCAGGGTGACGGCGCTGATAATGTCCCCGGTGCTGATGCCGATATGTCTGGCGTAGACCACCGAGAAGGTGAAGAAGATGTATGACGCGCCGTTCTCCGGCAGGCGCAGGGCGATAGCCTGCAGGAGCGCTTTCGGGTGGTCGCGTACCAGAATCAGCAGCGGAATTTTCTCGTGCTTCTCTTCCGGCCTCGCCTCGGTGAACGCCCTGCTTTCGCGGATGTTTTTGCGGATATAGACGCCCACTAAAAAGATGACGATGCTCAGCAGGAACGGCACGCGCCAGCCCCAGCGCATAAAATCGGATTCCGGCAGCTGCTGCACCAGGTAAAAGGCAAACGCCGAGAGGACAAACCCGCCGGAGACGCCCATCTGGCTCCAGGCGGTGTAGTAGCCACGGCGCGAGGCCGGGGCGTTCTCGCTGAGCATCAGCACCCCGCCGCCCCACTCGCCGCCGGAGGCCACGCCCTGCAAGAAGCGCAGGATGATGAGCGTCAGCGGCGCCCAGAATCCGATCTGCGCATAGGTCGGCAGCAGGCCAATGACGAAGGTCGTGGCGCCCATCAGCGTCAGGGTCATGATCAGCGTCATCTTGCGGCTGTATCTGTCCCCGATGTGGCCGAAGACGATGCCGCCCAGCGGACGGGCCAAAAAGCCCACCGCGAAACCGGAAAACGCCAGCAGCGTGCCCTGCAGCAGATCGCCCCCGACCGGGAAGAACAGCGGCCCAAACACCAGCGCCGCGGCGGTGCCGTAGAGGAAAAAGTCATACCACTCGAGCGCATTCCCCAGCACGGAGGCAATCACCAGCCTGCGCATCTGGCTGGCATCCTGACCCACCTTCGCGGTGATTTTTTGTTCTGTGACGACATTGCTCATTACGCATTACCCCTGTGGTCAGGAAAAAAGCTACGCCTCAATGTCATGCCCGACGGCATGGTAACGACGGTTGAAGTAGACCAGCCCGCGCGGCTGCTCGCTGATGCGAATGGCCTGCACCTGGCAGTAAAAGACCGAGTGGCTGCCGACCTCGTGGCAGTCGGCAATCAGGCAGTCGAAGCTGGCGACGGACGAGCTGAGCACCGGCGCGCCGCTGTTCATCACCTGCCAGCTGTCGTGAAGAAAGCGCTCCTCAGACCGCAGGCTGGCGTTGGCAAAGACCCCCGACAGCGCCTGATGGTGGCTGGAGAGGACGTTCACGCACAGCACGCCGTTGCGGCGGAAGTGTTCGTGCGCGTAGGAGTTGCGGTTCATGCAGACCAGCAGGGTTGGCGGCTGGTCGGTCACGCTACAGACGGCAGAGGCGGTAAAGCCGAACTTGCCCGCCGGGCCGTCGGTGGTGATCACCGACACGGCGCTGCCGAGCTGGGCCATCGCATTACGAAATTCAGTTTGCAGTGTCATGGGAGTCCCCTTACAGATCGATGACTAAACGCCCGCACTTCGCGCGGGAGCAGCAGAGCAACATCTGGTCGCCTTCGGCCTTCTCTTCGTCGGTGAGGTAGCGATCGCGGTGATCCGGCTCACCTTCGATTACGTCAGTCAGGCAGCTGCCGCAGATCCCCTGTTTGCAGGAGACGTTGACCTTTAGCCCGGCCTGCGCCAGCGCCTCGACGATGGTCTGGTTTTCCAGCACAGTCACGGTGATGCCGCTCGCGGCAGCGACCACCTCAAAGGCTTCCCCGCCGGTTTCGACCTCGGCGCTGAAGCACTCCTGGTGGATCTGCTCCGGCGCATACCCGCTGGCTAACGCCTGCGCGTTCACCGCCTCCATCAGCCGCGACGGGCCGCACACGTACACGTGGGTGTTGGGCGGCACGTCGCGCAACACGGCGGCAAGATCCATGCGCTGCTCATCGCTGAAGTGCAGATGGGGCGAATACGGCGACGCGTCCAGGTGTGAAGCAAAGGCCGCCTGCGCGCGCGAACGGGCGCAGTAGTGCAGCGCAAAGCTGCGCCCGGCGGCATGAAGCTCGGCGGCCATCGACAGCATCGGGGTAATGCCGATCCCACCGCCGATCAGCAGGGTATGCGCCGCGCCCGCGTCCAGCGCAAAGAGGTTGCGCGGTTCGCTAACGGCAATCGCATCCCCTTCCTGCAGAGCGTGTACGGCCAAGGAACCGCCCTTTGAGCCTCCCTCTTTCAGGATGCCCAGCCGGTAGTGATGGCGGTCCTGCGGGTCGCCGCACAGGGAGTACGGGCGAATCAAATCGTCGGCAAGATGCAGGTCGATATGCGCTCCGGCGCTGAACGCCGGAAGCGGCAACCCTTCAGCGTGCGCCAGCGTCAGCAGGACAACATCGCCCTGCAGCTCACGCCTGATAATCTGCAAAATCAGCATGGGGTCTCCTTAACGCATAAACAGGCCGCCGTTGATGTCCCAGGTCGCCCCGGTGACAAACGACGCCTGAGGTGAAGCCAGCAGCGCCACGGCTTGCGCGATAAATTCCGCTTCGCCGAGCTTGCCCACCGGGATCATCGCCAGCAGTCCGGCCATTTTTTCTTCCGGCACCAGGGCATGCACCATCGGCAGATCCATCGGCCCCGGCGCAATGGCGTTAACCGTCACGCCGGATTTAGCCAGCTCGCGGGCAAAGACCTTGGTGAGCGTTAAAATGCCGCCCTTAGAGGCCGCATAGTGCGCACCCGATGCCGTGCCGCCGTTTTGTCCGGCAAGCGAGGCCAGGTTGATGATTCGGCCATAGCCGCGGCTGGCGAAATAGCGCCCCATCGTCTGGCAGCCGACAAAGGTGCCGCGCAGGTTGGTGGAAAGCACCCGGTCGAATTCCTCGACCCCGATCTCCATCACCGGCGTGGCGAGGGTGAGCGCGGCGTTGTTCACCAGCACGTCAAGGCTGCCGAACCGGGCCACGGCGGCTTTCAGCGCGCGGTCGAAATCCTGCGGCTGGCGGATATCCAGCCCCAGCGCCAGCACGCTGCCGTTATCCAGCTCGTCCGCAGCCTGCTGCGCGCGCGCGGCGTCGACGTCGGTCAGCACCACCTGAAAACCCTGCTCCAGAAGGCTGGCGGCAATAACCTTGCCGAGACCGGCCGCCGCCCCGGTCACTAATACGGTTTGCGTCATGCGTATTTCCTCAAAGGATGTAGCCGATGCTGTGCAGCACATCGTCGCTGTTCACCAGGCGGATCACTTTTTGCTGGATCAGCCAGCGCTCGCCCTGCTGCCGCAGATGCCAGGTGATATCCGCCGCGTAGTGCCGGCTGTGGCCTTTGCGGTGCTCCCACAGGGACTGCGCCCCGCGCACCACAATCGTGTTGTCATCCGCCTCCAGCACGCGAAAGCGCGACAGCGTGCGCAGCGTGCGGGCGCGCGGCGTGGTGGAGATGGATTCGCCGCTGTACAGGCGCGTCACCCGCTTCTCGCGCATGTGGTGGTCGTCGCAGGCGTAGTTGAGGGTGTTTTTAAAATCGGTTTCAGCCGGGTCAATAGGCACGACGTACAGGCCGTCGCGCTGCCACAGATCCAGCCAGGCGTTGAATTCGCCCTGGTCGAGCAGGTCGCCCTCCAGGTTGACCACCGCCATCGCGGTAAAGAGTGCAGAATCTGACGTCATCATTGTTCGTTCTCCGTCATGAGCTTTTTCCACTGCCGGTAGGCGGCGCGCATCCCGGTTTCGGCGCTGACGTCGCTGCGCAGCCCGTCGTCGGTGCGGTACTCCCCCGCCAGCCCGCGGTTGAGCATGATCCAGAGATCCTCTCCCGACGTGGCTCCGCGCTGAACGCGCTCCCAGGCCTCGGAGTCGTCCGGCGTGCCGAAGCCCATCGGCCCCTGGAAGTGCTCGTGCAGGCGCAGGCGCGCCTGGTTAGCAACGTCCGGCCCGCCGTCCATCGTGATTACCGCGTGGTGAATTTCGGTTTCACTGACGGACACCGGCTGGAGGACGCGGAAGAAGGCCATTGAACAGGCAATATTCGGGAAGATGTTGAGGTTAAAGCCGGAACCGCCGACCGCGCGCACGATGCGGCGCACCTGCGCTTCGTCGTGCTCCGCGCGAAGCGCGTCGGCCAGCTCGCTGAAGCGTTCCGGGATCGGCGCATCGAGGTTGGCCTCCAGATCCACCAGCTCGGGGATCATCACCATCACGCTGTGGCCATTGCCCAGGTCTTCGACGTAGCCGCTGCCGTCCACGAAGTTGAGCATCTCTTCGGTTTGCTTATCGACGGAGCTTAAAAACGAGCGGTGAACCACCGGGAAGTGATACCCGTCGGTGGTGTTTTCCAGCTGGATTTTCCAGTTGCCGGGGAAGCGAAAGCGGTGCGCTGGCCCGGTTTTGATCGGGTAGCCCGCCCCCTGCTTCATGAACAGATCCATCCACTTTTTCGCCGCGCCGAGGAAATCCTCCAGCGGCTCAATCTGGTCGTTAAAGGTGGCGAAGATCATGCCCGCGTACTGCTCGGTGCGCAGGGATACCAGCCCCAGCTCGCCTTTTTCCAGCTGGTCGGCATAGCTTTCCGGGTGCGGCACGCCGCGAAGGCTGCCGTCCAGCGCGTAGCCCCAGCCGTGATACGGGCAAACAAAGCTGTTGGTTTTGCCGCTGCGGTGTTCGCAGACGGTTGCCGCCCGGTGGCGGCAGCGGTTCAGCAGCGTATGGACGGTGCCTTTACGGTCGCGCACCACAATTACCGGCTGCGTGCCGATCTCGGTCGTTTTAAAGCTGCCGGTTTCAGGGATCTCGCTGGCGTGCGCCACCCAGACCCAGGTCTTGCCGAAGATCCGGTCCAGCTCCAGCTGGAACAGGTCGTTCGAGGTGTAGAGCGAGGTGTGCACGCGGTCGTGCTTCACCAGCGCGGCAATCTCTGAACGTGCCGGCACGGTATCGATATTTTTTACGTTAATGAGGTGGTCGCATTGCATATCCAGTCTCCTGCCAGTCATGTTTTATCCGGTACGGGTAAGGCATCCGCGGCGTGCCAGCGATCGACCGGCCTGCTGAACAGATTGCGGGTGGTGAAGTGGTCCATCGCCATTCCGTTTTCGCCGCGGACAAAGGTGACGCAAATTTCTGCCGCGTTCAGGTGCGCGCCGCCCGCGCTAAAGGCCGAGGTTTGCAGCATCAGCCAGCGGCCATTGAGCTGCCCGTCCGGCGCGTGCCGCAGGGCCTCCGAGCAGAGAAAATGGGCGTTGAGGGCAAAATGCGCGGGCTGGCGAACATATCCCGCCATCATCGCTTCGATGGCCTCTCGCCCCTGATGTCGACCGAGCCGCGAAGCGTAGGGCTCGCCCACCCCTTCCCAACAGGCGTCAGCGGTAAACAGCGCGCCAATCGCCCGCACGGTTTCGGGAGCGTCGAGGCTGTCGCACAGGCGCATGTAGTCGCTGATGCAGACGCGGGCGGCCTGGCAATCTTCAAGCTGCTGCAAGCGCAGCGCATCCAGGGCGTTCATGGCTAGCTCTGAATAATCAGTTCGCGACCCACGCGGGCCTCGATTTTGCAGTACTTCCACAGCCTGCTGCCGCCGTCGCCCACGGGCGTGGTGCGGAACAGATTGCACACGGCGGCCACGTTTTCCAGACGCTCGGCGTCGGCCAGCACGTAGGTGGTCCACGGCGCGGCGGTGGACGGCCCGACCATCAGCTGGTCATCGTCCATGTTGCCGATGACGCGGATGCCCTGCGTCTCTTCAATGCCCTTCATCATCACGCCGAATGCGGCCCACACCTGTTTGGCCTCGGCCTGGCCTGCGTCAAAAAAGTTCTGGTTTACGCCGATGCAAAACAGCACGCGTAAGGTTGAAAGCTGGCTCATCTTTTGCTCCTTGGGTTAAACATCACAGGTAACCTGGCAGCGGTTTGCCGCCAAAAAAGACCGTCCCGGCGTTGAGGTACGAGAGGTCGCCCATAAAGGCGTGTTGGGTAATCACCATCGTGTCGCGCACGTAGCGCTGCAGCGGGCTGGTCATGGTGACGCCGCCCATCCCGTTCAGCGCCAGCGCCTGACGCGCCACCTCGGCGGCCACGCGGGTCACGTGGGTGGACGAGAGTCGCAGGGCGTTGATCTGCTCGCAGCTCGGATCGTCCCCCGCCAGCAGGCACTGCCAGACCTCGTCGATGGCGTCATAGAACCAGGCGCGGGCGGAGCGCAGTTCGGCTTCGCTGTGGGCGATTTGCATCTGCGCCTGCGGTCGCTCCGCGAGGCGCGGCGCGCCGGTGACCGACTGCTGGCGATGGGCGATAGCGTAGATTTCATTGAGCGCGGCGCGCGCCACGCCAAGCGCGACAACGGACAGCACCTGCGTGGCGAGGGACAGCACCGGATAACGGTAGAGCGGCCCCTCAAGGTTCAGCGATCCGCCGCGCACGAAGGTCCACTCGTGGGGCACGAAGGCATCGTCGACAACCAGATCGTGGCTGCCGGTGCCGGCCAGGCCGACGGTGTCCCACACCGGGTCAATCTGCACGCTGGCGCGCGGAAGCACCGCCATGCGGGGTAACGGCTGGTCACCTTCCGGCAAAATGCCGACGCCGAGCACCGATGCCCCCATGCTGCCGCTGGCGAAGCTCCAGCGGCCGCTCACGCGATATCCGCCGTCTGCCTGCCGCGCTTTTTGCGTCGGGAAGATGCCGCCCGCAAACACCACGTCAGGCCCGTCGCGATACAGCTCCCTGAGGGTATCCGGCGGCAGCGCGCCGAGATAAAACGGGCTCATGCCGAAGCTTGCCACCCAGCCCGCCGAACCGTCGGCGGTCGAGATTTGTTCGATCAGTTCACAAAACTGCGCCGGGGAGCATTCATCTCCGCCGTACAGTTTGGGAACCAGCGCGCGGTACACCCCGACCTGCTTAAAGCGGGAAATGACATCGTCAGAAATATGACGCTGATGCTCAAATTCGTGGCTGCGGGTAGCAACATCACCCAGCAGCGGAACCAGCTCCTCACGGACATGTACGGCAGACATAGCATCCTCCAGATAGTTTTCTGCGGCGCGCCTGGGGCGAGCGAGGCCGCAATGAGTCGAACTCACTGAGTCATCAGGCTAAAAAAAGAAATGCGAGGGCTAGTGACGTCGTCGCTGGCTAAGCCATTCGGCAGCCTGCACCAGCAAGCCGTCGTTCCCTTTGCGGGCGATAAGCTGCAGGGCGACCGGACGACCGTCGATTTCGCCGACGGGCAAGGTAACTGCAGGGTGGCCGCTCAGGTTGAACGGCCGCACCAGGCGCGTCAGGTTAACCACGCTCAGCGGATCTTCCGCCTCCCGCAGCGTTGGCGGCAGTTCCGGCAGCGTTGCCAGCGCCAGCAGCGGGTTCTCGGCAAGCAGCGCATCCACCTGAGCGGTAAAGTCGGTGCGGATGCGCTCGGCGCGCCGCAGCGCCTCTGCGCTGACGTCTGCCCCTGCGCGGATACGCGAGGCGACGTCGGGTGAGACCGCATTGCTTGCCAGAATCGGCCCCAGCGCCCGCCAGTTTTCGTGGCTTATCAGCGTCAGTCCGGCGCGGTGCGCGTCTTCCAGCAGCGGCAGCGTGGCTTCGCCAGGCGTAATCCCGGCCAGAGAGAGGAAATCAAGAAGACAGGCGTCGATATCGGGCTCTGCTGCCAGCACAAAGGCCATCGCAGGGAGTTCGGCAAGAGGTTCCCCGACGGGGACTGCCAGGCGCGTCATCGCCTGACGCAGCACGCCTGCCTGCGCCGCAAACACGCCCACGCAGTCAAGCGAACTTTGCTCGGGCATGACGCCGTTACGGCTTAGCACGCCATAGCCCGGCTTAAGGCCAATCACGCCGCAGCAGGCGGCGGGCATGCGCACCGAGCCGCCGGTATCGGTGCCGAGAGAAAAGTCCACCTCGCCGGACGCCACTACCGCCGCCGAGCCGCTGGAGGAGCCGCCGGGGATCAGCGCCGGGTACAGCGGGTTAACCGGCGTACCGCAGCGCGGGTTAATGCCGGTCACGCCGAAGGCCAGCTCGTGCAGCGTGGTTTTGCCGGTCAGCACGCAGCGCGCGTCCAGCAGCGTGGCGACAACGTCCGCATGCCGTTCTGCAACGGGTGCGGCTGCCAGCGCAGGGCATCCCGCCCGGGTGCGATGTCCGGCGACGTCGAGCGTATCTTTCACCGCAAAGCTGAGATCGCCCGAACCGAGGGTAAACTGCTCAACATAACCATTGCTCTTTAAGACTGGCTTCATGATTAACACCTTAACCAGAAAAAACGAATCACATTCAGGCCGAGAGTCGTTGCTCTCTTTTTGTCCTGACTAACGTTAGGTCAATCATGGAAGAATTAGATGAAAATTCAAGTAATGTTTCACGTTAATTTTACCAATACGCAACACTCCATTAACCTTTTTATTGTCATGGTTAATCGCACATAGTGATGAAAAATAAAGCAAAAGAGGTCGTGAGGACGCGAGCGTACGCGATGAAGCCTCATCGCGACGCGTGGGATAAAATTGAGTTATTTCAGTGAATTAGATGAAAGGTCTACGCGGGTCACAAATTTGTTATTCGGCCTTTTTGCCGTCAAAGTTCGTTGAGATTATCCAGCACTTTGGAGAGCGACAGGTTCATTTTTGCCACCTGGCTGCTGCTCATTCCCTTGAAGCCTTTCTCAAAAACCTTGCTCGCCTGGGCCATCGCCTCTTCGACTTTTTGCCGTCCCGCATCGGTGAGCATCACCTCCGTTACCCGGGCGTCCTGTTCGCTGCTGGCGGTGGTGACCAGACCATCATCGCGCAGGCGGCCGACAATTTTGGTCACGGTGGGCATTTTCGCCATGGCGTACTCGGCAATCTGGGAAATGCTGGCCTTACCGTACTGGTGCGTCACCATCAGCACGCGAAACCCGGAGACGTCCAGCTGGGCTTTTTTCAGCGTGATTTCCATAATTTGCGTGTAGCGCGCGTAGACGTTAACGATCCAGTAAAACGGAAACTCCTCGCGATGAAAGGCAGGGTCGGTGTCCCGATCCTCAGTGGTTTTTTTTTGCGTGCTCATGCGTTTCCTTACCAAAACAGGCGGCAGATGAAGGGATTATACCCTGTGAAGCGGTGACGGCTATAGCAGCATTGGGGCGTTGAAAGCGGTTTCAGCCACTTACCGTCAGCGAGTAGAGATCCCGATCGCAATATGATTCATAAATGCTATCTAATTAACAATTACGTATCATTTATTGAACAATAAATTGACGATAGGGCTGGCTGTTTTCTATACGTTTAGCCGACCTGCACGCTCATACTAATAATCGCAATGTGGAGCTTTTCATGAACGCACCTCCTGCTCAATCGCCTCTGGATCCGCGTCAGCAAGCCGTTATTAAGAAACTGTTCCGTCGCCTCATCGTATTTTTATTCATCCTGTTTGTTTTCTCCTACCTGGACCGTATCAACATTGGCTTTGCCGGCCTGACGATGGGTAAAGATCTGGGCCTCACCAGCACCATGTTTGGCCTGGCGACCACCCTGTTTTACGTGATGTACGTCATCTGCGGTATTCCGAGCAACATCATGCTGAGCATCGTGGGCGCGCGGCGCTGGATTGCCGTCCTGATGGTGATCTGGGGCATTGCCTCTACCGCCACCATGTTCGCCACCGGACCAAACAGCCTGTACGTGCTGCGCATGCTGGTGGGGATTGCCGAAGCCGGCTTTCTGCCTGGGCTACTTTTGTATTTAACCTACTGGTTCCCGGCCCACTACCGCGCCCGCGCCAACGCCCTGTTTATGATTGCGATGCCGGTCACTATGGCGCTCGGCTCGCTGGCTTCAGGCTACATTTTGAATATGGACGGCCTGCTCAACCTGAAGGGCTGGCAGTGGCTGTTCCTGCTGGAAGGATTCCCGTCCGTGCTGCTGGGGCTGGTGGTGTGGTTCTGGCTGGATGACAGTCCTTCAAAGGCAAAATGGTTAACCGAGGACGATAAGGCCTGCCTGCACGAGATGCTGGAAGCCGACAAAATCGCGCTGCAGAAAACGCAGCAGGCGGCAAGCGCGTCGGCGTTGCCGCAGCGCAGCCTGGCGCGCGAGCTGTTCACGCCAATCATCATCCTCTACACCGTGGCCTACTTCTGCTTAACTAACACCCTCAGCGCGCTCAGCGTCTGGACGCCGCTGATTTTGCGCAGCTTTAACGAAACCAGCAGCAACGTGACCATCGGCCTTCTCAGCGCTATTCCGCAGGTGTGCACCATTGTCGCCATGGTGTGGTGGAGCAAGCGTTCGGATCGCCTGAACGAGCGTAAAGTGCATACCCTGCTGCCGTACCTGTTTGCCGCCGCAGGCTGGATCATGACCGCCACCAGCGTCAATCCCCTGCTCCAGTTCACCGGAATCGTCATGGCCTCTGCGGGCGCCTTTGCCGCGATGGTGATTTTCTGGACCACGCCGGACCGCTATATCTCCCTGCGCGCCCGGGCGGTGGGTATCGCGGTGATTAACGCCACGGGGATGACCGGCGCGGCGCTGGGTCCGCTGCTGATGGGCTGGATGAAGGACGTCACGGGGAACTTTAACGCCGGGATCTTTATGGTGGCCGGGTTCCTGGTGCTGGGCGCGGTGATTATTGCCGTTATTCCAATGAAAAAGGTTCACGCGCAGGAGCCAGCCCCCTCGCCTGCCGCTTGACTTATTCTGCAATAAAGATACTTTTCAGGACATGAAGAAAATCCTGATTATCGTTCCTGACGGCGGCATGCTGTTCGAAGCCGCCGGTATCGCCGACATACTGATGCAGGCCAACCGGCTGCACCCGGAAGGCCTCGCGCGTCCCTGCTACCGTATTATCATCGCCACCACGCAGCCCCATCAGGTGATACACGGCCAGTCTGGCCTGAACCTGCTCGCGGACTACCGCCTGCCGGAGCTTGATCCGCGTGAACCGCTGGATACCATCATCATTACCGGGCGCGGCATGAACGCGCTGGAGAGCACCGCCGTAGTGGACTGGCTGCATCTTGCTGCCCCGCACGCCCGCCGCGTTGCTTCCATCTGCGGCGGCGCGATGCTGCTGGCCCAGACGGGCCTGCTCAATGGCCGACGCGCGACGACCCATTGGCGGCTGCTGGAGACCATGCAGGCCGCCTACCCGTCCATCAGGGTGGAGGGTGGACCGCTCTATATTCAGGATGGTCCCATCTGGACCTCCGGCGGCGTCAGCTCCGGGTTTGACCTGACGCTGGCGCTGGTTGAAGATGACTATGGATTTTCCCTCGCCCGCGACGTGGCGCAGGATATGGTGATGTATCTGCGCCGCCCCGGCGGTCAGCTGCAGTTCAGCCGCTATAACCTGCAGCAGTCTGGCGCAAGCGGCCCTGTCAGCGAGCTGCAGGGCTGGATCCTGCAAAACCTGACCGCCGACCTGTGCGTTGAAAAGCTGGCGGAAAAAGTCGCCATGAGCCCGCGCAACTTCACCCGCGTGTTTACCCGTGAAACCGGTGCCTCACCCGCCCGCTACGTATCCGAGGCTCGCCTCGCTGCCGCCCGTCAGCTTCTCGAGCAGACCCGGGAACCGCTTGATACGATTGCGGAGAAAAGCGGGTTTGGTACCAGCATCAACCTGCGCCGCGTGTTTGAAAAACAGCTCCACCTCACGCCGGGCGAGTATCGCCAGCGCTTCCACTGCCGCAGGATGGCGTAATCTGATCCTTTTTTGTCATTTACGCCACACATCCCGAAGCCTACAGTGACTCCAGACAACACAGATAAGGAGTGCATTATGGTTAAGGTCGGTATTAACGGTTTCGGCCGTATCGGACGTAACGTCCTGCGCGCGGCGCTGGGTAACGCGGATCTGCAGATTGTGGCGATAAACGATCTGACGGACAGCAAAACCCTCGCCCATCTGCTCAAATATGACTCTTTGCTCGGCACGCTGCCGGTGCCCGTTGAAGCGGCGGACGGCGCGCTGCAGGTTGACGGCAATCGCATTACCGTATTTAGCGAACGCGATCCGGCGAATATCCCGTGGCGAGACGCGGGCGTCGATGTGGTGATTGAAGCCACCGGCTTCTTCACCGAGCGTGAGAAAGCGGCCGTGCATATCACCCGCGGCGGGGCTAAGCGCGTGATTATCTCCGCCCCCGGCAAGAATGATGACCTGACGGTAGTGATGGGCGTGAACCACGATTTGTACGATCCTTCTCAACATTACGTTGTCAGTAACGGGAGCTGCACGACCAACGGGCTGGCTCCGGCGGCGCAGGTGCTGCATCAGCAGTTTGGTATCGAACACGGCCTGATGAACACCACGCACGCCTACACCAACAGCCAGGCGCTGCACGACCAGCCGGAGAAAGATCTGCGCGGCGCGCGTGCGGCAGCGCTATCGATTGTGCCTTACTCCAGCGGTGCCGCTAAGGCGCTGGGGAAAGTGATCCCGTCCCTGGACGGCAAGCTGACCGGCTATTCCCTGCGCGTTCCGGTTCCCGTGGTATCCATCGTGGATTTGACCGTGACGCTGAGCCGGGAGGTGACCGCCGACGAGGTGAACAACGCCTTCCGTCAGGCTGCGGCCAGCGGCCCGTTGAAGGGTATTCTGGGCTACAGCGATGAACCGCTGGTGTCGAGCGATTACCAGGGCGATCCGCGCTCTTCCATTATTGATGGCCTGTCGACGCTGGTGATTGGCGGCAACATGGTTAAGATCCTGGCCTGGTATGACAACGAGTGGGCATTCTCAAACCGCCTCGTTGATTTGGCGGTGCTGATGGAGAATAAAGGACTGTAAACCGGAGCCGGGTGGCGCTTGCGCTTGCCCGGCCTACCAATCACATAGGGAAATTCCTCACTCCGCCTTCACCTTCACGCCCATCAACACAATCACCATTGCGGTCACCAGCAGCAGCCCGCTGCCGGCAAACACGCCGCTGGCACCGTTGAGATCGAACACCGCCCCGCCGCCTGCCGCTCCGGCACCGATGGCAAACTGAATGGAGGCCACCAGCAGGCCGCCTGCGCTTTCCGCTTCATCAGGAACCGTGGTGGCAAGCCAGGTAGACCACCCCACCGGCACCAGGCCGAAGGCAAAGCCCCACAGCGCGACCAGCAGCCCATCAAGCATCGCCAGATGACCAAACGCCACCATGGTCAGCGCCAGCACGCCCATCACGAACGGCACGAGCGCCAGCGTGAGGCGCAGGCTGCGAGCCAGCAGATGTCCGGCGATAGAGGTCCCGACAAAGTTCGCGAGGCCAAAGCCTAGCAGGATCAGCGATATGCTCTCCACGCTCGCCTGCCCGACCGTTTCCAGGAACGGGCGCAGGTAGGTGAAGAAGGCAAAGTGGCCGCTGAAGATGAGGATGGTCGCCAGCATACCGCCGATCATGCCCGGACGTCGCAGCACGCGGAACAGCGTGCCCAGGCTACCGCTGCTTTCGGGCTTCATCGACGGCAGGACCCAGAGCTGCCACAGCAGCGCCACCATGCTCGGCACGATGCAGAGAATAAAGACGTTGCGCCAGCCGATCAGGCTGCCCAGATAGCTGCCCAGCGGTGCAGCCACGACCGTTGCAATCGACACGCTGGAAAAGATCACCGCCAGCGCTTTCGGCACCTTGTCGGCAGGCACCAGCCGCATCGCCGTGGCGGTCGACATGGCCCAGAATCCGCCGATGGCGATCCCCAGCAGCAGGCGCCCCATCAGCAGGACGTGCAGCGTGGGCGCAAACGCGACCAGCAGGCTGGAGATAATCTGCAGCACCGAGAAGAACATCAGTACCCAGCGGCGATCGATGCTTTTGGTGGCTGAGGTAATCAGCAGCCCGGTGACCAGCGCCACCAGCGCGGTCGCGGTCACGGCCTGCCCGGCCATCCCCTCGGTTACGCCCAGGCTGGCCGCCATCGGCGTAAGCAAACTCGCTGGCAAAAACTCAGCCGTAATCAGGCCAAAGACGCCCAGCCCCAGGGAATAGACGGCCCGCCAGGCGGGTTTTGCGGGCGCTACAGCCTCTCTCGCCGCGACACATGAATTCATCTGTTGTACTCCCGTTATAAAAATGTGACTAATGTCGCAAAAGAATAGTGGGTTCACCGTGGACGATCTATGACATATAATCTCCACTTATTGATTATTCGTCCGGAGTTGCGTCGATGACCGTTCAGTCACCCGATTTAATCAGCGAGCTGTTGCGCGGCATGCGCCTGTCAGGCGTTAAATATCGCCGGATTGAAGCCAGCGCGCCGTTTGGCGTTGCGTTTCATCAGGCTCCCGGCAAGGCGCAATTCCACTTCGTCAGCCACGGCAGCGCGATCCTGCGCACGGAGAGCGGCGCGACGTTTGCGTTAAGCGGCGGTGATGCGCTCTTTATCCCGAACGGTAATGCCCATGCCCTGCTTTCCGACGAACAGGCCACCCTCACGCCGGTCAACGCGTTTCCGAGTGAGCCTATCTGCAGCTCGGTATGCGCCATCACCTGCGAGCCGTGCCCGGAGAGTGACAACACCGTCATTTTCAGCGGATGCATGGATTTTGAACTGGGTGGCATGCAGCCGCTGATCAAGGCGATGCCGGAGGTGATGATGGTCAGCCGGTTGATGTCGACCTGGCCGGAAATTCACCCGCTGCTGGCGGCGATGGAGAGAGAATCCATGACCCGTCAGGTTGGCTATGCCGGGATCCTTGCCCGCCTTGCCGACGTGGTCGCCGCGTTGATCGTGCGCGGCTGGGTGGAGGCAGGATGCGGAAAAGCCACCGGCTGGGTACAGGTGTTGCGCGACCCCAGACTCAGCCGGGCGATTTACGCCATGCACCAGCAGCCGGGACTGAACTGGAGCGTGGCAGACCTGGCGAAGGAAGCCGGCACGTCGCGTTCCGTATTTGCCGAACGGTTTCTCGCGGCGACGGGCACAACGCCGGCGAAATATCTCAGCGAACTGAGAATGCGCCTGGCGATTCAGTACATTCGCCATGAACATCAGCCTATCGAAACCGTGGCCTTACGTCTGGGCTACGGCTCGCTGGCAGCCTTCAGCCGGGCCTTTAAGCGTATTATCGGACAGGCGCCGGGTACATTGCGGGAAGTGAGTCAGACCCCGGAAGAGGTCTGACCGGCGTGATGCATCAGAAATAGTATTTAAAGCGCACGCGGCCGCCGTAGCGATCGTCGTTTTTATCCTTACCCTCTTTCGGCGAAGCATTCACCCATGAGGCATACGCCCCCAGATAAATGTTGAAGTTTTTCATCTTCATCACGTCAGGGATAAGGTACGAGGTATGGATGGTGTGAATATCATACTCGCCGGGATCGGCGATCCAGCAGTCGTTTTCACAGTCAGCATCAAAGGTTGAGGCGTTGAACTCGTCGATTTCGTTGTGGGCGTAGATATAGCCCAGCTCGAAGTTATGCCACAGGCCGTTAATCCCGGCGGTGAAGTCAGTTTCGCCGGTCGCATCCAGATACGCGGTATTGAGGTTCGTGACAATACCGTCTTCAGGATCGTCTTTTAGCCCGTCCCAGGTCAGGGTAAAGCCGTACCCGGTGCGTTCGGACTGATCTACCCATCGCCCCGCATCGTCGCGGTATCCGTACGCGTTGTTGACCAGGTTTGTCTCCATGGCGACCGCCGTGGAGAAGGCCCCTTCCTGCCAGGAGATCACCGGGCGTACGTAGGCCACGTTTTTGTCGTTTTCAAGCTCCACGCCGTGGTAACGCCGATCGACGTAAAGATCGCTGCCGTCCTTAAGCAGGGTGTTGAGTTCGAAATACCAGTTGTCCAGCGTTTTGCTCATCAGGAAGTTTCCGCCGCTGTCGCTACGGCCACGCCCCTCTTTCAGCATATAGATATAGCCGTAGCCATCGCTATAGAGATCGTCTGCGGTATTACCCGAATATTCAACAAAGGTATCCTGATTAAGCGGGAACATGTCATAGGCTTCGAAGCGTCCGACTTTAATTTCCCAGTCATTTTCCGTGCCGAAGAAGAATACGGCATCATCAAGGTTCATTTGTCCGGACAGATCGGCCAGCGGCTGTACCGAGAACCCGGCGAAATTGCCGTTATCCATTTTACGATAGCCGTCAAAACCGAGCAGAATACGTCCATTTATATCCCAGCGCTCTTTATCTCCCGGCGCCCAGTCGTTATTAGCGCTTTGTTTAATAGACGTCAGGCTGCCCGTTTTACTGGCGGCATCCATATTGAATTCAACGTCACCATAGAATTTAATATCACCAAAACCTGAAAGCGTCAGCTTTGGCGGCGCGTCTTTGTTTACCGGCTCTTCAGACTCCACGACCACCGTTTTGGCCTGCTGCGCCGCTGCCTGCTGTTGCTTCAGCGCCTGAATTTGCGCTTCAAGCTGCGCCAGCTTTTCCTCAACGCTTGTCGAGGATTGTGCCGCGAACAGAGCGCCAGAATAGAGGACGCTCATCAGAATTACCGTTTTCTTTAATTTCATAGAATCCATCCTGATTATAAAAAATAAACACCCAAACGATGAGTGTGACTATTTGGTATAAACGGGGCGGCGCGTACCATTATGTTTTTTGCTATTGTGATTATGATTTTTAATTTATGTGATCGCCGAGGAGTAATCCTTGCATTATTACGGACTAAAAAGGAGGTCATCTCACATTATTACCTCCCCTTCGCGCACCATAATTCCCCGGCAGTCCTTCGCTTATTATTTCCGGGGATTATAATTTATTTATATTCATTCTCGTGACTAATTCACCGTACAGCTGCAACCGCTTATCGGGACGGTAAATTGTCTGGTTGTTCGAAAAATGGGATATTCGACACGCGAAGCCGGCCATATTCGTCTAAGGTTTTCAGGTAATTGACAACAGCGGTCACGCTGCTCAGTGAAGACAGGAGACGAACCGATGATAAGACCTCGTGCACTACGCCCCACCGTTTTACAGCTTGCGCTGGGGGGCGCACTACTCGGTGTTACCGCATTGGGTTATGCTGAAGAGATGGCATCTGGCCAAACCAATCCACCTGATATTTTGCTCGGCCCCCTCTTTAACGATGTTCAGAGCGCCAAACTTTTCCCCGATCAAAAGACCTTTGCCGACGCGGTGCCGAAGAGCGATCCGCTGACGATCCTCGCCGACTACCGCATGCAGCGTAAGCAGTCCGGATTTGATTTGCGCCACTTTGTTGACGTGAATTTTACCCTCCCCGGCGAGGGCGAAAAATACACCCCGCCTTCCGGGCAGAGCCTGCGAGAACACATTGACGGGCTTTGGCCGGTATTAACCCGCACAACCGATAAAGCCGGTAAATGGGATTCGCTCCTGCCGTTGCCGAAGCCCTACGTGGTGCCCGGCGGACGCTTTCGCGAGGTGTACTACTGGGACAGTTATTTCACCATGCTGGGCCTGGCCGAGAGCGGACACTGGGACAAAATTAACGATATGGTGGACAATTTCGCGTATGAAATTGACACCTACGGCCATATCCCTAACGGCAACCGAAGCTACTATCTGAGCCGTTCGCAGCCGCCGTTTTTCGCAATGATGGTCGAGCTGCTGGCAACACACGACAGCGATGCCCTGAAAAAATATCGTCCGCAAATGGAAAAAGAGTATGCCTACTGGATGGAGGGTGCGGATGCGCTGCAGCCTGGACAAGCCGGTAAACGCGTGGTGAAGCTGGATGACGGCGCCATTCTCAACCGCTACTGGGACGACCGGGATACGCCGCGTCCGGAGTCCTGGCTGGATGACGTCACGACCGCCAAAAGTAATCCAGACCGTCCGGCTGCGGAGATTTACCGCGACCTGCGATCGGCTGCCGCCTCCGGCTGGGACTTTAGCTCCCGCTGGATGGACGATCCGCAAAAGCTTGGCACGATCCGTACGACCAGCATCGTGCCGGTGGATTTGAACGCCCTGATGTTTAAGATGGAAAAACTGCTGGCGCGGGCAAGCCAGGACGGCGGCGATGCCGCTGGGGCCAGCAGGTATGAGGCGCTGGCAGCGGCCCGCCAGAAGGCCATTGAAGCCCACCTGTGGAATGAAAAAGAGGGGTGGTACGCCGATTACGATCTGAAGAGCAAAAAGGTCCGTAACCCGCTGACGGCGGCCGCCCTCTTCCCGCTATACGTGAAGGCGGCGGCGCAAAACCGCGCCGATAGGGTGGCATCCGCCACGGCCTCACGTCTGCTGAAACCGGGGGGTATTTCCACGACCACCGTCAACAGCGGCCAGCAGTGGGATGCACCAAACGGCTGGGCACCGCTACAGTGGGTTGCGGCTGAAGGGTTGCAAAACTATGGTCAGGATAAGGTGGCGATGGACGTGACCTGGCGCTTCCTGAAAAATGTTCAGCACACCTACGATCGCCAGCAGAAGCTGGTAGAGAAGTACGACGTTTCGTCTACCGGAACGGGCGGCGGCGGCGGGGAATATCCGCTTCAGGATGGATTTGGCTGGAGCAACGGCGTGACGCTGAAGATGCTGGATCGCGTCTGCCCGAAAGAGAAGCCGTGCGATACGGTGCCGGAAAATCCGCCAGCGGCGAATGACGGTGCTGCGGCCACAAACCGCGTGGCGCAATAGGCAAAATTGCCGGGCGGCGGCTGCGCCTTACCCGGCCCACATTTCATCAGCGTACACAAAAAAAACGGCCCTCGCAGGAGGGCCATTTTACGCGTTCTTATGCTCGTCTGAGCAATCTGAATACCACCAGCACAACAATGGCACCCACGACGGCTACCAGGAAGCTGTGCAGGTCGAAGCCGCTAATGCTGCCACCAAGTCCAAACATCGTCGCCAGCCAGCCGCCAACGACCGCCCCCACGACCCCGAGAACACAGGTCAGTATAAAGCCGCCACCGTCATTTCCCGGCATGATGAGTTTGGCGATAGCGCCAGCAATTAGACCAAAGATAATCCAGGCGATGATACCCATAGCGATGCCCTCATAAAGGTTTAACGCGTGCGCAGAAGCCCTCCCGCGCAGGTAACTTAAGTATAGGCGACCGCTGGAAAACCGGTTTTATCTCACCGACTTAAATTGCGGCTACACTGAAAAAAACTCATCGGTTTGTATTAAGTTTCATTTCAGATTGCCGATAACGCAAAGACAGTCTGTCACACATCGAGGAGCCATCTGGCGTGAGTAATTACAGTGAGCAGTTCCTGAAGCAAAATCCGCTGGCTGTATTAGGGGTATTACGCGACCTGCAAAAGGGAGAGGTACCGCTGCGCATCAGCTGGTCTGCCAGTCAGTTTATCAGCAAGATCCTTGATGCCTCATCGGACCGTCTGGTCATCGACCTGGGCAGCCAGGAGTATGAAAACCGTGCCGCCCTGCGGGCTGAAAAAATCTCGGTGATGGCCGAGACCCACGGCGCGAAGGTTGAGTTTGTTCTTCCCCGGCTGGAGCTGAGCGAATTCCAGGGGCTTCCTGCCTTTGTCACGCCGCTCCCGGATAACCTTTGGTTTGTACAGCGGCGGGAATACTTCCGCATCAGCGCCCCGCTGCACCCCGCTTACTTCTGCAAAGCGAAAATGCCGGACAAAAAAGAGATCCGTTTCCGCCTTTTCGACCTGTCGCTGGGCGGTATGGGAGCCCTGATGGACACGCCCAAGCCAGAGGGGCTGGTAGAAGGCATGCGCTTTACGCAGATAGAACTGGATATGGCAGGCTGGGGACGGTTTTACTTTGATGCGCAGCTGATTGCCATCAGCGAGCGTAAAGTGGTGGACAGCAAAAACGAAACCATCACCACGCCGCGCCTGAGCTTCCGCTTTCTGAACGTGGGGCCAGGAGCAGAGCGCGAGCTGCAGCGCATTATTTTCTCTCTGGAACGAGAAGCTCGGGAACGGGCAAACAAGGTTCTGTAGGCGGCGTCGGGCAGCGCGATCGCCGCCCGACATCGGCATTACATGGCATCCATTGCTTTCTGAACTTTCCAGATGTAGCGAGGAGCCTGCGGTGCCGGATGGTTTTTCACCACATGGTCAAAGAACTCGTCTTTATCCATGCCGTTAATCTCTTCTATCGCTTCCTTACGGTCCGACGAGAAGGTTCTCAGCAGCGCCCCTGCACCGTTAACGTAAGACACCACCAGCGCGTACTGCATGACCTCGGGATCGTCGATTCCCTTCAGCACGCCATGTTCCAGAATGCTCAGATAGGCGGTCCCCATCGAGATGTTACGTTCCGGGTTTTTAAGCTCGCTGGTCGACGGCTGGCCGCTCCAGCCCATATAGCGATAGACCTCTTTCCCTGCCGTTGACGCTTTAAGCTGCATCAGCCCCACCGCGTTTGATTTGCTGACAAGCGTTGGGTTACCGCCTGACTCGACGGCGATGATTGCCGTCACCAGGCGTGGGCTAACGCCCCAGGCTTTACCGGCTTTTTCGCTGATCGGCATCCACTGCATGGCCCGTTTTACCGGCACTTCCGGGTTCCAGGGCGGGTTTTGATAGTCATGTTTTGAACTACAGCCAGCAAGCAACACCACCAAAAAAGCAAACCATCTCAATTTCACGTCATCTATCCTTATAGCCGATCGTCGCGGTGCGCCGCCTCTTGAAGCGAGCGGCGTATAAGCGGCATGATATAGACAATTAGTTTCTCATTCAGCAAGGAATTGCCATGTCTCAGTTTCATCTCATCGCGCCGTCCGGCTACTGCATCAACCAGGACGCGGCGCAGCGGGGCGTTCAGCGCTTACTGGAATCCGGGCACCGGGTAGAAAATCAGACAATTATCCCCCGCCGCCAGCAGCGCTTTGCCGGAACGGAGGCGCAGAGGCTGAATGATATCAACGCACTGGCGAACCTGAAGGGTAGCGACAATATCGTGCTGGCCGTCCGCGGAGGGTACGGGGCAAGCCGCCTGCTGGAGAGCATCGACTGGCAAGGGCTGGCCACGCGTCAGCAGCAGGAGCCGCTGCTGATTTGCGGGCACAGCGATTTCACCGCGATCCAGCTCGGCCTGCTCGCCCTGCACAACGTCATCACCTTTAGCGGGCCGATGCTGGCCGGCAACTTCGGCGCGCCGGAGCTGGACGCCTTCACCTGCGATCATTTCTGGCGGGCGCTGCAAAACCCTACCTACAGCGTGGAGTGGCAAGGCAGCGGCCCGCAGTGGGAATGTGAAGGCCAGCTGTGGGGCGGCAATCTGGCCATGCTGGTGTCGTTGATTGGCACGCCCTGGCTGCCGCAGATTGAGGACGGCATACTGGTGCTGGAGGATATCAACGAACATCCGTTCCGCGTAGAACGTATGCTCCTGCAGCTTTACCATGCCGGGATACTGGCGCGCCAGTCGGCAATTGTCCTGGGCAGCTTTAGCGGTTCGGCACCTAATGACTACGACGCAGGCTATACGTTAGAAACGATGATTGATTTTATCCGCTCCAGGCTGGATATCCCCGTCATTACGGGACTGGATTTTGGCCATGAGCAGCAGACCGTCACCCTGGCGCTAGGCGCACACGCCCGCCTGAACCATGATAATTCAGGCAGTCGGTTAACCATCAGCGGTCATCCTGTCATAAAGGCATAAAAAAGCCGTTAAACACCTTAATAAAACGCGGTTTCTGTCGTTAATATGTTAGGGTTTTAATAACAGCGTTAACATTGAGGTGGGAGTAAGAAAACATTGGATGCCGCAGCGATAATCAGTCTTTTCATTTTGGGTTCTGTGCTTGTAACCTTTAGTATTTTATTGAGTTCCTTTTCATCGCGTCTCGGCATACCCATTCTCGTTATTTTTCTTGCCATCGGCATGCTGGCCGGCATCGATGGCATTGGCGGTATCCCATTCGATAACTACCCCTTCGCCTACATGGTGAGTAACCTCGCGCTGGCGGTGATCCTGCTGGACGGCGGGATGCGCACCCAGGCGAGCTCCTTCCGCGTTGCCCTGGGCCCGGCGCTGTCGCTGGCAACCGTCGGCGTGCTGATTACCTCGGGGCTGACGGGGATGATGGCGGCGTGGCTGTTTAAGTTGGATATGATGGAAGGGCTGCTGATTGGCGCGATTGTCGGTTCAACCGATGCGGCAGCCGTGTTCTCGCTGCTTGGCGGCAAAGGGCTGAACGAGCGCGTGGGCTCTACGCTTGAGATTGAGTCCGGCAGTAACGACCCGATGGCGGTCTTTCTCACCATCACGCTGATTGAAATGATCCAGCAGCACGAAACCGGGCTGAGCTGGATGTTTGCCTGGCATATCCTCCAGCAGTTCGGGCTGGGCATTATCATCGGTCTGGCCGGCGGCTATCTGCTGCAGCAGATGATCAACCGGATTTCGCTGCCGGCGGGGCTTTATCCCCTGCTGGCCCTGAGCGGCGGTATTCTGATATTTGCCGTAACCACGGCGCTGGACGGCAGCGGTATTCTTGCCGTTTATCTGTGCGGCTTCCTGCTGGGCAACCGTCCAATTCGCAACCGCCACGCTATTTTGCAGAACTTCGACGGCCTGGCCTGGCTGGCGCAGATCGGCATGTTCCTCGTGCTGGGCCTGCTGGTGACGCCATCCGACCTGCTGCCGATCGCCGTTCCGGCGCTGATTCTGTCGGCCTGGATGATCTTCTTTGCGCGTCCGCTGTCGGTATTTGCCGGCCTGCTGCCGTTCCGCGGCTTTAACCTGCGCGAGCGCGTGTTTATCAGCTGGGTAGGCTTGCGCGGCGCGGTGCCGATCATCCTTGCCGTTTTCCCGATGATGGCAGGTCTGGATAATTCGCGACTGTTCTTCAACGTGGCGTTCTTCGTGGTGCTGGTTTCCCTGCTGTTCCAGGGAACCTCTCTGGGATGGGCGGCGAAAAAAGCCAAAGTCGTGGTCCCGCCCGTCGGCTGGCCGGTTTCTCGCGTGGGGCTGGATATTCACCCGGAGAATCCGTGGGAGCAGTTTGTGTATCAGCTGAGCGCCGATAAATGGTGCGTGGGCGCCTCGCTGCGCGATCTGCATATGCCCGCAGAAACGCGCATTGCGGCCCTGTTCCGCGATAACGTTCTGCTGCACCCTACCGGCAGCACCCGCCTGCGTGAAGGCGATATCCTGTGCGTGATTGGCCGCGAGCGCGATCTCCCCGCGCTCGGCAAGCTGTTCAGCCAGTCTCCACCCGTGGCGCTGGACCAGCGTTTCTTCGGCGATTTTATTCTGGAAGCCAACGCGAAGTTTGCCGACGTGGCGCTAATTTACGGCCTGGATGAAGGGATGGAGTACCGCGATCGGCAGCAAACGCTTGGCGAAATCATTCAGCAGCTGCTGGGCGCGGCGCCCGTCGTCGGCGACCAGGTTGAGTTTGCCGGGATGATCTGGACCGTTGCTGAAAAAGAAGATAACGCGGTGCGCAAGGTCGGCGTCAGGCCGATGGAAGAGGAAACCGAGTAGTTGTTTTTTTGCCGGGTGGCGGCTTCGCCTTACCCGGCCTACAAAACCCTTGAACGTAGGTCGGGTACGCGCTAGCGCCACCCGACACAACCATTCGTTACACTGTCACAACCGGCACTCTCGGTGCCAGGGCGCACATCAGTTCATACCCAACCGTGCCCGCAGCGGAAGCCACATCGTCGATTTTGACCTCATTCCCCCACAGCTCGACCGGCGAGCCGATGCCCGCCTGCGGGCACGGGGTTAAATCGATCGCCATCATATCCATCGAGATTGTCCCGACGGTGCCCGTGCGCACGCCGTCAACCCATACAGGGGTCCCGGTCGGTGCGATACGCGGATAACCGTCTGCATAGCCCCCCGCCACGATGCCGATGCGCTGCTCGCCCGCCGCGCGGTAGCGGCTGCCGTAGCCTACGGTATCGCCCGCCCTGAGCGTCTGCACGCCGATAATCTCGCTGCGCAGCGTCATTACGGGCTTAAGGCCGCTGTTGGCCACGTCCTGCCACTGCCCGGAAGGTGATGCGCCGTAAAGAATGATTCCCGGACGCACCCAGTCGTAATGCGCTTCCGGATGCCACAGCGTGGCCGCCGAGTTCGACAGCGAGCGCGGGCAGTTCAGCCCTTCCGCCGCCTGTTCCACGCGCACCATCGCCCCGGCAATGCCGTCCGGCCTTTCGGCATCGGCAAAGTGCGCCATCAGGGTCATTTCACCCACGTTTTTCAGGGCGCGCAGCTGCTGCCAGACCGTATGCACGCGCTCGGGCTGGAAGCCCAGGCGATTCATGCCGCTGTTCACCTTAAGGTAGATATCCAGCGGCGCCTGCAGTTTCGCATCCTGCAGGGCTTTAACCTGCCAGTTGCTGTGAATGCTGGTCGTCAGGCGATACTTATCCAGCAACGGCAAATCGTCGGCGTGGAAGAAGCCCTCAAGCAGCAGAATCGGCCCCTTCCAGCCGCGCTCGCGCAGCAGAATGGCCTCTTCCAGATTCAGCAGCGCAAAGCCGTCGGTGGCGCCGAGCGCGCTCCAGATACGATCGATACCGTGGCCGTAGGCGTTCGCTTTGACCACCGACCAGACGCGTGAGCCCGGCGCAGCGCGGCGAACAATCTGCAGGTTATCCTTCAGAGCCTGCAGATCCAGCTGGGCCAGAATGGGACGGGACATGACGACTCCTTAACTATGCGCGCCGTGGAGATGCTGTGGACGCGATGGGGTAAACCCTGATTGATAGCGTGCGGCGCTTAAATCGTCAAACGGAATTGCCGGCGTGCGCCCCGAAATCAAATCGCTTAACAGCTGGCCGGAGCCGCAGGCCATGGTCCAGCCGAGCGTGCCGTGTCCGGTGTTGGTCCACAGATTTTTAAACGGCGTGCGCCCCACAATCGGCGTGCCGTCCGGCGTCATCGGGCGCAGTCCGGTCCAGAACGTAGCCTGTTCCACAAACCCACCGCGCGGGAAGAGATCGCCCACCACCATCTCCAGCGTTTCACGGCGCGGCTGCAGCAGCTCGGTGTTAAAGCCAACAATTTCCGCCATCCCGCCCACGCGAATGCGGTTGTCGAAGCGGGTGATGGCAATTTTGTAGGTTTCATCAAGAATGGTCGATACGGGCGCACCGCTCTCCTCTTTCACCGGAATGGTCAGCGAGTAGCCTTTTAGCGGATAGACCGGAATATCAAGGATGCCCTTCAGCATGGCGGTAGAGTAAGAGCCGAACGCCATCACGTAGGCATCGGCCTTGATCACCTCTTCGCCACACTTCACGCCGTAAATTTTTTCGCCTTCCGACAGGAGCTTGTCGACGGAGGTGTTGAAGCGGAATTTTACCCCGGCCCGCTCGCACATCTGCGCCAGTCGCTGGGTGAAAAGCTGGCAGTCGCCGGTTTCGTCGTTGGGCAGACGCAGGCCGCCCGTCAGCTTGTGCGCCACGTCCGCCAGCGCGGGCTCCACCTGCCCCAGCTGGCTGGCCTCCAGCAGCTGATAAGGTACGCCCGCATCTTCGAGCACGGCGATATCGCGGGTGGCGTTTTCATACTGCTGCTCGGTGCGGAAAAGCTGCAGGGTGCCTCCCTGGCGTCCTTCATATTCGATGCCGGTCGAGGTGCGTAAGGCCTTCAGGCAGTCGCGGCTGTATTCCGCCAGGCGCACCATGCGGCCCTTGTTTTCCATATAGTGGCGGGTGTCGCAGTTGCGCAGCATCTGCCACATCCACCTGAGCTGGAACTGCGTGCCGTCCAGGCTGATGGCCAGCGGCGCATGGCGCTGGAACATCCACTTGATGGCCTTCAGCGGCACGCCGGGCGCTGCCCACGGGGCCGCATAGCCCGGTGAGATTTGCCCCGCATTCGCCGCGCTGGTTTCCAGTGCCGGGCCGGCTTCCCTGTCGATAACCGTCACCTCATGCCCCGCCTGACTTAAATACCAAGCGCTGGTCACGCCAACGACGCCACTTCCCAGTATGACAACACGCATAGCCACTCCATAATGTGCAAAAGAACAATCAACTGATTACAGATTGATAACCTAGTTGAAAATATTATTCAACATACGACTTTTTTATGGTGACTTACCTCACATCTTCCCCTGTATACGGGGAAAGTGCTTATTTGCGATCTCGTGCTGCGCGTCATTTTTAACCAGCATAAAATCCTGCACCAGCGGCATTTTTTGTCGAATCAAAAATGAAAAATCGCGAAGAAAAAATTTCTGCTACAGCACGCTTTTTAACACGTTGATCTATGCTTGAAAGGAGGCTCTCCAGACAGAGAGAGCACCCACAATGAGGGCGCGCTAATGGCTACTATTGATTCCATGTCCAGGGACAGCACACGTCTGAGCGATGGACCCGACTGGACCTTCGAGCTGCTGGATGTCTACCTTGCCGAGATCGACCGTGTCGCGAAGCTGTACCGTCTGGATACCTATCCCCACCAGATCGAAGTCATTACCTCCGAACAGATGATGGATGCCTACTCCAGCGTGGGGATGCCGATTAACTATCCGCACTGGTCGTTCGGCAAAAAGTTCATTGAAACCGAGCGCTTGTACAAGCACGGGCAGCAGGGGCTGGCGTATGAGATCGTCATAAACTCCAACCCGTGCATCGCCTATCTGATGGAAGAGAACACCATTACCATGCAGGCGCTGGTGATGGCGCACGCCTGCTACGGACACAACTCGTTTTTCAAGAATAACTACCTGTTCCGCAGCTGGACGGATGCCAGCTCCATCGTCGATTACCTGATTTTCGCCCGGAAATACATAACCGACTGCGAAGAGCGTTACGGCGTTGATGAGGTGGAGAAGCTGCTCGACTCCTGCCACGCGCTGATGAACTACGGCGTAGACCGCTACAAGCGCCCGCAGAAGATCTCCCTGCAGGAGGAGAAAGCCCGTCAGAAAAGCCGCGAGGAGTATCTGCAAAGCCAGGTGAACATGCTGTGGCGCACCCTGCCGAAGCGTGAGGAGGAGAAAACGGTCGCCGAAGCGCGTCGCTATCCATCCGAGCCGCAGGAGAACCTGCTCTACTTTATGGAGAAAAACGCGCCGCTGCTTGAGCCGTGGCAGCGCGAGATCCTGCGCATCGTGCGCAAGGTGAGCCAGTATTTCTATCCGCAGAAACAGACCCAGGTGATGAACGAGGGCTGGGCGACCTTCTGGCACTATACCATTCTTAACCACCTGTATGACGAAGGAAAAGTCTCCGAGCGGTTCATGATGGAGTTCCTGCACAGCCATACCAACGTGGTGTTCCAGCCGGCGTATAACAGCCCGTGGTATAGTGGCATCAACCCGTACGCCCTTGGCTTCGCCATGTTCCAGGACATCAAGCGCATCTGCCAGTCGCCGACGGAAGAGGACAAATACTGGTTCCCGGACATTGCCGGATCGGACTGGCTGGAAACGCTGCATTTCGCCATGCGCGACTTTAAGGACGAGAGCTTTATCAGCCAGTTTATGTCGCCGAAAATCATGCGTGACTTCCGCTTCTTCACCGTGCTGGATGATGACAGAAATAACTTCCTTGAGATTTCAGCCATCCACAACGAAGAGGGCTACCGCGAGATCCGCTCTCGTCTCTCTTCCCAGTACAACCTGAGCAACCTTGAGCCGAACATTCAGGTGTGGAACGTGGACCTGCGCGGCGACCGCTCCCTGACGCTGCGCTATATTCCGCACAACCGCGCGCCGCTGGATAAGGGGCGTAAAGAGGTGCTGAAGCATGTGCATCGTCTGTGGGGGTTTGACGTGCTGCTGGAGCAGCAGAACGAAGACGGCAGCGTCGAGCTGCTGGAGCGGTGCCCGGCGCGGTTGAATACGCTGTAGTGCAGTTTTTTTGCCCGGTGGCGCTACGCTTACCGGGCCTACAAGACCCGTAGGTCGGGTAAGGCGTAGCCGCCACCCGACGAAAAAAAACCTCTCATATGAGAGGTTTTTTCTTTAGCGGCTCTGAATCGCCAAATCGCCCGGCAGGGTTTTCTGCATACGATGCCAGATTTCACCGGAATCGTGGCCGTAGCGACGAACCGTTTCATACACCTGGTCGTGTAAACCTTCGGTGCAGAGCTTGCTCAGCTTATGGTAAAAACCGAGCGCCAGGCTGCGGGCCTCCGGATTGGCAAAGTAGTGACGACCAATTCGGGTATACAGCCCTTTCATGCCGTTCAGGATCAGGCCATAAATCGGGTTGCCGGAGGCAAACGCCAGACCGCGAAAAACGTTGTAGTCGAGGGTGGCGAACGCATCGGCGTGATCTTCCACTTCGTTCGCACTGGCAAGCACCGCAAGCGCATCTTCCGGATGCTGGCGGAACGCGGTACGGATAAAGATAGTCGCGATGTTGGTACGCACCGAGAGCAGATTATCAATCAGCTGCGGCACGCTTTCGTGGTCGAGACGGGCGAGCGTTTCAAGAATATTCAGCCCGGACGTTTCCCAGAAGTTGTTCACCTTCGTTGGCTTGCCGTGCTGAATCGTCAACCAGCCATCGCGCGCCAGTCGCTGGAGAACTTCTCGCAGCGTGGTGCGAGTGACGCCAATCAGTTCAGAGAGTTCGCGTTCAGCCGGAAGAATGGACCCCGCAGGGAAACGATTATTCCAGATGCTTTCAATGATGTACTCTTCCGCGAAACCCGCCGGGCTCTGCGCCTTAATGACCATAGTGAGATTTCCATTACACAGCTTTAGCAAATTGGACTCATCATACCAGAGGCGTGCAGACGCAGGTAGCGCAGCAGAGAGAGAAAAGAGGGATCGCCGTTTCATTTCTGTGAAATTTACAAACGGGCTTTGTGCCCCTCTCCCGCCAGATTTTGCGTATACTGATGTTTTGTCTCACCTGACGGGGAAGGACGTCTGTCGTGGAAATTTCATTTGGGCGCGCGCTGTGGCGCAATTTTTTAGGCCAGTCGCCTGACTGGTACAAACTGGTACTTCTGGTATTCCTGGTCGTTAACCCCATCCTTTTTTTCGTGGACCCGTTTATTGCCGGATGGCTGCTGGTGGCGGAGTTTATCTTCACTCTGGCGATGGCGCTGAAGTGCTACCCGTTACTCCCCGGTGGCCTGCTGGCCTTTGAAGCCGTGGTAATAGGTATGACCAGCGCCGAGCATGTTAAGCACGAGCTGGCGTCTAATCTCGAAGTGCTCCTGCTGCTGATGTTTATGGTCGCCGGCATCTACTTTATGAAGCAGTTGCTGCTGTTTATCTTCACCCGCCTGCTGTTGAGCATCCCGTCGAAAACGATCCTGTCGCTGGCCTTTTGCCTCGCGGCCGCATTTCTCTCGGCTTTCCTGGATGCCCTGACGGTGGTGGCCGTGGTGATCAGCGTCGCCGTCGGTTTTTACGGGATTTATCATCGCGTAGCCTCTTCTCGCCCCGGTGAGGATTTGCAGGATGACAGCCATGTCGATGCACATAACCGTGACGTGCTGGAGCAGTTCCGCGCCTTCCTCCGTAGCCTGATGATGCACGCGGGCGTGGGCACGGCGCTGGGCGGCGTGATGACGATGGTCGGGGAACCGCAGAACCTGATCATTGCGAAAGCGGCGGAATGGAATTTCGGCGAGTTTTTCCTCCGCATGGCCCCTGTCAGCCTACCCGTGCTGCTCTGCGGCCTGGCCACCTGTGTTCTGGTGGAGAAATTCAGCGCCTTTGGCTACGGAACAACGCTGCCCGAAACGGTGCGGCAGGAGCTGCACAAATTCGACGAGCAAAGTCGTCGTCAGCGCACCCGTCAGGATACGCTGCGCCTGATTGCTCAGGGGATCATTGGCGTCTGGCTTATCGCCGCCCTGGCTTTTCATCTGGCTGAGGTGGGGTTAATTGGCCTGTCGGTCATTATTCTCGCCACCACCTTTAGCGGCGTGACGGACGAGCACGCCATCGGCAAAGCGTTTACCGAAGCCCTGCCGTTTACCGCGCTGCTGGCGGTGTTTTTTGCCGTGGTCGCGGTGATTATCGATCAGCACCTGTTTGCGCCGATTATTGCCTATGTCCTGCAGGCCGCGCCCGACGCACAGCTCTCTCTGTTTTATCTGTTCAACGGCTTGCTGTCGTCCATTTCGGATAACGTTTTCGTGGGCACGGTGTATATCAACGAGGCGAAGGCGGCAATGGAGCAAGGCGTTATCAGCATCCAACAGTTTGAGCTGCTGGCGGTCGCGATCAACACCGGAACCAACCTGCCGTCGGTCGCGACGCCAAACGGCCAGGCCGCGTTCCTGTTCCTGCTCACCTCCGCCCTTGCGCCGCTCATACGGCTTTCTTATGGAAGAATGGTGTGGATGGCGCTGCCCTATACGCTGGTGCTGACGATCGTTGGCTTGTTGTGCGTCAAATTTACCCTCATTCCTTATACGCACTGGTTAATGCAAGCGGGTATACTTGCGGCGCATTGAACCCGGTAAATTGGGCAGTTCGCTGCCCGTTTGCCTTTTCGCATGATAAACATCCGATTACGTTTTATTTCGTCAGGTAGCGCTGGCGCGAAAAAAGAATTGGTTTACACTGCGCTTTCCAAGCATGTTCCAGGGAAATGATTATGTTGAGATTTTTGAACCAGTGCTCCCGCGGTCGTGGAGCGTGGTTGTTAATGGCGCTAACCGCCTTTGCGCTGGAAATGGTCGCACTGTGGTTCCAGCACGTCATGGGGCTGAAGCCCTGCGTGCTGTGTATCTACGAACGCTGTGCGCTGTTCGGCATCATGGGTGCGGGTCTGGTGGGCGCGATTGCCCCGAAATCACCGTTACGCTATGTCGGTATTGCCATCTGGCTGTACAGCGCCTGGAAAGGTATTGAGCTGTCCTGGCAGCACACCATGATGCAGCTGCATCCGTCACCGTTTATGACCTGCGATTTTGCCGCCCGCTTCCCGAGCTGGCTGCCGCTGGACAAATGGCTGCCGCAGGTGTTCGTCGCCTCCGGCGACTGCTCCGTGCGCCAGTGGGAATTCCTGACGCTGGAGATGCCGCAGTGGCTGGTGGGCATTTTTGTCGCCTACTTCGTCGTGGCGCTGCTGGTGCTGATTGCCCAGCCGTTTAAGCCGAAGAAACGCGATCTGTTCGGAAGGTAAAAGCAAAACGGCAACCTCGGTTGCCGTTTTTAGTGTTTGCGCCCTCTCCCGTGGGAGAGGGTTGGGGTGAGGGCATCAGGCCGCACAAACATAATAAAAAACCCGCCTCGGCGGGTTTTTTATTATCAGCGGTTAGGGTGATTCATGATGTGGTCTTCCCAGTCCCGCACCTCGGACTCTTTCACAGCGATGTGGCGCACGGAGATACGCTCACCGTGCATCGCCGCTTTAGATCCCGTCAGCAGCGGATGCCATGTCGGCAGATCGTTCCCTTCCGCCAGCAGGCGATACGCGCAGGTGTGCGGTAACCACTCAAAGGTCGGCAGGTTTTCGCGGGTCAGCTTTATACAGTCCGGCTCATATTCAAAGCGACGCTCATAGTTGCGGCACTGGCAGGTTTTGATGTTCAGCTGCTTGCAGGCGACGTTGGTGAAATAGATCTCGTCGGAATCTTCATCCATCAGCTTATGCAGGCAGCACTGCCCGCAGCCGTCGCACAACGATTCCCACTCCGCGTCGGTCATTTCGTCGAGAGTTTTGCTTTGCCAGAAAGGAATGTCGTTCATCAGGATGTCCACACGTCAAAAGAAAGCGCACCTTATAACGAGTCTGGCACGTTGATGCAAGTTTTGCCGCCCATATCAGGCGGCAAGTTGCTTTTACAGCACGCGGGTTTTCAGCGACAGGCCGTTAAAACTGACCTCCAGCTCGTCGCCGCCGCTGAGCGGGCCAACGCCCTCGGGCGTACCGGTGAGGATCACATCACCCGGCTTAAGGGTAAAGAAGCGGCTCATGTAGGCGATCAGCGGCACGATCTTGTGGATCATATCGGCAGTCGTCCCCTGCTGGCGGATCTCACCGTTCACCTTGAGCGCAAGCGGCGTGTCCTGTGGATCGGCGGTAAACTCGCCTACCGGCACAAAACCAGAAATCGGACAGGCGTTATCGAAGCCCTTGGCTTTTTCCCACGGCTGTCCGGCTTTTTTCATCTTAGCCTGCACGTCGCGCAGCGTGAGATCCAGCGCAACGCCGTAGCCGGCAATGGCTTTCTGCACATGCTCTTCAGAGGCCTGACGCAGCGTCGCACCAATCAGAACCGCAAGCTCAACCTCATGATGAACGGAGCCCAGCCCTTGCGGCAGCGCCAGCGGCTGTCGAATATCGCACAGCGCGGTTTCAGGCTTAATGAACAGCACCGGCTCTTCTGGCGTCGCGCTGCCCATTTCCTGAATATGTTTTGCGTAGTTGCTGCCGACGCAAACCACTTTACTCACGGGATAATCCAGTAATGCACCCTGCCAGTTATGATGTTGATACATGGTCGACCCCTAAACGGTTGATGTGTTGTGTCCGGAGCTATTTTTTCCCGTTCACCTCAAGATGCTGTTTTAATAAATTCTCGGGTGGTGGCGGAAGCTGTAAATAATAGCCCTGTTCGGTTAATGCGGTTTTCACTTTATCCAGATCGGCACTGACCAGTTTCTTACGTCCGTCCAGCGGCAGCAGCATCGCCAGCTGAGGACGGCCAAAACTTTTCATTAATTCTTCAGGCACGCGGGAAAAATCGTCTTTCTTTTCGACATAAAGGTAGGTCTGGTCGCGGCTTGTACTTCTGTAGATCACACAAAACATGTTTTTACTCTGAATTAATGGGTGGTTGCTTGCCTCAATATACTCCTGACTATAACATGCCTGATACTCTTCGGAATATCGCATCGACTTGTT
>Ga0207655_1000557_pt1 | contig 46530 bp, 40 predicted proteins | sample KBSM44metaG_FD_184398 | JGI IMG/M metagenome (GOLD analysis project Ga0207655, IMG submission 184398) | Miscanthus rhizosphere microbial communities from Kellogg Biological Station, Michigan, USA - KBS M4-4 metaG (SPAdes) (version 2) | ecosystem: Host-associated > Plants > Roots > Rhizosphere >...
CCCAGGCTGCGCGCAAGCCCGTGCTAGCATATCGCGCATATTTGGAGGACCCATGGTCGAACACGATTTCCGCTACAGCCTGATGAACCCGCAACACACCCTCACCGAATGCCGCGCCCTGGTGCCGGGGCGTTATCAAGTCACCGGCAACGGCGGTTCGATTCGCAATAACGACGTGCTGGTAGTGACCCTCAAAGGCAGCAAGGACTTGTCCATGCGCCTGACCGTCGAAACGGTTCGCCACCTGATCAACCCGCCCGGCCAATGGGTCGCGGTGGCCAGTGGTCCGGTGTTCGGCGAACTGGCGATCCACACCTGGAAAGTCAACTGCGACAGCTGCGCCAAAGAGCTGAGCTTCGAGTTCGCGGTCGACGCCAAGCTGGGCAACAAGGCTGAAAAACCGGCCGCCACCGCACGGATTGCCGAGCTGGGGTGGACCGCAGCCGGCGAAAAACACCTGTGCCCGAAGTGCCAGGAGCCTGCGTGATGAAACGCCTTGCTCTGACCACGATGGTCGGTGCCAGCCTGCTGGGCTGCGCCGCCGAGCCGGTAAAGTTGCAACAGAACCGCAGTTACATTCTGGAGTGGATCGGCGAACGTCCGCTGATGGACTACAGCCACCTGACCATCACGCTCGGTGACGATGGTCGGGCCTACGGTAACGGCGGCTGCAACCACTGGTTCGCGCCGTATTCCCTGGAAGGTGAAAAGCTCAGCTTCGGCAAGATCGGCAGTACCCGCAAACTCTGCGCGCCGGCGTTGATGGAGCAGGAAAAACGCTTCCTGCAGGCGCTGGAAAACGTCCAGCGCTGGGACGTCTCACCGATTGACCAGATGCGCTTCTGGCCGGCCGAAGGCAAGCCATTGCGTTGGTGGCTTGAAGAGGGGTGATGCCCCTGTAGCGAGGGAGCTTGCTCCCGCTCGGCTGCGCAGCAGTCGCTAACTATCCGACGCGGATTGTCTGACACACCGAGTCGGATGGTTTTAGGGCCGCTTCGCGCCCCAGCGGGAGCAAGCTCCCTCGCCACAGGCGGTGCTCGGTCAGTTGGTCGCCTGCAACGCCTCAAGCTTCGCCATCACCCCCGCCGCCGTCTGCTCGCCCATCAACTGTTCCCGCACCTTGCCCTTGTTATCAATGATGTAAGTCACTGGCAGCGCCTCACTGCGCGGCAATTCGAAAAGGTCGGCCGGATCCTGGGCCAGCACGGTGAACTTGATCCCCAGTTTCTCACTGGCGCCTTTGAGCTCTTCGCCCTGCACATTGTCGAAGTTGACCCCGAACACGCCGATCTTCTTGCCCTGGAGCTGCTCGGCCAACACATTCAGCTGTGGGATTTCGGTCCGGCACGGGCTGCACCACTCGGCCCAGTAATTGAGCACCAGCCATTGTTTATCCAGACGCTCGGCGGCGACCTTGTGACCATTCTGGTCGATGCCATAGTCGTTGCCACAGCCCCCCAGCAATAACGCCCCCATGATCGCCAATGCTGCTGCCAGTCGCCTTGTCATGTCTCAATCCTTGTCAAAAATAGAATGCACCTGCGACCCATCGCCTCCCAAGGTTCTGGATTACGCGCCGCACAGTTAGAATAGCCGCCACTTTACGCAAGAAGCGACCCGCACATGACCGATCTGACGCTTTATCACAACCCGCGCTGCTCGAAATCCCGCGGTGCGCTCGAACTCATCGAAGCCCGTGGCCTGACGCCAACGGTCGTCCGCTACCTGGAAACACCACTGGACGCCGCGCAAATCCAGAGCCTGTTGAGCAAACTCGGCATCAGCGCCCGGCAATTGCTGCGCACCGGCGAGGACGAGTACAAAACCCTCAACCTGGCCGACAGCAGCTTGAGCGAAGCGCAATTGATCGCCGCCATTGCCGCACACCCGAAACTCATGGAGCGGCCGATTCTCGAAGTCGGCGACAAAGCCATCATCGGCCGTCCGCCGGAGAATGTACTGGAGTTGCTGCCGTGAGCGCGCCGTACATTCTGGTGCTGTATTACAGCCGCAGCGGCTCGACCAATGAAATGGCCCGGCAGATTGCCCGTGGCGTCGAGCAGGCCGGCCTTGAAGCCAGGTTGCGCACGGTGCCGGCGATCTCCACTGAATGCGAAGCCGTGGCGCCGGACATTCCCGATGAAGGCGCGCTGTACGCCAGCCTTGACGATTTGAAGAACTGCGCCGGCCTGGCCCTGGGCAGCCCGACCCGCTTCGGCAACATGGCCGCACCGCTGAAATACTTCCTCGACGGCACCAGCAACCTGTGGCTGACCGGCGCCCTGGTGGGTAAACCGGCCGGAGTCTTCACCTCGACCGCCAGCCTGCACGGCGGCCAGGAAACTACACTGCTGTCGATGATGCTGCCGTTGCTGCACCACGGCATGTTGATCACCGGCCTGCCTTACAGTGAATCGGCGCTGCTGGAAACCCGTGGCGGCGGCACGCCTTACGGCGCCAGTCATCACGCCGGGGCCGATGGCAAAAGCGGTTTGAACGAACATGAAGTCGCATTGTGCCGTGCCTTGGGCCTGCGCCTGGCGAAGACTGCGCAGAAACTGGAGAGCCATCGTGGCTAAGAAGCCTAAGGTGTTGCCTGCCATCGAATGGCTCGAACCGCGTGTACGGGCGATGCGCGTCATCAGCCTGCTGTGCTTTTTCAGCCTGGCGGGGCTGCTTTGCGCCTACTACCTGGTGTTCGCCGACCTGCATGGCGCGCGGCCGTGGGTGATTCTGCTGATCGAACTGGTGCCGCTGTTGTTGCTGGCACCGGGAATGATCGTCGGCAGTGCCCGTGGGCATTCGTGGATGTGTTTTGTGGTGAATCTGTATTTCATCAAGGGCGCATTGGCCGCCTATGACCCGAACCGGCAGCTGTTCGGTTTGCTGGAGATGGGCGCGAGCCTGGCTGTGTTCTGCTCGGCGATGCTGTATGTGCGGTGGCGGTATCAGTTGAACCGCAGGTTGGCGGGGGAAGGCGAGATTGCCCCCGCCTGATAGCCCCGCGGTGATCGTTCCTACGCTCTGCGTGGGAATGATCATCTTCGTCAGTGGTTAACGGTATACGCCAGCATCATCGAAATCTGGCTCATCGGCCGTCCACCACTCTCTTCGTGCCACTGGTTGAACGCATTCTGCACCGTGGCCAGGTCGCGCAAACTGCTCGGCACCTTGTCGATGATCTGCTGTGCATTCAGCGCTGCCACCACGTCGTAGCTCGGCACGAAGGTGTCCTTGCCGACCATCCGCAAGAATCGCGGCGCCGATAACCCGCCCAACTGATGGCCGTATTTTTTCAGGTAGGTCCACAAGCCGACGATATCGGTTACCGGCCAGTCGGCGATCAACGCACCGAAACTACCCTTCTCATGGGCCACGTCCAGAATGAACTGTGCATTGCGCGGCACACTCTTGAGCTTGCCCAGGTGGCGGATGATTCGCGCGTCCTGCATCAAGCGCTCCAGATGTTCGGCGCTCATCAGCACGACTTTTTCCGGGTCGAACTTGAAGAACACTTCTTCGAACGCCGGCCACTTGGCATCCACCAGGCTGTGCTTGAGCCCGGCACGGAATACCCGCAATGCCATGGTCGAGAGGTAGCGGTCGTCGCTGATCTTGCGCAATTGCGCCGGGGTCTTGGGAACCGGCAGATGGGCTTCCAGTTCAGCCGCCGAACCGAAGCGGTTCAGACAGTATTCGTGCAGCCACTTGTAATCGCGCATGCCCTCTCCTACGGGATGAAATGAAAACGGCGCCCGCGAGCGCCGTGTGTCTGAGTGACTTGAACCGTCAGAGGTTCACTACGTTGACGAACCGCGATGCGGCGCTTTCGTCGATACGCAGGTTGGTGAAGTCGAACAGGTTGCGGTCCGCCAGTTGCGACGGGATCACGTTCTGCAGACTGCGGAAAATGCTCTCGGTACGGCCCGGGGTCTTGCGTTCCCACTCCTGCAGCATCTCTTTAACCACCTGGCGTTGCAGGTTTTCCTGGGAGCCGCAGAGGTTGCACGGGATGATCGGGAATTGCTTGAAGTCCGAGTAGGCCTGGATGTCTTTTTCGTTGCAGTAGGCCAGCGGGCGAATCACCACGTTGCGCCCGTCGTCGGCGCGCAGCTTTGGTGGCATGGCCTTGAGCGAACCGTTGAAGAACATGTTCAGGAAGAACGTCTCGACGATGTCGTCACGGTGGTGACCGAGGGCCATTTTGGTCGCGCCGATTTCGTCGGCAAAGGTGTACAGCGTGCCGCGACGCAGGCGCGAGCACAGCGAGCAAGTGGTCTTGCCTTCCGGGATCAGCTCCTTGACCACCGAGTAGGTGTCTTTCTCGACGATGTGGTACTCGATGCCCAGTTCTTTGAGGTAAGCCGGCAGCACGTGCTCGGGGAAGCCTGGCTGCTTCTGGTCCATGTTCACGGCGACGATCTCGAACTTGATCGGGGCGACTTTCTGCAAATGCATCAGCACGTCGAGCATGGTGTAGCTGTCCTTGCCACCGGACAGGCAGACCATGACCTTGTCGCCGTCTTCAATCATGTTGAAATCGGCAACAGCCTCACCGGCCTGGCGGCGCAGGCGCTTTTGCAGTTTGTTCTGGTTGACCGTAAGAGTGCCCATGACGCGAAATCCGTGAGGTGTGACGAAAGGCCGGCATTTTACGCAAAAACCCTTCAAGGGCGAAGAGCCCTGACGGATCGTACGAGATCCGGGTGCATATCCGCGATCTTCGGTCATTTCAGCACCACCGAGGATCAAAATCTCAAGACACTTCCGCGATTAACGGTGTGCTTTACAGCGCGATTTGCTCTAAAGCCCTCGCACTATTGCAAGTAACTCCTTTCTATACTGCGACATAAGGTCGCACGCGTATTCAGACCTGTTCTTACCTGGCCACTTTGGCCTGTAAGCGCTCCGCTGGGGGGCGATGGCAACAACAAGAGGAGTGACTGGCATGATCCATCACGTAGTGGGACTCTTTACCCACCCTGACCAGGAATGGAAAGAAATCCGTGGCGACGAGGAAGAAAGCATCAGCCACATGTACCTGACGCACACCCTGATTCTGGCGGCGATCCCTGCCATATCGGCGTTTATCGGCACTACGCAAGTCGGCTGGGTCATCGGTAACCGAGCGCCGGTCATGCTGACTATGGAAAGCGCGCTATGGATGACCATCATGTCGTACCTGGCGATGCTCGGCGGTGTCGCGGTGATGGGCGCCTTCATTCACTGGATGGCCCGTACCTATGACGCCAACCCGAGCCTGGCGCGCTGTATCGCATTCGCCACGTACACCGCCACCCCACTGTTCGTCGGCGGCCTGGCGGCGCTGTACCCGCACTTGTGGCTGGGGATGATCGTCGGCACCGCGGCTGTCTGCTACACGGTGTACCTGCTGTATGTAGGGCTACCAACGTTCATGAATATTCCATCGGACGAGGGCTTCCTGTTTTCGAGCTCGGTGCTCGCCGTAGGATTGGTGGTACTGGTAGCCATCATGGCGTTTACCGTGATTGTCTGGGGCCTTGGCGTGGGACCGGTCTATACCAACTGACAAACAAGCGCCGACATAAAAACACGCTCCGCCACTACAGGCCGCCGCAAGGCGGCCTTCTAATGCGAGCAACGACCATTCGGCGCCTGAGCGATTCGCAAGCCCTCGGGGTTGCGGCATACTCGACATCCTTGGAGATCCATCAAGCATGCCCGAGCAACTCAATACCCGCGTCGAAGACTGTTTCCTGCAAGCCGAATCCTTTTTCAAACGACCTTTCAAACGCCCCGTGGTGAGCCTCAAGCTGCGCGGGCAAAAAGCCGGTGTCGCGCATTTGCACGAGAACCTGCTGCGCTTCAACCCGCAGCTGTACCGGGAAAACACCGAAGATTTCCTCAAGCAGACCGTGGCGCATGAAGTCGCGCACCTGATCGCCCATCAACTGTTCGGCGACCGCATCCAGCCCCATGGCGAAGAATGGCAATTGATCATGCGCGGCGTCTACGAACTGCCGCCCAATCGCTGCCACACCTATGACGTCAAACGTCGCAGCGTGACCCGCTACATCTACAAATGCCCCTGCGCCGACAGCGATTTCCCGTTTTCGGCCCAGCGTCATAGCCTGGTGCGCCAGGGGCGGCGGTATTTGTGCCGGCGCTGTCGCAGTACGTTGGTGTTCAGCGGGGAAATGCGGGTCGAATAAGTTGAGTTTCGGCCGGGACAGACGCTAGATAACTACCTTGGCCCGCCGCAGCGCTTCAATCCGCTCAACACTAAACCCCAACGCCCCCAACACCTGATCCGTATGCTGACCCAGCCGGGCGCCAATGTGCCGCGGCTCAGGCAACCCCGCTGAAAACTTCAACGGACAGGCCATCTGCGCCTGGGTCGAGCCATCGCCCCGCGGCACCTCAGCCACCAGTTCCCGCGCCTGCAACTGCGGATGCCCGACCGCTTCGCCCAGGCTCAACACCGGCTCGACACACGCATCGGCCCCGGCAAATAGCTCACACAGCCAGGCAAAGTCGTGTTTTTCGAATTCAATGTTCAGCGCATCCTTGAGCGCCCGTTGCCGGGCGGGGTCGGACGACAGTCCCTCGGCCGCCAGTTCCGGACGGCCGAGCACCGTGCACAATTGCTGCATGAACCCCGGTTCCAGACTGCCCACCGACAACCAGCGGCCATCGCGCGACCGGTAGTAATCGTAGAAGCTGCCGCCGTTGAGCATCTGCTCTTCCCTGCCCGGCTCAACGCCGCAGGCCAGGTAGCCGGCACCGGCCATGGCGTTCAGGCTGAAGGCACAGTCAGTCATGCTCACATCCAGATGCTGTCCCTGCCCGGTCTGCTGCCGCGCGATCACCGCTGCCAGCAGCCCGATCACCCCATGCAACGAACCGCCCGCGACATCTGCCACCTGCATACCCAACGGCAACGGGCCGCTGTCGGCGCGGCCGGTGTAGCTCGAAAGGCCCGCCAGCGCCAGGTAGTTGATGTCGTGGCCGGCGCGGTCCTTGTAAGGGCCGGTCTGGCCATAGCCGGTGATCGACACATAAATCAACCGTGGATTGATCGCCTTCAAGGCTTCATACCCCAGGCCCAGCCGTTCCATCACGCCAGGGCGGAACTGCTCCAGCACAATGTCGTAGTCCGCAAGCAATTGCTTGATCACCTCCAGCGCCTCGGGCTGCTTGAGGTCCAGCGCAAGGCTGCGTTTGTTGCGATTGAGGTAGGCGTGGCTGGCCGACACACCCTGATCATGAGGCGGCAGCACCCGCAGCAAATCCATGCGGGTCGGCGATTCGATGCGCAGCACCTCGGCGCCCATGTCCGCCAACAGCAACGAGGCGAACGGCCCCGGCAACAATGTCGAGAAATCCAGAACCTTGAGTGATGCCAGTGGACCGAGCATGAGCGTTCTCCAGTGCAGTCCCCCAAGCCTAGGCAGCCCGGGACATTGCAGCAATCACCTTATGTGCCAGTGACGCTGACCGTTACGCTCAAATCGCAGGCAACAAAAAACCCGCCGAAGCGGGTTTTTCATTACAACAAGGCTTACTTGGCGTTCGTCGGGGTTGCCCCTTCGACGTGGCCCAAAACATCATCTTTAGGCTCGTCGGCAATGCCGCGACCGCCCGAGGCCAGCTCGGATTGCAGCACGTCGGTGTCGAGTTCCTTGACCCACTTGGCCACAACAATGGTGGCAACCGCGTTACCGATCAGGTTGGTCAACGCGCGGGCTTCGGACATGAAACGGTCGATACCCAGGATCAGCGCCAGGCCGGCAACCGGCAGGTGGCCAACAGCGGACAAGGTAGCGGCCAGTACGATGAAGCCACTACCGGTCACGCCGGCAGCGCCTTTGGAGGACAGCAGCAACACCACCAGCAGAGTGATCTGGTGAGTGATGTCCATGTGGGTGTCGGTGGCCTGAGCAATGAACACTGCCGCCATGGTCAGGTAGATCGCCGTACCGTCGAGGTTGAACGAGTAGCCGGTCGGGATCACCAGACCTACCACGGATTTCTGCGCCCCCAGACGCTCCATTTTGATCAGCATGCGTGGCAGTACCGACTCCGAAGAGGAAGTACCCAGCACGATCAACAGCTCTTCACGGATGTAGCGGATTACTTTCAGAACGCTGAAGCCGTGAGCACGAGCAATACCACCCAGCACCACCAGAATGAACAGCAGGCAGGTGATGTAGAAGCAGGCCATCAATTGACCGAGTTGCACCAGCGAGCCAACGCCATAAGCACCGATGGTGAACGCCATGGCACCCAAGGCACCGAGCGGCGCGAGCTTCATGATCATGTTGATGATGTTGAACATCACGTGGGCGAAACGGTCGATGAAGTCCAGGATCGGCTTGCCGTAGGCACCCAGGCGATGCAGGGCGAAACCGAAGATCACCGAGAACATCAGCACTTGCAGGATATCGCCCGTGGCGAACGCACCAATGATGGTGGTCGGGATCACGTTCAGCAGGAAGCCAACGACGCTTTGATCCGCACCGGCAGCCACGTAGGTTGCGATTTTGGAGGCATCCAGCGTGGTGACATCGATGTGCATGCCGTTACCCGGCTGCACAATGTTGACCACCACCAGACCGACCAGCAGTGCAATGGTCGAAACGATTTCGAAATACAGCAGCGCGTAACCGCCGGTCTTGCCGACCGACTTCATGTTCTGCATGCCCGCGATACCGCTGACGACGGTGCAGAAAATGATAGGAGCGATGATCATTTTGATCAGTTTGATGAACCCGTCACCCAACGGCTTGAGGGCTACACCGGTCTGCGGGTAGAAGTGACCGAGCAGGATGCCGATGGCGATGGCAACGATCACCTGGAAATACAGGGATTTGTACAGTGGCTGACGAGTCGTCATTGCAAAGTTCCTCAAGAGCGCCCGGTGACAACATCCATCTGTTGCCCAAGACACTTCAATTGCGAACCCTCCTGCACTGGAGGGATTTGTTTTGTCGAGCTGCGCAACGGCAGGCATCTGCTGGTTGTATCGCAAGGCCCGTGCCACATTCACCAAAAAGCCTGCGAGCCTTTTGACATCAAGGGTTACAGGTTTCTTTTGGTCACCAACCAGTTACAACTATGTGGCGGATTTCCGCCAACCCGCTTGACCTCGTCCTGCAATTTGGCGGATATCCGCCTTGTTCATCGTCGATGGGCACCGCTACCATCCATTGCTCAGTGGACGGACCTGCCCCCATGCGTGAACGCACCATCGCCAGCCATTTCGCCCGTGCCGCCCTCGGCGGCGCGCGCCGACGTGGCTACGACTATTCGAGCCTGCTGCAGCAACTGGGGATCAGCCCCGAGTTGCTTGAAGAACCGCGCGCCCGAATCGCGCCTGAACAGTTCACCCGGTTGATCCAGGGATTGTGGCTGGCCCTGGACGACGAATACCTGGGCTTCGGGCAGGCCCCGAGCAAACCCGGCAGCTTCGCGATGATGTGCCACGCGGTGATCCACTGCCGCACGCTGGAGAAAGCACTCAATCGCGGCCTGTTGTTTTACAGCCTGTTTCCCGGGGCGCCGCGTCTGACCTTGAGCCGCGAAGGCGAGATGATTCGCCTGAGCCTCGACGATTCGCCGCTGTGGGACCCGGACCACTTCCTCAGCGAAAGCCTGCTGGTGATCTGGCATCGGTTCGGCAGCTGGCTGATCGGCCAGCGCATTCGTCTGGAACACGCCACATTCAGCTACCCGAGGCCCGAGCACGGGGCCGAATACGACTTGCTGTTTTCCTGCCCGCTAACGTTCGATACTACTCAGAGTAGCCTGCTGTTCCACAGCCGCTACCTGAACATGCCGCTGTTGCAGGACGAACGAACCCTCAAGCACTTTCTCGAGCGCTCCCCCGCCGACCTGCTGTCACGCCCCGACGAAGGCGACAGCCTGAGCAGCCAATTGCGGCGCTTGCTCAGCCGCGACAGTGCACGCTGGCTGGACCTGGAAGCAGTGGCGGCGCACCTGCACATCAGCCCGCAAACCTTGCGTCGGCATTTGCGTGAGGAAGGCACGAGTTTTCAGGAATTGAAGGATCAGTTACGCCGGGACATCGCAATTTATCACCTGGGGCGAGCGGATCTGTCGCTGCAACAGATTGCCGAGCAGTTGGGGTTTTCAGAACCTTCGGCGTTTCACCGGGCGTTCAAGAAGTGGACGGGTTTGACGCCGGGGGCCTATCGGGCGCAGGAGAACTGATTTCACAACTTTGCAGGCAGCCATGCTGTTGTGGCGAGGGAGCTTGCTCCCGCTCGGCTGCGAAGCGACCCCAAAATCTGCAACCGCAGGTTTCAGGTACACCGCATACACCGGTTTTGCGACTGCTGCGCAGCCGAGCGGGACGGTGCGGCGATCCGACAAGCTCCCTCGCCACAATAAGTGCTCTCACCACAGACTTTCGTCAGCCTTGCGGATCAAGGTTATCCAGCACCCGGTTGACGGCCAGCTCACCGAGCATGACCACCGATTGAATCCCCAGCATCATGTTGCGATGGGGCATGTCCATCAACCCGGCGAACTCACAGAGCATCCCGCTGGCTGACGCCCGGGATTCGCAGGCGTTGACCAGCAGGATTTCGTTATCAAAAAGAGGTGGCAGCTGTACCCTGGTTAGCAGACCAGGACTCTAGAACCCGGCGCACCGAAGTGCCTTATCTACCTCACCTCGAATTTGTCGACGTACATGTCATCTCTATTACGAATAATGATTGATTTTATTCTGCTCTTGCCCGGCGCACTGAAACTGACATAGGCGTATTGGTAGAGACTCGTATAAGGCAATGGCATCGTGCCAATGACATTGCCTCGTTCATCCATATAAACGACTGCATTCTCTTCGTGCAACTGGTGCGAAACGAACAAAAAGCTGACATGACTGGCTAAACCCGGAAGGGTGATTTCAACCGTTCCTAGCATGTTCAGCGTGACGCGTCCGAGTAGCGACGTGTAGTTTCTGTCGGTGGTATGAACATTCGTCAAATGAACAATTCCGCCCAGTGACTTTAGCGTTATTCCACTTGCAAACGTATGTACGGAGCCGGGGTTAAAACCAATCAGAGGTGAACTTTCGAAGTCTTCAGAGCCGGCATACGATCGAAGGCTGACGATGTAGTTAACGTCCTTGAAGACAACGGTATGACCGCCGACTGTTACCTCGACCTTGAGTGTTATTTCGGCATTATCAAATAACGCATCGAGCCATGGACGCGATATTGCCTGGGTCAATCCGTTTGTCACGTCCTGTTCTGTTATACGGTGGTTCTGCAAAACCGGAAGCGGTGCATGATTTCTATCCACGACCGTTACATTAATGCTCTGCCCGATCGCTATAGATACCCATGGGAGAAGTCGGAAGGTAGCGTCGACATCAAAATCATCGAGATTTAGTCCACCCGCCTTCGCCTGCAGAATTTCCGCTACCGGCAAACGGGCATCGCCGTCCTCAATCCGCGCAACAGTCACCAGCAACGCCCCTGACCGGGCAATCTCCTTGCCATCTCGAATCAGCGCCCAGCGAAACCTCAATTGGCTCCCTTGCCGCGCCGCAAGAAATGCCTGGGTCAGGACGGTGTTCGTCCGCTTGTTCGTGTTGAAAGCCACCGCTGGAAATGGCGTGGCACCGGTCGGCGGGTTGATTTCGATCAACTGAGCCTTGTCCCCGGCACGGGCGTCCAGATACTCGACGCGCAGGGTGGCCAGCTCAAAAGGATCGAGGGGCCTGGCAGTGCCGACCAGCGTTGGAGGATTCAGTTTGATCGCGCCTTCGCCAATGACCTGCGCCTCGGCCACTTTGGAAACACCAACGACCTTGCCTCCCCTGATCTGCTCATAAGTCACAGACACTTGGCTATCCAGAAGAATCTTGGCCACCGGTACCGGTAATTTTTGAATAAAAGGCAGTCGACTGACCGTGGCTTCTGCACTGTGCCTCACCACCGGCCCAGTCTCTGGCGTACATGCGTAACTCACTCGAACGATATCGCCGGCCATCCAGAGTGGCGAAAACACATGGACCAGCACGTACAGAAAGTCCTTCACCTTGCCCAGATCAATGGTGCTCGGGTCATCGGAGGGATCATCCGGGTTCTCGCTCAGATCCGGAGCCGTCAGCGTGACGCGCTCCGTATCGACATTGGCCTTGATCGTGCGCGACCAACGCCGCTTGTCGGTCGGGTTGTTCACCTGGGAAACCACGGTGTAGGAGATCGCAAACTCCGGGTGACTACCGGCCCGTTCGAACATCGCCCGCGTGATGACGATCACGTACGGTTTGCCTTCCTCACCGGGTTGCACCGTGAAGGTGAAACGCTCGCGATTAAGCTCCAGGGTGATGACGTCATAGGCGTTCATGAACGGATAGCCCAACGTGAGAGGTACACCTTTATCCACCTCGTCCTTACCGATCTGAGGCGGATTGCCCAGTTCGGGCGGCGGGTTGATGTCCAGATGGGGATGAGCCCCTGTACCGGGAACGTCATTCCCGCCGGGAAGGTCGCGGTGATAAAGCGCCCATGACTCGGTTGATGGGCCACTGTTGCCGCTGGTGCGTTCCACCTCGTAAGTGAAAACATGCACGCCGTCATTCAGAAGCGACTGGAAGACGTTGAAATACACAGGATCGTTCTGATCGGCCGGGGCCACCGGTTTGCGCTCGATTAACTGCGGCTGAGTATCCCGAGGCCCCTTCACGTACAGCGCAATGTTGAGATACCCCCCAAGCAATGGCGGATCGACCACAGCCTGAACCGCCCCTTCCTGACTGACGTCCTTTTTGACGACCTCCCTGAAACTCGCTCGCGGCAGGCCCTCCACCGGCACGTCGACAGGCGGCGGCGGATCGACGATAACGCCAGGTGTTGCCCCCGCAAATTTCACGGGTGAAAGCGCCATCACACCAAGGTTTGTTTGATTGACCGTCATGGGACACCTCTAGTCGTCGACAGGGGCCGCGAGCGCGACCGGATCAGCACAATCAGACACTTGAGCAAAGCCTGTGGCTACTGTCAGAAATAACAGGTAGAGGCCGTATTAAGACGAACGGTCGACAGGTGCGAGGGCATTGGTTGATCTTTTAAGCCAAAAAAACGGCCCGCGAAGGCCGTTTTCTGAGAGGAGCAAACACCGTCGACTAGCCAGCGGTATTCTGCGGATCGAGGTTATCCAGTACCCGGTTGACGGCCAGCTCCCCGAGCATGACCACCGATTGAATCCCCAACATCATGTTGCGATGTGGCATGTCCATTAACCCGGCGAACTCACTGAGCATCACGCTCGCCGATGCCAGGGATTCGCAGGCGTTGACCAGCAGGGTTTCGTTATCGACCTTCGCACCGACATGGTAAATGGTGCTGGGTTTGCGCTTGGTGTCTTTGGGAGTGGGTGGTTTGAGGTAGTGGTCGAGGGCGCGGTCGGCGGCTTCGTGGAGTTTTTTGGAATCGAGGGATTCGTAGGGGGAGACGTCGTCGGGTGCTGGTGGATTAGGTGTTGGTTTGAACATGGATAAAGCCTCCTAGAGTCATGGAGCCGCCACTGTTCGCTGCGAGACGAAAGAAGGTGGCAGCTATACGCGGGTCGCAGACCGGGACTCTAGAACCGGCAGACCCGAAGGTCTCCCACGTACAGCCGCCATAATGTGAACGGAGGATGTTGTGCGTCTAGAGATACACGGGCTGCGAGACCCGATCGCTGATTCGTCAACGACAGGGAAACGATATAGCCCACGCCCCAGGCGCACTAGCCGGCGGATTCTGGCGTAGTCGTAGGCAGCGGCGCAAGGATGTGTAGGTTGGGTGAGTTTCTGGAAGTATCGTTTAAACATCGCCGTTTAAGATCAAAAGATCGCAGCCTCGTTGCACTCGACAGCTCCTACAGGGATTTGCGTCCACCTGTAGGAGCTGTCGAGTGCAACGAGGCTGCGATCTTTTCGGCCAAGCCCCTACATCAAACCACCGGAAAATGAATCCGGAACGCCGCGCCGCCCATCGGCGAATCCCCCAGCGTCAACTTGGCGCTGTAGCTTTCGATGATGTCCTTGACCACCGCCAAGCCAATCCCCTGCCCCGGATGCTGGCGGTCCAGCCGCTCGCCGCGCTCGAGAATCCGTGCGCGTTGGTCCGGTGGTACACCGGGGCCATCGTCTTCAATGCAAAGCTCAATGCTACTGAGGGTTTCGCGCACGCTGATGCGTACTTCGTTCAGGCACAGGCGATAGGCGTTTTCCAGCAGGTTGCCCATCATTTCCAGCAAGGCGCCCTGCTCGATCGGCACGTAGCACTGATCCGGCAGATCGAAGGCGACCCGCACGCGTTTGTCGCGGTAGACCTTGTCCAGGGTGTCGCAGAGGCTTTGCAGCACCGGGCGCAGGCGCACCTGATGGCGCACCAGGCCGCTTTTGCGCAGGCTGGCCCGTTGCAGTTGATAGCTGATCTGCTGGCTCATGCGCTCGATCTGGGTTTGCAGCACCCAAGCCTGATCGCGCTCTTGCGGCTTTTGCGCCATGTCTTCGCTGACCCCTTGCAGCACCGCCAGCGGAGTTTTCAGGCTGTGGGCCAGGTCGTCGAGAGAGTCGCGATAACGGCTGCGCTGTTCACGCTCGCTGTGCAGCAAACGGTTGAGCGAGCCGGTCAGGCGCAGCAGTTCGCGCGGGTGTTGTTCGCTGAGGCTTTCGCGGGTGCCGCTTTCGATCTGGTCCAGCTCCTGGCTCAGCCGGCTCAACGCCTGCAAGCCCCAGGTCAGGCCGACCCAGAGCAAGACGAGCAACACCAGCAACGCGGCACCGAAGCCCAGGTAGAGGTTTTCCCGCAGGCCTTCGAGGGTGACTTCGTATTCGCGCACCGGTTGCAGCGCGACGATGCTGAACGCCGCGCTTTTGCCGCCGAGCAGCTTGACCTCGACGTCATAGACGAAAAACTCTTCACCATTGGCTTCGCGAATCCTCGCGAACTCGTTCCCGCGCCCGTCGTAACGCGGCTTGTAGTTGATGTTCTCTTCCTGGGTGGCCCTCGAGCGCCAGACCAAGTGACCTTCGCGGTCATAGATGTAGCCGAGCAAACGGCTGTCGGTGAGGTTGAAACGCTCATCGGGTAACTGCGCCGGCATCTGCAAGCGGTTGTTATCCACCCGGGCGGCGGAGATCAGCGTGGTGACGTCCGACGCCAGGCGCTGCTCGATGGAGTCCTGCAACGCCAGGCTGAACGCGCCCTGCATCGCCGGCAGTAACGCCAGCATGAACAACACCGCCAGGGTGGTGGCGGCGAGCATCAAGCGGACACGAAGGGAACGAATCAAGTGCAGCGCTCATTGAACAGGTAGCCGAGGCCACGCACGGTATCGATCGGCTTGAACCCGGCCGGGCCTTCGAGTTTGCGACGCAAGCGGCCGACCAGCACTTCGATCACATTCGGATCGCGCTCGTCGTCATCCGGATAGAGTTGCTCCATCAAGCGGTCCTTGGCCACCACTTGCTGGTGATGGCGCATCAGGTATTCGAGGATCCGGTATTCGTAGGCGGTCAGCGCCAGCGGCTGGTCATCGAGGGACGCCTGTTTGCGATTGAGGTCCAGCACCAAGGGACCGGCGACGATGGTCGACTGGGTGAAACCGCTGGAGCGACGCAACAAGGCATTGAGCCGGGCGTCCAGCTCTTCGAACTGGAACGGCTTGACCACGTAGTCGTCGGCACCGGCGGCGAGGCCTTCGACCTTGTCTTGCCAGTTGCCGCGCGCGGTGAGGATCAGGATCGGAAACGTCTTGCCCTGGGAGCGCAGCTGACGAATCAGGTCGAGCCCGCCCATGCCCGGCAAACCGAGGTCGATCACCGCCAGGTCATGGTTGAACTGCTCGGCCTGATGCAACGCATCGATGGCGTTGGCCACGGCCTCGACCACGTGGCCGCTGTCCGTCAAACGGGTCTGCAGGTGATGGCGCAACAGCGCTTCATCTTCGACAACCAGCAATTTCATAAGGCTCTCCGGGGCAAATCAACATCTCCAAAGGTCAGTCAAGCCTGCTCCCACAGGTTGCGAGGCTTAACTGACTGGCAACCAAACGCTGTTTAGAAAGCGTAGTTGGCGGACAAGTACGTCTGGGCGCTGCTGGTCAAGTCCAGCGACCCCTGTTTGCTGCCGCCGCGCTCGCTCATCTCGGTGCTGGCGTTGCTACGCAGGTAACGGTAACCCAGCTCGACCGAGGTGTTTTGCGAAACTTGCTGCAACACGCCGAGCTGGCCGCCAATGGCGTAACCGATGTCGCTGTCGCGGCTGAAGCCTGGCGATTCCTGGGTCATTTTGGTCAAACCGGCCGTGGCACCGCCGAACAGTTTGGTGCTGCCACCCACTGGGTAAAACAGATCGTAGCTGCCCAGCAGGTTTTCCTGACGCAGTTTAATGCCATTATGCGAGCCCGACACGTTGTCGTAAGTGGCGTAGTAGCGGCCCTGGCTGTCTTGCTGGCCCACACGCAAACCCCAGGTGTTGTCCTTGCCGATCACACCGTCGGCGTTCGGGTGGTTGAGGTTGTCGTTCAGGGCACTGGATTTTTTAACCTTGTCGCTGGTCTGGCCAAAGGTCAGCCCGGCAAAATTGGTGGTGTCGGCGTGGGCGGCAACACTGGCGCCCATCACGGTGAAAGCCAGCAGCAGCTTTTTCAAAGTAGTCATTGGGGAATTTCCTCATGCGCTATGTGCTTTTTGGGTACGGGGCAAGGTTACTGACCTCACCCTGTACAGCCCCTGAACGCACTCTGAACCTGAGCTGAATCAAATCGGCTACGCTTTCTTGACGTTTGTTTATAAGGAGATTCAGCCATGCGTGTGTTGCTCGCCCTTGTATTACTGGCCGTGATCGGGGTCAGCCAGGCCGCCATCAAGACCCAGGAAATTCCCTATCAGAGTGCCGATGGCACCAAGCTGATTGGCTATTACGCCTACGACGACGCCATTAAAGGTCCGCGTCCGGGTGTGGTGGTGGTACATGAATGGTGGGGGCTCAACGACTACGCCAAGCGGCGCGCACGCGATCTGGCGGGTCTGGGCTACAGCGCACTGGCGATCGACATGTATGGCGACGGCAAGAACACCGAACACCCCAAGGACGCCATGGCGTTCATGCAAGCCGCGACAAAGGACAGCGCAGCAGCCAGCGCGCGGTTTCAGGCCGGGCTCGATTTGCTGAAGAAACAGCCACAGACCGATCCGGCCAAACTGGCGGCCATCGGCTATTGCTTCGGTGGCGCAGTGGTGCTGAATGCCGCTCGTCAGGGCTTGCCGCTGGCGGGCGTGGTGAGTTTCCACGGTGCACTGGCGACCAATACGCCGGCGGTGCCTGGCAGTGTGAAGGCGAAAATCCTGGTGGAGCATGGCGCCCTGGACAGCATGGTCACAGCGGAAAACGTGACGGCGTTCAAGACGGAAATGGACAAGGCCGGTGCCGACTATAAATTTGTCAGCCTCGAAGGCGCCAAGCATGGCTTCAGCAACCCTGATGCGGATCGTCTGAGCCATGGCGATCATGGCGGGCCGGACATTGGTTACAACAAGGCCGCCGATGAGAAGTCGTGGGCGGACATGCAGGCGTTTTTCAAGAAGATCTTTGGCTGATCAGATAGACCTCTGTGGCGAGGGGGCTTGCCCCCGTTGGGCTGCGAAGCAGCCCCAAAACCTGCAACCGTATTTCGTCAGGTACAACGCGTTTGCCGCCTTTACGACTGCTACGCAGCCGAGCGGGAGCAAGCTCCCTCGCCACAAAAGCCCTCAGCCACTACCCAGCCTCAAGGCAACCCGGCAAAATGCCCGTCATGAATCCCGTCCCCGCCCTACCCACCTGCTGCACCCCGCTCGACGCCCATTGGCCGCTGCCGTTTGTGCTGCCCGATACGGTCCTGCTGGGCACTCACTTCGATACCAAGCAATTGGCCAGCGATGATTTCCAGCGCAGCGCCATCGAGCCGCCCGCGAGCATCCAGCGTTCGGTGGCCAAGCGTCAGGCCGAGTTTCTCGCCGGGCGGATTTGCGCTCGGGCCGCGTTGCAACAGCTGGAAGGGCTGAGCTTCATTCCGGCCATTGGTGAAGACCGCGCACCGGTGTGGCCAGCGCATATCACCGGTTCGATCACCCACAGCACCGGCCGGGCCGCGGCGATTGTCGCGAACAAGGCCCATTGGCGCGGCTTGGGAATGGACCTGGAAAATCTGCTCGACGCAGAACGGGCCGAACGCCTGGCCGGAGAGATTCTCACCGGGCCTGAGTTGCAGCGCATGACCGCCGGGGCTCGCGATCAGTTGGCGATGGTGGTGACGCTGACGTTTTCGGTGAAGGAAAGCCTGTTCAAGGCGCTCTACCCGATCGTCCAAAAGCGCTTCTACTTCGAACACGCCGAAGTGCTGGAGTGGAGCGAGGGCGGTAAAGTGCGGTTGCGGTTGCTGACCGACCTGTCCAGTGAGTGGTGCAGCGGCACCGAACTGGACGCGCAGTTTGCGGTGATGGATGGGCAGTTGTTGAGTCTGGTCAGTATCAAGGCCTGAGGGTTTGTAGTGGCTGTCAGGGCCTCTTCGCGGGCAAGCCTCGCTCCTACGGGGTTTGTGTCGATAACGAAATGGGTGAACGCCCCCCCCGATCTGTAGGAGCGAGGCTTGCCCGCGAAGGCGATTGCCCTGACACCAACAACCTCAACGCCGCTCCTGATTCCTCGGCCAGCTCAAACTGAAACACGCCCCGCCCAGGCTTTTGCTCTTGCTGATCAGCGCTCGCCCGTCATGCCAATGGATGATCCGCCGCACGATCGACAACCCCAGCCCATGACCACCCGAGGCACGGGTGCGACTATCGTCGAGGCGCAGGAACGGGGTGAAGATTTTCTCCCACGCGGTTTCCGGCACGCCCGGCCCGTCATCCTCGACATCCACCCGACAGCGCTGCTGCCCCACCTGATAACTGACGGTCACCCGTGAATGGGCGTGGCGCATGGCGTTGCTCACCAGGTTCTGCAACGCCCGGTGCAAGTAACGCGGCTCAGCCTCGACCCAGGCGCCGTCGCAATCGGCGGCCGACAGGCACAAGCCGCGTTGCACCGTGACCTCGGCGCGCAACGGTGCCAACTCCTCGATCACCTGATTGACCAACGCATCCAGATCGATCCGCTGGAAATTCAGTGCCGGCGAGCCCTGCTCCAGCCGCGCATAAGTGAGCATCTCATCGACCAGTCGATCGAGGTCTTCGATGTCGTGGTCCATCCCTTCGCGGTATTTCTCCAGCGCCTCGGGCGTGCTGGCCGAGCCGATCATCTCCAGGCCAAAACGCAGGCGCGCCACTGGTGTGCGCAATTCGTGGGACACGGCACGCACCAGTTCTCGCTGAATCGCCAACAATTGCTGCAAGTGCTCGGCCATGCCGTTGAACGCCGAGGCCAGCCGCCCCACCGAGTCGGCGCCACGGGCCGGTACGCGGGTTTCCAGGCTGCCCTTGGCAATGCGTGTAGCGGCGGCTTCGAGACCGCGCAAACGGCGCTCCAGTTGCCGCACCAACAGATAGACAATCAAACCGATCAGGCTCAGGCCAAGGGCCGCGATCAGCACCAGCCACTCGGGCGGGTAAGGATTCATCTGATACAACGGACCGATTTCCAGCACCCACGGCGTACCAACCATGCCGGCAAACACCCGGATCGAATCGCCGCCCTTGCCCAACGCCATCACTGTGTCGCCTTCAGACACGCGGCGGCTCTGGTCTTCGTCCATGTCGGCCTCATCAACCGTCACCAGCCGCAGATCGAAGCCGAAACCCTTATCTTCCTTTAACTGCTCCAGACGCTTGGGCTGCTCGGCCACCGGGTAGCGCACCAGTTCATCGGCCAGCAGGTAGATGGTCGCCCGCGCCAGTTGCTCGCTGATCTGCTGGACTTCACCGGTGAGCACCAACTGCTCCTTTTCGCTGACCAGGCGATAAACCTTCGCCGCATGCGGACCGGTCTGCTCCACCAGGGCCTGGCCGTGCAACACGCGGGTGCGCTGGGTCAGGTCGAGGTCGGTCTGGGGGAACGTCTTCAGCGCCAGCGGAATCCCGAGCAAGCGCTCCCACAACAGCAACGCCCGATGGCGCTCGGTTTCGTTCATCGGTTGCAGGTTATCGGCCATCAGCGAGAAGGTGCCGTGGGCCAGGCGCTCGCGGTACTGCTCGCTGCGTACCTGATTAAGCAAGTGCAAGGCCAGCACACCGAGCACGGCCACCAGAATCAGCGCCGCGCACATGCCGCCATAAATACGCAGGAAGATCGAGTTCACAGGGTGCAGGCTTCCGGCACGAACAAATAGCCTTTGCTGCGGACGGTCTTGATCAGCCGCGGATGGTCCGGGTCATCGCCGATCTTGGGGCGGATGCGCGAGATGCGCACGTCGATGGAGCGGTCCTGGCCGTCATAACCGATACCGCGCAGCGCGGTGAATATTTCTTCGCGGGACAGAATACGCCCGGCATTGGCCACCAGCAGCCAGAGCAGATCGAACTCGGCGCTGGTCAATTCGATGCCTTTGTCATGCAGCCAGGCTTCGCGCAATGCGTTGTCCACCACCAATGGGCCGAACTGCAGGCGCCGTTGTTTTTCCTGGGGCACTTCAGGGGTTTCACTGCGCCGCAGCAGAGCCTGGATGCGCGCCAGCAATAAACGCGGACGCACCGGTTTGCAGACGTAGTCGTCGGCGCCCAGGTCCAGGCCAAGAATCTGATCGGTGTCATCGGTGCGCGCGGTGAGCATGAGGATCGGCCCGTCATAGCGGTCGCGAATCTTGCGGCAAATGCTCAAGCCATCTTCGCCGGGGAGCATCAGGTCGAGAATCACCAGGTCCGGTTTCTCCTTGATGATGCGTGCTGCGGCCAGGGCGCCATTACCCTCGATCGATACTCGCAGGCCATTGGCTTCCAGGTAATCGCGGGTCAGTTCGGCCAGACGCTGGTCGTCCTCGACAATCAATACCTGCCAGGCTTCTTGCTCCACGATGACCTCTGCTTGCCAACACCATCAATAAGGAAGGATCCACCCGTCTTTTTGTAATGATTGGGGAGGATAAGAATGCATCTGCATGGGCCGATTGTATAAACGCCACACGTCTGGAACACAAGCCGGTAAATGCGTTCGGACACAACGGTTTTTTGTGATAGGGTTCGCGCCCTTAAAAATCCGGATGACTGTTTTCTGTCGCTGAAAATCAGTGAAAAATGGTCGGCTCCAGCTAGGTCGCGGCCTACACGCCCGTTCCCTCTTTCACACACAATTTACGCACAGGTTTATCCACAGGTAGTACGTTGCAACACCCTCCAAAACGCATTATCTTGTACCTCGGCGCAAAAAAAACCCTACATGTAGGGTTTTATGCCAAAAACCAAACACAAACCGGACACCGATTTCAAGCGCTTTTATTGCCTCTTTCCGGTTGAACCAAACGTATTTTCGAAAGACCAAACCGCGTGTGCGGATGGCTACTGTTTTTAAGCCCGAAACGGCGATAACGGTACGGGTGTTGCAGTCATTTACTGCCACTCAAAACGGAATTCGGTTTCAGGCCCAAGGCGTGACACCAAAGACTTCGGCATGGAAGCGGCGCCCAATAGCCCCCTTCCTGATCTGTCCCGAAGTTGGTATGCCCGGCCCTCGCCGGTTGTAGTGCTTCAGGACAGAACGGTGGGCACCGTGATGGTGCCCAAACAAACATAGAGAATGTGGAGACAACCCCCCATGCAAACCGACACAACTCGCGAGAACCCGCAAGGCACCTTGCCGCAGGCCGCCGATTCGAATTCGGATCTGTCCGCCACCGCGCCTGGCCAACTGCGCGTGATCAAGCGTAACGGCACTGTCGTCCCTTACACCGATGACAAGATCACCGTCGCCATCACCAAAGCGTTTCTCGCAGTTGAGGGCGGCACCGCTGCCGCTTCGTCGCGAATCCACGACACCGTTGCCCGCCTGACCGAACAAGTCACCGCGACTTTCAAGCGTCGCATGCCTTCGGGCGGCACCATCCACATCGAAGAAATCCAGGACCAGGTCGAATTGGCCCTGATGCGTGCCGGCGAGCAGAAAGTCGCCCGCGACTATGTGATCTACCGTGATTCCCGCGCCAAAGAGCGCGCAGCGCACTCCCCTGCCGAAGAAGCCGTCAACGCTCACCCATCGATCCGCATCACCCGCGCCGATGGCAGCCTCGCACCGCTGGACATGGGTCGCCTGAACACCATCGTTACCGAAGCGTGCGAAGGCCTGGAAGAAGTCGACGGCGAGCTGATCCAGCGCGAAACCCTGAAAAACCTGTACGACGGCGTGGCCCTGACCGACGTCAACACCGCCCTGGTGATGACCGCCCGTACGCTGGTCGAGCGTGAGCCGAACTACTCGTTCGTGACCGCCCGCCTGCTGATGGACACCCTGCGTGCCGAAGGCCTGGGCTTCCTCGGTGTCGCCGACAGCGCGACCCACCACGAAATGGTCGACCTGTATGCCAAGGCACTGCCTGCGTACATCGCCAAAGGTATCGAATTCGAATTGCTGAACCCGGTTCTGGCGTCCTTCGACCTGGAAAAACTCGGCAAGGCGATCAACCACGAGCGCGATCAGCAGTTCACGTACCTGGGCCTGCAAACCCTGTACGACCGTTACTTCATTCACAAGGACGGTATCCGCTTCGAACTGCCACAGATTTTCTTCATGCGCGTGGCCATGGGCCTGGCGATCGAAGAGAAGCAGAAAGAAGACCGTGCGATCGAGTTCTACAACCTGTTGTCGTCCTTCGACTACATGTCCTCGACCCCGACCCTGTTCAACGCCGGTACCCTGCGTCCACAGCTGTCGAGCTGCTACCTGACCACCGTGCCGGATGACCTGTCGGGCATTTACCACGCGATCCACGACAACGCCATGTTGTCGAAATTCGCAGGCGGCCTGGGCAACGACTGGACCCCGGTTCGGGCGCTGGGTTCGTACATCAAGGGCACCAACGGCAAATCCCAGGGCGTCGTGCCGTTCCTGAAAGTGGTGAACGACACCGCCGTCGCCGTTAACCAGGGTGGCAAGCGCAAAGGCGCTGTCTGTGCCTACCTGGAAACCTGGCACATGGACATCGAAGAGTTCATCGAACTGCGCAAGAACACCGGTGATGACCGTCGTCGTACCCACGACATGAACACCGCCAACTGGATCCCTGACCTGTTCATGAAGCGTGTCTTCGATGACGGCAAGTGGACCCTGTTCTCGCCGTCCGAAGTACCGGACCTGCACGACCTGACCGGCAAGGCCTTCGAAGAGCGTTACGAGTACTACGAAGCCCTGTCCGAGTACCCGGGCAAGATCAAGCTGTTCAAGACCATCCAGGCCAAAGACCTGTGGCGCAAAATGCTGTCCATGCTGTTTGAAACCGGCCACCCATGGCTGACCTTCAAAGACCCGTGCAACCTGCGCAGCCCGCAGCAGCACGTGGGCGTGGTTCACAGCTCGAACCTGTGCACCGAGATCACCTTGAACACCAACAAGGACGAGATCGCCGTTTGCAACCTGGGCTCGATCAACCTGCCGAACCACATCGTCGACGGCAAGCTGGACACCGCCAAGCTGCAACGCACCGTGAACACCGCCGTGCGCATGCTCGATAACGTGATCGACATCAACTACTACTCGGTGCCGCAAGCGAAGAACTCCAACTTCAAGCACCGTCCGGTCGGCCTGGGCATCATGGGCTTCCAGGACGCTCTGTACCTGCAGCACATTCCTTACGGTTCCGACGCGGCCGTCGAGTTCGCCGACAAGTCGATGGAAGCGGTCAGCTACTACGCGATCCAGGCTTCCTGCGACCTGGCTGACGAGCGCGGCGCCTACGAGACGTTCCAGGGTTCGCTGTGGTCCAAAGGCATCCTGCCGCTGGATTCGCAACAGATCCTGATCGAGCAGCGTGGCCAGAAGTACATCGACGTTGACCTGAACGAAACCCTGGACTGGGCACCGGTTCGCGCCCGTGTGCAGAAAGGCATTCGTAACTCCAACATCATGGCCATCGCACCGACCGCAACCATCGCCAACATCACCGGCGTGTCGCAGTCGATCGAACCGACCTACCAGAACCTCTATGTGAAATCGAACCTGTCGGGCGAATTCACCGTGATCAACCCGTACCTGGTTCGCGACCTGAAGGCTCGCGGCCTGTGGGACTCGGTCATGATCAACGACCTGAAGTACTACGACGGTTCGGTGCAGCAGATCGAGCGCATCCCGCAAGAACTCAAAGAGCTCTACGCGACGGCCTTCGAAGTGGACACCAAGTGGATCGTCGACGCCGCCAGCCGTCGTCAGAAGTGGATCGACCAGGCTCAGTCGCTGAACCTGTACATCGCCGGCGCTTCGGGCAAAAAACTGGACGTGACCTACCGCATGGCCTGGTACCGTGGTCTGAAAACCACTTACTACCTCCGTGCCCTGGCCGCGACCAGCACCGAGAAGTCGACCATCAACACCGGTAAGCTGAACGCTGTTTCCAGCGGCGGCAACCACGGTGACGACTCGGTCCTGGCAGCCCCAGCCGGTCCAGCTCCAGTGCCGAAGGCTTGCGCCATCGACGAGCCGGATTGCGAAGCTTGCCAATAAGCTGAGCCGGTAGGCGCTCCAGGGCGCTTACCTGAAACCCCCGATGAGCCTCTGGCTGGTCGGGGGTTTTCTTTTGCCTCTGCCTTGTAGGAGCGAGGCTTGCCCGCGAAGAACGATGACGCGTAATACCTGAAAAACCGCAGTGCATTCTTCGCGGGCAAGCCTCGCTCCTACAGAATGAAAAAACCCCTCTTGCGAGGGGTTTCTTATGCAGCACTATCAAGCATCAAGTCATCTGAATGATGGTCTGCATGATGGTGCTCTGGGTGGAGATGGTCTTGGCGTTCGCCTGGTAGTTGCTCTGCGCCTTGATCAAATCAACCAGTTCGTTGGTCAGGTTGACGTTGGACTCTTCCAGCGAGTTGGACACGACCGAACCCAGGGTACCGGTCTTCGGCGCATCGACACCGGCCACACCGGAGGCGAAGGTTTCTTTCCAGCGCGTACCGCCAATTGGCTGCAAGCCTTGCTCGTTGGCGAAGCTCGCCACAGCCACCTGGCCGATGGCCTTGGTTTGCTGGTTGCTGAAGTTGGCGGTCATGACGCCGCTGGCGTCGATGGTCAGGCTGGAGATCTGGCCGGTGGCGTAGCCGTCCTGGTATTGGGCGGTACGGGCGGTTGGCGAGTTGTAAGAAGTGGTCAGCGCCATGTTGAACGCGATACCGCCAGTGGCAGCGACGGAACCGTTCGGCCCCCAGGTCACAGGAATCGTTGCGGCGTTGGTAATGGCACCTGGCACCCAACCGGTCATGGTCAACGTGTTGCCAGTCTGGGTCCAGCCGGCACCCGCCGTCAGCGTGTTAATGCTGCCGTCGGAGTTGAAAGTGATGTCAGCGGTGATCGGCACTGGAGGCGTGGTTGCAGGGTTGGCCGGGGAGCGACCGTCCATGTAGGTATAGACACGCCAGGCATTGGTACCCGTCTTCACGTAGTACTGATCCATGGTGTGCTCGTTACCCTGGCTGTCGTAAACCTTGGTGGAGATGGTCTTGTTATAGCTGTTGGTATCGGTCGGGCTGAACGGGGCCACGGTCGGCGTGGTTTCCGCCGAGTTCAGGTTCATCGTCTGATCAACCTTGGTAGTCGGATTCGGCTTCAGGCTCGAGGTGTCGATCTTCAAGTCAGTCAACACACCGTTGATGATCTTGCCATTGGAATCGACGCCATACCCCTGTAAGCGGTTGCCGTTGTTATCGACCACAAAGTTTTGAGCGTCGGTCTTGAACGCACCGGCACGGGTGTAGCTCAGGGAACCGTTGTCGCTGAGGATGAAGAAGCCGTTGCCCTGAATGCCCATGTCCAGCACGTTGCCGGTGTTGTTCACATCACCCTGGCTGAACTGCTGGGAAACGTTGGCCAGGCGCACGCCGTTACCGATGGTCTTGCTGCCGGTACCCAGGCGAGTGGCCGAGTACACGTCTTCGAATTCTGCACGGGACGATTTGAAACCGGTGGTCGCGACGTTGGCGATGTTGTTGCCGGTCACGTCCAGTTGTTTGTTGGCTGCATAGAGACCGCTAAGGCCGATATTGAAAGACATATTCCACTCCTTTGTGCCGTGTTAGTCGGCTCTATAGACCAATGGTTTGCACTTTGGACAGGGCAACGCTGCCCTGGCCTGCCAGGTTCAGCATCAGCTCACCGCCGGTCTGGCTGATGGTCACGCTGTTGACGGTTGCCGGCAGGTAAGTAACCAGTGAGGTCGCTTTGCCGTCGTAGGTTGCGCTGGCAGAGAAGGAGTACGTGCCGGCCGCGGCGACTGCTCCGGCATCGTTTTTGCCGTCCCAGATGAAACTGGCGTTGCCAGCGCTCTGGCTGCCCATGTCGATGGTGCGGATGGTCTTGCCTTCGGCGTCACTGATTTTGAGCGTAACCGGGTTCGCCGACGCCGGCAGCACAACCGTACCGTTGAGGTTCTTGGAGGTGTCGACCACGGCTTTGCCGGTCTGCGCGATGACCGAACGGCCCACCAGCGAAGAAGCCTGCAGGGCTTGCGACGAGTTGTAGTTGCTGGCAATGCCGCTGACGGTGTCGTTCAGCGTGGTGATGCCTTCCAGACTACTGAACTGCGCCAACTGGGCTACGAACGCGCTGTTGTCCTGAGGATCGAGCGGGTTCTGGTTTTTCAGCTGGGTGACCAGCAGTTGCAGGAACGCATCCTTGCCCAATGCCTTGCTGCCGGTGGCACTGCTGGTCGCCGCGGAAAGACCATCACTGGTGGTCGTGGTCTTGACCGAAGAGTTGGCCAGGACATCCTTGAGGCTTACGCCGCTGGTGGTATCGGTAACACTCATCGAAAGTCGCCCCTTATCACTGACCGAGGGTCAGGACCTTCTGCATCATGGTTTTGGCGGTGTTCATCATTTCGGCGTTGGTCTGGAACGAACGGCTTGCGGAAATCATGTCGGCCATTTCTTCGACGACGTTGACGTTCGGGTAGTAGACGTAGCCCTTGGCATCGGCGGCCGGATGATTCGGCTCGTAGCGCGCTTCAAGGTTGCTCTGGTCTTCGACCACACCCAGCACTTGCACGCCTTGACCGGCCGCGTCCTGGTTCTGGAACAGCGAATCGCTGCCGCCGCTCTGGCCGCCCTGGAACATGGTGGCGAACACCGGGTGACGGGCGCGGTAGGTCTGGTCGATGCTCGACGAAACGGTCTCGGCGTTGGCGATGTTACTGGCAACGGTGTTCAAGCGAGTGGTCTGGGCACTCATGCCGCTACCGGCAATGTTGAAAACACTGGACAGGGACATGAATTACTCTCCGCGCAGGGCTGACACCAGCCCTTTGAATTTACTGTTGAGCAGGGTGAAGCTGGCCTGGAAGTTGACCGCGTTTTCCGCGTAGTTCGACTGTTCCAGTTGGGCGTCCACGGTGTTCTGGTCGATCGACGGTTGCATCGGCGTGCGATACATCAGCGACTCGTCGCCATTGCCCAGGCCTTCAGCTTCGATGTGACGGCTGTTGGTCATGCTCAAGGCGAACTTGCCGTTTTTGGTTTTCTCGTTCTGCTCGGCGAGCACTTTCGAGAAGTCCAGATCCCGAGCCTTGTAGTTCGGGGTGTCGGCGTTGGCGATGTTGTTGGCCAGGACTTCAGCACGCTGAGCGCGGAAGCCCAGGGCTTGTTCGTGGATACCGAGCGCTTTATCGAAGCTGATGCTCATGTCGGGAAACCTTCGGGTGACCTGATTTTTCGTAACGTGAACATAGCAAGCGGCGTGCCAATTCAAAAAAGCCCGTAAACCGGGGCTTTGCGAGCAGTAACGAGGCGGCAATGCCAGAAAAGCGGCAACCGATTTCCGCCGCCTGCCGCTTTTCTGCCGCTTCTCACCATCCAAAGAACGCTACTTGCCCCTGTGGGAGCGTGGTGTCACAGGCATAAAAAAAACGGGAGCCCTAATGGACTCCCGTTTTTTATGCCGTCATCGAATCACTTCGCCTGGTAAATGATCCCCGGGCTGCACTGGACCATCTGGTAATGGTCCGGCAAACCGTTCAGCGCTTCGGACGCGCCAAGGAACAGATAACCGCCCGGCTTGAGCGTGCTGTGAATGCGCAACAGGATGTCTTTCTTCACCTCGGCGGAGAAGTAGATCAGCACGTTGCGGCAGAACACGATGTCAAACTTGCCCAGACTCGCGTAGCTGTCCAGCAAGTTGAACGAGCGAAACTCCACCCGACTCTTGATTGGTGCCTTGATGGCCCAGCGCCCCGGCCCCTTGGGGTCGAAGTAACGCTGAAGGCGCTCGGGCGACAGACCGCGACCGATGGCCAGGCTGTCGTACTCGCCGGTCTTGCAGTTGGTCAGCATGCTGCCGGACAGGTCGGTGGCAACGATCTGCACGCCCATCTTCAACTGGCCCATGTTGACCCGTTCGAACTCATCGATGGACATCGACAGCGAATACGGTTCCTGACCCGACGAACACGCCGCCGACCAGATCCGCAGGCGCTGACCGGGGCTGGCCTTGATCGCTTCAGGCAATACCTTGTTCTTCAAGACTTCAAACGGATAGGTGTCACGAAACCACAGGGTTTCGTTGGTCGTCATGGCATCCACCACCATCTCGCGCAAACCGCTGCGCGGCTGGGTCTGGATGCGCTGAACCAGCTCACCCAACGATTTGATGCCCTGCTGTTCCATCAGTTTGTTGAGACGGCTCGAGACCAGATATTGCTTGTTTTCACCGAGCAAAATGCCACAGGCTTTTTCCAGGAATACCCGGAACTGTTCGAAATCCAAATTACCCGTAGACAAAGATACCGCCTCTTAAATCGTGTTGACCGCCAGGGGCAGAAGGCCTCTAGCTGTTATCTGCTGCTTTGATCCGGTCGACTACCCGGGATGCCAGGTCATCAGGACGGAACTTGGCCAGGAAGTCATCGGCACCGACCTTCTTGACCATCGCCTGATTGAACACTCCCGACAACGAAGTATGCAGGATGATATGGAGCTTTTGCATGCGCGGATCGGCGCGGATCTCGGCCGTCAGGGTGTACCCGTCCATCTCCGGCATCTCGATGTCGGAGATCATCATCAGGAACTCTTCTTCCGGCTTCTTCCCCTCGTCAACCAGCTTGCGCAGGTAATCCAGCGCTTGCCGGCCGTCGTTCAACGCCACCACTTCGACACCGATCGTTTGCAGGCAACGGGTCACCTGCTTGCGTGCCACCGACGAGTCGTCGACCGTCAATACGCGCAAAGAGAGCGCCTTGTGCTGGGTCTCAACATCGACCACGCCCACCGAAATCGCTTCCGGCGTCGGCGCCACTTCCGCCAGCACCTTCTCGACGTCGATGATTTCGACTAACTGGTTGTCGACCCGAGTCACAGCCGTCAGGTAGTGATCGCGCCCCGTGCCCTTGGGTGGCGGATGAATCTCCTCCCAGTTCATGTTGACGATGCGCTCCACCGACCGAACCAGGAAACCCTGGGTCTTGGTGTTGTACTCCGTGATGATCACGAAGGGATTGCTCTGGTCCAGCAACCGACCGGCACCGGTCGCCATCGCCAGATCCAGGATCGGAATGGTTGCCCCCCGAATATTCGCCACACCGCACACGACAGGACTGGACTTGGGCATCAGGGTCAGCTTGGGGCATTGCAGCACCTCGCGAACCTTGAACACGTTGATCCCATACAGCTGCTGGCCGTCGAGACGGAACAACAACAGCTCAAGACGATTCTGCCCTACCAGTTGCGTGCGCTGGTTTACCGAATCCATTACACCAGCCATGCCCAGACTCCTACACCAACGCTAAGTGTGTTGCGACGCACATTCATCACGAAACGGCACGGCGCTTGCTTTTTAACTCTTATGAACACAGAACCGACATTTTTCCGACACCTGACATCAACCTGCCGCAGATTGCTCTGCGCGATGTCGGCCGCTTGCCTGTTCAACGCTGGCAGCCCTGCCCTTGCTGATACGGTTACCTTGCCTGACATGCTTATCGGCGTCACCCAGGGCTTTCTTGAATTCACCGTAGAGGACTATCTGGCCACCAGTCAAACGCAAGGTCGCTACGAAATCCAGGTCAACCAGCTCGATCCGCGCCTGCGCATGCCTATGTGCGACAAGGAATTGACAGCCACCCTCGAGAGCCCGGCAAGGCCTCTGGGACGGGTCACGGTCAAGGTTCGCTGCGATGGCGCCTCGCCCTGGACGGTCTTCGTGCCCGCTCAAGTGAAGCTGTTTCGCGACATTGTGACGACCACTCGTCCGCTCAAGCGCACAGGGATTATCGAACCTCAGGACGTAACCCTGCGCGAGCGTGATATCAGCCTGATAAATCAGGGGTTTCTGACTTCCGTCGATCAGGCTATCGGGCAAAAACTTACCCGACCAATGGTCGCCGATCAGATCATTACGCTGGTGCATCTCGAACAGGCGGAAGTGGTTCGCAAGGGCGACCAGGTGGTGATTACCGCCCGCAGTGGTACGCTCAGTGTGCGCATGCCGGGTGAAGCGCTGTCCAACGGCGGCCTGAGGGAACAGATTCGCGTGAAGAACCTTAACTCCCAGCGGGTCATCAAGGCGCAAGTCACAGCGCCCGGCCAGGTGGAAGTGGCCATGTAAGGGCTCTGTGTTTGTGAAGTGATGGCGCACCGCCTGGCGGTTGCCTAAACTGTGCCGCATGCAGGGCATGCGCTGGCGCATGCGAGCTCATTGATAAATGGGCCTAAAGTTTTTCGGGGAATCGCCGAAAACATGGCAAGCGTCCAAATATCCAGAGGTTTTTTGTCATGGTCATCGATTTCAGTCGTTTAAACAGCTCCTCGTCACTTACGGGCAGTACGCGTACCAGCACCGCCAAGGAAACCGCCGAAGCCGGCCAATCCGCGCCGCTGAATACCCCGGCCGAACAGGCCAGTACCACCAAAAGCGGGGAATCGGTACACCTCAGCAATGAGGCTCAACAGTTGCAGAAGGTCACTGACAAGCTGCGCGATCAGCCTGCCGTCGACAACGCCCGCGTGGCTGAGTTGAAAGCAGCGATTGCCGATGGCAGCTATAAAGTCGACAGCAACCGTGTAGCCAGCAAACTGCTCAACTTCGAAGCCCAGCGCTAGGCCACGGCCCGCGCCAGGCTTTTGGACGCTTAAAACCCAAGGCCAGCCATGCACGACACTCAATTACTGCAACTGATCATCGACGACTTCGCCCCGGCGCAACAACTGCTGGAGCTACTGCAAACCGAGTCCCTCGCCTTGCACGGTCGCGACATGCCACTGCTCGAAGAAATTCTGGCGCATAAACAGGCATTGATCATTCTGCTCGAACAACATGGCCGCAAGCGCAGTGAAATCCTCGCCAGCCTCAACCTGCCAACCAACCGCCAGGGCCTGGAGCAACTCGCCAGCCAGTCGAGCATTGGCGAACGGTTGCTGGGACAGAGCGACGTGCTCACCGACCTCCTGGCCCAGTGCCAAGCCGCCAATGTCAACAATGGCCAGTCGATTCTGGTGCAGCAGGCCGCCACGGCCAACCAGCTGAAAATCCTCACCGGCGGCGAGCCGCCAGCGCTCTACGATGCCCGCGGATCAACCTCCAAGCTCGCCAAGCCACGCCCGCTCAGTCAGGCTTAAGCCTTTCAATGAGCACGCCCTATCAAGACACGCAACATGCTGGCAGAATGCCGGCCAGTAGTCATATTTGCCTGGAGATTGATACCCCGTGTCCAATGCCTTAAGCGCGGAAGATGCTCCGCAGCCACCCAAGGTGCTCACCACGCCTTTGGAAATCTCCGGCAACCTGCGTCAGCTGCAAGACAGCCATGACCCGCTGATCATCACGTTCCACGAGCGCAGCCAGCGCTTCCAGAGTTATCTGGTGGACGTCGACCGTGACAGCAACATGATCGCCCTGGACGAAATGATCCCGCGCGACGGCGAACGCTTTCTGCTGGCCGGCGAACCGTTCAAGGTCGAAGGCTTCCACGACGGCGTGCGCATCGCCTGGGAAAGCAATGGCCCGCTGACCATCGACGAGTCCGGTGATGGCCGCTGCTACCGGGGCGCGCTGCCCGATGAGGTGGTTTACCACCAGCGCCGCAATGCTTTCCGCGCTGCGTTGAAGCTGGCACAACTGGTCAATGTCGAGCTGGGCGGTGAGAAACTCAAGTCGCCCCTCGGCGGCAAACTGTTGGACATCTCCGCCACCGGCTGCAAGTTGCGCTTCGAAGGCGACATTACCGCCAAGCTGCAATTGGGCCAGGTCTACGACCGCTTCATCGCCGCCCTGCCCTTCGGCAGCATGACGGCACCGGTAGAGCTGCGTTACCTGCACTTTGAAGAAAAGATCAACACCACCTTCGCCGGCGTGCGTTTTCACAACATGAGCGGCCTGGTGCAACGGCAGGTCGAGCGGTTCGTCTATCAGCTTCAGCGTGAAGCGCGGCGCTTCGATAAAGACGATTTCTGATACGCCCCGCCAATAAAAAACGGGCAGTCCCTTGCGGGGGCTGCCCGTTTTTTTATGCCTGGATCAAGGCCGCGCTTCGGTAAAACTTTGCTCGCGACCTGCGTCCGGGTCTTCTGAATCCGAAACTGGTTCAGGTTCAGGTTCTGGCTCGGCATCCGGATTGACATCAGCCTCCGGGTTGACCGGGTTCTGCATCTGATCCTGCACCACCTGCTCATCGACACGCGGGTCAAGGCAAGCCACCAGTGGCGAACTCGTCATGCTGTCCGGCATGGCCACGTGATGCAGTGGAGCATCGTCCACCTGATGCAGATTGGTGACTGCTTTCGGGCGGATTCGCCACACCAGCACCAATGCAAAAAAACTGAAAAAGGCATACAGCATCTGGCTGCCGAACAACTTCATCAATACCCCTGCCACCAACGGTCCGACACTCGCGCCGACACCGTAAGTCACCAGCAGCATCGCCGTCAGCGACACCCGGCGATCACCCTCGACGTGGTCGTTGGAGAACGCCACCGCCAGCGGGTACAGACAGAATTGCACCAACGAACAGAGGAACCCGGCGATGAACAGCACCTCCAGTTGCACCTGCGGCATGATCGCCAGCGGCAACGCGGCCAGTGCCAGGCTAAACGCAAAACTTCGGATCAATACCGCTCGGTCATAACGATCCGATAGCCATCCCAACGGCCACTGCACCACCAGGCCTGCAAAAATGCAGCTGCCCATGAACAGACCGACCTGCTCGGTGGACAATCCTTGCTGGGAGGCATACAGCGGCGCCAGGCCGTAGAACGAACCGACGATCAATCCCGCCCCCAACACCGTGCTCAGTGACTGCGGCACGCGTTTGATGAAGAAGCGCGGTTCCATCGGCGCCGGGTGCAAAGGTGCCGGGTGAATCCGTCGGGTCAGGGCCACCGGCACCAGACACAGGGCGAAACACAGAGCGACCAGCATCAGCAGTTCCAGGCCCAGCCCCGGGTGCATGACCAGAATCAGCTGACCCAGCACCAGCCCCAGGTACGAGGCGATCATGTAGCCGCTGAACACCACGCCACGCTGCTTGGCTTCTGCCTGCTCGTTGAGCCAGCTTTCGATCACCATGTACTGGCACATCATGCCCAGGCCAACGATCACCCGCAGGAACAGCCACGCGGGCAGCCAGTCCACCAGGCCATGGCCCAGCACCGCCGCACCGACGATCCCGGCGCAGGCTGAATAAGCTCGAATATGCCCGACCCGGGCAATCAGCCGATGGCCGATCTTGCCGCCCAGCACCAGGCCGAAATAGTTGGCCGCCATCAACGCGCCGACCCACAGGCTGTCGACTTTATCGGCCGCCAGGCGCAGGGCAAGGTAGGTACTCAACAGGCCCGAGCCGATCAACATCATCAGCGAGGCGAAATAAAGTCCTCGAAAGGATTTCAGGATTTGGCGCATTGGCGTTCCGAGCGGCTCCTTGCAGTGAGTATCGGGCTATCGACAACGATAGCCCGATGGCGACAGGTCGTCAGGCCTGGGCTGCTAGAACACGCCGTTCCCAGGGAGTAATTTCATCGAGGAAGCTGGTCAACTCCAGGGTCTTCGAAGCGATGTAGCCTTCGATGAACTCCTTGCCGAACAGTTCCTTCGCCAATTGGCTACGTTTCAGACGTTCAAGTGCGGCATGCAAGGTACACGGCAACGCAAGATTATCCGGCACCACGAACTCGCCCCGTGCCGCTTCGCTCGGTTCCAGTTTGTTTTCGATGCCATACAGCCCCGACGCCAGGCTCGCGGCGATCGCCAGATACGGGTTGGCGTCAGCCCCCGGCAGGCGGTTTTCGACCCGACGAGCGACCGGTGAACTGGCCGGAATGCGCAGGCCGGCCGCGCGGTTATCATGGGACCAGCAGGCATTATTGGGCGATGCAAAAGGATGACACAGGCGCTGATAAGAGTTCACGTTCGGCGCAAACAGCGCAGTGAAATCCGCCAGGCCGGCCTGTTGGCCACCGATGAAATGACGGAAGGTCGCGGTCGGCTCGCCGGCCTTGTCGCTGAACACGTTACGCCCGCTGTCGATCTCGACGACGCTCTGGTGAATATGCATCGAACTGCCCGGCGTGTGAGCCAACGGCTTGGCCATGCAGACCACGGTCAGGCCATGCTTGAGCGCCACTTCCTTGAGCAGATGCTTGAACAGCAAGGTCTGGTCGGCCAACAGCAGCGGATCGCCATGCAGCAGGTTGATCTCGAACTGGCTGACGCCCATCTCGTGCATGAAGGTATCGCGGGGTAAGCCCAGCGCCGCCATGCCTGCGTAGACTTCAGTGAAGAACGGCCGCAAGCCGTTATTGGAGCTGATGCTGAATGCCGAATGACCGTCCTCGCGACGACCGTCCAGGCCCACTGGCGGCTGGAAGGGTTGCGTCGGGTCAGGGTTGGGTGCGAACACAAAGAATTCCAGCTCGGTCGCCACGACCGGCGCCAGACCGAGGGCGGCGTAGCGAGCGATCACCGCCTTGAGTTGGCCGCGAGTCGACAGGTGCGAGCTCTCGCCAGTCAGTTCCTGCGCATCGCATATGGCCAGTGCCCGAGGGTGCGAACTCCAGGGCAAGCGATGGATCTGCCCCGGATCAGGCACCAGCGCCAGGTCACCATCATCGCTGCCGTAAAAGTGCGCAGGCGGATAGCCGCCCATGATGCATTGCAGCAGCACTCCCCGCGCCATCTGTAAACGCCGCCCCTCAAGAAATCCTTCAGCGGTCATTACCTTGCCGCGTGGCACGCCGTTCAAGTCCGGCGTGACACATTCAATCTCATCAATGCCCGTCAATCGCTGCGCGAGTGAGCGATGGCCATCGGTTGTCATGACGCAATCCTTGTTGTTGTACGAGCCGCGAACGGCGACCCGTACAAAATAGGCTCCGGCTGTTCGGAATATCAAGCAGCGTCAAACAAAAAGGCGCAATCCTGTGAGGAACGTGTCGTTCAGGGGAGATAGAGGCTGAACACGCCGCCACCCAATGGCCCGCCATTACTGATTTCGGTACGTCCGCCCACACCATCACGCTGATGCAAGGCGGCAATCCGCCCGGCAAAGTACAAGCCCAGGCCGGTACTGCCGCTGCTGTGGTTGATGCCCTGCACGTAATCGGCCTGACGCTCGATCATCTCGGGTGGATAACCCTCACCATCGTCGTTGATGGTCAGCACCAATTGCCCGGCCTCATCGCTGACACTGATCAACAAGGCATGCCGGGCATAACGAATGGCGTTGTTGATGCAATTGGCGAGCACCGAGGCAATCAGCTCCCGATCGAAGAAACCCAGCGGGCTCAACGGGTCCACTTCATAGGTCGCGATAATGCCGCGGCTGGCGAACACTTCTTGATGAGCCGCCAGTTGCGCCTCGATGAAGTCATCGAGCTCATGGTAGGCCGGCTGCAATGGCATCTGGTTGACGCCCAGCTTGTACAGCCCCAGCAACTGCACCAGCATGCCATTGAGGTGGGCGAACTCGAAGTCGATGACGCCCTGCTCCGGGGTGTGCCGCTCAGGGTCGGGCAAACGCGCCAGCCATTGGCTGTGCGCCTGCATCAGCATGGCCAGAGAGTTCTTCATGTCGTGCACGGTGGAGGCAATCACCGTAGAGAAGTCGAGTGACGGTTCGCTGTCGATCATTCGCCGAACGCCTTGATTTTCAGTTTCTGGTAGCGCGGATAACGCGCATCGGTATCGGGCATCAGGCCGACCGTTTTCAGGCAGGCCCGGCACTCTTCCAGCTCGGCCGACGGGACGCTGGTGTCGGTGCCATGCAGCAGCGACTGCGCCATGTTCAGGGCAATACTGATGTTCTTCGGTTGCAGCGCCAGGGCTTTGCGGAACACTTCCCGGGCTTCAACCAGGTTGCCAGTCTTGTACACCCGCACACCCTGACGGTTGAGGTCGGCGGCGGCGTTGCCCGAGTTGAGGATGGTCGGGTCGTCGGTCAGCTTGGCGATGCCTTTCATCACGGTCGGATCGTCGCCGTAGATTTCCGCACAGTTTTTCAGCATCGAAGCACCCGCACTCGCCTGCCCGAGCATTTGCAGCTGCTTGGCCACCAGCAGCGCCGCTTCGGCGCTCATGAACTGCTCCATGCCGTCGAGGCGCATCATCGCTTGCTCGGTGAGCTTCTCGGCGGTTTCGGCATCGTTGAGCAGCAGGCTGGTGGCCTTCATCAGACGCGCGCGAATCTGCAGGCCCGGGTCTGACGGGTTCTCCTTCGCCACCGCACTCAGCGTCGTGTTGATTTCCAGGCGGGTCCGCGTGTCCAAGCCCTTTTCCGAGCCTTTGCTGATCAAGGCATGGGCCAGGCCGAGGTTGCTTTCCGCATCCTTGAACCGTGACTGCGCCCCTTGGTTCACCGCCTGGCGATAGGCTTTGGAGGCGGTGTCGAAATCTTCGTTGGCCATTGCCAACTTGCCTAGCAACGCTTGCCGACGCACCGCCAGCGGCGACAGGCGAATAGCCTCTTCCAATACTTTCTGCGCCGCTTTGGTGTCGCCTTCGGCGACCAGCACATCAGCCATGCCATCGTAGAGGGCGGGCATCATCGGGAAGACTTTCAAGGCTTTTTCGTAAATGCCCTTGGCCTGGCTGACCTGCCCGCGCTTGAACAGCAATTGGCCCAATCCGGCAAACGCCCAGGGCAATGGCCGATCAGCAATGATGCTGTCGTAAAGACGCTCCAGCGCTTCGTTCTGGTTCAAGTCGCGCAATGCATCGGCGCGGTAGCGCAGGCACAGCGGCGAATAACGAATGTCCTGTTTGCACAAGGCGATGCAGGCGTTGAGCACTTCAACCGGTTTGCCCCGGTCAAGCGCTTGCAGGATCGGCTTGAGCAAGGTCTTGCGCTGTTCCAGTCGCTCCAGGCGCTGGGCCAGGCCGGAGCGGTTGAACGGTTTGGTCAGGTAAGCGTCGGGCTCATGCTCCAGTGCGCTGAGCACCATGGCCTGGCTGGTTTCGGCGGTGACCATGACAAACACACTTTCGTGGCTGATCAGCTTCTCGATCATCAGGTCTTCGAGCACCTGCTGACCGTTTTTCTTGCCATCGCCCAGGTGGAAATCCTGCAGGATGAAGTCGTAGGACTTCTGCGAGCACATGCGCAGCGCCTGCTCACCGGTATCAGCGGTGTCGACGTCCTTGACGCCCAGCTCCCGCAGCATGGACCTGACGGAACTGCGGAAATCCGAGAAATCATCGACGATCAAAAAGCTTTTTTGGTGATACGACAGCATCGAAGATTTCCAGGCAATTTAAGGAAGAACAACCTAAAGGCAATGGCTGCGAGTTCAGCTTCGCGGCCTTTCAGGCGCGCAGATGATAGCGAGAGGCCATTGGCTATCAAGCAATTTCGCACAATCGCGTGATGAGCTTTACCGGCCGCCAGCGATGAAATCACAACGGCTTGTCGCGTTATCGGCCAGTAGTCGCGTTCCCTTGAAGCAGCGGGAGTGCAATCGTTCCTTTTACTGCCAAAAGATCATACGGCTACGCATAGACGCGCTAAATATTTGAAGGTGTTATTGAAAAACGGGATTATCCTGATTTATTGAAATGCGCTAATTATTGTCCGCTTGAACCCAATACGCTCTAAATCGCCGGCAAAGGCCAGGAAATGACCACCACCCCCAAGCACTCGGCCACGGCTCCCGAGCGAAAGGCCCTGACCCTCAGTACCCTGGATTTTCCAGTGGTGGGCATCGGTGCGTCGGCTGGCGGGCTGCAAGCCATCAAATTGTTTTTCGAGAACATGCCTAACGACAACGGCATGGCGTTTGTGATCATTCTTCACCTGTCGCCCGACCACCAAAGCGTCGCAGACAAGATCATCCAGGAATCGACCCGGATGCCGGTTCTGCAGGTCACCGAAACCGTACCTATCGAGAAAAACCGGGTCTATGTCATCCCGCCGGCGCGGCGACTGGTGATGAATGGCAATAACCTTGAGGTAATTGAAAACGACCCACAACTGGGACGCCATGCTTCGATCGATCTGTTCTTCCGCGACCTGGCGCAAGTACACCGCGAGCGCGCCTTCTGCCTGGTGCTCTCGGGCAGCGGTTCCGACGGCGCAGTCGGCCTGTCGCGTATCAAGGAACAGGGCGGCATTACCCTGGCCCAGGTACCGGAAGACGCCGAGTTCGACGGTATGCCTCGGGCGGCCATCGAAACCGGCATGGTCGATCTGGTATTGCCCGTAGCAGACATGCCGCAAAAGCTGCTGGACCTGTGGCACAACTCCCGGGAAATCAGCTTGCCCGCCGCCAATGATCCGGAACTGCAATCCTTCGCCTCTGTAGCCGAACGTGATGCCGTGCTCGCCGAACAAATGCTGCACGACATCCTGATCCAGTTGCGTACCGGCACCGGTCATGACTTCAAGCACTATAAACGCGCAACGGTATTGCGGCGGATCGAACGCCGGATGCAGGTCACGGCCCAGCCCGACTTGGGAGCCTATTACCGCTACCTGCTAAGCAATCCCGAAGAAACCAAGGCGCTGCTGGGGGACATGCTGATCGGCGTGACCAACTTTTTCCGTGATCGCGAAGCCTTCGAAGCGCTGGAGCGGGATGTCATTCCGCAACTGGTCAGCGCCGCGGTTTCAGCGCAGCCTGAAAAGGAAGATATCCGGGTCTGGTCGGCTGGCTGCTCCACCGGCGAAGAAGCCTATAGCCTGGCGATGCTGGTCAACGATCAGCTGCAACAGGAAGCCAGCAAGGCCTCACTGCAAGTTTTCGCCACCGACATCGACGAGCGCGCCATCAGCTTCGGCCGGGCCGGCCTGTACCCGCAAGCCATCGTCACGGATGTGCCGCCGACGCGGCTGCGGCATTACTTCATCAAGGAAGATGAGCACTATCGGATTCGCAAGGAAATCCGCGAGAAGGTGCTGTTCGCCAAACACAGCCTGCTGTCCGATCCACCCTTCTCGCAAATCGACCTGATCGTGTGCCGGAACCTGTTGATCTATCTGGATCGCGAAGTACAGCGCGAAATCCTGCAGATGTTCCACTTCGCCTTGCGCCCCGGCGGTTTTCTGTTCCTCGGTTCCTCCGAAAGTGCAGACGCTTGCCATGAGCTGTTCACGCCGGTGGACAAACGCAACCGGATCTTCCGCGCCAAGACTGGCACCGCCAATAGCCGACGCACGCCGACCGTGCCGCGCGGTGGTTATGTGCGCTCCAATATTTCCCATCAGGCACCGCAACACGCCGTGCAGCGCAAACTGTCCTTCGCCGACATCCACCAGCGCGCCCTCGAACGCGCGGCCCCGCCGAGCATGATCGTCGATGCCAACGCCGACATCCTGCACATGAGCGAAAGTGCCGGGCGTTTCCTTCGGCATGTGGGCGGTGAGCTGTCACGCAACCTGCTGACTCTGATCCTGTCAGAGCTGCGCCTGGAAATCCGCACCACGCTGTTCCAGGTCCAGCAGAGCGGCCTGGCCGTGAAATCCCGCGAGGTGCCGGTCAAGCGCGAAGAGCGGCATTACAAGGTCAGCCTCGAGGCGCAGCCTTACAAGGATGAAGAGGCGGACGGCGAGTTCATTCTGGTGATTTTCGAGGAAGTCGAAGTCGATCCTTCGCAAGCGACGGCCAAGACCCTGCTTCAAACCGAAAGCCAGGTGCTGTCCAATCTTGAGCGTGAACTGCAACGCACCAAACTGCACTTGCAGGACACCATTGAACAATCGGAAATTTCCAGTGAAGAACTGAAAGCTTCCAACGAAGAAATGCAGGCGATCAACGAAGAACTGCGCTCGGCCACCGAAGAGCTGGAAACCAGCAAGGAAGAGCTGCAATCGATCAATGAAGAGCTGCTGACGGTCAACTACGAGCTGAAAACCAAAGTCGAAGAAACTGACAAGATCAACGACTACCTGACCAACCTGATCGCCTCCACCGACATTGCCACGGTGTTTGTCGACCGCAGCATGCGGATCAAGTGGTTCACTCCGCGTGCCACCGATATCTTCAGCATGCTGCCGGTGGATACCGGCCGCTCCCTGCTCGACATCACCCATCGCCTGCACTACGACGACCTGGCGAGTGACGCGGCATCGGTGTTCGAATCATTGAACATGATCGAACGTGAAGTCAGCAGCACCGACAAGCACTGGTACATCGCCCGCCTGCTGCCCTATCGCTCCAGCGAAGACCGTATCGACGGCACCGTGCTGACGTTCATTGACATCACCAAACGCCGCGAGGCCGAAGAAGAACTGCGCCTGGGCGAAGAACGCATGCGCCTGGTGGCTGAAAGCACCCGCGACTACGCGATCATCACCCTTGATGAACAAGGCGTGATCACCACCTGGAACAAAGGCGCCGAACTGATCTTCGGCTACAGCAAGGCTGAGGCCGAAGGCGCTTACTACGACTTCATTTTTTCCGCCGAAGACCGCGCCTCCGGCGTGCCTGAATCCGAACTGCTGGGGGCTCGCACCCATGGCCGTTCCGAAGATGAACGCTGGCACCTGCGCAAGGACGGCAGCCGCTTCTATTGCAGCGGCGAAGTGACCTTGCTCAGCGGTGACAACCTTCGCGGCTACGTGAAAATCGCCCGGGACCTGACCGGTCACAAACGCCAGCATGAGGAACAAAGCCAACAACTGGCCGAGACGCTGAACACCAATTACCTCAAGGATGAGTTCTTCGCGGTCATGTCCCACGAACTCAAGCATCCTCTGAACCTGATCCAGCTCAACGCCGAACTGTTGCGGCGCTTGCCGGTGACCAAGTCGGTGGCGCCGGCCGCCAAAGCCGTCAACACCATCTGCGATGCTGTCAGCAGCCAGGCGCGGATCATCGACGACCTGCTGGATGTCGCACGCGTGCGCACCGGCAAGCTCAAGCTCAAGCCTATCGCCGTGGATCTGGCCAGTGTGCTGCGCGATATTTACACCGTCGTCCTCAACGACCAGCACAGCACCACCGTCGAGCTGCATGTGCCTTCGGAGCCGTTGATGGTGCGCGCCGATCCGACGCGCCTGGAGCAGATCATCTGGAACCTGGTGAATAACGCACTGAAATTCACCCCGCCCGACGGCCGCGTGCAATTGATCGCCAGCCTGGCCGGAAACATGGCGCGGCTGGACGTCAAGGACAATGGCACCGGCATCGCGGCCGAGAACCTCGAACACGTATTCGACCTGTTTGGCCAGGCTGAAACACAGCACGCCAACCACCAGCGCGAAGGGCTGGGCATCGGTTTGTCACTGGTGCGCCAATTGACCGAGGCGCAACATGGCACGGTTGAGGTGAGTTCACCGGGCGTTGGGGAAGGCTGTACCTTCACTGTCTATTTGCCCCTGGCCAGTAGTGAAGGCAAAACCCAAACCACAACACCAACCGACGAGGTATCAGGAAAACTGAGCGGCCTGACGATTCTGCTGGTCGACGACTCCGCCGAGGTACTGGAAACCCTGAAGATGCTGCTGGAAATGGAGGACGCCGAAGTCGTTGCCTTCGATCATCCGAAGGACGCTCTGGACGCGGCTGCAAACAGCCACTTCGACCTGATCATTTCGGACTTGGGCATGCCGGTCATGAACGGCCATGAACTGATGCAAGCATTACGTCAGTTGCCGCATGTCAAGGATGTGCCGGCCATTGCCCTGACTGGCTATGGCGCTATCAGCGATATTAAAAAGGCTCGTCAATCGGGCTTTGACCAGTACATTGGAAAACCGGTGTCCTACGATGACCTGATCGCGACCATCGAGACCCTGCGACAGCCCCGGGCATCAGGTTCTGAATAGCTCAGCGTAAATAGGCGCGTTGTACACAGACGCGCCGGTCAATCGCCTGCTTCAGTCGCTCCTTGTGGTCCGCCCAGACCCTGGGATCGACTTTGGGCGCGCGCATGAGGTCAAGCATGGCCGCTTTGGCGGTCAGGTATTCCGACCACGCATCTTCACAGCTGAGCTTGAAACGCTCACGTTCGTTCATTTCCATCCGCCGCAGCGCCAGTACCGACTCATCGGTGATGACCGTGCCGAGCGTCAGTTGCACCCGATGAGGTGCAACGAAGGCCTGCGTGCCCGCGACGATCTCGCCCGCTCGTAGAGCGCCCCACTTCAACGCCGCACAGTAAGTCTCATCGCGGCCCCTGTCGTGAAACTCCTCACACAGCATGATCCCACGGGCATCGTAAACACCGATGAACACCTGGGTGATTCCCTCATGACCCACGCGCGCCCGCACTTCCACTTGTACCCCGTCACCGAGCACTTCTTCATGGGTGCGGTGAGGCAAACGGGTGTCGGTCCATAACCAGAACTGTGCACCTCTGTGTCGCATTGCTTGGCTCCGTGAGTGGAGTCAGAAGTAAGGCACAGCAATAACGGACTTTCCACGTAAGTCGTCAGGTGGTTCGAGCAAGAAAAAAACTGCCAGAGGAATGCTCTGACGGGCTTTTTTAACCGCTGACGCTGCAATTTTAGAGTTTCCTTGTACTGAAATTATGCAGCCAGCCCTTGCCGCATAAGGGTTTCAGCTCATTTGAGGTGCACCACTATTGAGTGCCTGCGGTCACTTCGCCAAAAACAAATCGACATAATATTGACACCAAAACACCCACTTGTCGGAATATTGGCACATCGTACTGTTACCTGCGCTTAACACCTTTACAAAGCCTGACCCCACAACTAAACACCTATCAAACTGATATCAGGAAAGGCCGTATCCCTGAATCAGTGCTGTACCAAAATACGGCCTCATCCAGCCATTACTTCAGGAGTCCCTTCACTATGGGCGCTCTCAGGATACTGCGCGCCACGCGCAGCGCAGCCTCAGGCTTGGGCCCACGTTCGCCCGACCGCTCCTGCGATTCGCTCCTCAAGTACGGCGAGTTTCTTCACCCCCGCGAGACCAGCACCCCTCTGCCGGCAGCGCCTGTCCCGTCTAGCCCAGACGGTCGACGATGTCCGGTAGCCGCCCCGTACCGCTCCTGAACACTCTGAGCGGCGCAAGCACGGGACTTCGTCCTGTTAGCAGTCCCTGGCGATTCCAATAAAAAAAAGCATTCTCGGGAGAAAGACATGGCTACCACCACCACAACCAGCGGCGGCACCGTTACTTCGTTTTCCAATACACCGCAGGCGCAGGACGACATTTTCACTACAGGTGTCATTGGCACGAGCAGCGTGACCATCACTGAAGACCTGCAGGGTGTCGTGTACCTGGATGTCATGTCCAATGACCTGGGCGGTAACGCAAAGACGCTCTGGTCAGTTGATAACGCGACCAGCCTTTCTACTGCCACCAAGGTTTATGCCCCGGCCGATCTGCTGGTCCAGGACACGAGCAGAATTGAGGCGACGAGCACCGACACCAGCCTCAACGGGGCAAAAATCTGGATTACATCGGATGGTAAAGTCGGCTACGACGCCGCTACTTTATCGACTGCTTTCAAGGCGCAACTTCAGGAGCTTGCTGCCGGAGCGTCCCTGGCAGACAGCTTTACGTATGCGATTCGTCTCGGCAATGGCACCCTCAGCTGGGCCACTGCGCAAGTGCAATTCGCAGGTATGAATGACAGTGTGACGATGAACGTCGGCGTGCAGGCTGGCACGGTGACCGAAGATGCGCCCACAACGCCGAGCACTACCGATTCGCTGAGTACGACAGGCACGATTGCATTTAGCGATGTCGATCTGAGCGACACGCATACCGCTTCATTCGTGGCGGCGGGAGGCAATACCACAGCGCTGGGCAACTTCAGCCTTGCCTCTGTCATTGAAGCGGCCAATGCGGCCAACGGCACCGTTAACTGGACTTACACCGTGAACAATGCGGCAGCCCAGTACCTGGCCCAGGGTCAGACAGCTACCGAAACCTATGTGGTCACCGTCAGTGATGGGCATGGTTCGTCGACAACGCAAAATGTGATCATCACCATCACCGGCACCAACGACCAGGTGCACATCACCAGCGGCGTGCAGACCGGCGATGCCAAGGAAGACAGTGGCGACTACGCCGCCAACGGCAGCATCACCTTCACCGACGCCGACCTGATCGACACCCACAGCGTCACCGTCACACCGGGCGCTTCCGGCTACCTGGGCAGCTTCACCACAGATCCACTGCACGACAGCACCGGCACCGGTAGCGGTTCGCTGGGCTGGCACTTCGCGGTAGACAACGCTGCCGTGCAGTTCCTGGGCGAAGGCCAGATCCTCACCCAGACTTATAACGTGGCGATCGGCGACGGCACGGTACAGACCGTGACCATTACCATCACCGGCACCAACGACCGGCCGACGCTGACGATTGCCGACACCACCGGCGCCATGAGCGAAGGCAACGGTACGGCCACACTGAGCGACAGCGGCGCACTGAGCTTTGCCGATGTGGACAACATCGACGTGGTGACTGTGTCGCACACCTCCAACGGCAACATCGCCTGGAGCGGCGGCACGCTCGATGCGGGTGTGGCCTCAGCACTGGTCGCCGGGTTCTCGGTTGATCACAACAGCTGGGACTACAGCACCAGCCAGAACCTCGATTTCCTCGGCGCGGGTGAAACCGTCACCTTCTCGTACACCGTGGTCGCCACCGACAACAGCGGCGCGGCTAACGCTGCTTCGACGACCCAGACTGTGACCATCACCATTACCGGCAGCAACGACGCGCCGGTACTCAGTTTCGCCAGCGGCAATGATGTGGGCGCCGTGCAGGAAGACACCACCCTCAGCGTCAGCGGCCAGTTCAGCTCGACTGACATCGATCACGCGGCCACCGCCACCTGGAGCATTGCCGGGTCCAATACTGGCAGCTATGGCTCGATCACGGTGGACGGCACCGGTCAGTGGACGTACACCCTGGCCAACGGCACCGATGGCGTTGCCAGTGCGGTGCAATCGCTGAAGGTCGGCGAGACTCATAACGAAGTGTTCACCATCCAGGTCAGCGATGGCCTGGGTGGCGTCGACACCCAACAGGTGACTGTCACCGTCACCGGCAGCAACGACGCACCGGTGCTGAGCTTCGCGTCGGGCAGCGATGCCGGCAACGTGCAGGAGGACACCACCCTCAGCGTCAGTGGCCAATTCAGCTCGAGCGACATCGATCACAATGCCACCGCCACTTGGAGCATTGCCGGATCCAATACTGGCAGCTATGGCTCGATCACGGTGGACGGCACCGGTCAGTGGACGTACACCCTGGCCAACGGCACCGATGGCGTTGCCAGTGCGGTGCAATCGCTGAAGGTCGGCGAGACTCATAACGAAGTGTTCACCATCCAGGTCAGCGATGGCCTGGGTGGCGTCGACACCCAACAGGTGACTGTCACCGTCACCGGCAGCAACGACGCACCGGTGCTGAGCTTCGCGTCGGGCAGCGATGCCGGCAACGTGCAGGAGGACACCACCCTCAGCGTCAGTGGCCAATTCAGCTCGAGCGACATCGATCACAATGCCACCGCCACTTGGAGCATTGCCGGGTCCAATACCGGCACTTATGGCTCGATCGCCGTCGACAGCAGCGGTCAATGGACCTACACCCTGGCCAACGGTACCGATGGCGTCGCCAGTGCGGTGCAATCACTAAAAGCCGGCGAGAGTCATAACGAGGTGTTCAGCGTGCAGGTCAGCGATGGCCTCGGTGGCGTCGACACCCAGCAGGTGACTGTCACCGTCACCGGCAGCAACGATGCACCCGTACTCAGCTTCGCGAGCGGCAACGATGTCGGCGCCGTGCAGGAGGACACCAGTCTCAGCGTCAGCGGCCAGTTCAGTTCAAGCGACATCGATCATGCAGCCACGGCTACCTGGAGCATTGCCGGGTCCAATACCGGCAGCTACGGCTCGATCGCCGTCGACAGCAGCGGCCAATGGACCTACACCTTGGCCAATGGCACCGATGGCGTCGCCAGTGCCGTGCAATCACTGAAGGCCGGCGAGAGCCATAACGAAGTGTTCACCATC
>Ga0207655_1000561_pt1 | contig 46273 bp, 51 predicted proteins | sample KBSM44metaG_FD_184398 | JGI IMG/M metagenome (GOLD analysis project Ga0207655, IMG submission 184398) | Miscanthus rhizosphere microbial communities from Kellogg Biological Station, Michigan, USA - KBS M4-4 metaG (SPAdes) (version 2) | ecosystem: Host-associated > Plants > Roots > Rhizosphere >...
GGGGTTAACTGATTATGCGCTTCCAGCTCGATGCCCTGTGAATGCACTTTGCCCGATGGCGTATAAGTCGCCGTCAGCACGTCGCGGTTCGCCACATCTTTCTGCGTCAGGTCATAGACCGCCACGCTATAGAGATCGCGGGTGCCGACCGGCTGATATTTCACCCCGGCTTCATACTGCTCGGCGGTAGTCGGCTTCAGCAGGTTGTTGTTGGGATCGGTGAGCGCGGTCGGGGTAATCGCCTGGCTCCAGCTGACGTAAGGCGAGATACCGTTGTCGAAGGCATAGAGCAGTGCTGCGCGGCCGCTGATGTGATCATCCTGACGGCGGTCGCTGCCGCTGTTATTGGCGACAATGCGGTCATAACGACCGGAGAGATCCAGATGCCAGCGATCCAGCTTCATCTCATCCTGCAGATAGAGGCCAGTCTGATAGTAGCGACGGGTTTTATCGGCCCAGGTGTAATCAGGCATGTCGCCAACCTGTTCACCAGTCCGTGCATTAAGCTGGTTGGCAGAGCCGCCAGCAGCAGTGATCTCATTTTTATAACGATGATACTCAGCACCCAGGGTGACGCGGTGCTCCAGCTCGCCGGTATCGAACTCCGCCTGTAAGCGGTTATCGGTGGACCAGGCCGAGAGCGACGAGCGCTCGCCAGAGTAATATCGGTTCAGCAGATCGGGATTCACGCTGTCCCAGCCAATCTGATAGACCTGATCGAGATCGACATTCGAGTGGCTGTAGCTGCCGGTCGAGGAGAATGACCAGACGTCGTTAAAGCGATGGGCGAAATCGAAGCTGTAGATCTGCTCGCGACGCTTGAACTGATCGAGATCGCTGTTGCCCTCATAAAAGCCGTTGCTCAGCTTGTAGCCGTTGTGTTCGGTGAGGCTGCCGTCACCCGGTACCGAACCGTGATAGCCGCCCGACGGATCCTTCTGCAGATAGGCTTTCAGGATCAGATGCGTATCTTCATCCGGCTGCCACATCAGCTGCGGCATCAGCGCATATTTCTCTTCGCGGGTGTGATCGTACTGGGTATCGCTGTTGCGGGTCACGCCGGTCAGGCGAAACGCCCACTGATCGTTGATGGCATTGGTATAGTCAAACATCGTGCCGGTGGTGGCGTTGCTGCCCGCCTGCAACTGGATGTGACCCTCTTCGCTGAACTGAGGACGCTTGGTGACCATGTTCACCAGTCCGCCCGGCACCGTCTGACCATAGAGCGCAGAAGAGGGGCCTTTGATCACGTCGATGCGTTCAAGGAAGGCGTTATCCACCTGCAGGCCGTTGAAACTGCCGCCGTCGCTCATCAGCCGCATGCCGTCGAGGAAGGTGTTATCGACATCGCCGCCATGGAAGCCACGCAAGGCAATGGTGTCGTAACGGGTCGCGGCACCGCCGAAGTTGGTGAAGACGCCGGAGCTATAGCCCAGCGCCTGGTTCAGGGTCAGCGCGCCCTGATCCTGCATCTGCTGGCGGGTGACCACGGAAATCGATTGCGGCGTGGTGATGAGCGGACGGTCGCTTTTGGTTGCGCCCTGGCTGGTCGTCGCCAGATAGCCCTGGGTCGGCGAGGTCGAATCTTCCTGCGGTTGCGCGGTTACCACCATATCGGCAGCATAACTCAGAGCAGGCGCGGTCAGCGCCAGGGTGCATAGGGGAACATAACCTTTCAGCGACAATGACAGTTTCATCAAAATTCCTTTCTTGGCAAAGGTTCAGGCAGGTGAATAAAAGCTTTGATAGGCAATCTCATTATCATAATGAGAATTATTACCTTTTGTAAATTGGCTGCAATTTTGCCTGTTGATGAAAGAAGGTCAAGTAAAATTCGCGGAAATGAAGTGGGGATACCCCCGGCAAGGCCAGAGGTATCCAGAGAGGATTAAGGTTGTGAGGCAGACGCCTGCGGAATATCGTGGGCGCTGTTACAGGTTTTATCTTTCGGGCAGTACTTATCCAGCAGTTTCAGCGTGACGCCGTTGGTCCAGCCGAAGCCATCCTGCAGCGGATATTCACCGCCACCGCCGCCGCCGAGATTTTTGCCATCAACGACATATTTCTCCACCAGCTTATGCTCACGGTCATAGGTGTTCTGAACGTTTTGCAGGAAGCGTAATCCCACCTCTTTCGCCAGTTTTGGCTGGTTGTAGTGCTCCAGACCTTCCACAGCAACCCACTGCAGCGGTGCCCAGCCATTGGGTGCATCCCACTGCTGACCGTTGTTCACGGTGGTGGTCACCAGACCACCAGGTTTCAGCAGCTGTTTTTCCACTGCGCTGGCGGTGCTTTCAGCCTGCTTATCGCTGGCGACCTGCAGATAGAGCGGGAACAGCGCGGCAGCAGTCAGCTGAGGATGGACCTGCTTTTTCTGCCAGTCATAATCGGCGTACCAGTTCTGCTTGCTGTCCCACAGATAGCGGTTGATCGCCGCCTGACGCTTCTCCGCGCGATCGGCAAACTGCTTCGCCAGATCGCTCTGCTTGTTCATCTGATAGCCTTTCGACAGGGTCTGCTCCAGATGGAACAGCAGGCTGTTGAGGTCAACCGGGGCCAGCTGCGTGGTACGAATTGTCGACAGGTTATGCGCATCGGTAAACCAGCGCGAACTGAAATCCCAGCCCGACGCCGCACCGGAACGCAGCTCACGGTAGAGTTCGGCTTTATTCCTCTGCGGCGCTTTCTGGGCGGTGGCAATGTCATCCATCCAGGATTCTGTACGTGGCACGTCGCGCGCATCCCAGTAGCGGTTGAGCAGGCTGCCGTCCGCCAGCTTAATCACGCGCTTGCTGGCTGCGCCCGCCGCGACTTTATCGCTGTCTGCCATCCAGTAGTCATACTCTTTCTGCAGCTGCGGCAGATAACGGGTATAGGCTTTGCCGTTATCGTGCGTGGCCAGCAGATCGACCATCAGGCTGAAGAACGGTGGCTGTGACCGGCTCAGGTAGTAGCTGCGGTTGCCGTTGGGAATGTGGCCATAGCGGTCGAGCAGCGAGGCGAAGTTATCCACCATATCCTGCACTTTATCCCAGTGCCCGCTCTCGGCCAGCCCCAGCATGGTGAAGTAGCTGTCCCAGTAATAGACTTCGCGGAAGCGCCCGCCTGGCACCACATAGGGTTTGGGCAACGGCAGCAGCGAGTCATACTGACCGGCGCTGCTGGTGGTGCGCGTCAGCACCGGCCACAGGCCATCAATGTGGTCACGCAGGTTTTGTCCGGCTGGCGGCACATATTTGTCACCGGCCGCGGGCAGGGTAAAGTTGGCATCCACAAAACGCTTAAGATCGAAATTGCGCTGTTTCTTCTGCATCTGCCAGTCGGCAAGAATTGAGGCGGGATCGAATTTCGGCACCGCATCCGCAAAGGTCTTTTGATCGGGATAGAACTTCGCCTGTTGCACGGCATTAAACAGCGGTCCTAAACGAACGTCAGGCGGCTGCGGCTGATTATTCAGCATGCGACTGTTGTCGTCGGCCTGGGCAGTGAAGGCGGGTACGCTCAGCAGCAACGTGAGCAGAAAGGGCGCATAACGCTGACGCCGTGGAGCGGCGTTTACCTCAATTTTTGTCATCGGTTTTTCTCCTTGTCCGAAACGCGGCCGCGCGTAACGCATTGACCACAGGACCAACTTTAGACCTTATCTGACCACTTCACCCTGAAGCGAGCCGGAAATGTGAAGCCACGGGAATTATTTTTATGGAAAAAACCGCTTTATTACGCTGGTTTTTTCTTGCTCTCACCTCGCTTTTCCCTGACGCTGAAAGAAAAAAAGGAGAGCAGGATGGAGATCATCTGGTATCACCCGTCGCAGTCTGCAGCGGCCTGGATTAACGGTTTACAACAGCGTCTGCCCCAGGCGCGGGTGCGTGCCTGGCAGCCAGGCGATAACGGTCCGGCTGATTACGCGCTGGTCCGTTCGCCCCCCACAGAAATGCTGCAGGGACGCGCCACCCTGCGCGGCGTCTTTGCGCTGGGGGCAGGCGTGGACGAGATTCTGAAACAGCTGCAGCAGAACCCTGAGATGCTGCCCGACAGCGTGCCACTGTACCGGCTGGAAGATACCGGCATGGCGCGGCAGATGCAGGAGTATGCGGTTCATAGCGTACTGAGCTGGTTCCGTCGTTTTGACGACTACCGTCTCCAGCAGCAGCAACAGTGCTGGCAGCCACTGCCCGCTTACACGCGTGAAAACTTTACTATCGGCATCCTGGGGGCGGGCGTGCTGGGGCAGAGCGTGGCGGAAAGCCTTAAACCCTGGGGATTCCCGTTACGCGTCTGGAGCCGCTCACCCAAAGAAATTGATGGCGTGACCAGCTTTGCCGGTCGCGATGCATTGCCTGCCTTTCTGCAGGAGACGCGGGTGGTGATCAACCTGCTGCCGAGCACGCACGAGACCATTAATCTTATCGACCACCACTTTTTACAGCAGCTGCCGCACGGCGCTTTCTTCCTCAACATCGCGCGTGGCGCGCAGGTGGTGGAAGAAGATCTGCTGGCCGCGCTCAATAGCGGGCAGCTGAAAGCGGCGGCGCTGGATGTCTTTCAGGTTGAACCGCTGCCCGAAGCGCATCCGCTCTGGTCACATCCGCGCGTCACGATCACGCCCCATAATGCGGCGGTAACCTTGATCGACGAAGCTATCGACTACATCGCCCGCGCCATCACCCAGGACCAGGCAGGCGAGCCGCCGCAGGGCAGGGTGGATCGTCAGCGCGGCTATTAGTGAACCGGCCCCGTCAGGGGCAATCAGCAGGAGAAGAGGATGTATCCGGTAGATCTGCATATGCACACCATCGCCAGCACGCATGCTTACAGCACGCTGCACGACTACGTGACTCAGGCGAAGCAAACCGGCATGAAACTGTTTGCCATTACCGATCACGGCCCCGACATGGCCGACGCGCCGCACTACTGGCACTTCATTAATATGCGCGTCTGGCCGCGCGTGATCGATGGCGTGGGTATTCTGCGCGGTATCGAAGCCAATATTAAAAATCAGCAGGGCGAAATCGACTGTTCCGGCCCGATGCTCGATGCGCTGGATTTGATCGTCGCCGGTTTTCACGAGCCGGTTTATGCGCCGCGCGACCGGAAACATCACACGGATGCGATGATCGCCGCGATGGCGGGCGGGCTGGTCCATATCATCAGTCATCCAGGCAACCCAAAAAGAATTTCTGCTACAATGTAAGGTGTTGAAATATTAGGGTAGGTTAAGTTGGATCGAAAATTATACAGCTATCTTCGATGGTCGAGTGCTGTTCAGTCAGATGGATCAACGAGAGAGAGACAAAGCAGCGGGGCACAACAATATGCCGCTGAAAATAATTACGAACTTGTTGAAATTCTCGATGATGGTGTGAGTGCCTTCAGGGGGGTGAATGCTCAACGAGGGGCATTAGCGGCATTTATTCGTGCAGTTGAAGATGGTTTCATACCCTCAGATAGTCTTTTGTATGTTGAGAGCCTTGACCGAATATCACGCGATAAAATTCTTAAAGCACTTGGGTTATTCAATGACCTTCTGGAACTCGGGATTACCATAATTACCGGTTCCGATAAAAAGACATACACAGAACAGTCTGTTAATGAAAACTCAATGGATTTGCTTCAATCGGTACTTCTTTTTAGTCGTGCCCATGAAGAATCTAAAACTAAACAATTGCGTACAAATGGTAGTGCAATTGCCTTAATTGAACGCTTTAGAAGTGGGTTGCCTGTAACTATAAAAAGTGTTGGATCCCATCCTTGGTGGATTGATGCAAGTACTGATAAACACGATCAAGTAAGACAACACCCAATCTTCTGGCCTGTTGCCCAATTAGCAATGAATCACTTTCTAGAAGGTGAGAGCGTTTTTAAAGTTACTGGTTTACTTAATGAACGCTACCCACGTTTATATAAAGGTAAAGCATGGCAGTACGCAAACGTTCGTAAATTGCGTATTAACACGGCAGTTTATGGACAGCGTGTTCTAACTGTTGCTGGGAATGAATATAAATTAGAGGGTTATTACCCAGCACTAATCACAGAAGGCCAATATCTACGATTACAACAAATCAGGGAGACAATAAAATACCTGGGTGATGTTGGTACTGGTGAAAAGAACAACATAAATCTGCTTGCTGGTTTGAAATTATTTAGATGTGGTCATTGCGGTTCAACAATGATGGCAATGTTACATAGAGAAAGTATTAGGTATATGTGTGGTGATGGTCGCAGGGGTAACTATGACTGTAGAGTATGGTCAATGCCTGGATTATTGGTTGAACATACCTTGATGCTTGTAACTACAATTGCATACATTGACTTGCAAAGAAAGGGACGTGCGGAAGGGATAGATTATACAACCCAAATCGAAGGTACCGAAAAACTGATTGCTGATATTGGTGAACGTATTAATCGTGCAACAACGTTAGTAATTAACGGATTAGGTAATATTGAAGAAGTTCAAAAACAAATGCTTGAGTTGAATGAACAAAGAAAGCATTTGGTAAGTGATTTAGAAGTGTTGCAACGTAAACAAATACTATCTAAAGATGACACATTTGAATCATTGATGATGAATTTCTTCACCTTTGCACAGTATGGTGTTCTTCAAGATCCCATGCATGATTATCGTAATAAACTACGAGATATAGTTCGAACAAGTATAGGTGATGTAAGAACGTGGAAAGTTGATAGACGTTTATACATATCTTTCCAGATCACGGGATATGAGGATTATTTCAACTTCAGTGCGGGTACAACGCGTTATGATTGGGGTTGTTACTTAGGTGAACTACCATTTAGTTCTGAAAATATCTCAGATGAAGTTGTTAAGGAGGACATTGCTCATGAACAAATGGTTCAGTTCGTTGAAAAAAGAGCGGCATTTGAACGTGCTTCAATGGATATGTTGAGGGAAGCACAAAACCTACTATCAACAGTTCACTACCCAGAACTTGACGGCAAAATGTTCTGGCCTAGGAAATAGAAAACTATCTTTCGGCCTCGTAGAATTGATTTTACGAGGCTTTTTTCATGTTAATGCGGCAAGGTTTGACGTGTAATGCTCTTAAAAGGCGTTAGAGAGAGGATTAAATGTATGAAGAGGATATAAAACAAGCTATTAGATAACATTTGGCATGTTGCACTGAAAAAAAGACATAAAAGAGTGCAAAATAAATTGATGGGTTTTTCCTATTGATCGTGAATTCTATTGAACTCCGACTATCAATTATTACAAGTAAAGTCAAGTTAAAATATTACAATACCGCACCCGATAAAGGTTTGTTTTTTACTCGAAGATATATTACCAAATAAGAACTAAAATTGTCAAATTTTGGGTTTTTATTGATTTAAGTCAAATTGACCAGCTCGAATCATCGCGTTAATATCAACCTCGTCAAGCACACTGCCTGATAAAATCTAAAATATATAAACTAACTTTAAAGTCTACTTAACTGTAGAGGATATCCTATAAGGAAAATTATTATGAATATTATCGAGAAGCACAACTTTTATTCAAATGACTTCAACAAAGAAGAACAAGATAAAGAAATTTGGGTTGGTCAGAAATTGATCTATACCATTAATAAAGGTTTAGAGAATGATGATGCTGATCAGGTATCGCCATTTGAAGGTATGAAAGTTTTACAAACACTATACATCACCGATGAAGGTACGGTGCAACATAATCATGAAGACGACAGCTTTTACTTCACCGATAAAGCGGGTCGTATGGTGGCATATTTTGATAGTGAACTTCAACAAGAGGTTGAAGAGCACTTTGATGAGTTTGTTGAATTTGCAAATCGTGTAATCTATAAGTAACAAAAGTAATAAACACAAGTTTTGTACTTGTGTCGGTCAATACTAAGACCGGTTTTAATTTAGAGAGATTCCCCGTAAATTGATAAATATATGAAAGGGAGAATCATATGATCACAGTCTTACTAACATCAATCGCGATACCACTAACATTAAAGATAGTCAGTAAAATCATTCTTCACTACTGGCACTAAGTCGCATTAAAGAACTTAAAAAATTACAGCAGATTTTTGGAACAGAAAAAAATCCTGCGGTATAATCTATCTATAACCGGATCTACTCGGTCAACGTAGAAATCTATATCCTCCATGAAAATACCCCTCGTGACATTGGGGTACTTTTTCGTGTGTGGAAACCAAAATTTTGTGAACAAAGGAAGGTCACATGAAAGACAAAAAAACAAAAGGTATAGGTGTACGCCTCAATGAAACACAAGAGAAAATCCTACAAAGTATTATCGAAAAGGGATTGGCTAAGAGCAATAGTGGGGCGATTCAATATCTGATTAACTCACATGCGATTAAGGAGGCGTGATATGAAGAAGATCAGAACTAACCGAAAAAATCTCAACAAGACTGTCAGGAAAAAAGAAAGAGTAAACTTCATCATCTTAACGTTTGACCAGTACGAAAATATTTTATGCAGCAACATATCAATTGCTCGCATTTGTAATGTGCTTAAAGTTAACTGTGATAAGAATTTTTTCAGAAAGTTAAAGGCGAACGAGTTAACTGAGTACGAAGACTGGTATAAGAAAGTGAAAGGTAATTAGAGTGAACAATACAATTTATCAATACCCAATATCAGAATAAACTTTTATACAATATATAAAAACAAAAAATCCCGGTATGTTGGAACCATAACCGGGCATTAATTTTAAGGAACGTATACACATGAACTATATACTCAACTATTTATTAGGTGATCACAATGGCTAAAAAGGAAGTCTGTCATGACAACACTCAAATCAAGGAAGAACTAAAGAGCATTCCAAAGTACAGCAGCCTATCCAGCGAAGCTAAGAAAGTACTATACGATACCATCAATAATTGTCCGTCACTCGGTAAGTACAAGTTACCCGTCGAAGATATTTTCTACATAGTGCGTAACGCTAACGAGCTTTCGAAGGCACAGGTAGAGTATCACTTAACGATCTACCGCTCGGACAAATCGAAGAAGTTTCCCAACAGCGTGTCATCTATAGAGAAGTACAAACGAGCATGTACAGCAGTGGTGGTAGCACTGGAAGCATTCACTGATGATGGCGGTATCTTGTGTGGCACGAAAGCAGCCATTAAGAAAGTACTTCCACCTAAACCAATGACCGATGACCAATACGCCGCGATTCAGTCAATGATAGACACAAGAGCGACTATCGATGACTTTACCGCATTTTTTAAGTCAATCTCATAACCGTAACGGAAAAAAACGGTTATTATAAGTTATTGATTTGTAATTACTTAATAACCGTAACTATAACCGTAACATAGAAGTAAAAAATACGGTTATTATTTTTTTGAAGAATAATTATTGCATAGGAATGCAATAAAATGCGTTAATTAATCACTTTTAGGGTATTTTATGCATATATTATTCACTTTCAACCGTATTCAAGAATAACCGTAACTAATATAGTGAAAACCATAATGAAGACAAATAAGCAGGGAATCGAATCATTTCCAGTCTTAGAGAGCCTGTCTCGCTTTGCTCGGCAGTCTCTATAAAACTCAAAATTACTGATTAAACCTTCGTTTTTGTCGCACTGAAGTACTCCAAAGAACGCCGGGTTTGGTTTTGTCTTTCGACTAATGATTAGTACTTACTTGGCAAGTGATTTGGCCTGACGTCTCCGTGAGTAACTACGCGGCTTCGCCTTGTGTGTTCGTGTTGAACTTACAGAAAAGTACTTAACAATTATCAACTGCTACAAAGTTATTAAGCAAGTATCGCTGTGTAATAGATCCGTCGAAGTGAACGCCGGCCTCATAAAAATTCCAGTGTCAGAACACCCGAAAAAACTGGATCAGTTATGCCCTTTGTATGTACAAAGAAGTACTTGAAAGGGAGATGGGTATGAACAGAAAGCAATTTATCCAGTCAGAGGGGGCTACTTGTAGCAACTGGACCTGGAGTTGGTCATTTGTTAATCACGACAAGAAAATGGTTATTTTTGGTTCTTGGGATGTTGAGAGCGAACAGGAAAGGGCTGTAATCCTTCGTGAGAAGTGGGAGTACAACTCAAATAACAAAAGACAACTCGGATATGCTCAGGCACTTGAACACATTCAACTGGTGCATGAAGGATATGAACTGCACACATTTAAAATGGTGTTTTCAGAGCACCCGGATAACCCCGAAGTTGCGGTAATTAAAGATTTCGAGAGAAAACTTGAAAAGCGATATCTTAGAAAAGAAGGTACTGTCTGGTATGCAGACTTCTTACCCAACCCATTCCCGGATGAAATTCCAGCATCAGAGAATTATGCGGAAGGTGCTAAAAAGCAGGTAACTGTAAACTCATACGAACGTGATCCAAGAGCACGACAGGCTTGTATTGACCACCACGGTACTACCTGCAAATGCTGTAATTTCGACTTCGAGAAAGTCTATGGTGAACACGGTAAAGGCTTCATCCACGTACATCACATCAAGCCACTATATACCGTAGGAGAGGGCTATGTGGTAGATCCTATCGCTGACATGATACCCCTTTGTCCAAACTGCCATGCAATGGTGCACAGAGGTAGTGAAGTACTTACTATCGAAGCTTTGAAAGGGAGAATGGGAATTTAAATAAATGGGCACTTGACGTGTGCCCACGTAAAAAACTTTCACAAATTTAATATTATTAATTATCGTTAAATGTGAGAAAATAACTTTCTGGTGTTTTCCCAGAACGGAAAATATCAAGAATTATCTTGTTGCACTTTGATAGGTCTTCATAGATTACTTTATGAATTCTATTTAACTCATTTACTCCATTGTTGAACCTCTCAATTTCAATATCATTCATAGGTTTGAATTCAGATATTGCGGCATAGATTTTTGCATATTCTTTTGTTTGCTCTTCAGCGGTTATATAAAGACGATACAGGGTGTTTATTTTATCATCGGTTTCTGCCGTAAACTTCCAACCATATGTATTAAAGTAAATTATGTACTCATAAAGTAATGACGATAATTCTTTTGTCTCTTTTGTAAGTTCTAATTGATTTTGTAGGCATTGAGTAGCGATGTTACTATTGTAATAGGTTTTGATGCTTAAGATTCTTGGTAATTCTGAGAAAGGTTCAATGAGATAATAGAAAGTTGCGATTTTTTTTGAATAGGAAATCATAAACTCAGAAAAGAATTCGGATGCTTTATTATGTACAATTTCATTGTTTTTTGATTTTATCCAGTGCGGTGCTTTCTTAAACGCTACGTACGCAATAATGAATGTACCAAATGTACTGAGGCTGCTTACCCAATCAGATAAGTTACCTATATCTTTTTTGGATGCTGCTCCAATTACAAGCCAGAGTGAAAGTACTAAAAGTACTGCTATTGATGCTTTAACAAAGACGTCATATACCTTGCGAATCATGGTCTTATCCCTCAACCCAAAACATGATAAATACCATAAAATTCAGAGGAATAACACTATGAAAATCGATAAATTCACTATAGGCCGTTTTGGGCTTACCAATACTGATGGAACAATTCGGTACTTCATCGATGGTGAGGAAGTACAGTTTGCGGAACTTGAGTATGGTTCACCAGAGAAGATTACTTTGGAAGTTTTAAAAGAAAAGTACGATCATGAGAGTCGTGATAATGAACTGAAGTGGGAAAGTTAATAAGCCATACATGTCAATCATCAAGATCAATCTAATATGGCTGTATAAATTAACTAAACTTGCTTCTTAATACATTTAATAAGGTTTGTTTTGCACGTTTAACGAAATCATCTTCAGACTCACCTGGTAATACATCACCAATTTTGCTGTCTAGTTTGGTGATAAATTCATCACTTTTTACAACTTCCATAACATCATCGGAAAACTTTTCCGCCTTAGTGCTACTCCCAAGAATAGGTGTTGTAAGGCGGGTAAGAGTTAGATGTGCGTTTTCTAACTTCGCAACGTTGAAGCTTTTTTTAAGTAAAACCAGATCATTTTTATCCATGATTTTATTCTCCAGCATTACCAGCGGTTTTATTTTTAAACATTTGGCGAAATAGTGAATCAAACATTTCAATGACAACGGAATATATCTTTTCTTTAGTCTCTGGTGGAAGTGATGAGAAAAAATGATAAATCGACATAACGAGCTTGATGAGCGTAGCAACATTGCAATTTCCTCTAAGAAATGATGCAAATATTATCGGCAATTCATTAAAAAACTTTAAAAGTGTTTATTGTTTTGAGACAATTTTAGTGCCCTGAACCGTAACAGCGGGTTGTTCTGCACAAACTTTCCGTGGTTCAGGGCGTATCTATCAAAACGGCAATTCACCCTGCATATCACAGAACTCATCAAGATTACCGTCATGTGCATTGATCATCTCTTGCTGGTGCCTGTACCAGTTATCAACATCATAGATTGATACTGGCTCGTCCAGTACAAACCAATATGCAGTTTGAGTAACCCGCCCAAACCAAAACATGCGTTGACCATCGACGGGTTTTGTCTCAACTAACAGTACTTCGCCCGGTTCAATATGCGGTAAGTAAGCCCCGGTCTGATGAAGTACCGTTACACGTTCATTAGTCCAAAAGTACTGAACGCCTGAAGTTTGAGCGGGATTGAATGTGTTCTTATTGCCCATAGTGAGTACCTCACCAAATCATTAATACTGTAAGGATATACAGTGATCATAATGCTAACAAGAGGTAGCACATAAAATTAAATAAAAATGATCATTTTCAGTGGTTTACGTTGATCATTTGATGCTGTTTACACTTTTAAAGATATCGAAAATGATCAATAGTTGATCAATTATTCATTTTGGATATCAAGTAATGGATGCTTTTTGGACAGTACTACACAGTGAAGACGGCAAGATCATCGGCCTGCAATATCAGGGACAGATTGAGAGTACTGATCAGTTCATCAGTCTTATGCATTTCATTGAAGGGAAGGCCAGGTACATTGAGCGTCATGATCTTGTAATGGTGCTACCTATTGGATTTTCGATTGCTTCAGTACTTGGCTATGAAACGAATATCAGCAAGCTACTCGATACATATCCCTTCATACGCTTGATGATCAGTGAGGATTTCCCAAACCTCATAGACGGTCGTAAGAACCGGCTTCTCGATGAACTTAGCCAGCGATACAAACTATGGCTTGGCAATCTTGGCAGCGGTGCACGTACAAACCTGATTGCTGTTATGGAAGGGTGCTTTGAGGGTTTGATACTCGATGAGCGATTTACTCAAGGAAATAGGGACAAAGTAATCTTTCCGGCAGTACTGAACGAAATGAGCAAATACACAAACAACCTGATTGTGCCCGGTTTCAATACTGGCAGGTACAGACCTGTACGTCTGTCGCACATAGAACAATTAATGTAGGAATAATAAAAATGAAAAAACTATTAATCGCAGCACTGTTTGCCTTTACCACTAGCTGTAGCTCACACCATATATGGATGGACAAAGCCTATGTTGGCTATGTAGATAATCAGGCCGTAGTGATGTTTGATGCAGGTACACGTAACGGTGCTCATTATTACCGTCCACAGTTTCAAAGCCAATGCCATTACAATAAGGCGTACTTTGATGAACAGTCCAGTACAGGTTGTGTGATCAATGAAGCTCGAATTGCAGATCTTCACCCTTACAGTGAACATGTAGAGCGTGTGTGGAAGGGTGGCAGTACTCAGGCCAATCATGAGTTCTTGGAAGGGGTAAACAGTTCATTGTAGATAAGTTGAGTGTTCTATTTAGAAAACTACCCCCATAAATTTCATGGGGATAGCAAAGTTTAATTATGGTTGATAGATGAAGTTTAAAATATCATCAAGTTTTCCAAGGCACTTAGGATGTAATTGTACTTCATCATCAACAAATGATCTTATTCTCTTCCATGCATTGTATGGCTTTCCGCCTTCAGATGGTATTTTCTCACCATTCTCAATGTTCCAAAGGACATGTTCAAAAGTATCATCAACTTTATGAACATTATCTGCTCCAGCTATTGATTCAATTTTTTCATTGGCACAGTATTCATTAAAACCGGTTAGTTTAAGAAGCTCCTCTTCCGACAAACCTTTTCTATCAAGATCATGAATTATTTTGAAAGGTATTTTCAATCCAACTAATATTCTTGCAATTGCAGGTATAGTCCATTTTCCACCAGCAGAAACTATGGTTGTATCTTTTATTAAATCAATAGGAATGCCGCGTTTTAAACAGAGTTCTTCGGCAAAACGTAATATAGCGACTTCAGTATCACCTTCGACTACCACAACACGCTTGGCAAAGAAGGCCTCGCAAACAGTTGGATGAAAGTCGAGGGCAGCACGCAACATATCTCGCTCATTGTACAATCCATCTGTTTCGAAGATGGATTTATTAATTTGATGTACTGTGCGTGTATCATTGTGATCTTCTTTAATAAGTTTTAAAGAGGTTGGGTTCTCAGCAATGTCAATCAGGAAGGGGGAGTGAGTGCTTGCGATAACTTGCCAATTATCGAGTTTTGATTTCTCTCTTAAACAGTTTCTAAGAATACGCATTAAGTGAGGATGAATATATAATTCAGGTTCCTCATATAATATGACGGTTGTTCTATTGCTGGCAGAAGCAGTAAACAAAGCATTTGCTTCAAGCAAGGCATATGCCAATGCTCGCTGAACACCACTACCCTGATAATCAAGCTGAGTTTCAAGTTTGTCTTCAATTAGTAATGTTGCAGCTTTCATGAAAACTTGATCAATTTCAATATCACCAACGGATAACTTAACTTTTGATTTGAAATCCATTATTTGATTGAGAGAAGTAGAAATTCCACTCATTAAAGCATCAATACCTTCTATCAACTCACCTGGAATTTCACCTCGCATTTTCATTTGCAAATGTTTAGCTGAGTCAGTATATGATGTAAAAGACTTGTCTTGTTGTAAAACGGGAAAAATAAGATTCGTAAATAGGAAGCCAAAGGGAGTGCCCTTTTGAGACTTCAAATCATCTTCAATTTTGAAACATGCAGGGATGTACAAAACATGAGGGATGGCTTGTTGAAGGTGATTGCTAATACTAATACTTTCAGAAGACCATTTATGACTAACTGATACAACGTCTGGATGCTTCTCAAGGGCAATTTCTTTTATTAAATCAAGATTTTCCTTGAATAACTCCGAAGTATTGAAACCATTCTCTTCAATTATGGATTTGATAATGGGTATTTTACGAGCTTCAGTTATTTTATTAGTCAGCCCATCAATTTCAATTACTCTGGTATAAGCTTCATACTTTGCTTTGTCAATGCAATTGAGTTCGTTGTTCCAAGAAGCCTTAACCCTAAGTTGGAGAGTGTTTTCATGCACCAATTTAGCTATTGAGGGCTTAGTTAATTCTTCAGGAGTAATATCAGAAAAAGTGCCGGAAATAATTAATGTACTTTCGCTTGCCTTACGAAAAGGCCAATCTTCAGAGGTAGGGTTGGAAGTATTCAGAAGCAATTGAATAGCTTTAAGAATCGTTGATTTACCAATGTTATTGGAACCTATAAGGGTGTTAAAGTTTTCTAAATCGATTTTAGCATAACCTATGCCACGAAAATTCGTGATCTCAATCTGTCTAAGTTTCATCACAACTCCTTTGCTAATGCATAAATAGAACCCTTAAAATATCAGACGATTCCAATTTCATATAATAAAATTTATTAATTGCATTGCTTATGATTTCCTATGTTATTATTTTAGGTTCTTCGTTCTTGCCCACACATCGGGAGTTTTCGCAGTCCGGTCTTTGTCATATATATCGGGTTTAAATATTACCCCGAACCGAACTAGAAGATAATATAGCCAATCTTATCACAGTCGCACGATGAACTTGCTGGATAGCAGTTACAAAGATTAACCTTTTTGCAAATGTTAGGGTAATCAGAGTAATATTTTTTTAGAATTCCCTTTACATCTCTTACTGAAGAAATATCTGTATCTAAAAAGAATCCAACACACCAAAAAGAACGCATTTTTGAATCTGATTTCTTTATGTAAGATTGTTTGATAGAGCTAAGTTTAGTTGCGTCACTTTCCATCTTATAATAAAGGTTTAGTGCGGTGTCATAACATTTAAGCTCAACATAAATGTAGTGATCATCTCTAGAGCTTCTTTTTCTTATCAATAAATCAACAAAGATATTGTACTTCCCTAGAAGATATCTTTGATCTGATATTGCTCTTACTTCTCTTTTAGCTTCGCAATTACATAAGTTTTCAAAGTGATATTCAAGTTCAAGTTGAAGCCATTTTTCCCAGTCTTTGGTTTTTCTTGATAAGACCAAGTTTAACTTGTCACGGGTGTTGTCTAAATCTAGAAAGCTTTTTATAGAGCTATTCAATAAATTGAAATCTGATCTAAAGTCCATTTTAGCTACCATAAATAATAAAAAAGGAATTTTATTATAATGATAAGCATTAATCAATTGGCAAAGCAGTATGGCTATGATGAATCCACCATAAGACAAATTTGGATTCCAAAAGGCCTAGATATGACTCTTTCAGAGCAAGAAATTAGGGCGTGGATCGTACAAAACATTCTGAAGCCCCTAAGAGATACAGATCTCAACGAACAGATTCAACGTGAACGACTACGCCGTATGGCAGCAGAAGCAAGTCAGGCAGAGTTAGAACTAGAAAAGCAATTATCGCTGGTAGTTGATACCGCATATCTTGAATCTTCTCTATCAGAGTTCTTCAGTCAAATGAAGAATTACCTCCGCACAATCCCACAGAAGCATTACTTAGAACTCTATGAATCAGAGGATGCACTACAACTAAAAACGAGACTAGCAGGCTTCATAGACGAAGTACTGAATGAAATTGGCTCTCAGGAATACGAGATGCCAGAGGAAGAAAATGAACAAGGACAAGTTAACGAAGATCCTGAATCGGGCAGTGAAGAAGATACTTCCACCGAAGAGGATGAAACCAAGTGAATGGTGCGAAGAAAATCTCACATTTCCAGATGGCCCAATGGGTGGACAGAGATTAAGTCTATTTGAATTCCAAAAAGAACCACTCGATATAATCACTAATCAGAAAATACGTAAAGTCGTACTTCAATCTTCAGCACAATTATTAAAAACAACAGTAATGTTAAACGCTGCAATGTACTTTATGGCTAATGATAATTCCAATATGGCATTTGCTTCCAGTACTGGAAAAGAAGTAAAGCTAATGAAAACAGGGAAGTTTGATAATGTAATTTCTCGTTCAGATATTCTTTCGGAGATAGTCACTGATAAGAACAATAAGAACTTTGCAAACAACGCAGATCAGACACAGATGATTGATGGAACATTCCTGTACTGGCTAAACCTTAATGCAGCTTCAACTCTTCGTGGGAAGACAAACAAGAGACTATTCCTCGATGAAGTATCAAACGTTGAAGCAGATGGTGAAGAGGGCAACCCCCTAAGACTTGCTGAACAACGTGCCAGTACTTTCACTGATGGCCTTGTTATGGTGGCGTCAACGCCAAAATTGAAAGATGACCTTATATGCAACGAGTACCAGCTCAGTGATCAACGCCGTTTCTATGTTCCATGCCCACACTGCCAGTACGAACATACTCTTGAATGGGAAAATGTCCGGTTCAAATGGCGTCAGATCAATGGCGGTCGCCGTGCAATACCAGATGAGGAAACAGCAACCTTACATTGTCCGAAGTGCGACAAGGAAATCAGTGAAGCACAACGAATACGTATGGTTAAACAGGGCAAATGGATTGCCACAAATCCAGAAGTAAAAGATGTTGCCGGGTTCCAGATCAGTCGTCTCTATAGTCCGATTACAACGATTAAGAAACTTGTTTCTGAATTCGCACAGGCACATTTCGAATTCGATCTAATGTCATTTTTTAACAACGCCCTTGGTTTACCTTGGGATGATGAAATGAATTCGGACATTGATTTAGTTGTACTTGAGAACTTACGTAACAGTACATTCAACATCCGTTCAATCCCCGATGATGTTCTTGCCGTGACACATGGCATTGACCAGCAATTAGACCGCCTTGAAGTAACCACAATCGGATTTAGTGAAAAGAAAGTACACGTACTTGACCATAGATCATTCTTCGCCCCCGATTGTACTAAACCGGGTGCAAAGGCATACACAGAACTTGATACGTTCATTAATGCACAATTGCGTACTGTCTCAGGACGTCCGGTAAAAGTTCTCGGTTCGTTCATTGATAGTTCAAACGGTAACGCATCAAGCACGGTTTATCGCTATGCCAGCAACCGAAAGAACGTATTCGCCATTAAAGGAAGTTCATCCGCATCAAGTGATCTATTCAAATCAACTCGCGTTTCAGGTCAACAGGATCTGTTAATGCTTAACGTCAATGAAGGTAAGAACACTATACGGCGTCTTATTAATGGGGCAGTGAGTGAAGAGTGGGAAGAAATGCCCACACAATTACACTTCACTAATGATCTTCCTGATGACTATTTTGAACAATTGACCAGTGAAGAACTTAAACGTAAGGGTGATAACCTCTATTGGGTACTGAAAAAGGGCTATAAGCGTAATGAAACACTGGACTGTTTGAACTATGCCCTAATAGCTAAAGAGTTTTTTCTAAGTAAACTTGGCAGTAATCCATATGCGAAATTACGTATCTTCGTATCAAAGCAGAAAGAACAATCAAGTTCTGAACCAGTACAAGTACAAAATGATAAATACACGGAAGAACAACCAAAACAATCACGCCCACAACGTATTCAACCACAGAGGAAGCGTAATAACTGGTTTAACTAAGGGATAACATGAAAGATTTAATTTACATAGGTGAAAAATTCACATTACCACTATCCCCCTATACAAAAATAATCATCGGTGATAAGACAACAACTGTATATGAAGTTGAAAACGATTCAGCTAACAGTATTGAAGTAACTGTTGATACCGCAACATTCGTTGCTGGTAATTATGCCGTTGTTACCACTATCAACGGTACTATTTCTATTTCTGCTATTGAAATTGTCGATCCTCTTACCTCAATGGATGAACTTAATGATGCTTTAACCATGATTAAGGAAATCGATCAGGTACTTGAAGACCGTGCGAAGAATGCAGTTAGCCAAATTACTATCAATAACAAGACAATTATTAATTCATCATTGGATTCATTACTGTCATTACGTGCGATGTATATCAAAAAGGTTAACAGAATTCGTGGAAAATCAGGAATTTTCAAATCAGTAACAGTATTCAGGGGGAAATTATATGTGGTTTTCAAGGAAGAAAACGGACGTACAACCGGAAAACGTACCAAAACATAAACGCCACCAGGAAGCAAAACAGATCGGTACTAATGAATTAAAACGCTCAATCACTAACGGAAGTAAACCAGTTATAGACTTTGGCGTTGCAGGCGTAGCAAGTACAGATATTAATTCAGTGCTGAAGTTTACTCTAACGCATATACGTAACAAATCACGTGAGTTATCACTAAACAATCCTATCGCAAAGAACTACATCCAGAAGTGTGCAGATGGTGTTGTTGGTGCAGATGGAATTACGATTAAACCAAACATTGAAATTGGCATTGCTGGTACTGACAATTCAGTACATAACACACTAATTGAAAAGTTGTTCTATCGCTATGCTGATGATCCTGAACAATTAAGCTATGACGGACAACTATCATTTGATTTGTTCCAACAGGTAGTTGAAAAGACAAGGGCACGTGATGGTGAATGTTTCATACGTATTCGCGGTACTCAATTAGAAATTATAGACGCAGCCAGATTAGTTAATACTCGCTTTGGACTTACAAAGACAGGTTATTACAGTAACAGTATTGAATTCGATGCTAATACACGTAAGCCAATCGCCTATTACATTCATAACTATAATCCTATTACATATCAGATTGACACTGGTTCATTTGAGCGTGTTGGTGCAAGTGAAATCATTCATTACTTCATTCCAGAATATTCAAATCAGGAACGCGGGATACCAGATCTGTTTGCAGGTCAGAAGGTTATTCATGAATTACAGGAATACATTCAGGCAACTCTTATCAGTAAAAAGGTGGCAGCATCAACAACCGCTTTCATTACCAATAGTCAGACAAGTGATTATGAACTTGAAGAAGGTGATGAAACCCGTCTAAATGTTGAATATTTAGAAGCAGGTTCAATTTATGAACTAAATGCAGGTCAGGATATTAAGGCAGTAAATCCAAATGCTGGTGTTGATGGCATTAATGATTTCGTTAATAACCTAATGAATCAGGTATCAATGGCATTGGGTATCACTAAGATGAATCTAATGGGTGATACATCTAATGCTTCATTTAGTGCTGCAAAGTTGGCAGACCGCCTACAACAAACCACGTTTAAAACCCGCAGTAATGCACTAATCAGCCGTGTACTAAAGAAAGTATATGCAAACTGGTTATCAAATGAATTACTAAATAATAGTAAGTTAGGCCGCTTTAGTGACTTTGATGATCTTGTCATTGCCCATTATATCCCGGTTAAAACTATTAGCATTGATCCTGTGAAGGATGCTCAGTATGAAATCATGTTACTTGATGCAGGATTAAAATCTAAACAACAAATTATTCACGAAATGGGGTATTCACCGGATGTAGTGTTTAAACAAATTGAGGAAGAAAATTCAAATGGATTTGAAGAAAACCCAGAAGAGGGAAATGAAGGTACAGGAAGTACCGACGAGTAATGAAAGTCGTGAAGTGCTTATTGCATTCTCAAGTGAAACCCCTGTTATTCGTTGTATCAATGGTCGCGATTATAATGAAATCCTACTTCATACACCTGAAGCAGTTGATCTATCCCGCTTACTAAATGGTGCGGCTCTACTATTCAACCATGATTTTAATCAGCACATTGGTATTGTTGAAGATGCCAATATTGACAGTGACAAAGTAGGACGTGCATTAGTACGTTTCTCATCTGTTGGTATGGGTGATGACAAATACCGTATGGTTCAGGAAGGAACACTATCTAAAGTTTCAGTTGGTTATGAAATCAATGATTATCAAATCGATGGCGACAACCTAATTGTTACTAATTGGGCACCTTATGAAATCAGTATGGTTTCTGTACCTGCTGATGATTTCGTTGGTGTTGGTCGTGGTTGGACAATCAATGATGAATCAACTGGTATTAACGGTAAGTTAGTTATTACTGAAAGTGGAATTGAAGTATACGACAACGAAGGAAAGTTACGTGTACGAATTGCTGATGATAAAGAACACAATTTAGATGTTCTAAAAGCAGTAATGGAAGCGAAGGAACGCAACCTTTCAGATGAAACAAATAATACCAGTACTGAAGAAGTACAAGAAACTGTAACTGATGAAGTTCCAGAAGAACAATCTGAAGTTGAAACATCAGATGAAGAAGACAAAACAATTGTTGAAGAAGTGAAAGAATTCACTGAAGAAGTAATTGAAGAAGTCAAAGAAGTGATTGATGAAGAAGTCACTGAAGAAGATCAATCTGAAGTTTCAGAATTGATAAATAAAGAAGAAGAACAACGCATTGCCGAACTAAACGGTATGGCTCGCGTATTAAAATTAGACGTCACTGAAGCTATTGCTAAAGGAATTAGCGTAGATGATTTCAAACGTCAACTAAAACAACCTATCAAGGATGATATTAATATTATGGAAAATAACTTTTCACTAAAAAATTCCCTTCGTGCAATGGCGAACTTAGACGCCGAAGTTGAAGGTTTTGAAATGGGTTCACGCGGCCTTAACGTTCCTGTTACTGCTCTACGTGCTGTGAATACCACTACAGGTGCAAGCCTAATTCAAGAAACTATTGCGTATGATTCATACATCGATATTCTTCGTGCTAATTCAGTACTCGCAAAATTCCCTATTACCGTAATTTCAGGTTTGGAAGGTGACGGTAAATTAAGTTTGCCAGCACTAAACAGTGATTTCACTGATTCATTCGGTTTCGTAGCTGAAGATGGTACTTCACCAGAAGCAACCCCTGCATATGGTAAAGTAACTTTGGAACCTAAAGATTTTACTGGTTCTGTATACCTAACCCGTATCATGATGAAAAGTGCGGCTGCTGCTGAACGTTACACCACTGATGCAATGATCAAAGGTGCTGCAACTCAACTTGAAAAAGTTGTATTGGGTAAAGTTGTTGATGCTGTAACCACTGCTGGTAATGTAACCACTGCCACCGCTGAAATTGAATACGAAGATGTTGTTGATGCTGTTGCAGCATTGGGATCACGTAATGTACCTGGTTCAAGCCTTGTTGCTGTTATGCATCCTAATATGCGTGCTGCTGCTCGCAAACAAGTTATCGCAGGTAACACATCCGCTAAGTTCCTAATTGAAGGTACTGGTGATAACCAACTATTAGCTGGTGAAATCCCTGTAATCGAATCAACTCTTGTTGCTGATGGTCAGATTATCGTTGGTGATTTCGCTCAAATCGTAATCGCTCAATGGGGTTCTGATGTTGAACTTGATCGCGATCTAACCACTTCCCGTAATCGTGGTGGTCTATACCTTCGCGTTTGGGCAACTATGGATTCACAAGTTGCACGTCCTGAATCATTCCAGATTCTAAAACCAGGTGCATAATCATGAGGGCGTTTGATAATTCACTATTAAACGTCCTGATTGATACCTTTGGTGAACCACTTACATTAGTGGGTGGTTCAACTGCTTTTAATGTGATCTTTGAATCCCAGACTGTTGCAATTGATACGGCTGAAGGATTCATTGAGACACAGGAAACCTATCTAACAACAAAAAAAGGCCAAATGGATTATTCCAGTACATTCACGTATTTGGGAAAACTTCAGGAAGTCTATAACATCATTGATGACCTATCAGGGGCGATCAATGTCTATTTTCGGGAATCAGAGTAATGAATCTTATTAAAATCAAGAATCATGTACATGATTCCCTTTTTTCGTTGGGTTTTCAGGTAAGAAATGCAACCACTATCAATCAAGATGCGGCAGATTACATTTTAGTAATCACTAATCTATTAGAACAAAATGAAAACATCGCAATGGGTAACAGTACATACAGTTCATTAACACTTGATATTGTTTGTACATCGAAGGATGAAACAACAGTACAGGACGTTATGACACAGATTTATGACTATGTACGTACTGATGATTTCAGCAAAGGTTTTGTAACACAGCAAGATATAGCAGTCAGTACTGTAACGATCATTTCCATCGCAGATGACACAGATACAACCAGCGGCATAAATACCATGATGTTAACAATTCAGTTAAATTACATATCGAGGTAATATAATGTCGTCAATTTTCCACGGTGGAAATACATACATCTTTTATAATACTGATAGTTCAAATGTACAACCAAATAGCGTTGACTATAAGAACATTGATCAGTTAGGTGCATTTCCACAAGTAAAAATCAATTCAAGTAATACAATACTTGAAACTTATAATGACGAATGGGTACAGGTGCTTTCTGGCAATATGACAATTGATTCAGTATCAATCGTTGTACACTATATCGCAGATAATGACTCTCACGTCTATCTAAACAATGCTTTTACCAGCAGTACAGCATTTCAAATTAAAATCGCACTATATGAATCTAACACTTCATTAGAACAACATTATATTGTACTAAATGGTCATGTTTCTGGATACCAGGACAGCGGCGATCAGAATCAAGTTTATGATCGTACATATACATTTGTTCCAACATCCATTGTTTCCCGTGGCACAGCTACAGATCCTGCTAACTTACGTGTTGGTGATTATGGCGTTGGTGCTGATGGTGAACTAATCCCACACGTGGAATCTGAAATTCCATCTGGTAACAGTTTTATCAAGGTTCCTGCTTTACGTACTGACAATACCGTTGGTGTTGATATGGGCGGCATTGCCTTTATTGATAATGGCGGTGATAAGTACGCAAACATTGTTGCAACCACAGAAGGGCATTTAAATCTATATGCTCGCAATAGTGATAGTGCATGGACTCAAATTCCACTTAAAAGTGATAACGATGCGTTATATGTGCCTATGGCACGTACTGTTAACGGCAAGGCATTAAGTTCAAACATTACTCTTAGTGCAAGTGATGTATCAGCGTTACCTTTAAGCGGCGGTACGCTTACTGGTGAATTGAATGGTACAACAGCTACATTCAGCGGTGCTTTAACCGCTTCATCTGCCACATTCAGCGGTACTGTATCAACAGGTGCTTTAACCGCTACAACTGGTAATTTCAGTGGTGCATTAACTGCTTCGAGCCTAAACCTTACAACAGATCTAAGCATTGCTAATGGTGGTACAGGTGCGAGTACTGCTCAGGATGCGTTAACAAATCTTGGTGCGGTCGCAAAAGCTGGCGACACAATGACAGGTACATTAAACGGTACGGCAGCAACATATTCTGGAACCATTACGGGACGTGAAATTAACACTACCTATCGCCAGACGATGAGCCGTAGTGATGCCTTTGCCCCATATACGATCATGAATCGTCTTGATCAGGTAGATGGAACATTACCAACCGCAATTACTCAGGTTGGATATATTCAGGCAGATCTTACAACAACCGATGGTAGTCCATACGGTAGGGCTTTAGGCTCATTAGGTTTCGACTACGATACATCCGGCGGCGGTAGAACGACACTTGCGGCATCAAACGTTGCGGGTACTAATTCATCCATGATCGTACTTGATGGTGATGAAGCACTTGCTACGGTAACTGGTGCGGTAAAGGTTAACAGTACTTTGACAACTTCAGGTGCTATCAGCCGTTCAGGTTCCGGTACTTTAAGTTTTAATGCTAATAGGACTGATTCAGCAAATGATAGCTATTATGGTGTTCAGACAACCGCTGGTTCTGTCTATTTCGGTACAGGTTCAGGTACTAACTTTATTGTAAATGGAACACAAAGCAGTACTGGTTTATGGCTTTCAATGGATGGCACGAACGCGGCATTCAAAACCAAACTAACCGTACCAGCTATTGTAGTTCAATCGATAACAGGCTTGTCCGGTACTCTATCGTTGGGTGCTGATGCAGTTAGTGCCTATGATGCAGTCACATTACGTCAACTACAGGCGGCAACGGGTACTGGTACTGCCACCATTAACGGTGTAATGAATAACTTCCTTGGTGCGGTCGAATGGTTCCTTGGAACACGTGCGGCAATGCCTGGTGGTCACTTGGCGGCAGATGGACAGTTACTTAGCCGTGCTACTTACCCTGATTTATGGGCTGCAATCTCAAGTGGTGTTTTGAAGTCAGTAAGTGAATCAGCATGGCAGACAGTATCAAACCGTGGGATGTACTCAACTGGCGATGGTTCAACAACTTTCCGTATGCCAGACTTGAACGGTATTCAATCAGGTTCTGTTAACGCCTTATTCCTACGTGGTGATGGTGGTATTTCTTCTGGAGTAGGCTCCGTAGGAATAAGTAAAGCACCAAATATTGTAGGTTCGGTAGATGGTAATACAGACTTTGGTCAAGCATCGTCTGCTACAGGTGCATTTAGAACTGGTAACGTTGCAAATGCGACCATGCAAGCAAACACAGGTGGTGCGTCTTCACATGCATTAAGTTTTGATGCAAGTCGCATCAGTTCTGTCTATGTAACTGGTGCTGCCGAAGTTAGCCCAAACTATGCTGCTGGTATCTGGTTAATACGTGTAAATGGTCTTTTCAGTGCTTCTAATACAAATTTCAACGTAATTACCGCAGATACAGCGTTACCAGCAACAGGAACTATAGTTTATGGTGGTGATATTCGTTCGGCATATCGTGTTGCGGGTGCTGAAACAAACGTTGCTCGTTTACGTTCTAAGTACATTATCGGTACTGACAAGTACGCATCATTATCTATTGATGGCGGTACTGGTGAAATGACAGTTAGTTCCAGTGGTGAAGTCAGTTCTTCTGGTACAAATACCTATCGTATAGCTAATTCAACTACAAGTGCTTTCCAGCGAATGGATAGTACAAACTGGTATTTCATGTTTTCAGATACCCCCACTGGTTCATACAACGCATTGAGACCAATTTCTATTAATCAATCTTCCGGTACTGTAACTATGGGGAATGGTTTAGCATTCACCACTGGTGGCGGTGGAATTGTTATGAACGGTAATGCAATTACAAGTTCAGGACAGATTGCATTTAGTTCAACTGCTAACGCAAGACAGACATTAATCAATACTGGTGTGACGGGTAACATAAGTTCATTACGAATTCCAATCAGTACAACTCAGGCTGTGTTAATCCAATCTGGAACGAGTGTTATTTCTTTCAACTCAAGCGGTGAAGCAACATTAACTTTCCCAACTGGTTTTACAAGTGTAAATACATTCGTATGTTCTAACGGTGATGCAAACGTACCTGGTGATGGCTATGTTGATAGCCTCGATAGTTGGTCACTAACAACAACTGGTTCAAACATTCGTAATCGCCGTATTACCGGTGGCGGTTCAGTTATTTGGGTCACTGGTGCATACCGAATTAACTGGATTGCAACCGGACTTGTAAATATCTAAGGATAGATAATGAAATATTATTATAGCTTAAACCCGAAAGGTTTCTTTCGGGATGACATGCAACAGGTAATTGCTGATAACGGCCTGACTATGGCTGATTTAGTGGAAATTGATGAAAATGATTATAACAATCTATTCAATCCCCCTGAAGGCATGTATATGGTTTTTGATGACAATGGGCCTCGTTTAGAGTTTATCCCAGCTCCAGATTATGTACTGATAGCAACTCAGAAACGCGATGCTTTACTTGCTGAAATGCAAGCGGCAACTTATTCACTAAACATGAAACTAAATCTTGGTCGTACACTTACTGACGAAGAAAAAGCAGTGCTTAATGCATGGTTAGATTATGCAGATGCACTAACCGCATTAGATTTAAGCACTGCACCTAATATAACATGGCCTGTAAAGCCAAATGAATAAATAAACAAGAAAGTACCGAAAGGATTCGGTGCTAACCTTATAAGGATATTACCTAATGGCATTTCATATTCAATCAGGTGCTAACATTCGTGCATCTGTTGGTACTGCTGGAAGTACTGAATCAGCAACTTTCACTGAAGTACCCCAACTGGCATCATTCACCACTTCAGGCGGTTCTTCTACCGTGATTGATGTGGTTGTATTCAATTCTGTCTTTAACGACAAACTTTTGGGTACTAAGTCCGTAAGCGACATTTCTCTAACTGTTAACTATTTGGCAGACGATGCTGTACACCAACAATTAGTTCAGGCGAACGAAAATCAAACAGCTATTCAGCTTAAATTAGAATATTTCCAGGACAATACCCGTACTGAAGGTTTCTATGTTGTATACAACGGTTTTGTATCTGCTGATACCCTTGCTGGTGACAAAGATGCGGTTGTAACACGTGAATTCACATTTGCTGTTACTGGTGGCCCTGTATCTTCAGGACTTATCGACGTAACCCCATAATCTAAATGGAATTAAATTAATGGGGATCATGATATCCCCATATTCATAATAAAAAGGAAATAATATGAACATAGAACAATTGAAGGCAGCATTGAAGCCTGCTTTATCCAAAATCACTCTATCAAATGGAATTGAATTATACACACATCGCCCAACTTTATCTGATCTCGAAAAGTGTACTACACCAAAAGGTACTCTGATTCACTGTATCTGTGATGAAACTGGCTATCATGTATTTGCCGATGGTGATGAATCTGGAAAGATCAATATCAATACTGAAATTGATTCAGTTGTTGCAAATGAACTATTTGAAAAATCTATGTTGTTATGGGGCGATGATTCCACACAGGATGAAATCGAAAAAAAATAAGAACCGGTGATCCCCGTATTAACTTCTGTCTAAAGATGATACATAAAAGGGGACTTTCACCGGATGAACTCGACCAGCTTGATCCAGAACTATTCAATGCTTTATTCCTGTACGATGCGGTTATTGAACCAAACGGGGAAAGAATCGATCAGATTCGTTATGCAAACTTATGTCATTTGATATTAATGTCTTCAGGTAATTTAACTGAATCAGGTATGAAGTCTGCAAAGGTAAGCGATTGGGATATGTTCGGATTGCTTGCCAATAAGACAACTAAGCAGATTGCTAAAGATGAAGAACTTGCGAAACAAGAACGCGAAGTAAGTAACTTTAATGCAGTGGCTGAAATGATTAAGGCAGAAGCATTAAAGGATAAAAATAAAAATGGCAAAAAATAAACAACAGATGATTTTTGAAATTGATGGTGATGTAACTGGTTTACGCCGTACATTAGCTCAGGCTGCTAACTCGATCCATTCATTCGGTGCTGAATCGGATGATATGTTTGGGGGATTCACAAAACAGTTTACAGACCTTACTGAAAGGTTCGGTGGTTTCAATACTGGTATTGTGGGCGTTGCTGGTGCTCTTGGTTTGGCTGCTGGCGGAATATACAGTCTTGTTAGCTCAAGTTCAGACTATGTTAAGACATACAATGAAGTTGCAAAAACTACAGGCGTTACCGTTGAACAATTACAACGATTAGAAAAGCAATTTGCCAGCACTGGATTAACTGTAGAATCATTCGGGACAATAAATCAGGATACACTCGATAAACTTGGTGATGCATTCCGTGCCGGTGGTGGTGTTTCTGATGACTTGAAAGAATATGGTTTAGATATTCAACAGTACAACAAATATCTTAATCAAATGGATGGTGGTATACAGGCCGTAATCCATACATTCTATGAAATGCAAAAAGCAGGGAAAACTAATGCAGAAATAACTAACGTTATGGAAACGTTAGCGAGTGATTCAAGTCATTTGGTCAGTACTCTAAAAGACTATAGTACAGAGCAAGATGCATTAAATGCTATTCAATCACAACACATCATACTTACAAATGAGACAGCGGAAAAATATCAAGATTTTGATAAAAAGATTACTCAGTTAGGCAGCTCCTTTCAGTTATTCAAGGCCGAAGCATTAGGGCCTACTCTTGATGATATACAAACACTATTCGATTTGATGAATAAAGATTGGTCTAAGACCGATTTCATGCAAATGTTCCGTAACTTCTATTATGGTGGTGATAATGCTATTGCTAAATTCTTACGTGATGTTGATGGGGTAGATCCTGCTGGCATTGTGGGTACTAAAGAATGGAACGCAAAGCATAAAGACGATAAACCAGTACTGGAACAACCTAAACCCGCACCAAAGGGCGGATGGGTAAATCAGGAAGGGGAATCAGCCAAAGCAGCCGCAGCCGCTACGAAGGCAGAAGCAGCCGCTAAGGCACTTGCCGCAAAGAAAGTACAGGCAGAAAAAAACCTACAACAGACGCTATCACAGATTGGTTTATCCGATGGTGATGTTCGCGTTAAGACGTTCCAACGCCAGCAGGACGAGATAGTAACTAAAATCAAAGAATCAGCTAAGACACTTGGTAAATCTGAACAAGATACAAACTCTATGCTTACTCAGGCATACGATAGCCGTACTAAGAAGTTCAAGGAAATGATCGATGATATGATTGGATATTCAGATCCTAATAAGAATCTGAAAACACTATCAGATAATATTGCCGGAATTGGTAATAATATGTCTAACGATCAGGCAAATTACTTACTTGAACAACAAAACCAGCGTGTAGGTTTAAACAATTTTGGTAGTGATGAAAGTAACCCATTTGATAATTCAAATATACTTGCTCAGAAACAAAAAGACCTTCAGGACGAAATGCAACTTGAATTAACCCTAAATGCTCAATTGAATGAAAAATTAGGTACGAGCCATGAAGATTATTTGAAGCGTAAGAATGCTATTACTCAGAAGTACAATACAAAGGCAATGGCAATAGAGGCTCAGAATACACAAGCCCAAATGGACTTACTCGCTAATAGTGCTGGCAGTATCGGTACAACGATGGCGGGTGCTTTTGGTGAAGGTTCTAAGGCCGCACAAGCAGCATTCGCAGTACAGAAAGGCATAACCATTGCGAACACAGTGATGAAGATTCAGGAAGCTTTAGCAACTGCACTTGCTACGCCATTCCCGGCTAACCTTGCCAACTATGCAAGTATCCTTTCTATGGGTGCAAGCATTATTACCACGGCTAAAGGTGCTGCAAGTGGACAGGCTCACAGTGGTATTGATTCAGTACCGACAATGGGCGGCAAGGATGAAAGTACTTGGATTCTTCAGGCGGGTGAACGTGTTCTATCTAAGAGCAATAACCGTGATTTAACTCAGTACCTATCTAATGCTAATGCTAACGGCGGATCAGATAGTAATCCAGTAACTGTAAACGCACCTCTTATTATTCAGGGAAGTACAAATATGAGTGATGCACAGATGAACGAGCTATTGAAGAAGAACTCTAACAGCGTATTACAATCTGTACGTTCAGCACAAAAAAGAAACTCATAAACCCCTCTCACGAGGGTTTTTTATTTATAAATTCATCAACAACAACCCTGTTTTTATTGACTTTTCTAAACAATCGAATCATCTGAAAAGATAAGTAACTTGAAATGCTCATGAGCAAGATATATGCATGAATATTAAATGATTGAGCCATATGAAGTAAATTTGAGTAATCAATTTTCATTTTAAAATATAAAGTTATGAAGGCGATTAGTGTGCTTATTGAGAAAATAAACAGTAACCACATCCAGAAAAAATCGGATTTGGATACTTTTTTAAGTGAGAAATCAGTGTGGTTAAAATAGCCGCCTAAGTTACTGAATAAATCAATATTAAGATTATTATCTTTTATCCAAGTTAGAAAGCTTGTTATCTCTTCAATTTTTTTAAAGTTGAAGTTGTTCGTAGCATTGAACTTCTCAATGTCATGACGTTCATTTGAGAATTCTTCAATTTGCTTGTTGTAATATGCCTTCTCACCAATAAAAGTTGACCACAACTTGTTCATTATGATCATCGATGAGCCTCTTAATAATCTCATTCTGATTGCAAGGATTATCAAGAAAAGAGGGAACGCAATGGAAGTAAGGTAAGGCCAACATTTTTCAATTATATCGAGCATGATAAATAAGATATGGTTATTAATAGGGAAGTAAACAATGCCACTTTTTTCTAAAAACATCAAGATAGGCGACTATACATTGTCATCAATTGAACCTCGCTACAGCAATCGTAGTTGGACAGGTTCCCAAATACAGAGAAGTACTGGCATTCAGTATTACTCAATTCAATTCACATTGAACTTCAATAAGAAGAACATACAGGAATATCAAAACTTCATCGCCACCTATGGACAAGGGGCAGCCTTTTCTATGGACTTGGGACACTTGAGTACATATTACGGTTCACAAACAACAGCAGTGCGTGCAACAGTCGCTGCTGCTAAAGGTGTAAGTGCTATCACATGTAACGGCAATACACTTGAGGTAGGTACTCTCATTCAGTTTCAAAACCACAAGAAGATTTACCGCATTATAGGTCACGTGGGTAATGTACTGACAGTATTCCCGGCATTACTTGCTTCAGTGGCAATAAATGAAACCGTTACATATAACAATGTTCAGGGTTCATTTACACTCGACGTGGACAATGATCTAAAGCTCAATGTTCAAAACGTAATGAGTATTACCCTCAAAGCAACTGAGGACTTTACATAATGAATAGTGCGATTTTCACAAATGCCGCACTATTGAGTTATTACAATATGACTCATGGAACGGTCTTAACAATACTTAATCTTGCTCAATTAATGTCTATGGGTGTTCACGTTAAGTGTGTTGATGTATACCCAGTACAGGGAACAGGTGTGAATGCTATTCATTTAACTGACGGATACATTGATATAGTCGCTAATGGGATTAACTATACTGCTTTCCCCGATTTCATTAATGATAGCTTTCCTACATTCAGTGAACAGAAAGATATAAGTAACGATTCAATCAACTTTAAAATCAGTAATGTTAAAAGTTCATTTCGAGTACTTGCTCTTGGCGGTGCTTTCAAATCAGCACAGGTTAATGTCTATCTGACTATTCTTAGTCCTGCTGACAATTCAGTACTTGTACATGATTTGATGTATTCAGGTTATATCGACTATTTCGAATCAGTAAGTAATAATAGTGCTGATGGATTAACTAATGAACTTACAGTTAACCTCAATAGTGTATGGAAAAAATTAGACGTTCAAACTAAGACCGTAGCCGCAAACTCAGTGCATCAATCACAGCATCCAGGTGATGCATATTTCAGTTTGTTGGGAATAGTTAACAGCGGGCAGGTATGGAAATATAAATAATAATGAATAAGAGAGAAAGACTAAAACACTTACTTGCACATGCGGAGCAAGTATTAAGCAAACCATATGAATTAGGCACTAACGATTGCAATATTATAGTTGTAAGGGCTATCGATATTCTTTGTGATACTGAATACACATCTATTGCATATGGTAAGTACACGACTGTTAAAGACGGTTTACAAATATTTAAAGACAAGGGTTTTGAAGACCTGGAAGATCTCGTATCTAAACATGGGACTATTACTGAATTCCCCGTTATAGGTGACATTATGATTGATAACATTAACGCAAGCATTGTACTTAATGATTGTGTACTGGCAGTTAATCACACAACAAAACAATTCGAAGTAAAGCGACTATCTGAATTTAGGAATAAGGTATTTTACACAATAAAATGATAATTAATTATGGGTTCAGGTGGAAACGGAATTCTTGGGGCTATCATTACCGCCGTTGCGGTTTTCGCGGCTGCTTATACTGGTGGTGCTTCTCTTGCCGCTGCTGCTGCTTGGGGGGCTGCTGCTGGTGCTGCATCATTCGTCGCAACAAGTATGATGTCACAATTGGGACTTGCGGCAACAAGTGATACGGCAACAACACTTAGCCGAAGTACTGCACCAACTTCAGGGATGCCAATTCTATATGGTGGTGACAAGCCTAATTTAAACAGTGGTTGTTATATTAAAACAGGTTCTATCGTTAACTGGTTTAATGTACAGAATAGTGAATCACAATACTTGTTCACAAGTCATGCTATAGCTATGGGTGAAATCAAAAATGTTATCAGCCAAATCTATATTGATGACGAACCAGTACTTGCACAATCAATTACAACTGAAGGTGTAGTATCAAGTGATAAGATCTTATCTAAGTACCGTCCATATCTTCAATTGGAAGTATATTTTGGTAAGGATAATTATACATCGCCTAAAGTACTCGCAGGTCAATATGCTGGCGTTAATTGGAATAACTCAACATTCCATGGTAACGATGTTGTACAGATCTACACAGTAATCAAGAAGACACAAGACAGTTTAGAGGATTCAATCCTAATCAATGATAATTATGTACTGACTTGCGAGGCTAAAGGCCGTCTGATCATTGACCTTGTTGATTTACAGACTCGTGATGCGTCAAACGGGCCTTCACAGATTTATGATCTAATCACTAATACAGAGTTTGGTATGGGATTAGATCCCAACATCATTGATTTAGATAGTTTCCGATCATGTGCTCAGTACTGCGAAAACTTTGAATATTACAGTAATGGTGCTATTGACTATAGCCAGACTTATAAAAGCAACATTGAGCTAATTCTTCAGACATTCGGCGGAATTCTCTATATTCATGCCGGTAAGATGTATATGACTGTCGATGTACAAGGCACTTCAGTTGCTACCTTCAATGAGACTAATATCTATGGTGATTTCAAAGTAACAACTTCAGGAATGTCCGATTATGCGAACATAGTTGATGCAACATGGAAGAATGTTAATAACAGCTATTCCGATGATGTACTTCGTATTCCATCAGATATTACTCAGGATGATGTAGTACTTTCAGATGGACAGGTAATTACTGTTTCTCGCGATTATACTTGGTCATATGATAAAACCGCTGTTGCTGCAATGGTCAATATTGACTTGCTCAAATTGAAGTATTCACAAACGCAAGTAAGTTTTGCAACTATGGATGGTTGGGATTTGAAAGTATGGGACATTATCAGTGTTTCATTTAACGAAGTGGGTTATACCAATAAATTATTTCGTATTCTCAGCAAAGACATTCTAACAAGTCAGGACAGCATAGGATTAGTTCAGATTACCGCAGTTGAATATCACAATGAAATTTATCAGGGCGTTGATCCGGGTGTATGGCCTGTTGATGGTTCAATTAGTCAGGTTGTTAATGTAATCCCCCCAACTAACCTACAGGTTACAAAAGTGGGCGGTACTGTCGCTAATGGTAACGTGGTTGTAATGGATTGGGACGCCTCAGTTGATCCATATCTTAGAGGTTATTACGCCTATTATAGAATCGCGGGTACAACAACATGGACATTCGCGGGGCAAGTATCGCAGTACGTTACAAGTTATGAATTGTTTTCATTACAAAAGGATCAGCAGTATGACTTTGCTGTCGCGGCATATAATAACCTTGGTTTTATCTCAAGTAAGTTAACGATCAATGGTGTTACACCAGATTATGAATTTACCTTGCCGGGTGTTGTAAACCTACACTTAGTGAACTTTGAAGATTCACCAACGAGTACAAACTCAAGCGATTTTATGTTTGAGTGGAATGATCAATCAAACCTAACCGTTAATGGCAAACCGTTTAAAACATACTTCACTCGTTATGAAGTCATTGTATATAACTCAAGTGGTGTTGCTCAGAAATCGTACTATACAACCGACAATACATTTATCTATACATTGGCAATGAACAAGGCCGATCAGATAGGGCGTAACGTTAAGATCGGCGTTGTCGCATGGGGTGCTACAAGTGGTACATACTCACCTGAAGTACAGCTATCAGTGAATAACCCACAGGCACCGCAGCTACAGAATTTTGTTGCTCGTTCGGGCATTGGTCAGATCGTGTTTACATGGGATGACGCAAACAGGCCGGATGATTACGCGGGGATCTTGTTCCTTGTATCAAGTTCTGAAAACTTCTCTACGGGTGTTCAATATTTCACAACTGATAAATGGTACACCGAATGGGTAACAGTACCTGATGGGCAGTATTACATTAAGGCGGGTCAATATGACGTATTTGGTATGGATGGAATAATCTATACCGATATGATTCCATTCCTTCAACAAACTGACATTCCATTTAGCCAACTTAATAATGATGTTGTTGATGGTATTCTTGCAAGTTCCGAATTTAATGAAGTTGTTGAATCTATCATTGAAGAAGTGGGTAGTACTGGATATTACCTTTCTGTTAACTCTAATGGTTATGTTGCTGGTATAGGTATCAAAGTTGATGGTGTTGAACAAACATCCGTATTCACTATTATCGCTGATCGATTTTCTATTATAAGTTCTGCTACAGCGGGTAATACAACTAAGGTATATCCATTTGTAGTACAGAATGGTGTTACATGGTTGAACTCGGCAATCATTCAAAACGCGGCAATAGGCACGGCACAAATTGCAGACTTGGCAGTATCCAACGCGAAGATAGCTAACGCCTCAATCAATGCCGCGAAGATTCAGGACGCCGCAATAGGTTCTGCTCAGATAGCTAACACTATTCAGAGTAATAACTACGTGGCTAACTCGCAAGGATGGCAAATAAAAAAGAATGGTACATTTTACATCAATGGTAATGGAAATGGTCGATTGGTAATAAATAACACACAAATATTGGTATATGACGCTAACAACGTGTTACGCGTTAGGATGGGATTATTTTAATTATGGCTCAGGGCTTACAGTGCTGGAATGGTTCCGGCACTTTAATTGTAGATTTACAAGATTACAACATGCGTTATGTTGGTTCACAAACATTGTCACTTGGTGGTACTTGGCAATGGAACATTGCTTACAGTGGTATGACAGCTAACGGTTGGATCGTCTATCCGCAAGTGGGGAATCTGTTTCAAACATATATAGTTCGTTGTTATGACGGTGGTTATGTCATTTCACATGCTCCGACCACAACGCCACCAACAAGAACAATAACTTTTGATATTTGGACATATTCATAATGAGCGGTTTTCAGGCATGGAACTCGGCAGGGGTTCTAACAATAGATGGTACGCAAAAGCCAGCAATGATAAGTGCCTATCAGGGCATTACATCAGTAACTGATCTGGGGTATTACCAGATTACTAACCCGTTTGTAGGTGAATACTCATTTGGTTTTCTACCACAGAATTTTTATCCTAACCCTTCTGCACGTTGGGTTAGATTGAATGCGGGTCAGGCATGTTTTCCGGGAGCGGATTCTTTCATGCCCAACTCTGGCGGTATGATGATAAGCAGTCAGAACAACGGTGTATCGAGTGGTTATCTTGATGTGTTCGATGGTGACGGTTCACTTATCTGGAGTGCTAACAGTGCTGCCAGTGTTCCACGCATACTGGACTTCATCGACGTTCCTGCGGGTTTTGACCTACAGAACAATACATACAGTAAATCCCTCAATTTTCAACCGTGGTTTTTACAGAATGCTTGCCCCAATAACATTAGTGATGATGGTGAAGTTACTGGCTTGTCAGGTGTTATCATTTACTGGACGGGTTCAGCTATTCAGGTTAGATACATTTCTAAGTTACAAAGGGCATATTCGGCAACATTACAGAATGTAGGATTGCGAATTCCATTAGCCTACTTTACTGGTTATTAATAAATACATGTAGCACTTATTGTGCTTAATAATAACTATAAAGGAACAATCAATGGAATGGCTATTAGGCTCAGTACTGATACCAATCGTTATCTGGTTGTGGACAGTCTATAGAGATCGATTAGCTGATAATAAGGATAATGAAGAACGCTTTGGTGAACTTGAAACCAGAATATCAGTTGCAGAAACTAAACTTGAAACGCTCGAACGAGATGTTACGGAAATCAAAAAAATGTCAGATAAGATAGAACAAATTCAAATGGATTTGATTAAAGTTCTAACCTTACTTGAAGAACGTACAAACAAAGGCCAGTAACTCGGCCTTTTTTTTCGTCTGTAGTAAATAAAGTATATCAACCATTAATTAAAAGGAATTGAATAATGGATATAGTTGCACAATTAAAAGAATATGAAGGTACTAAAGCGTACCAAATGTACAAGGGATCTTATAAGAATAGTAAATTTCATGTATACAAAGACAGTTTAGGCTATGACACGATTGGATATGGTCATTTAGTTAAAGCTGATGAAGCATTTCCCGATGGTATTACTGAAGCACAAGCCGATGCAATGCTATTGGCTGATATTGGAAATGCACGTGTTGAAGTTGATCAATTGCGTCTTGGATTACCATTTGATTCGCAATGGAATGATTTTATGGTGCTAATGGTATTCCAACTTGGAATTACTAAAACCAATCAGTTTAAGAAGTTCCTAACGGCATTACGTGCTGGTATCTATGCTACCGCTATTGCAGAGGTGAAGGATTCAAACTGGTATCGCCAAACCCCAAATCGCGTTAACAAGATGCTTGACGACGTATTGAAGGGGTAAGTTATGAATCCGTGGAAGTATGCGGATGAACTTACTGAAGAAGAATTGATTAGCGGCGGGTATGTTGGCTTTGTGTACGCTTTCCATTTTGAGGACGGTTCCTGGTATTTGGGTTCAAAGCAGATGTACAAGCGTGTTAAGGACACGAGCAAACTGAAGGATACCAGTACTGAAAACGGCTGGCGGGACTATAGCTCAAGCTCAAAGATAGTTAACGCGAAGATTGAAGAAGGGATTGAGTACACCCGTACAATACTTTGGCCTTTCACGAGTATGAAAGAAACATTACTTGTTGAGGCTGCTTTGATTATGTCAGTGGGTTTACATCCATCATGTATCAACCTCGCGTTGATGCACAAAGTAAGATTACCTAATGCGAAGGATCGCAGGCGTCTATATGGCGTAATACAAGAAATACAAGGATGGTTAACATAATGGCTTGGAGACAGGGAAGCGGCCCGGATGATGCGGGACGATGGATAAACGATGAAGGCGGTAGAATCATCATTAACGTACAGAGTGAAATTACTAAGAGATGTAGAGAACTTGCCCGCCAGATGCAAAATCAACTAAACGAAGAAATTAAAGGCGGCCCGGTGGCATTCACTAAGCGTGCGTTGTTCTTCAATTACATTCAGTCAGGTGACAAACGAATCAATCAAATAATTGTTCGTGGTGATCAGGCTGCATACCTCAGAACAGTACTTAATCCTGAAGATGCAAATGAACTATATGAAAAGATCATTCCAACAGGATCAGCCCGATTAACTAAACAGGGAAATATAAGTGCTTTAAATAAGGGTATATCAAGTAAAAAACTTATTGTTGTTGAAGAGAAGGGTAAGAAATACCTGATTGATCCCAGTAAGAAATCTAAGAAACAACACTCAAAACGCGTAATAGGTGTTAAGGAAAAGAAGAAACGAAAACTTGTTTACGATTTCTTCAAGAATGCTGAAGACAGGGCAAAGTTACTTTTGAGTGATGTTAACGGTACTTTTAAATTTACAAGAAGGACAGAATAATGACAGAACAACATTATACACAGGAAGAAAATCAAGACTTGGCACTTGCAGGTGTTGAACCATTAATGAATAGCTATATGTATCATTTAAGTGAAATGGCCCCAGAGTTTCATACTGGAGAACATAAAGTTAACCCCAATGCGGGAATGTGTATGAACATTGCATTTATGGATGGTACAGAACCAGCAGATTTAAAACCGGGACAATTCAGTACGTGGACACGATACGATGAGCAATGGCCTTGCAGGGTCTTACGTAAAAGAAAAGTATTTATAAAGGGCGTATGGGTTCAGCTATTCGTCATTCAATTAAAGGAATTAGTTAAATGTTCGGATTAGGTGCAATTATAGATTTAGTGAAAACCGCAGTGGGGTACTTCACTAAGAAGCAGGAAAGCAAAGAAGAGTTAGAAGCAAAGAACTCTGAACAACAGAATGAGATCACACTTGAGGAAACACGTAAGGGCTTTACGTGGCGTCAGGCGTTGGGCTATGTGCTAACGTTCATCGTTGCGTGGAACTATGTAGTGATTCCAATATTGGCATTGTTTGGGGTTGTACTTCCCACAATCCCACTTGCTGATGTGTGGAAAGTACTGATTATTCTTGTTGGTGGTAATTAATACCTAATGCAGGCAAGTTTAAGAATAAAAGCTTGCCAATTTTTAGACACACCAATCACAATGAAGTTACCAAAACTTAAATTTACCAAGCAGCTTAGAACCAACTGCGATTAGTGTTGCTGCCGCTGCTTCAACTACCACATCTTTCACTGAATGCCAGGCATCACCAACCCATTCTTTAACTGAATCCCACACGCCTTTTTCTGCTTTTTCCGCCATGGTTTCTGTTTTTACGCTTTCTCCTGCTTCTCGGTAAAATCCGTACTTTTTTTCGTTTGGGATCACATCTATAATCAACTCCATAAGTTCGGAAAGGTTGTAATTCTTCTTCGATGATGTTGCAATAATATTTTTGGCAGGCATGTCAAAGGCACGACTAATTTCAAGCACTTTCTCGCTTACGCTATGCAGTTGTAAGCTGGTCGGTTTGTTCTCTGCTTTACTCCAGTATCTTTCCCCATCATCATCTTCCATGGGTTCAATTTTTTCAGTAGCACTGATAGCAAATATCACTGGGCATTTTTTAATGTTTGGAAGTAGGATTTCTTGGTATGCCTTTTGTGAGTCAGCATATTGTCTTTCATCTGATTTTATAACCCAAACAACAACATCCAATTCGCTTACTTTCTCTTTGTATAACTTCAAATACTCTTCGTTTCTTGCGACGGTTTCCGCAATTCCTGGGAAATCGACGATAATTACACCGCCACCTTCACCATTTTCAGGTTTCAAGTGTATTTCTTGAATTTCTCTAGTTCCAGCGGCGACATGGCTCACTTTAGCAATGTCGCGACCAAATAATGCATTACAAAGAGAGGACTTACCAACGCCAGTAGAGCCCCAGATACCAATTTTAGGTGTGTAGTCTTTTATTTCTTTTATCTTTGCTTCAATAGCTTTGCGTACTTTTTCTCTATTAGTTTCTTTCTGAAGGTCTATCTTTTCCATGATATTATCCATTGATTTGAGTTGAAATTAAAGATGTTTCTTCTATGTGTTGTGAAATAAGAATAAATGATAGTTATCGGCTGGTTTGAAGAAAACTTTAAGTTTTTCTTAAGGTGAAGGCTAAAAATTATAATCTAGTTTGAAGTTGATTGATTTTATATATAATTATGGCTATATGGATTTCAATTATCAAATAGCTAAAGATGTGTTTTACTAACAAGTATTGCATCCCATGATCCCATGATCCCATGATCCCATGATCCCGTGAGCTAAGGGGATGTTTATACCTAACTACATGAAGTAAAAAAGATGGTAGTTGATTTCCAAATGCTTCAGTAGTTTAATGAGGTTTTTAGGAGGGATGCTAATGAAGAAACGTTTGGAACACATAACGTATGCGTTTTTGATAATATTCGTTATGTTCTTGATAGTTAATAAATCAACTGCTGTTAATGAAACAACGAACTGGATTATTGCAATTGCCAACGTTGTAATGGCTGGTGCTGCTATTACTGGTGTTGTATATGCTCGTAAATATGTCAATGAACTTGCAACTAAAGATGGTTATGAAGCCGCTGTTCAACTAAAAGAAGAGATACTTCCTCATTTGAAGCCCGACTTTTTTGGCGGTGTAACTATCAGTAATATGAATCACGGCGTTAAACTAATTTCTGAAAAACCATTCTCAAAAAGGGATTACTTTGTTCATTTTATGGAATCATTCAAAGTATGCGATGCTGAATGTGTAAGATTTCAGGAATTGCTTTTTGAATTCGATAAGGTATTGAGGAGACTATCTACGTGTGGTTGGGGTGTTGTGAGCGGTAAGCAAACCCAATATGAAAAGCTTATCGAATCAGCAAGAAACTATTCAATGGCTCTTCAAGTTTTAACTAACTACACTGGCTCTTTTATGATGGATCGTAGTATTTTCAAAGACGATTTCCCCAAAAAAGTCAAACAGTTGAATGCTGATGAATTAGTTACCAGACGGCCTTTATTTCAAGGTTTAGATGAAGAATCCAAGTTGAATGTTATAAATTTTGTGAGTAACTATTCAACTGCAAAGGATGAACTCAATAAATCACACGCTGCGTACTTCGAAGGTGAACCACATCTATTTAAGTTTTTCGCTGTAAAGTAATTTCAAAACTAAATACCTGCATATTGACTTATGCAGGTATTTTTTATGGCACGTATTACGAAACAACAATTAAAACTACATCAACAGGTAATGGACTTAGTTCATTCAGACAAGCCACTATCATTTGAAGAAAAGGAATTCATTCTTTGGAACTATCAAGGTGATGGCATTGGCAGTACTGGGGCATTTTTCACACCTGAAATGTTCGCATGGGATTTCACCATTGATAGCTATTCATCGGGGCGATGCCTTGAGTTATGTGCTGGTATAGGGGCGTTAAGTTTCTGTCAGTACACAAGATGTAAACCACAACATATCACCTGCGTAGAACTCAATCCTGATTACGTCCAGATAGGTATGCGAGTACTTCCAGAGGCTGAATGGATCATTGGTGACGCCCTTACATTCACTTCAGAACAGCCATACGACATTGTTTATGGCAATCCACCATTCGGTAAGATTAAAACCTCAGAAGCCGCTGAAGGCTCGTACAAAGGCTCAGAATTCGAATACAAGGTAATAACTCATGGTGCATCTTTGGCACCTTATGGCGTTTGGATAGTTCCACAGGGTAGTGCAGGGTTTGTATATAGCGGTGCTCGTTACTATGAACGTCGCGAATCAGCGAAGTACAGCAAGTTTGCAGAGCAGACAGGTTTTCACTTTGAAGCAGGGTGTGGGGTAGATACTTCACTGTTTCGGGATCAATGGCATGGAACCAATGTAGTGTGTGAGATAGTAACGGTTGAGTACTGTCCTTAGCTTTGATGGACATATACTGTGGTATCCCTTGTTGGGTAAGTAACTTCCGGTTTATCATCATTTCAGGCTGTAGCAGAAAATCGTTTTGGGAACCCGAAATTCCCGGTCGATATCACGGCTATCGCCGAGGCAGCCGCGCACTACGATGTGGCGCTGGAGCTGAACAACTCCTCCTTTACCCATTCGCGTCCGGGCAGTGAACCGAACTGCCGGGCTATCGCCGCCGCGGTGCGCGATGCCGGTGGACGTCTGGCATTTGGCTCCGATTCCCACACCGCGTTTACGCTGGGTCACTTCGATCACTGCCTGCGCATCGCCCGCGAGGTGGAATTTCCTGAGGATCGGGTGTTAAATGTCATGCCGCGTCGCCTGCTCGACTTTCTGGAGCTGCGCAGCGGCAAACATATTGCTGAACTGGCTGACTTTTAGCGGCATGCCAGGTAAGCAACACGCTCACCATGATGAAAATCCCCGCTTTTATCTGCGGGGATATAATGACTGAGGCGAGTATTTTACCGTAACGTGTTCTCTTATCAGCCCGGAAAGGGCGTGTGGCAAGACCTGAAGCTTAAAGCTGAGAGAGCACTTAATAACTGAAAAATGGTCTCAATCGTTCGGGTTAGCAATGTCAACGGGGCGGTTCGTCCGGGCGGGTAATGGCGTAAACTTTAAGTTCTACTCTGCTCTTTATTGATCGCGTTAGATCAAAGCGTAGAATTACCACGCCTGGTAACGCGCTTTACTAATTTAATAGTTAACCATGCTAATAGCAAAGCTGAAATTATTATTGCTATGAATAATGCATTCGCTGTTGAAGGGAAAATTTGAAATGGATTTACGATTTCACCGAGCTTCATGTAAGCATCTTCCGAAAGGGTTCTGAAGATGATTTCCGGGATCACTATAAGATAAAATAGAGTAAATACGGTGTATAAAGCCAGCCACTTGATCCTTTTCATAAGCCATTCTCTTTGCATACCTTTCACTTCAGTATACAATCGTTGCATAAGGAATTCTACACAAAGGGATGAGTATGAGCATGTCTTATCTTAAGATTAAACTTCAGGCAGAGCGAACCATTGCGCTTAACTTTGAGAAGGCACTTGCTGAGTTACATCAAACAATGCTTGATACAGGAAGGGGGATTGTGTCTGGCGCTCAACGTGCAAGCGGCTATGGTTCATGCTTTTTTGATGACTACAAGGATGTTTGTAATCAACTTAAGCAGGAAGATTTGCGATACCTGAAGCAACTCAGAATGCTGTTTACCCGGCAGGACGTGGTTTTAGAGATGGTAGAAATATACTTCAGAAAAAAACTGAGCCGTATTGGTGATACAGGCATCCAGAACATACAGAGACTGTTAGCTGAAAAAGCGTCTGATTATGCTTCTGGTAAATTCTCTAAACTTGCTATAGCACAGTTAATCGCGCTCGTTATTACACAATCCCGGGATTTCAAACAGTCACATATTAATGTAATTAATGCTACAAGTTCGTATGCCGTAACCGCTTTTAAATTTTATGGTAAGTTTGAGATTGCCACAAAAGCAGCAAGAAAATTACGCTTCGATGATGCGGAGTATTACTTCGACTTATATAATGCTAATTTAGAAATGTTCTATTATTTGATTGAGCCGGAAATGTCTAAAATAATCTATTTGAAAAATTCAGGTTCCACTAGCGAAGAGCAGATTTTAAATCTACTAAACAAGATTTTAATAAAATGAAGGCGATCCTTCGCTGGCTATATGCCTGGGTAAGTCAATCCTTCTTTGGACTTATACCACCAGCGGCCGGTCTGGTCGGGGCCATTTTTTTTGTAAGCGTTTTTCCTACATATGGTCTGCTGTTCGCTTTTCTATGGATCCTTTTAATTATTTATTTTTGTGGAAAATATTTTCGCTATTACTAGTGGAGGTAAGCCCCCGTATGAAAAGTGCTTTTTATTTTATTCTATTTTTTTATGAAAATTTACGAGTTTGATTAGCCTGTTATTGCATATCTTCATTCCGCCTGGCTAATAGTTCATCAGAATCAGAAGTTGCTGGATGATGTATTCTGAAGTTTTCTATGCAAAATTAACCAGTTGCTTTAAGATTTTTTCTGAAGTATGAACTCACTTTCTGGCTGAAATAGCCAGGTGTAAGGGTGGATTACTCAGAGTCCCGGTCATCGCCGTTGTTAAGACCGCCGATGCCGGTGGACGGCTGGCATTTGGCTCCGATTCCCATACGGCGTTTACGCTCGGAAATTTTGAACATTGCCTGCGCATCGCCCGCGAGGTGGATTTTCCTGAGGATCGGGTGTTAAATGTCACGCCGCGTCGCCTGCTCGACTTTCTGGAGCAGCGCAGCGGCAAACATATTGCTGAACTGGCTGACTTTTAATTTACTTGCCTCAAGGAAATCTGACTCATGAATGAGTTTTCCATTCTGTGCCGCGTGATCGGCTCACTGTTTAATCGTCAGCCGCAGGACCCGCTGCTGGTGCCGCTGTTTACGCTGCTGCGTGAAGGCAAACTGCAGTCGCAGTGGCCGCTGGAGCAGGATGAGCTGCTGACCCGTCTGCAACAGAACAGCGATCCCCAGGCGCTGGCCGCCGATTACAACGCGCTGTTTGTTGGCAGCGATTGCAACGTGCCGCCGTACGCCTCACAGTGGCCGGAAGGCAAAACGGAGCCAGAAGTGCGTGCGTTCCTGACCTCACGCGGAATGCCGCTGAGCGATGCGCCTGCTGATCATTTTGGTGTGCTGATGCTGGCTGCGTCATGGCTGGAAGATCAGTCAGCGGAAGATGAGAGCGCGGCGCAGATGGCGCTGTTTGAAGAGTATCTGCTGCCGTGGTGCGGTGCTTTCCTGGGGAAAGTGGAAGCGCACGCGACCACCGCTTTTTATCGTACTCTTGCCATGCTGAGCCGCGAAGCGATCCAGGCGATGTACAACGAACTGCTGGATAGCAGCGAAGAGACGCCTGACGCCTGATTCACCACGTCGCCGGGTGCGTACCCGGCGCACAGTGCTGAATCATCTTTCTCAATGGGTTCTGGGGGGGATTCTCTGGATACGGCGTGCTTTTTTTCGGGCACCTGAGCCCTCTCAATCGGCTTACAGGATTAACTGCCCGGGTCGGCAGCCATACAGTTTTGCGAGACGTTCACGCGTCTTTTTCTGCGGCTTACTTTCAATACGCTCCAGTTGAGAGATCGCACTTTGCGTGGTCCCCAACTGCTGAGCCACATCATGCTGGCTAAGCCCCCGCCAGATGCGCCAGGCCGCCTGAAGACTCACTTCCTGCTCAATCATGATCCCTGCAACGTCGTGCGGGATCGTCTCATCGTCGTGCTCGTCAGCCTCCACAGGAATAGTCTCCCATTCGCCATCGCTGGCCGAGAGCAGCCTTTCATATTCCGCCACCGGCAAGACCACAAACTGGGGTTTGCCTGCTTCATCATAGATGTACTGTTTTGACATAGTTTATCCGGGTAATTGTGTGTCGCAGCAGAGGTCGTGAGTGCGTAAGGCTATGCCGGTATCCAAAAAGCTTTAGTAAGTGACGGATGTTCTTCTTGCTACCTCTGTAATTTCCAGAATCACCGGTTCGCCCCCGGTTAACGTAAAAAGGACCCGGTAGTTGCCAACCCGCAGCCGGTAGTGATTATCGCTGCCCTGCAATTTTTTAATGTCCAGTGTGACGACCGGGAAACAGACTAACTCACCCACCTTCTGGTAAATGATTTTCTGGTAACGTTTGTCGATCTTCATAAGGTGCTTCAATGCCCGCCTGGACCAGTCTACCCTGACCATTCTGCACCCCGTTTCAATGAACTTCGTCCCTGAGTCATGTGTAAATAATAAGATAGCAATCTAATGCTATCAACATTATTTTTCTAATTATCTAATGTTTTGCTTCACCACGTCGCCGGGTGCGTACCCGGCGCACAGCCAGGCGTCGCACAGAGCTGTGGGGTGCCGGGCAGCCAGGCGGCCGCTCGCAGCCTCACTCCAAACCCCCACGGCGTTAATTCGTAACAGGGCAGGTTATCCTTAACCTGCGGCGCAATGCCGGAGCCTGTGCGCTGATCGGTGGGATGCTGCTGCAACAGCCACGCGGTGCGCGCCAGCGACAGCCGGACCTGGCTGCCGTGGCCCTCAGTAATGCGTCGCCGTAATCCCTCCAGCACCGCCGCCGCCAGCAGATAGCCGCTGGCATGATCCAGCGCCTGCACCGGCAGCGGGACCGGTTTATCGCTCTGCTGCCACT
>Ga0207655_1000562_pt1 | contig 46223 bp, 47 predicted proteins | sample KBSM44metaG_FD_184398 | JGI IMG/M metagenome (GOLD analysis project Ga0207655, IMG submission 184398) | Miscanthus rhizosphere microbial communities from Kellogg Biological Station, Michigan, USA - KBS M4-4 metaG (SPAdes) (version 2) | ecosystem: Host-associated > Plants > Roots > Rhizosphere >...
TTTGTCTCATGCGCAAACTCGATCGTACCGATATCGGCATTCTCAACAGCCTGCAGGAAAACGCCCGCATCACCAACGCCGAGCTGGCACGCTCGGTCAACCTGTCGCCCACGCCCTGTTTCAACCGGGTGCGGGCCATGGAAGAACTGGGGGTGATCCGCCAGCAGGTGACCTTGTTGTCGCCCGAGGCGTTGGGGCTGGATGTGAATGTGTTCATCCATGTCAGCCTGGAAAAACAGGTAGAGCAGTCGTTGCACCGCTTCGAGGAAGAAATTGCCGAACGGCCCGAGGTGATGGAGTGCTACCTGATGACCGGGGACCCGGATTACCTGCTACGGGTGCTGTTGCCGAGTATCCAGGCGCTGGAGCGCTTTCTCGACTACCTGACCCGGTTGCCGGGGGTGGCGAATATCCGCTCGAGTTTTGCCTTGAAACAGGTGCGCTACAAGACGGCCTTGCCGTTGCCGGCCAATGGCATGACCTTGCGCGAATAGAAGAGGCCCCAGGCGTTCGAGAGGCTGCTTGATATTTTAAACACCCCCAGCCTATGTTGTTGTCAGCCTACAACAACAAGGACAAGCGTCATGAGCATCGCTCAGCTCCAGGGCATCGATGAAATCGAATGCGTCACCCCCGACCTCAACGGCGTCCCACGCGGCAAGGTGATGACCGCCGAAGGCTTTCTCGAAGGCCGCCGCCTGCAGATGGCCCGTGGGGTGCTGCTGCAATGCATCATGGGCGGCTACCCGCCGGCGAAATTCTACGGCAGTGACGACGGCGACCTGGCGTTGGTAGCCGAACCCAGCCAGGTTCATCGCTTGCCCTGGAGCGATGACGGTCGCGCCCTGGCCATCTGCGATGCCAATGAACTGGATGGCCGGCCCTCGGCACTGTCCACCCGGGGCCAGTTGAAGGCCGTGATCGCCCGCTACGCAGCGTTGGGTCTGGCACCGGTAGTGGCGACCGAGCTTGAGTTCTTCGTGTTTGCCCCCAACAGTGACCCGCAGCAGCCGTTCCAGCCACCGCTGGGCACCGACGGCCGCCGCGAGCTGGGCCATTCAGCGTTCAGTGTCAGCTCCAACAACGGCCTGCGCCCGTTCTTCAAAGAGGTGTACCAGTGCATGGCCGCGCTCGGCCTGCCGCGCGACACCTTCATGCACGAAATGGGCGTCAGCCAGTTCGAGATCAACTTGCTGCATGGCGACCCGCTGCTGCTGGCCGACCAGACGTTCCTGTTCAAGCACCTGCTCAAGGAAGTGGCGCTCAAGCATGGGCTGACCGTGGTGTGCATGGCCAAGCCGTTGGCGCGTACGCCTGGCAGTTCCATGCATATCCACCAGAGCCTGGTCGAGGCCAGCAGCGGGCGTAATGTGTTCAGCGACGAGCAGGGCCTGCCGGCCGATACCTTCTACCACTTCATCGGCGGTTTGCAGGCGTGCATGGCCGATTTCACCGCGCTGTTCGCTCCCAACGTCAATTCCTATCAGCGCCTGTGCCACCCCTATGCCTCACCGAACAATGCCTGCTGGTCCGAGGACAACCGTGCCGCCGGTTTGCGCATTCCGGCCAGTGCGCCGGCAGCGCGACGGGTCGAAAACCGTTTACCCGGTGCCGACGCCAACCCCTACCTGGCCATCGCCGCCAGCCTGGCCGCCGGGCTGCACGGCATCGAGCAGCGCCTGCAGCCGTCGCCCGCCATCCAGGGCGAGTTCGAAGTGCCCGAGCACCTGAGCCTGCCGTGTACCCTGCATGCAGCCCTTGAAAGGCTCAAGCGCAGCACACTGGCACGGGAACTGTTCGGCAGCGAGTTCATCGAAGGCTACATCGCCAGCAAGACCCTGGAACTGACCGATTTCTACGATGAGATCACCCCGTGGGAGCGCCGGGTGCTGGCGGCACAGGCCTGATCGCGACACGACCTGCATCGGACACGTCCTCGCCGCGGCATTTTGCTGGCGGGGGCCTGCACTGACCGGCATTTGCCCTTATGCTGCTAGCACCTACCGCCACCTGACCAGGGAGCTTCTCGGTACGTATGCGAAATGTATGGAAGCCGTTTCAGTCGTTGTATTTCGCCGCGCTGATGATGTTGATCGGCTCGGGCCTGCTCAGTACCTACCTGGCCCTGCGCCTGGCTGCCGACCATGTCGACAGCCTGTGGGTGGGTGCGTTGATGGCGGCCAACTACTTTGGCCTGGCGGTTGGCGGCAAAGTCGGCCACCGGCTGATCGGCCGGGTAGGGCATATACGCGCCTATGCCACCTGCGCCGGTATTGTCGGCGCCGCAGTGCTCGGTCATGGCCTGACCAACTGGCTGCCGGCCTGGGTGGGGCTGCGCATGATCGTGGGCTTGGGCATGATGTGCCAGTACATGGTCATCGAGAGCTGGCTCAATGAGCAGGCCGATGTGAAACACCGCGGCGCGGTGTTCAGCGGCTACATGATCGCTTCGTACCTGGGCCTGGTCCTGGGCCAGCTTATTCTGGTGGTCCACCCGCAGCTCGGCCCTGAGCTGCTGATGCTGGTAGCGATGTGCTTTGCCCTGTGCCTGGTGCCGGTGGCGATGACCCGGCGCATTCACCCGGCGCCCTTGCGCCCGGCCCCGATGGAGCCGAAGTTCTTCATCAAGCGTGTGCCTCAGTCGCTCAGTACGGTGCTCGGTTCCGGGTTGATCGTGGGTTCGTTCTACGGCTTGGCGCCTTTGTATGCCTCAAGCCAAGGGATGACGACCGAGCAGATTGGTCTGTTCATGGGTAGCTGCATTTTTGCCGGCCTGCTGGTGCAGTGGCCGCTGGGATGGTTGTCTGACCGTTACGACCGGGCAGTGCTGATCCGTAGCGTGGCAATAGGCCTGGCGCTGGCCGCTGCGCCATTGGCGATACTGCCCAGTGTGCCGCTGGAGCTGCTGTTCGGTATCGGCTTCCTGATTTCGTTGCTGCAGTTCTGCCTGTATCCGCTGGCTGTGGCGTTTTCCAACGACCACGTGGAGAGCGAGCGGCGGGTGTCGCTGACGGCCATGCTGTTGGTGACCTATGGCGTGGGCGCGTGCATCGGGCCGCTGGCGGCGGGTGTGCTGATGAAGATGCTGGGCGCGCAGATGCTGTATGCCTTCTTCGTGTTCTTTGCGCTGGTGCTGGTGTGGCGCATCCGACCGAAAGCGGTTACCGGCCTGCATCAGGTGCAGGACGCACCGCTGGGTCACGTGGCCATGCCGGCGGCCGGCTCACCGCTGTCGGCAGCGTTGGACCCACGGGTGGATGAGCAGACTGTGCAGGACGTGATGCAGGCACCGGTGGCGGCGGAGGATACCGAGGAGGAAGAGAAGACCGCCGAGCAACAAGCGGCTGCGCCGGAAGGGGAGGTCAGCAAGTCCGTTTAAGCTTGTGCCGGCCCTTTGCGGCTAAACCCGCGAAAGGGTCGGCACAGGAAGACCACAGATGAAAACGCCACCTCGACAGGTGGCGTTTTTGTAATCAGCCGACGATCAATAGTCGTCTTTGTCGAACCGCCGCGCCTCACGCTGCAGCTGGTACACAAAGCTCTCGATCTTGCGCTGTGCCTGCCCGCTCAGGTTATGGAAACGCACGCCGGCAAAAGTGGTGTTGATGCGCTCTTCATAGTGCAGGTGACGCAGCTCGACCATGGTGTCCACCAGGCCGAGCGGGTTGCCCGCCTTGAAGCGCTCATACACCTGGCCCAGTTGCAGGCGGTCTTCGACATTGCCTTCGAAGCGCAGTTTGCAGCCGGTGGCCGAAATATCCAGCAGCTTGCCGCGCAGGGCGCCGTTGCCCTTGAGGTGGGCACCATCGAGGATGATATCGACCAGCTGCGACAGTTTCAGCGCGGCACGGAAGGCGTTGCGGCGCTGGTGGTAGGTCATCTCTTGCGGCAGGGCGCCGCTGTAGCAGCGGTGGCCGTTGACTTCGCTGATCTTCAGCTCGTGGTCGCATTCCCAGGCGATGCGCACGCCATCGTGGAAGCCTTCGACGCGAAAGTGCTCGCCGTTTTCGATGAACTTCTCGCCGTCACGGGGGATCATCTCGTCCAGTGCCAGGGTGTTGCTTTCTCGGTCCACGTGTACCACGTAGCTCTGGAAACGCTGGCTGCGGTCGTGGAAGGTGATGATCAGGGGGTCGTGGCTTTCCTGCAACTGCCGCAAGTTGGCCGCAATTTCCAAGGGGGTGCTCAGCACCTTTGGTGGTTGCGGGGCATCGGATTCATTGAACACGGCTTATCGTTCTCCAGGCAAAAGCGACACACGCAAGTAACGGCATTTTGCCAGTATGTTCCGTGCCTTGATAGAAAAATCACACTTGGCTGAGGGCGCGCGGCTTGGCCAGCGGCGAGGTGCTGCCGCGGCTGTCGTAGAGCGAGGGCGAATCGCCGCCCATGAGGATCCTGACCTGGTTGTTGGTGACGTGTTGCTGCACCTGGATGATCCGGCCATTGGTCTGGTTGACCTGTTGGCAGTCGTCCATCAGTTGCGACAGCATGTCGAGGCGCTGCAGCATCACATCGCCATGCGGCGACTGCGCGGCTACCGCCTGCACACCGCTGCGATCGGCACTCAGGCCCAGGCTGCCGAGCAATTGGCTGCGGCGCTGGCCGTGCTGCTCGAGCAAGATGATCAACGACTGCTTGCGCGCCAGGATTTGCTCCAGTAGCGGCATGTCGCGGCCATGCAGGGCGATCGCCTCCTTGTGCAGAAGGTCGAGCAGTTCCTGCATCGGGGCAATGTCATCTTCGATCAGTTGCAGCAAGGTGGTGTCGTGCATGGCTAACTCTTGGCTTTTCTAGCGTCCGTGAAGTCAGCGCGCCGTACGGTCAGCGCTGGGCTTCGAAATCGAGCAGTTTGCTGGCGACCCGGCCGGCATCGACCTGGTAGCTGCCGTCGGCGATCGCCTGTTTCAACTGGGCCACACGGGCGCTGTTGACCACCGGCTCGTCGCGCAGCTTGTCGCTGATCTTCTGCAACTGCTGTGCCTCTTGGCTGAGGTGTACCGCTTCTCCGCTGGTGCTGGTGGCACTTGCCGCTTCCTGGCTGGCTGCCGGTTTTTCGGCGCTGCCGGACGCGGTGTTGCCGCGCACGCCGCCCGTGACGGACGGAGAGTTATTCAAACGACTGAAGTCGATGACCATGATCAGAAACCTCTGGGTATTTGGACGCTTGCCTTGTTTTCGGCCAACCCGATAGAAACTTTAGGCACAAATGCATCGCCGCCTGTCAGCAAGCTCGCGAACCCGTGTTCTGACACAGTTTAGGAAAAGCGGTTCCTCACTGCCAGCGCAATCTGGTGGCTGGCCTACATACTCACCTCGACCTGGCCGGGGCCGGTCACCCTGGCCTTCACCACTCGCTTGGAGTTGAGGTTGCGTACCCGTATCTGCTCGCTCAGGCCGCCCTTGCTCAGGGCCTCACCCGGCATGCGCACGCTCAGGCTGCCACTGCGGGCAATGATCACCACTTGATCTCCCTTGCGTACCACCTCGGCCTGTTCCAGGTGTTGCGGGGTGAGCACCTGGTCGATCACCGTGGGGCGTAGCATTTTCATGCCCACCGCCTGGTCCAGCTCGGTCAGAAAGCCCTGGCCCAGGGTGCCGACATCCCGCTCGCGCAGGGCCACGTCACCTTCGCCCACCGTGTTGTCGCGCTTGAGCGGGCGGGTAACCACCACCACGTCGCGGAACAGCCGCACGGTGGCGGGGACGAACACCGTCCACGGCGCCGCGCCATCGCAGCGCACCCGCACTGTCACGCGGCCAAGCGGCTGAGCCGGGCTTTCCAGTGAGGCGTCCAGCTGCTGACTGCACAGCGGCATGCGCAGGCGCGGGTCCAGTGGGTTGACCTGGATTTCATAGCGGCCGGCGGTCTGGGTGGTGGCCAGATAGTCTTCGACGGTGAATTCAAGAAACCCTTGGGTGACACCGATAAGCTGTTCAGGCAAGGTAAACGCGTCCGCCACCGTGCGAACGCCGGGCACCAGCAGACACAGGGTGGCCAGCGAGCCAGTCAGCAGGCGCGTCAATCGTCGGAAAAATGTCGTTTTCGTGTGCATGACGCTCAAAAAAGCAAAGCCCGTGCCGACTCGCTACCTGAGTTGCAACGAAAGGCTGAAAGATAAAGGAGTCTGGCATGGCGGGTGTTATGGATTCGGTCAACCAGCGCACGCAGCTGGTGGGGCAGAATCGCCTGGAATTGCTGCTGTTCCGCCTCAATGGCGAACAGCTATACGGCATCAACGTATTCAAGGTCAGGGAAGTGCTGCAATGCCCTGCGCTGACCCTGCTGCCAAAGGCGCACCCGGTGGTGCGTGGCGTTGCCAATATCCGTGGGGCAACCATCCCGATCCTCGACTTGTCGATGGCCACCGGGTTGCGACCGCTGCAGGAAGACACGCGCAACAGCTTCGTGATCATCACCGAGTACAACACCAAGACCCAGGGCTTCCTGGTGCACTCGGTGGAGCGCATCGTCAACATGAACTGGGAAGAGATTCATCCGCCACCCAAAGGGACCGGTCGCGACCACTACCTGACGGCGGTCACCCGGGTGGACAACCGCATGGTCGAGATCATCGACGTGGAAAAGGTGCTGGCTGAAGTGTCGCCTTCGTCCGAGTCGGTATCGGCTGGGGTGATCGATGCCGAGGTGCAGGACAAGGCCGTGCTGATGCGGGTGCTGACCGTCGACGATTCGTCGGTGGCGCGCAAGCAGGTCAGCCGCTGCCTGCAGACCGTAGGGGTCGAAGTGGTTGCGCTCAACGATGGCCGTCAGGCTCTGAACTACCTGCGTCAGTTGGTGGATGAGGGCAAAAAGCCGGAAGAAGAGTTCCTGATGATGATCTCGGACATTGAAATGCCGGAAATGGACGGCTATACGCTCACGGCGGAGATCCGCAGCGACCCGCGTATGCAAAAATTGCACATCTGCCTGCATACTTCGCTTTCCGGGGTGTTCAACCAGGCAATGGTCAAGAAGGTCGGTGCCGATGACTTCCTGGCCAAGTTCAAGCCGGACGACCTGGCCCAGCGGGTGGTCGACCGGATCAAGGCAGCGCATTGAAGCAGCCGGGGCATGCCCCGGCACCAGTGATTGAAAAGAGGCGGCAGTAGTGTCTACGGGTAATTTGGATTTCGAACAGTTCCGGGTCTTCCTGGAGAAAGCCTGTGGCATCCTGCTGGGCGAGAATAAGCAGTACCTGGTTTCCAGCCGTCTCAACAAGCTGATGGAACAACAGGGCATCAAGAGCCTGGGCGAGCTGGTGCAGCGCATCCAGGCCCAGCCGCGCGGCGGTTTGCGCGAGCAGGTGGTCGATGCCATGACCACCAACGAGACCCTGTGGTTTCGCGATACCTACCCGTTCGAAGTGCTGAAGAACAAGGTGATCCCCGAGTTCATCCGCAACAACCCCGGCCAGCGCCTGCGCATGTGGTCGGCGGCCTGTTCGTCGGGGCAGGAGCCGTACTCCATCTCCATGGCCATCGACGAGTTCGAGCGCAGCAACCTCGGCCAGCTGAAGATGGGCGCGCAGATTGTTGCCACCGACCTGTCGGGCACCATGCTGAACAATTGCAAGACGGGTGAGTACGACAGCCTGGCGATTGCCCGCGGCTTGTCCCAGGAGCGCCTGCAGCGCTATTTCGACCCCAAGGGGCCTGGGCGCTGGGCGGTCAAGCCGGCGATTCGCAGCCGCGTCGAGTTCCGCTCGTTCAACCTGCTGGACAGCTATGCCAGCCTGGGCAAGTTCGACATCGTGTTCTGTCGCAACGTGTTGATCTACTTCTCGGCGCAGGTGAAGCGGGACATCCTGCTGCGTATTCACAGTACCTTGAAGCCGGGTGGCTACCTGTTCCTCGGCGCCTCGGAGGCGCTCAATGGCTTGCCGGACCACTACCAGATGGTCCAATGCAGCCCGGGCATCATCTACCAGGCCAAGTAGGGTCTGTCTTGAGGGGTGTGGTGGCGCTCGATCTCCCAGGCGCCACACCTACATCGCCAAACACTGACGTCAATTTTTTGTTTTGCCGCTTTTGCCGCCCGGCAATTGCCGCTTTCGCCGCCCTAGGCGGAAGGCCTTTGCCGCTTTTCTGGCATCACCTTGACAGTACTTCATCTCGCAGCCCCGTATTCTCTGGCTTTGCAAGGGTTGGCACAGCCCTTGCTATACCTTGCTCAACGAAATTCCGGTCAACCTTCGAAGGTTTCCCCGACATGAGCATCAGCTTCGACAAGGCGCTTGGTATTCACGAAAAGGCCCTGGGCTTCCGCGCCCAGCGCGCCGAAGTGCTGGCCAACAACATCGCCAACGCCGATACGCCCAACTACAAGGCGCGTGACATGGACTTCGCCTCGGTGCTCGCCGCCGAAAGCGACAAGCAGCAGAGCGGCGGTCGCTTCAGCCTTGACCGTACCAACAGCCGGCACATCGAGGCTGATGGCCTGGCCATGGCGGATGAAACCCTCAAGTACCGCACGCCGCTGCAGCCGTCGATCGACCAGAACACCGTGGACGCGCAGATCGAGCAATCGAACTACACCGAAAACGCCATTGGCTTCCAGGCCAGCTTCACTTTGCTCAACAGTAAATTCAAAGGGCTGGTTTCCGCCCTGCGGGGAGAATGACCATGTCCCTTTCCAGTGTCTTCAACATTGCCGGTAGCGGCATGAGCGCGCAGAACACGCGCCTGAACACCGTCGCGTCCAACATTGCCAACGCCGAGACCGTGTCTTCGAGCATCGACCAGACCTATCGCGCTCGCCACCCGGTGTTCGCCACCACCTTCCAGAACGCACAGGCTGGCGGCAGCCAATCGCTGTTCGAAGACCAGGGCGAAGCAGGGCAGGGCGTGCAGGTAAAAGGCATCGTCGAAGACCAGAGCACCCTGGAGGCGCGCTACGAGCCTAACCACCCGGCGGCGAACAAGGATGGCTACGTCTACTACCCGAACGTCAATGTGGTCGAGGAGATGGCTGACATGATCTCCGCCAGCCGCGCGTTCCAGACCAACGCCGAGCTGATGAACACGGCCAAGAGCATGATGCAGAAAGTCCTGACCCTGGGGCAGTGATAGGAAGCCGACATGACCACCACCAATTCCACCTCTGACGTCAACAGTGCGTACCTGACCTCACTGCAGAAGCAGGCGTCAAAGAACAACAGCAACACCGGCGCTGCCGGCAGTGCACTGGGCAAAGATGCCTTCCTGCAGTTGCTGGTTACCCAGATGAAGAACCAGAACCCGCTCGACCCACAGGAAAACGGCGAGTTCGTGGCGCAGTTGGCGCAGTTCAGTAGCCTTGAGAGCATGCAGTCGCTCAATGACTCGGTGACCTATATCGCGGCGGGGCTGCAGTCTTCCCAGGCGCTGCAGGCGTCGTCACTGGTCGGGCGCAATGTGATTGTCCAGACCGACAAGGCGGTGGTCGACACCAGCAAGGATTTGAAAGGCACGGTCAACCTCACCTCGTCCAGTACCGCCACCTCGGTGGGTATCTACGACAAGGATGACAAGCTGGTTCGCACCATCGACCTGGGTACTCAGAAAGCCGGCAAGATCGACTTTACCTGGGATGGCAAGAACGATGACGGCGAAGTAGCGGCAGCAGGTACCTACACCTTCAAGGCTACCGCTTCGATCGACGGCAAGACCACGGCCATGACCACCAACCTGCCGGCCTCGGTGACCAGTGTGACCATGGGTACCAACGGTTCGGAGATGACACTCAACCTGGCTGGGCTGGGCAGTGTTGCGCTTTCCAAAATCCAAAGCATCGGCATCTAGGGCCTGAGCAAAACGACAGGAGTTACACATGTCTTTCAATATCGGCCTTAGCGGCCTCTATGCAGCGAACAAGGCCCTGAACGTTACCGGCAACAACATTGCCAACGTCGCCACCACCGGCTTCAAGTCGTCGCGCGCCGAGTTCGCCGACCAGTACTCCAACTCCATTCGCGGTACCAGTGCCGGCAAGAACACCGTCGGCACGGGTGTGAAGACGGCGGCTGTGTCGCAGTTGTTCACCCCTGGCAACATCAACGGCACCGGCCAGGCGCTGGACATGGCCATCGATGGCAACGGCTTCTTCGTGATGAGCGACAACGGCTCGAAGATCTACACCCGTGCCGGTGCGTTCTACAGCGACAAGGACGGCTACGTGGTCAACGCGTCGGGCTCCAAGTTGCAAGGTTATGCCGTGGATGCCAACGGCAAGATCACCCAGGGCGTGTTGACTGATCTGCAGATCGACACCTCGAACCTGACGCCGAACCCGACCGGAAAAATCTCCGAGAACGTCAACCTGAATTCCAGCGCCACTGCACCGGCCGTGACGCCGTTCGACCCCGCCAACACTGGCACCTACAACTACACATTCAATACCGATGTGTACGACAGCCAAGGTAACGCGCACCAGTTGAACCAGTACTTCGTCAAGGATGCCACCAGCAACTCCTGGACCATGTACACCACCATCGACGGGCGCAACCCGGCCAACCCGACTTCGACTACGCCGCTGGCCAACAAGCTGCCGTTCAAGTCTGACGGTACCCTGGACACTGCGGCCATGACCGCAGGCCCGGTAGCGGGTGGCATGACCATCGCGGCCAACAAAAGCTTCACCCTCGACAACTGGATCCCGGCACAGAAGAACGCTGCCGGTGTATGGGGTGCCAACGGCGCTACCGCCAACGTCGCCGGGGTCAACCTGGACATGCTTGGCACCACCCAGTACAACGCCGCATCCGCCACCACCGCCAAGAGCCAGGACGGCTTTGCCACCGGTGAGCTGTCGGGCCTGACCATCGACCAAAGCGGCAACATGTTCGCCAACTTCACCAACGGCCAGGACAAGGTGATCGGCCAGGTGGCCATCGCCAACTTCGCCAACCTGCAGGGCCTGACCCCGATTGGCGGCACCAACTGGAAAGAGTCCTACGCTTCGGGTGTGCCGGTGATCGGCGCCCCGGACACCGGCACCCTGGGCCAGATCACTGGCGGTGCGCTGGAAGACTCCAACGTCGACCTGACCGGTGAGCTGGTCAACCTGATCAAGGCGCAGAGCAACTACCAGGCGAACGCCAAGACCATTTCCACCGAAAGCACCATCATGCAGACCATCATTCAGATGACCTGATGGTCGCTTGTTAGTGTGGTGTTGTCTGTAATTGGGGCTGCTTTGCAGCCCATCGCGACACAAGGCCGCTCCTACAGGAGGTCACGTTCACCTGTAGGAGCGGCCTTGTGTCGCGATGGGCCGCAACGCGGCCCTAAATTCTCGAAGGTTCCCCCTCCATGAAACGGCTAATGCTCACAGCCCTCCTGGCCATGGCCTTGCCGCTCTCGGCCGCTCCCGCCCCGTTCTACCAATGGCAAAGCCTGGCCACCGGCCGCTACCTGTGCTCGGCCAGCAACCCGGGCGAAGGTTGGGTGCGCCATTCCGGCCCATACAACAACGCCGCTTGCCGCACCTTCTGAACAAGCCTTTGCCGCAGGCGGCAAACATCCGCCGACAAACTGACGTTTTTTGCCCCTCGCCCCGCTTAAACCCCCATAAACAGGCGGTTTCAGACTTGGTTCGATTATTGCTTCGAACCTGCCAAGTGACAGCGCGGCAGCGACGCGCAGAGGAGATACTGTGGACAAGTTGCTTTATGTGGCCATGACCGGTGCCAGCCAGAACGCGCTGGCGCAGAAGGCCCACGCCAACAACCTGGCGAACATTTCCACCAACGGTTTTCAGCGTGACCTGGAGCAGGCCCGTTCGATGCCGGTGTTTGGCGACAGCTTTCCGGCGCGCGCCTTTGCCATGACCGAGCGCCCGGCCACCGACTTCAGCGAAGGTCCGTTGGTTGAGACGGGGCGTGACCTGGATGTTGCCGTGACCGGCAAGGGGTTCATCGCCGTGCAGGCACCGGACGGCAGCGAGGCTTATGTGCGCACCGGCAGCCTGAACATCGATGCCCTCGGCGTGCTGCGTGCCGGCAATGGCATGCCGGTGATGGGCAACGGTGGCCCGATCGCCATCCCGCCAGAGCAGAAAGTGGAGGTGGGCGCCGACGGCACCATCAGCATCCGCTCCATGGGTGAAGACCCGCGGGTGATGGCCGAGGTCGACCGCATCAAGCTGGTCAACCCAGACACCAAAGGCCTGGCGAAGGGCCTGGATGGCCTGATCCACACCACCTCCGGCCAGCCGGCCGATGCCGACGTCAACGTGCGGGTGGTGGCAGGCTTCCTGGAAGGCAGCAACGTCAATGCTGTCGAGGAAATGACCTCGGTGCTGGCGCTGTCTCGCCAGTTCGAACTGCACGTCAAGATGATGAACACGGCCAAGGAAGGCGACGAAGCCATGGCTCGGGTTTTGCAAATCGGCTAATCACTTTTGAACGGGTGCCGTAAAACAGGCGCACGAGGAGAACTTACATGCTTCCGGCTCTTTGGGTCGCTAAAACCGGCCTGTCCGCCCAGGACACCAACCTGACGGTCATTTCCAACAACTTGGCCAACGTCTCGACCACCGGCTTCAAACGTGATCGCGCCGAGTTCGCCGACCTGCTCTACCAGATCAAGCGTCAGCCTGGTGCGCAGTCCACTCAGGACAGCGAGCTGCCTTCGGGCCTGCAAGTTGGTACCGGTGTGCGCATTGTCGGCACCCAGAAAAGCTTCGTCGCCGGCAGCCTGCAAACCACCGAAAACCCGCTGGACATGGCGGTCAACGGCCGTGGTTTCTTCCAGATTCTGCAGCCGGACGGCACTGTTTCGTACACCCGTGACGGTACCTTCCACCTGAACTCCGACGGCCAGATCGTCACCGCCAATGGCTACGCCCTGGAGCCTGCTGTCGTGGTGCCAAACGATGCGCAGACCTTCACCGTCGGCCAGGACGGCACTGTGTCGATCACCACCGCCGGCAACCCGGCAGCGCAGGTGATCGGCAACATCCAGACCGCCGACTTCATCAACCCGGCTGGCCTGCAGGCAATCGGCGACAACCTGTTCCTCGAGACCGCCGCCAGTGGTGCGCCACAAGTCGGCACCCCAGGCTTGAACGGTTTCGGCACCACCCAGCAGCAGACCCTGGAAAACTCCAACGTCAGCACCGTGGAAGAGTTGGTGAACATGATCACCACCCAGCGTGCCTACGAGATGAACTCCAAGGTCATTTCCACCGCCGACCAGATGCTGTCGTTCGTAACCCAGCAGCTCTAAGCCCTGTCACTCCGTTGCACCCGTGAGGTAAGCGTCATGAATCGTCTGTTGTCCGTTTTCGCCCTGGGGGGGGCGGTGTTGCTGGCAGGTTGCGTCGCGCCGACGCCCAAGCCCAACGACCCGTACTACGCGCCGGTGTTGCCGCGCACCCCATTGCCGGCAGCGGCCAACAACGGTTCGATCTACCAGGCTGGCTTCGAGCAGAACCTGTACAGCGACCGCAAGGCGTTCCGGGTGGGTGACATCATCACCATCACCCTCAACGAGAAAACCTCGGCCAGCAAGAACGCGGGCTCGCAGATCCAGAAGAACAGCAAGGCCGACATCGGCCTGACCTCGCTGTTTGGCAGCACACCGAACACCAACAACCCGTTCGGCGGTGGTGATTTGTCGCTGGAAGCCGGCTACAACGGCGAGCGCGCCACCAAAGGCGACAGCAAGGCCACCCAGGGCAACACCCTGACCGGTTCGATTACCGTGACCGTGGCCGAAGTGCTGCCCAACGGCATCATCGCCGTGCGCGGCGAGAAGTGGCTGACCCTGAACACCGGCGAAGAGCTGGTGCGCATTGCCGGCATGGTGCGTGCCGACGATATCGCCACCGACAACACCGTGCCGTCCACCCGTGTGGCCGACGCGCGCATCACTTATTCCGGTACTGGCTCGTTCGCCGATGCCAGCCAGCCTGGGTGGCTGGACCGCTTCTTCATCAGCCCGCTTTGGCCTTTCTGAGTACGGATGACCATGTTCAACGTGAGGCAGCTGATTGCCGCAACCCTGCTCCTGTCCTGTGCCTTTGCGGCCCAGGCCGAGCGCCTGAAGGACATCGCCAGCATTTCTGGCGTGCGTTCCAACCAGTTGATCGGTTACGGCCTGGTGGTGGGCCTGAACGGTACGGGTGACCAGACCACCCAGACGCCGTTCACCCTGCAAACCTTCAACAACATGTTGTCGCAGTTCGGCATCAAGGTGCCGGCCGGTTCCGGCAACGTGCAGTTGAAGAACGTGGCTGCGGTGTCGGTGCATGCCGACCTGCCGGCGTTCGCCAAGCCTGGCCAGGTGGTGGACATTACCGTTTCCTCGATCGGTAACTCCAAGAGCCTGCGCGGTGGCAGCCTGCTGATGACCCCGCTCAAGGGTATCGACGGCAACGTCTATGCCATTGCCCAGGGCAACCTGGTGGTGGGCGGCTTCGACGCTGAGGGCCGTGACGGGTCGAAAATTACCGTCAACGTGCCGTCGGCTGGCCGTATTCCGGGTGGTGCCAGTGTCGAGCGTGCGGTGCCGAGCGGCTTCAACCAGGGCAATACCCTGACCCTGAACCTCAATCGCCCCGACTTCACCACCGCCAAGCGCATCGTCGACAAGGTCAACGACCTGCTCGGCCCAGGTGTGGCGCAGGCCGTGGACGGTGGGTCGGTGCGGGTCAGTGCGCCGATGGACCCAAGCCAGCGTGTGGATTACCTGTCGATCCTCGAAAACCTCGAAATCGACCCAGGCCAGGCGGTGGCCAAAGTCATCATCAATTCGCGTACCGGCACTATCGTCATCGGCCAGAACGTCAAGGTGTCGCCGGCGGCGGTCACCCATGGCAGCCTGACCGTGACCATTACCGAAGACCCGATCGTCAGCCAGCCGGGCGCGTTCTCCAATGGGCAGACCGCCGTGGTGCCGCGTTCGCGGGTCAATGCCGAGCAGGAAGCCAAGCCAATGTTCAAGTTTGGCCCAGGCACCACGCTGGATGAAATCGTCCGCGCGGTGAACCAGGTGGGCGCCGCGCCCGGCGACCTGATGGCGATCCTCGAAGCCCTGAAACAGGCCGGCGCCTTGCAGGCCGACCTGATCGTGATCTGAGGACGGCGCGGATGAACATCAAAAGCCAGGTTTCCGGCAGAGTCGACAGCGGCGCCTATACCGACCTCAACCGCCTCAGTGCCCTCAAGCACGGTGACCGCGACAGCGAAGCCAACGTGCGCAAGGTGGCCCAGGAGTTCGAGTCGCTGTTCATCAGCGAAATGCTCAAGGCCTCACGCAAGGCCAGTGACGTGCTGGCCGACGACAACCCGATGAACACCGAAACGGTCAAGCAGTACCGCGATATGTACGACCAGCAGTTGGCCGTGAGCATGTCCCGTGAAGGGGGGGGTATCGGCTTGCAGGACGTACTGGTGCGTCAGCTGACCAAGGGCCGCAGTGCGTCGGTCAACACCAGCCCGTTCCCGCGCGTCGATAACAGTGGCCCGGCATTGTGGGGCAACAAGGTCGCAGAGCCGGTGCATGCCACGGACGCGTCCACGACCCGCAACGACGTCGCTGCGCTCAACTCGCGGCGCCTGGCCTTGCCGAGCAAGCTCACCGACCGCCTGCTGGCCGGTATCGTGCCATCGGCGGCCACCACCAATACCGCCGCTGTGCCAGCCCGTGACGGCCAGCAAGTGGCCAAGGCCTTCGCCGTGCCCGACAACGGCCTGCGCATTGTCGGCCGTGCCGTGGCCCAGCCACCGCTGGCGCCGAACAAGGCGTTTGCCGACAGTGATGAATTCGTCGCCACCATGTTGCCGATGGCCGAGCAGGCCGCCAAGCGCATTGGTATCGACCCACGCTACCTGGTGGCCCAGGCCGCGCTGGAAACCGGCTGGGGCAAGTCGGTGATGCGCAACAGCGATGGCAGCAGCAGCCACAACCTGTTCGGCATCAAAGCCACTGGCAGTTGGCAGGGCGAGCAGGCGCGGGCGATCACTAGCGAATTCCGCGATGGCCAGTTCGTCAAGGAAACGGCGGCGTTCCGCAGCTACGACTCGTACCAGGACAGCTTCCACGACCTGGTAAGCCTGTTGCAGAGCAATTCGCGCTATCAAGATGCGCTGGACTCGGCCGATAACCCTGAGCAGTTTGCAAGAGAGCTGCAAAAGGCAGGTTATGCGACCGACCCGGGCTATGCGAGAAAGATCATCAGCATCGCCCAGCAAATGCAGTCAACCCCGCAGTACGCCATGGCTGGCAGAACCACGAATCTATAAAAGGACTAAATCATGTCGAGCCTGATTTCGATCGGCCTGAGTGGCCTGAGTGCCAGCCAGGCGGCCTTGTCGGTAACCAGTAACAACATCGCCAACGCCGCGACCAGTGGCTATTCGCGCCAGCAGACGATTCAGGCAGCGGGGGCCTCGCACAACATCGGCGCCGGGTTCCTGGGTACAGGTACCACGCTGGCGGATGTGCGCCGCATTTATAGCTCCTACCTGGACAACCAACTGCAGACCGCCACCTCGTTGCAGGCGGACTCGGTTGCCTTCCAGGACCAGATCACCAGCATCGACAAGCTGCTGGCCGACCGTGACACCGGCATCAGCTCGGTGCTCACCGCATTCTTCTCGGCCCTGCAGACTGCAGCGGCCAAGCCCGGTGACGTCGCTTCGCGCCAGCTGCTGCTGACTCAGGCGCAAACCCTGAGCAACCGTTTCAACGCAGTGAGCACCCAGCTCACCCAGCAGAATGCCACGATCAACTCCCAGCTCGACACCATGGCTGGCCAGGTCAACAAGCTGACCGCCAGCATTGCCGAGTACAACAAGCAGATCGCCGCGGCCAGCGGCACTGGCAACACCCCTAACAGCCTGTTGGATGCGCGCAGCGAAGCGGTGCGTCAGCTTAACGAGCTGGTGGGTGTCACGGTGCAGGAGCGTGACGGCAACTACGACGTGTACTTGGGCAGCGGCCAGTCGTTGGTAACCGGCAACAAGGCCAACACCCTGTCGGTAGAGCCTGGTGCTGCCGACAAGAGCCAGGCCAGCCTGCGTATCAACTACGAGTCGTTCAGCTCTGATGTGACCTCGGTGGTGACCGGTGGCGCGATCGGTGGCCTGTTGCGCTATCGCCAGGATGTGCTGACGCCGTCGATGAACGAGCTGGGGCGCGTTGCCCTGGTGGTGGCTGACAGCATCAACAGCCAGTTGGGGCAGGGCCTGGATGCCAATGGTCAGTTCGGCAGCTCGCTGTTTTCCAGCATCAACAGTGCCACTGCCCTGGCGCAGCGCAGCCTGGCCTCGTCGAACAACAGTTCCGGCTCTGGCAACCTGGATGTGACCATCGCCAACAGCGGTGCGCTGACCACCTACGACTACGAGGTCAAGTTCACCAGCGCCAACCAGTACAGTGTGCGCCGTTCCGACGGCACCGACATGGGCAGCTTCGACCTCAACGCCAACCCGGCGCCGGTGATCGACGGCTTCAGCCTGTCGCTGAACGGTGGCGGCCTGGCGGCAGGCGACAGCTTCAAGGTTATCCCTACGCGCGCTGCGGCCGGCAGCATCACCACCACCCTGACCGATGCCAACAAGCTGGCCTTCGCCGGGCCCATCAGCGCCACCTCGGGCAGCGGCAACAGCGGCACGGGCACCATCACCCAGCCGACCCTGGGCGAATCGCTGGACATCTACGGCGGTGCCGACACCGCGCTGATCCAGCAGTCGATTCGCGACTCGATGCCGGTGCGCGTGGTGTTCGATGCTGCCAGCGGTGGTTCTCAAGGCTACAAGTTGTTCGATGCCAAGGGCACCCAGATCGGCACTGGCAGCGTGGTGCCGGGTACGGACAACAAACTGTCGATTGCCGTGCCGATGCTCGATGCAGCCGGAAACCCAATCAAGGATGCCAGCGGCAACCCGCGTACCTTCAGCGTCGAGACCACTATCGGCGGCAGCCCGGCAGCCAATGACAGCTTTACCCTGTCGTTCAATGCCGACGGCAAGGCCGACAATCGCAACGCCACGGCGCTGCTTGGCTTGCAGACCAAATCGACGGTCAACACCGGTTCTGGCGGCGGCACCAGTTTCACCTCGGCTTATGCTTCGCTGGTCGAGCGCGTAGGTGCCAAGGCCAACCAGGCGACCATCGACACCACGGCGACCGAGGCGGTGCTCAAGTCCGCCAGTGAAAGCCGCAGTGCGGTGTCGGGTGTCAACCTGGATGACGAGGCGGCCAGCCTGGTCAAGTTCCAGCATTACTACACGGCGTCGTCGCAGATCATCAAGGCGGCACAAGAAACCTTCAGCACCCTGATCAATGCTTTGTAAGGAGTAGACTATCGTGCGTATTTCCACTGCTCAGTTCTATGAGGCCAGCGCCAGTAGCTATTCCAAGAACTTCTCCAGCATGAACAAGACCAACGATCAGATAACGTCGGGTATCCGTATCCAGACCGCCGCCGATGATCCGGTCGGTGCTGCGCGCCTGCTGCTGCTGCAACAGCAGCAGTCGCTGCTGGACCAGTACAGCGGCAACATCAACACCGTGAGCAATTCCCTGCTGCAGGAGGAGAGCGTGCTCTCCACCATCAACGACGCCATGCAGCGTGCCAGCGAGCTGGCGATCCGTGCCGGTGGCGCCGGGGTGACCGACTCTGATCGTACGGCCATCAGCACCGAGCTGAAGGAGATCGAGGCCAACATCTTCGGCCTGCTCAACTCGCGCGATGCCAACGGCGACTACATGTTCGCCGGCTCCAAGAGCACCACGCCGCCCTATGTGCGCAATTCCGATGGCACCTACAGCTACCACGGCGACCAGACCCAGTTGAGCCTGCAGGTGTCCGATACCCTGAACCTGGCCACCAACGACACCGGTTTCAGCATCTTCGACTCGGCCAGCAACAAGAGCCGCACCCAGTCGACCCTGCTGGTGCCTGCCACTGACGATGGCGTGGTCGGGGTGTCTTCAGGGCTGATGACCTCGAGCACCAGCTACAACAACAGCTTCACCGCAGGCCAGCCATACAAGCTGACCTTCACCAGCGCGACCCAGTACACCATCACCGATGCCAATGGCCGGGACGTTACGTCTGAAACCCCTACCAACGGTACGTTCGACAGCAAGACCGAGGGCGCCAACCGCATTGCCCTGCGTGGCGTGGAGTTCGAAATCACCGTTACCCTGGAAGAGGGCGCCGATGCCGATGCGGCAGTGGCGGGGCGCGAGTTTTCCCTGGAGGCACGCCCAGACTCGTTCAATGCCACGCGTAATGGCAACAACACGTCCAGTGCCCAGATCACCAGCAGCAGCGTGACCGACGAAGCCGCCTATCGCAGCACCTTCCCCAGCAATGGTGCGGTGATCAAGTTCACAGGTCCTGGCGCTTACGAGCTCTATGCCCAGCCGCTGACGGCCGATAGCAAGGCGATAGCCACGGGTACCTTTACCGCGCCGTCGTTGACCGTGGCCGGGGTGACTTACCAGGTGGCCGGTTCGCCGGAGGCGGGTGACCAGTTCGCGGTCACTGCCAATACCCACCAGAACCAGAACGTGCTGGAAACCATCAGCCAGCTGCGTGCTGCGCTGGACACGCCGGTGACCGGTGCTGGCTCGGCCAATGCGTTGAAGGACGCGGCAGCTTCGGCCATCGCCAACCTGGCCAGCGCCCGTGAGCAGGTCGACATCACCCGGGGTTCGATCGGTGCCCGTGGCAACTCGCTGGAAATCCAGCGCCAGGAGAACACCAGCCTGGGCCTGGCCAACAAGACCACCCAGAACGCCATCGGCAACACCGACATGTCGCAGGCGGCCATCACCCTGACCTTGCAACAGGCCATGCTGGAGGCCTCGCAGCTGGCTTTCTCGCGTATTTCCCAGCTGAGCCTGTTCAACAAGCTTTAAGCTGCCCTTTCGCGACACAAGGCCGCCCCCACATCGGCCTTGTGTCCGCCTGGTCATTCCTCGAATTCCCCAGTCTCCACACCATTGGCACGGCTTTCGTAGCATTTCAATGTGACCAATGAGTCAAAACGGTCATCTTCCCTGTATTCTATGCAGCAGCTGTTGCAGCATTTTGTTACCGGTGCGCAGGCGAGCTCTGCCTTCAACCCCTGGCGGTGACGCTCCGGTATTTGGCGCCCTCAATTCATCGAGTGGTGGTCTTTGGCTGTTTTCATTGGGAAGCCAGAATGATTGGCATCAAAAGCATCGCGAGTTACGTGCCCACCGCTGGCCTGGACAACTACGTCCAGGGTGCGAAGTTCGGCAAGGACGAAGAGTTCATGTTCGGCAAGATCGGCGCCTCGTTCCTGCCGCGCAAGGCCGAAGAACAGGAAACCTCCGACCTGTGCGTGGAAGCCGCCCGGGCCCTGTTCGCCAGCAACCCCGACCTTGATCCGCAATCGATCGATGCGTTGATCGTGGTCACCCAGAACGGTGACGAAGAAGGCCTGCCGCACACCGCCGCCATCGTCCAGAGCAAACTTGGCCTGTCGACCCGCGTGGCGGCGTTCGACGTGTCGCTGGGCTGCTCGGGCTACGTGTATGGCCTGTATGCGATCAAGGGCTTCATGGAGGCGGCAGGGCTGAAGAATGGCCTGCTGATCACCGCCGACCCGTATTCGAAGATCGTCGACCCGGAAGACCGCAACACCACCATGCTGTTCGGCGATGCCGCCACGGCTACCTGGATGGGTGAGGATGCGGTGTGGAACCTCGGTCAGGCGCGTTTTGGTACTGACGGTTCCGGTGCCGAGCACCTTAAAGTCACTGACGGCAAGTTCTTCATGAACGGCCGCCAGGTGTTCAACTTCGCCTTGGTCAAGGTGCCGGCGCACCTGCATGAACTGCTGGATGCCAGTGGCCTCAAGTCGTCGGATATCGACGCCTTCTGCATCCACCAGGGCAGTGCGGCGATTGTCGACGCCGTGGCGCGACGCTTCGAAGAGCAGCACCCGGAGAAGTTCGTTAAAGACATGCTGGAAACCGGCAACACCGTGTCCTCCAGCGTGCCGCTGCTGCTGCAGAAGCACATGCTCGACGGTAGCTGGAAGCGTGTGGCGATCAGTGGCTTTGGCGTGGGCCTGTCGTGGGGCTCGGCCATCCTCTATCGCGACTGATGCTCTCTGCTTCAAGAAAAGCGCCCGGCGGCCACCGCCCGGCGCTTTTTTATTGCCTGTCATAAAGCGCTGGCCTGGTGCGCGCTCTGTGGGAACGGGTTCACCCGCGAACACCGGCGACGCCGGTGCCATCCACCGTCGCCTTCTTCGCGGGTAAACCCGCTCCCACAGGGATAGCGGGTTGTGCAAAAAGCGGTATTCAGCCCGTTACACAAGGTTTTTGACGCCAATAAACCGCCCTTAAACCCTTGATTTCCCAAGGCTGGCCCCATGCCAGCATTTTTTTTTCGAAAAACCCCTCAAGCAACCCGCGCATCCGACGATAACTATTACGAAGGTTCTCTAGGCCAATCCGGCGGTTGCCAAGGCCGGAAGCCGCAGTACCCATCCAACGAGGATTTCGTCATGGCTTTAACTGTAAACACCAACATTGCGTCGATCACCACTCAGGGCAACCTGACCAAGGCTAGCAACGCTCAGACCACTTCGATGCAGCGTCTGTCCTCGGGTCTGCGTATCAACAGCGCTAAAGACGACGCTGCCGGCCTGCAGATCGCCAACCGTCTGACCAGCCAGATCAACGGCCTGGGCCAGGCTGTGAAGAACGCCAACGACGGTATCTCGATCGCCCAGACCGCCGAAGGCGCGATGCAGGCTTCGACCGACATCCTGCAGAAAATGCGTACCCTGGCCCTGTCCTCGGCTACTGGCTCCCTGAGCGCCGACGACCGTAAGTCGAACAACGACGAATACCAGGCTCTGACCGCTGAGCTGAACCGTATCTCGGAAACCACCACCTTCGGTGGCCAGAAGCTGCTGGACGGCTCGTACGGCACCAAGGCCATCCAGGTCGGCGCCAACGCCAACGAAACCATCAACCTGGCGCTGGACAACGTTTCGGCCAAGAGCATCGGTTCGCATCAGGTTAAGTCCGGTGACATCGCTATCAATGACACCGGCGTTGCCGCTGGGCAGTTGGTAGTAACAGGTAATGGCCAAAGTGAAAAAGTTGACTTTGGTGACGGCGCGTCGGCTAAAGACATCGCTGCCAAGATGAGCGGCGTCATTGGTGGTTTGACCGCAACCGCCAGCACCGAAGTCAAGTTGAATATGGCTGGCACAGTTCCTGCCAACTTCGACCTGACTGTTGGGACCTCGAAGGTGAGCTTCATTGGGGTTACTGATAACGCCAGTCTGGCAGACCAGTTGAAGTCCAACGCTGCGAAGCTGGGTATCAGTGTCAACTATGACGAAAGCACTAAGAACCTCGAGATCAAATCTGATACCGGTGAGAACATTACTTTCACACCTGCCACGGGTGCGGTTGGTATTGAAGTCGCTGCAAAAAATGGTAGCGGCAAATATGCAGCTCTCGCGCCCATTGATGCCACTGACAAGTCTGTCATCACCGGGCAGATCTCCCTGGATTCGGCCAAGGGTTACGCAATTGCTGATGGTACCCCTACTGGTGGTACATTGGCTCTGTTCGGTTCGGCCACAGTTTCGTCTACAAAAACCAACGTTGCCGATACCGATGTAACTAGCGCCACCAATGCCCAGAACGCTCTGGCCGTTATCGACAAGGCCATCGGTTCGATCGACAGCGTCCGTTCGGGCCTGGGTGCTACCCAGAACCGTCTGCAAACCACCGTCGACAACCTGCAGAACATCCAGAAGAACTCCACCGCTGCTCGCTCCACCGTGCAGGACGTGGACTTCGCCTCGGAAACTGCCGAGCTGACCAAGCAGCAGACTCTGCAACAGGCTTCGACCGCAATCCTGTCGCAGGCTAACCAGCTGCCATCTTCGGTCCTGAAACTGCTCCAGTAATTCAGGCGCCTGAGTAAAGGGTGAAAGGGCGCGTTTACGTGCCCTTTTGCCCTTTTTGACTTGAGGAGTTCGAAACATGGACATGAGTGTCAAGCTGAGCCAGGTGTATCCGTCCGTGTTACCCCAGGCGCCAGTAGCTGATCGGGACCCTGCCGCACCTGCCAAAGTGCAGGAAGCCGCCGCCCCCGAAAAACAGCCGCACTCGCGCGAAGACCTGGAAAAGGCGGTTGGCGAGATTCGTGATTTCGTCCAGTCAAGCCAGCGACAGCTGGACTTTTCCATCGATGATTCCACCGGTCAGGTCGTGGTCAAGGTAATTGCCACCCAGTCCGGCGAGGTGATCCGGCAGCTGCCGTCGGAGCTTGCGCTGAAGTTGGCGCAAAGCCTCAGTGAAGCCAGCAGCCTGCTGTTTGATGATCAGGCATAGGCTGGCATGATTTTTGTTGCTGTCGACCCTTTGATGGATTTATCCGCCAAGGATCCGGCAGCTACTGAACAAGGAGAGCAATGATGGCAGGTACAACAGTCAGCGGTATTGGCTCGGGCATCGACACCCAGGCGATCGTCGCATCCCTGGTGGCCGCGCAGAAGGCGCCGAAGCAGGCGCAAATCAATACCCAAACACTGAAGGCAACCACCACGTTGTCCTCTATCGGCAAGATTCAGGCAGCCCTGGACGCGTTCCGCGGCGCCCTGACCAACATGACCGATACCAACAGCTTTGGTGGCCTGAGCCTTAAGTCTTCGGATGAGAAGGTCGCGACCGTGACCATGGGCACAGGGGCTGCCAACGGCTCGTTCAAGTTGATTGTCGACAAGCTGGCGACTGCGTCGAAGGTTTCGACCCAGGTTTACGCCAAAGGTGCGGGCTCGGTAGTAAACCCCGGCAGCACGCCGACCACCTTGACGATGACTCAGAATGGCAAGCCCTACGATCTGAGTGTTCCTGCCGGTGCAACCTTGCAGCAGGTGCGCGATAGCATCAATAGCCAGTTTGGTGCGGCGGGTCTGAGTGCCAACGTGCTGACGGATGCCAATGGCTCGCGTCTGGTTGTTACCTCCACCAAGATGGGCGAAGGCTCCGATATTACGCTTTCGGGCAACTCGGGTATCGATACCGGCTATACCGTGGTCGAAGAGCCGATAGACGCCGAGTACACGCTCGACGGTGTTGCCATGAAGTCCAAGACCAACGACATCAACGATGCCGTCAGCGGGCTCAATATCAAATTGGTGGGTACGTCGCCGACAAGCGCTACGAGTGGTGAAAAGACAGCGACCATTCTCTCGCTGACCACCAGTTCCACCACCTTGAAGTCGGGTCTCAAGGGTTTCATTGATACCTACAATGCCTTGCTCACTGTGATGAACGCAGAAACCAAGGTCACCAAAAATGCCGATGGCTCCATGACCGCTGCGGCGCTGACCGGTGATGCCACGATGCGCACGTTGATGACTTCCATTCGTGAAGAGCTCAACGCAGTATCCGGCAACGGTACCTTGAAATCGCTCGCCGCCTTCGGTGTTACCTCCGCTCAGGACGGCGGTGCGCTAAGCTTGGACGACAAGAAGTGGGAGAAGGTTGCTTCCACCAATGCTGCGGACCTGACCAGTATTTTCAATGGCAAGGATGGCCTGCTGGCACGCCTGCAAAAGGTGACCGAGCCCTTCGCCAAGGCCAGTACCGGCACCCTCGCCGAACGCTCCAAGGTCCTGAGCGAAAGCCTGACCAAGCTCAAGACCGAGCAGGATACGCTGGATGCGCGTATGGAGGCCCTGCAAAAGAGCCTGCAGGACAAGTACAACAACATGGATACCCTGGTCACCCAGCTGCGCCAGCAGCAGAGTTCCGTGCTCAGCACCCTCAACGCACTGAACAAGTCGAACAGCGACGATTAATCCGTGAACATTGCATGAAGTGCGGGCATCATGCCCGCTTCATGTCATCGGCCGGTAAAGTTTTTCGCCGCCTGCCCGATACAAGGAATATCTCCCCCTTAAGCCTGCCCGTCACGAGGTCGCAAGATGAATCCCATGAGAGCCCTTCGTCAGTACCAGAAGGTCAATTCCCATGCCCAGATTTCCGAAGCCACACCGCATCGCCTGGTGCAGATGCTGATGGAAGGCGGCCTCGATCGCATGGCGCAGGCCAAGGGAGCCATGGCGCGTGGCGACATTGCGGAAAAGGGCCTGATGCTTGGCAAGGCGATCGACATCATCATTGGTCTGCGCGATGGCCTGCAGCCTGAAAAGAGTGAAAACCCCGAGTACGTTGAAAAACTCGACGCCCTCTACGTTTACATGACCAACCGCCTGATGCAGGCCAACGTGGACAACGATGCCGGCATTATCGACGAAGTTGCCCAGCTGCTGATTACCGTGAAAAGTGGTTGGGATGGCATTGCCGATGCTCAGCCTGCCAGCTGAAGGCAAGGAGATTACCGTGACCGCACTGCAACGCCTCGATGACACCTGCGACGCCCTGATCGGCGCCTTGGGTGAGCGTGACTGGGAAGCCATCGCCAAGCTGGATGTGGCGTGCCGCACGTGCATCGACGAGGTGCTGGAAACCCACGCGATGGACCAGGCGTTGCTGCGCGAGAAGCTGGAAGGGGTGCTGCAGGTCTACCGCAACCTGATCGACGTGACAACCGGTGAACGCCAAGCAATTGCCGAAGAGATGATGCAGATCAATCAAGCGAAAAATGCTTCGAAGGTTTACCATCTGTTCAGTTAAGATGCGCACAACTTAACAAAAGGCGCCATAAATTTGACTGTGTGGGCCTTTTTGACTTTACTAGTGGCTGTTTTCGAATTTTCAGACGTCCGAACACTGACCATTCAGTCGGAATGATGTCGAGCACGCCCCTGCAGGGCGCCGATATGACTAGGGAAGTTGCTATTGCATGTGGCGTGAAACCAAGATTCTGCTGATCGATGACGACAGCGCGCGCCGCCGCGACCTTGCGGTGGTGCTGAACTTCCTCGGCGAAGAAAACCTCGCGTGCGCCAGCCATGACTGGCAGCAGGCGGTGGAGCCTTTGTCCTCGAGCCGCGAAGTGCTGTGCGTGCTCATCGGTACCGTAAATGCTCCGGGCAACCTTCTTGGGCTGCTTAAGACAGTGGCTGCCTGGGATGAGTTCCTTCCGGTTCTGCTTTTAGGTGAAATTTCTTCTGCAGAGTTGCCAGAGGACCTTCGCCGCCGGGTACTTTCCAACCTGGAAATGCCGCCAAGCTACAGCCAACTGCTGGATTCGCTGCACCGTGCCCAGGTTTACCGCGAAATGTACGACCAGGCGCGCGAGCGCGGTCGCCAACGCGAGCCCAACTTGTTCCGCAGCCTGGTAGGCACCAGCCGTGCCATCCAGCATGTGCGGCAGATGATGCAGCAAGTGGCCGATACCGATGCCAGCGTACTGATCCTGGGTGAGTCGGGCACTGGCAAGGAAGTGGTGGCGCGCAACCTGCACTACCATTCCAAGCGCCGTGAAGCGCCATTCGTGCCGGTCAACTGCGGTGCGATCCCGGCTGAGCTGCTGGAAAGCGAACTGTTCGGCCACGAGAAGGGTGCCTTTACCGGGGCAATCACCAGCCGTGCCGGGCGTTTCGAGCTGGCCAATGGCGGCACCCTGTTCCTCGACGAAATCGGTGACATGCCGTTGCCGATGCAGGTCAAGCTGTTGCGCGTGCTGCAAGAGCGCACCTTCGAGCGCGTGGGTAGCAACAAGACCCAGAGCATCGATGTGCGCATCATCGCCGCGACGCACAAAAACCTCGAAAGCATGATCGAGGACGGCACCTTTCGTGAAGACTTGTACTACCGCCTGAACGTGTTCCCCATCGAGATGGCGCCGTTGCGTGAGCGGGTGGAAGACATCCCGTTGCTGATGAACGAGCTGATTTCGCGCATGGAGCACGAGAAGCGCGGGTCCATTCGCTTCAACTCTGCGTCGATCATGTCGCTGTGTCGCCACGGCTGGCCGGGTAACGTGCGTGAGTTGGCCAACCTGGTCGAGCGCATGGCGATCATGCACCCGTACGGGGTGATTGGCGTGTCTGAACTGCCGAAGAAATTCCGCTATGTCGACGACGAAGACGAGCAGATGGTCGACAGCCTGCGCAGTGATCTGGAGGAGCGCGTGGCCATCAATGGCCACACGCCGAACTTCAGCAACCATGCCATGCTGCCGCCTGAAGGCCTGGACCTCAAGGACTACCTCGGCAGCCTGGAGCAGGGGCTGATCCAGCAGGCGCTGGACGATGCCAACGGTATCGTTGCGCGCGCGGCGGAACGTTTGCGTATTCGTCGTACCACGCTGGTGGAGAAGATGCGCAAGTATGGTATGAGCCGCCAGGGTGGCGAGGATCAGGCAGAAGATTGACCTTGTTGGGGGTGGTGTTCGCCTCGGCTTCTTTGGTGCCTGTCAGATTGAGCGCCGCCCGCGCGGCGCTCGATTTCCGCCCCACCACATCCCTCAGTCATGCCCGAGTCATGCCCGAGTCATGCCCCAGTTATACATTTAACCCCATCCCCGGCACGGCTATTGCTACACCGCTGGCAACACACCGTTTTTATGACGGTCAGCCACGCGAGAGAGCACGATGCCCCAGGCCGCCCACATAACCCGAGCCCCCGATCAACAGGGGCAAACCCCGGTCGAGCAGGACAGCCGCCTGGGTATCGAGCAAGCCTTCACCCTGTTCAATCAGGTATCCAGCCAGCTGAGCCAGTCCTACAGCCTGCTCGAAGCTCGGGTCAGTGAGCTCAAGGGTGAGCTGGCCGTGGTCAGCGCCCAGCGCATTGACGAACTCAGCGAAAAAGAACGCCTGGCCAACCGCCTGCAGAACCTGCTGGACCTGCTGCCTGGCGGGGTGATCGTGATCGATGGTCAGGGCCTGGTGCGCGAAGCCAACCCGGCCGCCTCCCAGCTGCTTGGCGAGCCGCTTATCGGCCAATTGTGGCGCCAGGTAATCGCCCGCAGCTTCGCCCCGCGCAAGGATGACGGCCACGAAGTCTCACTGCGCGACGGCCGCCGCCTGTCGATCGCCACTCGCTCGCTGGATGCCGAACCCGGCCAGTTGGTGCTGCTCAACGACCTGACTGAAACCCGTCGCCTGCAAGACCAGCTGGCACGTCACGAGCGTCTGTCGTCGCTGGGGCGCATGGTCGCCTCGCTGGCCCATCAGATCCGCACACCGCTGTCGGCCGCCATGCTCTACGCCAGCCACCTGGCCGATGACGAGCCGGCACTGAGCGCGGAAACCCGCCAGCGCTTCGCCGCTACCTTGAAAGAGCGTCTGCATGAGCTGGAGCACCAGGTGCGTGACATGCTGGTATTCGCCCGTGGCGAGTTGCCGCTGGGTGATCGGGTGACCCCGAAAGCCTTGTTCCAGGCCCTGCAGCAAGCGGCCCAGGCGCATGTGCAGGGGCACGCCGTGCGCTGGCAGTGTGACAGCCACCTGGGTGAGCTGCTGTGCAACCGCGACACCCTGGTCGGCGCTTTGCTCAACCTGATCGAAAATGCCCTGCAGGCCAGCGACGGCCCGGCGCGGCTCAAGGTGCACCTGTACCGCCGCGAATGCAGCTTGCACCTGTGCGTCAGCGATGCCGGCAGCGGCATCGATGCTGATTTGCTCGGCCGCCTGGGTGAGCCGTTTCTTACCACCAAGGCCACAGGTACGGGCTTGGGCCTGGCTGTAGTCAAGGCGGTGGTGCGGGCGCACCAGGGCACGATCAACCTGCGCTCGAAGGTAGGCCGGGGTACCTGTGTGCGGGTAGAACTGCCCTTGATCGACGGGCAATTGGCGGAGGGTGTGTAATGGCGGTCAAGGTGCTGCTGGTCGAGGACGACCGCGTATTGCGCCAGGCGCTGGGCGATACCTTGGAAATCGGCGGTTTCGCCTACCAGGCCGTGGGAAGTGCTGAGGAGGCGCTGGAGGCTGTGCGGGGTGACGCCTTCAGCCTGGTGGTCAGTGACGTGAACATGCCTGGCATGGATGGGCATCAGCTGCTGAGCCAGCTGCGCCGCCAGCAACCACAGCTGCCGGTGTTGTTGATGACGGCGCACGCTGCCGTCGAGCGTGCGGTCGAGGCCATGCGCCAGGGCGCCGCCGATTACCTGGTCAAGCCGTTCGAGCCCAAGGCGCTGTTGAGTCTTGTGCAGCGCCATGCCGCCGGGCGAGTGACCGGCGAAGAGGGGCCGGTGGCCTGCGAGCCGGCCAGCCGCCAACTGCTGGAGCTGGCTGCACGGGTTGCGCGCAGTGACTCGACCGTGCTGATTTCCGGCGAGTCCGGTACCGGCAAGGAAGTGCTGGCGCGTTACATTCACCAGCAGTCGCCACGTGCCACGCAACCCTTCGTCGCGATCAACTGCGCGGCGATCCCCGACAACATGCTCGAAGCCACCCTGTTCGGCCACGAGAAGGGGGCGTTCACCGGCGCTATCGCCGCCCAGGCCGGCAAGTTCGAGCAGGCCGAAGGCGGCACCCTGCTGCTCGACGAGATCTCGGAAATGCCCATGGCCTTGCAGGCCAAGCTGCTGCGCGTGCTGCAGGAACGCGAAGTGGAGCGGGTGGGCGGCCGCAAGCCGATCAGCCTCGACATTCGTGTGCTGGCCACCACCAACCGTGACCTGGCGGGGGAAGTGGCAGCTGGGCGCTTTCGCGAAGACCTGTACTACCGCTTGTCGGTGTTCCCGCTGGCCTGGCGCCCGCTACGTGAGCGCCCAGGCGATATCCTGCAGCTGGCCGAGCGCTTGCTGGCGCGGCATGTGGCCAAGATGAAGCATGCCCCGGTGCGCCTATCGCCGCAGGCACGCGCTTGCCTGCAGGCCTATGCCTGGCCAGGCAATGTGCGCGAACTGGACAACGCGTTGCAGCGGTCGCTGATCCTGCAACAGGGTGGCGTGATCGAGGCGGCGGATTTTTGTCTGGCAGGCGCCATTCCGTTGTCGGCTGGCACGGAGCCATCGCTTGAGGTGGCCGCTGAGGCCGGCGGCCTGGGTGATGACATGCGCCGTCACGAGTACCAGATGATCATCGACACCCTGCGCGCCGAGCGCGGCCGCCGCAAAGAGGCGGCCGAACGCCTGGGGATCAGCCCGCGTACCTTGCGCTATAAGCTGGCGCAGATGCGTGATGCCGGGTTTGACGTCGAGGCCAGCCTTTTCGGTTGAGCTGCAAGGCTGGCACCTTTGTTGCTTTACGTAGGCTATTCGCCGCATGAGTGTCAAAAAAATGCGGCCGCAGGAGAGAGAAGGGTCATGAGCCAAGGTGTTGAATTCAATCGTCTGATGTTGGACATGCGGGCCATGCAGGCCGATGCCATGTCGCTGCCCAAGGTCACCGCAGCACCAGAGCTGGCGCCTGGGCAAAGTACCTTCGCCGACATGCTCGGCCAGGCCATCGGCAAGGTGCATGAGACGCAGCAGGCTTCGACCCAACTGGCCAACGCCTTCGAAATCGGCAAGAGCGGCGTCGACCTGACCGACGTGATGATCGCTTCGCAAAAGGCCAGCGTGTCGATGCAGGCCATGACCCAGGTACGCAACAAGCTGGTCCAGGCGTATCAGGACATCATGCAGATGCCGGTTTGAGGACGGATGTAACCCATGGCTGAAGCAGTCGTCGAAAACGCCCCCGCCAAGGCTGGCTCGCCAGCGGCCAAGCCGCCGTTGTTTGGCATGGCGTTTCTGGAAAACATCTCGCAGATGCCCATGCTGCGCCAGATTGGCCTCATGGTTGGCCTGGCGGCCAGCGTGGCCATTGGCTTTGCCGTGGTGCTGTGGTCGCAACAGCCCGATTACCGTCCGTTGTACGGCAGCCTGTCGGGCATGGACACCAAGCAGGTCATGGATACCCTGGCCGCTGCTGACATCCCCTACAACGTGGAGCCCAACTCGGGTGCTCTGCTGGTCAAGGCCGACGACCTCTCCCGTGCGCGCCTGAAACTGGCAGCCGCCGGCGTAGCGCCAAGCGACGGTAATGTCGGTTTCGAACTGCTCGACAAGGAGCAGGGCCTGGGCACCAGCCAGTTCATGGAGGCCACTCGCTACCGCCGCAGCCTCGAAGGCGAACTGGCGCGCACTGTTTCCAGCCTGAACAACGTCAAGGCCGCGCGCGTGCACCTGGCTATCCCGAAAAGCTCGGTGTTCGTGCGTGATGAGCGCAAGCCCAGCGCTTCGGTACTGGTCGAGTTGTACCCGGGTCGCGCCTTGGAAGCCGGGCAGGTGATGGCCATCGTCAACCTGGTAGCCACCAGTGTGCCGGAACTGGACAAATCCCAGGTCACCGTCGTCGACCAGAAGGGCAACCTGCTGTCCGAGCAGATCCAGGATTCATCACTGACCCAAGCCGGCAAGCAGTTCGACTACAGCCGCCGGGTAGAGAGCATGCTCACCCAGCGTGTGCACAACATCCTGCAGCCGGTGCTGGGCAACGACCGTTACAAGGCCGAAGTGTCTGCCGACCTCGACTTCAGCGCGGTCGAGTCCACCTCCGAACAGTTCAATCCCGACCAGCCGGCACTGCGCAGCGAGCAGTCGGTCGATGAACAACGTGCCAGCAGCCAAGGCCCGCAAGGCGTGCCAGGCGCGCTGAGCAACCAGCCGCCGGGCGCCGCGTCGGCACCGCAAACCACCGGTGGCGCTGCCACGCCAGCTTCGGCCATTCAGCCGGGCCAGCCGCTGGTCGATGCCAACGGCCAGCAGATCATGGACCCAGCCACCGGCCAGCCGATGCTCGCGCCGTACCCGTCAGATAAACGTCAGCAAAGCACCAAGAACTTCGAACTGGACCGTTCCATCAGCCATACCCGCCAGCAGCAAGGCCGCATGACCCGTCTGTCGGTGGCGGTGGTGGTGGACGATCAGGTCAAGCTCGACCCTGCCACGGGTGACGCCACCCGTGCGCCGTGGGCTGCCGAGGACCTGGCGCGCTTTACCCGCCTGGTGCAGGACGCCGTCGGCTTCGATGCCAGCCGTGGCGACAGCGTGACGGTGATCAACGTGCCGTTCGCCGCCGACCGTGGCGAGGAAATCGCCGACATCGCCTTCTACCAGCAGCCGTGGTTCTGGGACATCGTCAAGCAGGTGCTGGGTGTGGTGTTCATCCTGGTGCTGGTGTTCGGTGTGCTGCGGCCGGTGCTCAACAATATTACAGGGGGCGGCAAGCAGGCTGCCTCGGATAGCGACATGGAGCTGGGCGGCATGATGGGTCTGGATGGCGAGTTGGCCAACGACCGCGTCAGCCTGGGTGGCCCGACAAGCATTCTGCTGCCTAGCCCGAGCGAGGGTTACGAGGCACAGCTCAACGCAATCAAAGGCCTGGTGGCCGAAGACCCGGGCCGTGTCGCCCAGGTCGTGAAAGACTGGATCAACGCCGATGAGTGATAACCGAGCCGTTACCGCCAAGCTGAGCCGCGTCGACAAAGCGGCGATCCTTCTGCTCTCGCTGGGCGAGACCGATGCGGCCCAGGTGCTGCGGCACATGGGGCCCAAGGAAGTGCAGCGGGTGGGTGTGGCCATGGCGCAGATGGGCAATGTGCACCGTGACCAGGTCGAGCAGGTGATGAGCGAATTCGTCGACATCGTCGGCGACCAGACCAGCCTGGGCGTGGGGTCCGACGCGTACATCCGCAAGATGCTCAACCAGGCGCTGGGCGAGGACAAGGCCAATGGCCTGGTCGACCGCATCCTGCTTGGCGGCAACACCAGCGGCCTGGACAGCCTCAAGTGGATGGAACCACGCGCGGTGGCCGACGTGATCCGCTACGAGCACCCGCAGATCCAGGCCATCGTGGTGGCCTACCTCGACCCTGACCAGGCTGGTGAAGTGCTGAGCAACTTCGACCACAAGGTGCGCCTGGACATCGTCTTGCGCGTGTCGTCGCTGAACACCGTGCAGCCGGCGGCGCTGAAGGAGCTTAACCAGATCCTCGAGAAGCAGTTCTCGGGCAACTCCAACGCCGCACGCACCACCCTGGGTGGTATCAAGCGTGCTGCCGACATCATGAACTTCCTCGACAGCTCGGTGGAAGGTGCGCTGATGGATGCGATCCGCGAAATCGACAGCGACCTGTCGGAGCAGATCGAGGACCTGATGTTCGTCTTCAACAACCTGGCCGACGTCGATGACCGGGGTATCCAGGCACTGCTGCGCGAAGTGTCGTCCGACGTGCTGGTGGTGTCGCTCAAGGGTGCCGACGAGCGGGTCAAGGACAAGATCTTCAAGAACATGTCCAAACGTGCCTCGGAACTGCTGCGCGACGACCTGGAGGCCAAGGGGCCGGTGCGGGTCAGCGACGTGGAGACGGCGCAGAAGGAAATCCTCACCATCGCCCGTCGCATGGCCGAGGCCGGCGAGATCGTGCTCGGCGGCAAGGGTGCCGAGGAAATGATTTAAGCGGCAAGCTTCACGCTTTGACCAACAGGCATTTCAATGTCCACCAAAGAACATCACCCCAGCGACCTGATCCGTGCCCGCGACCTAGAGGGCGTGGACGTATGGGCGCTGCCCAGCTTCGACCCCGAGCCAGAGCCCGTACCCGAGCCTGAGCCGGAGCCTGAGGTCATCGAGGAAGAAGTCGAGGAAGTGCCGCTGGAAGAAGTCCAGCCGCTAACCCTGGAAGAGCTCGAAGCCATCCGCCAGGAGGCCTACAACGAGGGCTTCGCCACCGGTGAGCGTGAAGGCTTCCACAGTACCCAGCTTAAGGTCCGCCAGGAAGCCGAAGAGGCTCTGAAGGCCAAGCTGGACAGCCTCGAGCGGCTGATGGCCAACCTGATGGAGCCGATTGCCGAGCAGGACACGCAAATCGAGAAGTCGCTGGTACACCTGGTGGCGCACATGACCCGTCAGGTGATAGGTCGCGAGCTGCGCAACGATTCCAGCCAGATCACCCAGGTGTTGCGCGAAGCGCTCAAGCTGCTGCCCATGGGCGCGGACAATATCCGTATCCACCTCAACCCGCAGGATTTCGACCTGGCCAAGGCCCTGCGAGAGCGCCATGAGGAAAGCTGGCGGCTGCTGGAAGACAGCGCACTGCTGCCTGGCGGCTGCCGCATTGAAACGGCCCACAGCCGTATCGACGCGACCATGGAAACACGTATCGAAAAAGCCGTTGCACAACTGTTCGACCAGTTGCACGACCATTCCCTGCACCCGGCGGCGCCAGACATGTCGGTAGACCTGGGCAGCCCGGTGGATACCGCTGATGCACCTTGAGCGCACCAGTTTCGGCAAGCGCCTGGGCACCTACGCCGAGGCCATCGAACTGCCGGCGCAACCTGTCGTTGAAGGCCGCCTGCTGCGCATGGTCGGCCTCACCCTGGAAGCCGAGGGCCTGCGCGCCGCAGTAGGCAGCCGTTGCCTGGTGATCAACGACGACAGTTACCACCCGGTGCAGGTCGAGGCCGAAGTCATGGGCTTTTCCGGGCCCAAGGTGTTCCTCATGCCGGTTGGCAGCATCGTCGGCATTGCCCCGGGCGCCCGGGTGGTGCCGCTGGATGACGGCGGCCGCCTGCCCATGGGCATGAGCATGCTGGGGCGGGTGCTCGACGGCGCCGGCCGCGCGCTGGATGGCAAGGGCGGCATGAAGGCCGAGGATTGGGTGCCGATGGACGGCCCGGTGATCAACCCGCTCAACCGCGACCCTATCAGCAAGCCACTGGATGTGGGCATTCGCAGCATCAACGGTCTGCTTACTGTCGGCCGTGGTCAGCGATTGGGCCTGTTTGCCGGTACCGGTGTGGGTAAATCGGTGCTGCTGGGCATGATGACACGCTTCACTGAAGCCGAAATCATCGTGGTCGGCCTTATCGGTGAGCGGGGGCGCGAAGTGAAGGAATTCATCGAGCATATCCTCGGTGAGGAGGGCCTCAAGCGCTCGGTGGTGGTGGCCTCGCCGGCTGACGATGCGCCACTGATGCGCCTGCGTGCCGCCATGTACTGCACGCGCATTGCCGAGTACTTCCGCGACAAAGGCAAGAATGTGCTGTTGCTGATGGACTCGCTCACCCGTTTCGCCCAGGCTCAGCGGGAAATCGCCCTGGCCATCGGTGAGCCGCCGGCCACCCGGGGTTACCCGCCATCGGTGTTCGCCAAGCTGCCAAAGCTGGTGGAGCGGGCAGGCAATGGCGAGCCGGGCGGTGGTTCGATCACGGCGTTCTATACCGTGCTGTCCGAGGGCGACGACCAGCAGGACCCTATCGCCGACTCGGCACGGGGTGTGCTCGACGGCCACTTTGTGCTGTCGCGCCGGCTGGCTGAGGAAGGCCATTACCCGGCTATCGACATCGAAGCCTCGATCAGCCGGGTCATGCCCCAGGTGGTCGATGCCGACCACTTGCGCCAGGCGCAGAAGTTCAAGCAGCTGTGGTCGCGCCTGTCGCAAAGCCGCGACCTGATCAGCGTGGGTGCCTACGTGGCGGGTGGTGACCCGGAGACCGACCTGGCCATTGCCTTGCAATCGAAGCTGGTGGAGTTTCTGCGCCAAGGCCTGCGTGAAAACGTGGGTATGGCGCAGAGCCGCGAACAGCTGGGGGCGATTTTCACGCCCCCGGCAGGCTGATAAGCCATGGCGCTGCCCGGACGCGCCGCGCGCCTGGCGCCGGTGGTGGACATGGCCGAAGAGGCCGAGCGCAAGGCGGCTCAGCGCCTTGGGCACTTCCAGCAGCAGGTGGTCACGGCCCAGGCCAAGCTGGCCGAGCTGGAGCGCTTTCGCGAGGATTACCAGTTGCAGTGGATCAACCGCGGCGGGCAGGGCGTCAATGGCAGCTGGCTGGTCAACTACCAGCGTTTTCTTGGGCAGTTGGAAGCGGCCATGACCCAGCAGCGGCAAAGCCTGGTCTGGCATCAGAACAACCTCAACAACGCCCGTGGTGTCTGGCAGCAGGCCTATGCCCGGGTGGAAGGGTTGCGCAAGCTGGTGCAGCGCTACATGGACGAAGCCCGGCGCGCTGAAGACAAGCGTGAGCAGCGGTTGCTGGACGAACTGTCCCAGCGCCTGCCTCGGCAGAGTCATTCATAGGTCTCGGGTGCTTGCCCTGGCACTTTCTGCGCCTGTGCCGAGCACTTGTCACCCCCGGCATCGCCTGCTAAACCTTAAGGAGTTGCATCCGCCATCATCGAAGGAATCGCTAGCATGGCAGTCGAGACTGATTTTTCGCAGGACGGGAAAAAGCTGACGATCAAGGTCAAGGGTCGCTTCGATTTCGGCAAGCATCAGGAATTTCGCGACGCCTACGAACGTCAGCCCGATCGGCCCGATTCGGTGGTCGTCGACCTGAAGGACACCACCTACCTCGACAGTTCCGCGCTCGGCATGCTGCTGTTGCTGCGCGACCACGCGGGCGGCGATGAGTCCGATGTGCGGGTGGTGCATGCCAGCTCTGACGTGCGCAAGATCCTCGCCATTTCCAATTTCGAAAAACTCTTCGATATCAGTTGAGCGCCGACATGCCGGCCGAACAGGCGTTGACCGTGCTGGTCGCCGAGGACGGGGCCGCCGACCGCCTGTTGTTGGCGCAGATCGTGCGCCGTCAGGGCCACCAGGTCGTCACCGCGGAAAACGGCGAGCAGGCGGTAGCGCTGTTCATCGAGCGGCGCCCGCAGTTGGTGCTGCTCGATGCGCTGATGCCTGTAATGGATGGCTTCGAGGCGGCGCGGCAAATCAAGGCCCTGGCGGGCGAAGCGCTGGTGCCGATCATTTTCCTGACCTCGCTGAACGAGGAGGAAGGCCTGGTGCGCTGCCTGGAAGCGGGTGGCGATGACTTCATGGCCAAACCCTACAGCGCGGTGATCCTCGCCGCCAAGATACGCGCCATGGACCGCCTGCGCCGGTTGCAGGCCACTGTGCTGGAGCAGCGCGACCAGATTACCCGGCACCATCACCACCTGCTGAACGAGCAGCGGGTGGCCAAGGCAGTGTTCGACAAGGTGGCCCACTCCGGCTGCCTTGGCGCGCCCAACATCCGCTACCTGCAATCGCCCTACGCGCTGTTCAATGGCGACCTGATGCTGGCAGCGTTTACCCCGGCCGGCGATATGCGCGTACTGCTCGGCGATTTCACTGGGCATGGCTTGCCGGCGGCGGTCGGCGCCATGCCACTGGCCGAGGTGTTCTACGGCATGACCGCCAAGGGCTACGGTATGGCGCAGATCCTGCGCGAGATGAACGCCAAGCTCAAACGTATCCTGCCAGTGGACATGTTCTGCTGCGCGCTACTGCTCAACCTCAGTATGCAGCGCGGTTCGGTGGAGGTTTGGAATGGCGGCATGCCTGATGGTTATCGCCTGTCGGTGGATGGCCAGGTGCTCTCGGTGCTGAATTCACGGCACCTGCCGCTGGGCATTCTCGCTGCCGAGCGCTTCGATGACAGCACTGAAGTGTTGCCGCTGGCGCCGGGCGAGCGCCTGTTGCTGCTGTCGGACGGCGTACTCGATACCGCCGACGACCAGGACCGCTTGTTTGGTGTGCAGCGCCTGCGTCAGGTGCTGGCCGACAACCGCGACCCAGCGCAGTTGTTCGATGAACTGATGCAGGCCCTGGAGCGCTTTGGTGGGCGCCCACGCGATGACATCAGCTTGTGCGATATTCGCATGTTCACCGCCGAGGAGCGGGTGCCGGCGCCGATGATCTACTCTGATAGCGGCCGCTCCAGCCCGCTGGACTGGTCGCTGGGCTTCGAGGTGCGTGGCGAGAGCCTGAAACGCTTCAATCCGGTGCCGTATCTGGTGCAGTTGTTGCAGGAAATTCACGGCCTGCGCGCGCGCACCGGCAGCCTGCACAGTGTGCTCAGCGAGTTGTATTCCAATGCATTGGAGCATGGTGTGCTGGGCCTGGATTCTCAGCTCAAGCGCGATGTGCAGGGCTTTGCCGACTATTATCAGGAGCGCGCGCGGCGCCTGGGGTCGTTGACAGGCGGCTTTGTAAGCATCGATTTCAAGGTTGAACCCCATGGCGACGGTGGCCGTCTGAAGATTCAGGTGCGCGACAGCGGTGCCGGCTTCGACGTGCAGCGGGTACTTGCGCGGCCCTCGCGGGATCAGGGGCTTAGCGGCCGTGGTCTGAACCTGGTTCGGCGGTTGGCCAGTGACGCGCGCTGGAGTGATGGCGGGCGTTGCGCGCAAGTGGAGTTCGTATGGTGAGCCACCAGCTGGCTCGGGCATAATCTGGCTTGATCAAGGAGTGAACAAGTGTCTGACCTGCATATTGACCACAAGGTACTCAGCGACCTGCGTGAAGTCATGGAAGAGGGTTACCTGCAGTTGGTACAAACCTTTCTCGACGACTCCGAACGGCGCCTGGGCCAGCTGCACGCGGCCAAAAGTGCCGAAGAGCTGGGTGCAGCCGCTCACAGCTTCAAGGGCAGCAGCAGCAACATGGGGGCGGTGGCCCTGGCCAACCTGTGCCAACAGCTGGAAGAGCGCGCACGGCGGCCCCCGCTGTACGGTATTGAAGACTTGATCAGCCGCATCGACCTGGAATTCGTCGAGGTGCAGCGCTTCTACCGTGGTGAGCAAGAACGTATTTCCGCAGGCTGATTCGCGAGTTGGCGCGAGTCTTGCCTGTCTCTGTCCGGATGATTTTTTTGTTTCTGGCGCGGAGACCGCTCGATGCCTGTCGCACCCAACCCTTTGTTGCAAGCCAATGCCGTTACCAATACCTCGCGTTCGGCCGCCATGCAGGCGGACAAGCCGCTGCAGGCGTTTGGCGGCAAGGGCGACGGCTTTGGCCAGGTGATGGCCAGGCAGGGCCGCGACAAGGTTGCCGGGCAAGATGACAAGGCCGCCCAGGCCAAGCCCAAGGACAAACCCGAGGCGGCAGCGAGCGGCAAGAAAGACCCCGCTGACAAAACCGCCGTTGCCGATGACGGCAACAAATTGCCTGCAGACGATGCCGCCCAGGCCGATACCGGGCTGCGTGATGCCAGCCTGGTGGCCGGCCAAGTCACCGATGCCCAGCCCGGCGCGCAACTGATCCAGGCCCAGGCCGAGGCGGTAGCGCCGGTGCTGCAGGCTGCCACTGCGCAAACCCAGGTTGCCGCGACGCTGCCTGAAGAGCCTTTTGCCGAAGAAGCCTTCGACCCGGATGCAGACCCTCTGGCCAACTTGCCGACCCTGCGCCTGGCACTGGAGCACAGTGCCCAGGCCAAAGGGGCTACCTCTGCACATGCCTTGGACCCCACTCAGGCCCAGGGTGAAGAGGGGCGGGCAGCCGTCAATACCTTGGCGAATCTGGTCGAGAATGCCGAAGGTGATAGCACCGAGTCCGGTGACAAGGCCTTCGGTGCCTTGGTCGAAGAGGGTCTGAAGGACACCAAGAGCGCCAGCAGCGACACCCGTGTCGATGATTTCGCCAACCGCCTGGCCAGCCTGACCCAGGCCGTCACGGCCAAGACCGCCAACGCCGTGCCGGCCAATGCCAGCCCGCTGCATCAACCGTTGCCGATGAATCAGAATGCCTGGGCCGAAGGCCTGGTCAACCGGGTCATGTACCTGTCCAGCCAGAACCTCAAGTCGGCGGATATCCAGCTGGAGCCTGCAGAGTTGGGCCGCCTGGACATTCGCGTCAATGTTGCGGCGGACCAGGCCACCCAGGTGACCTTCATCAGCGGCCACGCCGGCGTGCGTGATGCCCTCGACAGCCAGGTGCACCGCCTGCGCGAACTGTTCGCCCAGCAGGGCCTGGCGCAACCTGATGTGAACGTGGCCGACCAGTCGCGCGGACAGCAACAGCAACAGGGGCAGGCACAGGGCAGCAATCTGTCCGGGGTGGCGGCGCGCCGGGGCGAACAGGGTGGGGTTGAGGTTGCCGACAGTGCGCGGCCTGTGGAACAGCAGGTGGTTGTCGGCGACAGCGCGGTCGATTACTACGCCTGACCGCCGTTAACCTGGCCTCTTCGCGGGCTCGCCCGCGAAGAAGGCGGTGCTGCAGATCCTGGTGAAACCGATCTTCTGCAAAATCTGGCATAACACTTGCTCAAGCCAAGCCATCCTCCCTTGAACCCCCGATGGACGACGGATTATTGGCATGGCGAAGAGCGAAGCAGTCAAAGACCCCGCCACTAAAGGCAAACTCAAGCTGATCCTGCTGGCCGTCGTGGGCCTGTTGCTGGCGATCGGCCTTTCGGTGGGCGCTACCTGGTTCATCATGCACAAGAGCGAGCCGGCCCCGGCCGCCGACGCTGCAGCCAGCAACGTCAAACCTGCGGCCATCTACGAAGCGCTGACCCCAGCCTTCGTGGTCAACTTCAACCAGAACGGCCGCCAGCGCTACATGCAGCTGAGCATCACCATGCAGGCGCGTAACCAGGCCGACCTGGATGCGCTCAAGGTGCATATGCCGGTGATCCGCAACAACCTGGTGATGATGTTCTCCGGGCAAGGCTTCGACACCCTTGCCAGCAGCCCGGTAGGGCAGGAGATGCTGCGCCAGAAGGCCACTGCTGTGGTCCAGGAAGTGGCGCAGAAAGAAGTCGGCAAGCCGGTCATCGACCAGTTGCTGTTCACCAATTTCGTATTGCAGTAGGAGTCCGCAATGGCCGTACAGGACCTGCTGTCCCAGGATGAAATCGATGCCCTGTTGCACGGCGTCGACGACGGGCTGGTGCAGACCGAGAGTGCATCCGAGCCTGGCAGCATCAAAAGCTACGACCTGACCAGCCAGGACCGTATCGTGCGGGGTCGCATGCCGACCCTGGAAATGATCAACGAGCGCTTCGCCCGTTACACCCGCATCAGCATGTTCAACCTGCTGCGCCGCTCCGCCGACGTGGCCGTAGGGGGTGTGCAGGTGATGAAGTTCGGCGAATACGTGCACTCGCTGTATGTGCCGACCAGCCTCAACCTGGTCAAGATCAAGCCGTTGCGCGGCACCTCGTTGTTCATCCTCGACGCCAAGCTGGTGTTCAAGCTGGTGGACAACTTCTTCGGCGGCGATGGCCGTCACGCCAAGATCGAAGGCCGTGAGTTCACGCCAACCGAACTGCGCGTGGTGCGCATGGTGCTGGACCAGTGCTTCGTCGACCTCAAGGAAGCCTGGCAGGCGATCATGCCGGTCACCTTCGAGTACATGAACTCCGAGGTCAACCCGGCCATGGCCAACATCGTCGGCCCCAGCGAGGCGGTGGTGGTGTCCACCTTCCACATCGAGCTGGACGGTGGCGGCGGCGACCTGCATGTGACCATGCCGTACTCGATGATCGAGCCGGTGCGAGAAATGCTCGATGCCGGTTTCCAGTCCGACCTGGACGACCAGGACGAACGCTGGGTCAAGGCCCTGCGCGAGGACGTGCTGGACGTTGCCGTGCCAATGACCGCCACGGTCGCCCGGCGCCAGTTGAAGCTGCGCGACATCCTGCACATGCAGCCGGGTGACGTGATCCCGGTGGAACTGCCCGAGCACTTGGTGCTGCGCGCCAACGGCGTGCCGGCGTTCAAGGCGCGCCTGGGTTCGCACAAGGGCAACCTGGCCCTGCAGATTATCGACCCGATCGAACGCCGCTGACGGCGTGCCGGTCGCTCACAACGAATTGAATGCCTGTCGAGGAAACCATGGCTAACGAAAACGAGATCACCTCCGCAGAGGACCAGGCACTGGCCGATGAATGGGCTGCTGCCCTTGAAGAAACCGGCTCGGCCGGGCAGGCCGATATCGATGCGCTGCTGGGCGGTGATGCTGGCAGCAGCGGTTCTGGTCGCCTGCCGATGGAAGAGTTCGCCAGTTCGCCGAAGCCGAACGAAAACGTCAGCCTCGAAGGCCCTAACCTGGACGTGATCCTGGACATCCCAGTGAACATCTCCATGGAAGTGGGTAGCACCGAGATCAACATCCGCAACCTGCTGCAGCTGAACCAGGGCTCGGTGATCGAGCTCGACCGCCTGGCCGGCGAGCCCCTCGACGTGCTGGTCAACGGCACACTGATTGCCCATGGCGAAGTGGTCGTGGTCAACGAAAAGTTCGGCATTCGCCTGACTGACGTGATCAGCCCCAGCGAACGTATCAAGAAGCTGCGCTGAGTGAAGGGCACGATGCGCGCCCTCGCGGCACTAGCGGCGCTGCTTGGCAGCCACGCCTGCCTGGCTGCGGCTACGCCAGCGGCGACCCCGGTAGCGGCACCTGGCAGCCTCGGCGGGCAGCTGGCGCAGATGGTCTTCGGCCTGCTGTTGGTCGTTGGCCTGATCTTCTTTCTGGCCTGGCTGCTGCGGCGCCTGCAGAGCACGGCGGTGAAGGGCGGGCAGGTGATCGAGATTGTCGGCAGCCGTGCCATCGGCCCGCGTGACCGCCTGCTGTTGGTGCAGGTGGGCAAGGAGCAGATCCTGATCGGCCATACCCCCGGCAGCATCGAGGCGCTGCATGTGCTGGCCGAACCCGTGGAAGTACCGGCAAGCGCCCGTCAGGCGGCGCCGGAGTTTGCCCAGCGGCTGATGGAGCTGATGGGCAAGGACCCTAAGGACAACAAGTGATGAGCGGCGCGCTGCGTACGATGTTGACTCTGGCGCTGCTGCTGGCCGCGCCACTGGCCCTGGCTGCCGACCCGCTGTCGATCCCGGCCATTACGCTGTCCAATACCGCGGACGGGCAGCAGGAGTATTCGGTCAGCCTGCAAATCCTGCTGATCATGACGGCGCTGAGCTTCATCCCGGCGTTCGTCATCCTGATGACCAGCTTCACCCGCATCATCATCGTGTTCTCGATCCTGCGCCAGGCCCTGGGCCTGCAGCAGACGCCATCGAACCAGTTGCTCACCGGCATGGCGCTGTTCCTGACCATGTTCATCATGGCCCCGGTGTTCGACCGGGTGAACCAGGACGCCCTGCAGCCTTACCTGAAGGAGCAGATGACGGCCCAGCAGGCCATCGACAAGGCCCAGGGGCCGCTCAAGGACTTCATGCTGGCGCAAACCCGGCAAAGCGACCTCGACCTGTTCATGCGCCTGTCCAAGCGTACCGACATCGCCGGCCCCGACCAGGTGCCGCTGACCATCCTGGTGCCAGCGTTCGTCACCTCCGAGTTGAAGACGGCGTTCCAGATCGGTTTCATGATTTTCATCCCGTTCCTGATCATCGACATGGTGGTGGCCAGTGTGCTGATGGCCATGGGTATGATGATGCTGTCGCCGCTGATCATCTCGCTGCCGTTCAAGATCATGCTGTTCGTGCTGGTGGATGGCTGGGCGCTGATCATGGGCACCCTGGCCAGCAGTTTCGGCGGCGTCTGACGCCGTCAAGGAGAGCCGCCGATGACACCTGAAGTAGCTGTCGACCTGTTCCGTGACGCCCTGTGGCTGACCACCTTGATGGTTGCCGTGCTGGTTGTGCCTAGCCTGTTGGTGGGCCTGGTAGTGGCGATGTTCCAGGCTGCCACGCAGATCAACGAACAAACCCTGAGCTTTTTGCCGCGCCTGCTGGTGATGCTGATCACGTTGATCGTCGCCGGGCCGTGGCTGGTGCAGAAGTTCATGGAGTACATCACCACCCTTTACACCAACATCCCGCAGCTCATTGGTTGATGCGGCGATGCTGGAACTGACCGATACGCAGATCGGCACCTGGGTCGCCACCTTCATCCTGCCGTTGTTCAGGGTGACCGCGGTGCTGATGACCATGCCGATCTTCGGTACTCGCATGTTACCTGCGCGGGTACGCCTGTACGTGGCGGTGGCGATTACCGTGGTGATCGTGCCGGCGCTGCCGCCGCTGCCTGAGTTCGACCCGCTGAGCCTGCGCGGTTTGTTGCTGTGCGCCGAGCAGATCATCGTCGGCGCGCTGTTCGGCCTGGCCTTGCAGCTGCTGTTTCAGGCCTTCGTGATTGCCGGGCAGATCGTCGCGGTGCAGATGGGTATGGCCTTCGCCTCGATGGTCGACCCTGCCAACGGCGTCAACGTCACGGTGATCAGCCAGTTCATGACCATGCTGGTGAGCGTGCTGTTCCTGTTGATGAACGGCCACCTGGTGGTTTTCGAGGTACTGACCGAGAGCTTTACCACGTTGCCGGTGGGCAGTGCACTGGTGGTCAACCACTTCTGGGAACTGGCCGGGCGCATGGGTTGGGTGTTTGCCGCCGGCCTGCTGCTGATTCTGCCGGTGATCGCCGCGTTGCTGGTGGTGAACATCGCCTTTGGCGTGATGACCCGTGCCGCGCCGCAGTTGAATATCTTCTCCATCGGTTTCCCGCTTACCCTGGTGCTGGGTATGTTCATCTTCTGGGTAGGCCTGGCCGATGTGCTGTCCCACTATCAGGCATTGGCCAGCGAGACGCTGCAATGGCTGCGTGAACTGGCGAGGGCGCGCTGAGCATGGCGGAAAGCGAGAGCGGTCAGGACAAGACAGAAGACCCCACCGAGAAGCGCAAGCGCGATGCTCGCGAGAAAGGCGAAATCGCCCGCTCCAAGGAGCTGAACACGGTGGCGGTGACCCTGGCGGGCGCCGGCGGCCTGTTGGCGTTTGGCGGCCACCTGGCCGAGACGTTGCTGAGCATGATGCGCATGAATTTCAGCCTGACTCGCGAGGTCATCGTCGACGAACGGGCCATGGGCGCGTTCCTGCTGGCCTCGGGAAAAATGGCGATATGGGCGGTGCAGCCGGTTTTGATCCTGCTGTTCGTTATTTCTTTCGTAGCGCCCATTGCCCTCAGTGGTTTTCTGTTTTCCGGCAGCCTGCTGCAGCCAAAATTCAGCCGCATGAACCCGCTGTCCGGGATCAAGCGCATGTTTTCGATGAACAGCTTGACCGAGCTGCTCAAGGCGCTGGCCAAGTTTTTCGTGATCTTGATCGTGGCGGTGGTGGTGCTGTCCAACGACCGCCAGGCCTTGCTGTCGATTGCCAATGAACCGCTGGAGCAGGCCATCATCCACAGCCTGCAGGTGGTGGGCTGGAGCGCCTTGTGGATGTCGGCCGGGCTGCTGCTGATCGCTGCGGCGGACGTGCCGTTCCAGCTGTACCAGACGCACAAGAAAATGAAAATGACCAAGCAGGAAGTGCGTGACGAGTACAAGGACAGCGAGGGCAAGCCCGAGGTCAAGCAGCGCATTCGTCAGTTGCAGCGCGAGGTGTCGCAGCGACGCATGATGGCGGCGGTGCCGCAGGCCGATGTGATCATCACCAACCCGACGCACTATGCGGTAGCGCTGCAGTACGACCCAGAGAAGGGCGGAGCGGCGCCGCTGCTGTTGGCCAAGGGTAGCGACTTCATGGCTTTGAAGATTCGTGAAATCGGCGTGGAGCACAAGATCCAGATCCTCGAGTCACCAGCGCTGGCGCGGGCGATTTACTACTCCACGGAGGTTGAACAGGAAATCCCTGCCGGCCTGTACCTGGCCGTGGCTCAAGTGCTGGCCTATGTGTTCCAGATCCGTCAGTACCGCTCCGGCAAGGGCAAGCGCCCTGAGCCGTTGAAAGACGACCTGCCGATCCCGCCGGACCTGCGCCGCGACAGCTGATGCGCCACGCGGGCGGCGCTCGATCCCACAGGCGTAAAAAATCTTGAGGCGACCACTCACCGAGCAAAGTTGGAAGGCTTCTTGCAGAGCCTCGCCCAGGCGCCCCCTGGGCGTCAAAGTTTTGCATCAAGAGGACTCGCGGTGGATCGCACTCAGTTAATCAGCAACGCCCGTAACAACCTGGCCGGGCTCGGCCGGGGCAACCTGGGTGTGCCGCTGTTGCTGCTGGTGATGTTGGCAATGATGATGTTGCCGATTCCGCCGTTCCTGCTCGACGTGTTCTTCACCTTCAACATCGCGTTGTCGATCGTCGTGCTGCTGGTGTGCGTGTACGCCCTGCGCCCGCTCGACTTCGCCGCATTCCCGACCATCCTGCTGGTGGCCACGCTGTTGCGCCTGGCCCTGAACGTGGCCTCCACGCGTGTGGTCATGTTGCACGGCCAGGAGGGTCACGGCGCCGCCGGTAAAGTGATTCAGGCTTTCGGTGAGGTGGTAATCGGCGGCAACTACGTGGTCGGTGCCGTGGTGTTCGCCATCCTCATGATCATCAACTTCGTGGTGGTGACCAAGGGTGCCGGGCGTATCTCGGAAGTGAGTGCGCGTTTCACCCTCGACGCCATGCCCGGCAAGCAGATGGCCATCGATGCCGACCTCAACGCCGGCCTGATCGACCAGGCCCAGGCCAAACACCGCCGTGCCGAGGTGGCGCAAGAGGCCGAGTTCTACGGCTCGATGGACGGTGCCAGCAAATTCGTCCGTGGGGACGCCATCGCCGGCTTGCTGATCCTGTTCATCAACCTGATCGGCGGCATGCTCATCGGCATGCTGCAGCACGGCATGAGCTTCGGTGACGCCGGCAAGGTGTACGCCCTGTTGA
>Ga0207655_1000564_pt1 | contig 46037 bp, 48 predicted proteins | sample KBSM44metaG_FD_184398 | JGI IMG/M metagenome (GOLD analysis project Ga0207655, IMG submission 184398) | Miscanthus rhizosphere microbial communities from Kellogg Biological Station, Michigan, USA - KBS M4-4 metaG (SPAdes) (version 2) | ecosystem: Host-associated > Plants > Roots > Rhizosphere >...
TGGGCATTCCGCTATTTACTGTTCTGACGGACCGCCGAGGATACGCAAAGAGCCGGGGAGTCACAAGACTGGTCGGTCACTTGTGTCAAGGCCTTTAGCCTACGACTTTACGCTATAACCCACGGGGCATACGGCTCACAGTGTGTACAATCCAATAGCGAAATGTCTACATCTTTTAGCCTGAAATTCGCTCCAACATGCTCGGATCGGTCAATGGCAACACCCAACGTCGCTGCCCAGGCTTGAGGCCGCCCCTGCGGGAACGATCCAGCACCCAACCACGCGCTTCGACCTGGCGTCCTTTGAGGTTATCGAAGAAGCTGGCAGGGAAGTTGCGCTGCAGACGAGCGGGAACCTGTAGCACCACAGCATCGTCCAGGGTCAGCCAGACCCCGCCGCGGTTGCGCTCGATGCCCTTGATGCGGCCACCGACCAAAGCAAAACCCGACTGCCTGACAGCGCTTGCGGGCACCACGGGCGAACGGCGCCACAGGTTGCTACCCGCCTTGCGCGCGGCTTGCTCCGCGAGCTGCTGGCAGCCGTTGAGGCGCACATTGGGGGCAACCGCCACGCGATAACCCAAGCCCTCGCTAAGCAACTGTGCTTCCAGATTGTTGCCATTACGGCCATAGACGTGCGCCAGTGTGCGGCCGTATTTGTCCTTGGATTCAACGCCAGGCACCAGCCCGACACGCCCGTCACTTTCCTGAACCAACGCCTGCAGGCGCCGCTTGGCTGCCTCGGCATAGGGCTCGCTGCTGCGCCCTTTGCGGCCGATTTCCGGAGCATTGATACCGATCAGCCGCACACTGCGGCCATCGGCCAGGCGCAAGGTATCGCCATCGACCACCTGTCGCACCGCTACCAACTGGGGCTTGCCTGGCAGCGGGCAGAACGCATGGGCCGAAGAATGCCAGATAGCGGCCACAAAAAAGGCGCCCACAAGGGGCGCCTTCTTCAGCAACAACGCGAAGCCCGAAGGATTCGCCATGCGCATGATTACTTCTTGGTACCGAACATACCGAAGCGGTCGGCGAACTTCTGTACGCGACCACCGGTGTCCAGGACTTTCTGCTTACCGGTGTAGAACGGGTGGCACAGGTTGCAAACGTCGATCGACAGGACATTGCCCAGGGTCGAACGGGTTTCGAACTTGTTGCCGCAGCTGCAGGTGACTGCAACTACTTCGTAGTTCGGGTGGATACCTTCTTTCATGGTCACTTCCTCGAGCTGCGTGCCGCCACCCAACACCAATTGTTGAATACCGCACGTAATTAGGCGGCGAATAATACCAGAGCACACCGTCAGCGCAAGATGTCGCTTGCACCGACCGTCGTCTGCTAGGCTCGCCAGTTCTTGTAACGCCCTCCGAGACTTTTTGCGTGTCCGACGTCATCCTGCGCCTTGCCCTGCCCTCCCCGCTGCGTCGCCTGTTCGACTACAAGGCGCCGGCGAGCATGGCACGCCAGACCTTGACCCCGGGCATGCGCATTCGCGTGCCCTTCGGTCGCCGCGAAATGATCGGCGTGTTGGTGGAGGTGTGCACGCAGAGTGAAGTACCCGCCGACAAACTCAAGCCGGCCAGCGCCTTGCTCGACCCGGTGTCCCCCATCCCGGCGTCGCTGTTCAAGTTCTGCTTATGGACAGCCCAGTACTACCAGCACAGCCTGGGCGACACCCTGAGCTGGGCCTTGCCCACGCTGCTGCGCCAGGGCGAACCCGCTGAAATGCGCCAGGAACGCTTCTGGCACATTGCCCCCGGCGCCCGCCTGGAAGACCCGCGCATCGCCCGCGCGCCGCGCCAGCGCGACGCCCTCAAGACCCTGGCCCAGCACCCGCACGGCGTGGCCCACAGCCTGCTGACCAAGCTCAACCTGAACAAGGACAGCCTCGACTTGCTGCTGGCCAAGGAGCTGGTTCAGATCGAGGTGCGCCGGCACCTGCCGGCGCTACGCCATGAGCACTGGCTGGCACAGCCAGAACTCCCGCTCAACGAAGAGCAACGCAATGCCTTCGACGCCGTGCGAGAAGGCTTTGACGGCTTCGGCGCGTTCCTGCTGGCCGGCGTCACCGGCAGCGGCAAGACCGAGGTCTACCTGCAACTGATCCGCGAGACGCTGGAGGCCGGCAAGCAGGCACTGGTGCTGATCCCGGAGATCAACCTCGGCCCACAGACCCTGGCGCGCTTCGAACAACGCTTCAATGCCCGCATCGCCCTGCTGCATTCGGCGGTCAACGACCGCGAGCGCCTGGACGCCTGGCTGGCCGCTCGCGACGGCGAGGCCGACATCATCATCGGCACCCGCTCGGCACTGTTCACGCCGATGAAAAACCCCGGTCTGATCATCATCGACGAGGAGCACGACGGCTCTTATAAACAGCAGGAAGGGCTGCGCTACCACGCCAGAGACCTGGCAATGGTACGCGCCCACCAGGAGAACATCCCGATCCTGCTCGGTTCTGCCACGCCGTCGCTGGAAACCTTGCACAACGCCCTTACCGGCCGCTACCACCTGCTGCGCATGAACCAGCGCGCTGGCGGAGCCCGCCCGCCGCGCATGCTGCGCCTGGATGTAAAGAGCTTGCCGCTGGACAGTGGCATCAGCGGCCCGTTGCAACAAGCCATCCGCCAGACCCTGGAGGCCGGCCAACAAGTGCTGGTGTTCCTCAACCGCCGCGGCTTCGCCCCGACCCTGCTGTGCCACGATTGTGGCTGGCTGTCCGAGTGCCCGCGCTGTGATGCGCGCATGACCGTGCATCAGCGCTCTGGCGTGCTGCGCTGCCACCACTGCGGCTATGACGAACGCCTGCCGCACCAGTGCCCGCAGTGCAATCACGTCGACCTGCGCCCGGTCGGCGCGGGTACCGAGCGTGCCGAAGAACGCCTGAAGGTGCTGTTCCCGGACTACCCGATCCTGCGCGTGGACCGCGACAGCACGGCGCGCAAGGACGCCATGCACAACCTGTTCAATACCATTCAGCGCGGCCAGCCGAGCATCCTTGTCGGTACGCAGATGCTCGCCAAGGGCCACCACTTCCCCCGGGTGACCCTGGTGGCCATCCTCGATGCCGATGGCGGGCTGTTCTCGGGTGATTTTCGCGCCAGCGAGCGCATGGCGCAGCTGATCGTACAGGTAGCCGGACGGGCCGGGCGGGCCGAAGAGCCCGGCAAGGTCATCATCCAGACCCACCTGGCCGACCACCCGCTGCTGGTGCAGTTGACCGAGCAGGGCTACTTTGCCTTTGCCGAACAGGCTCTGGATGAACGCCGCGCCGCCGGGCTGCCACCTTACTCCCACCTGGCCCTGCTGCGTGCCGAAGCGCACAAGCCGGGGCAGGCCGAAGGTTTCCTCGACGAAGCCTGCGCCGCCGCCGAGCGCCTGGTGGCCGAACAGCGCCTGCCAGGCATAGAGCTGCTGGGCCCGGTGCCGGCGCCCATGGAACGCCGCGCCGGGCGCTACCGCGCGCAACTGTTGATACAGGCCAATACCCGGGCGCCTTTGCATCGACTGATCAGCGCCTGGTTGCTAGTGTTGGAGCAAATGCCGAGCGGGCGCCAGGTGCGTTGGTCGCTGGACGTCGACCCGGTCGACCTGTACTGACCTCTGGCGCTGCTTTGCAGCCCCAAAGGTTGGCAACCCGCTTCCAGCAACGGATAATGCCCAGTTTTTCCACCTGCGCATCCAGGCGCTCACCGCGCTTGCGGTCGAAAAGAGATCCCCATGAAAGACACCATTCGCCAGCTGATCCAGCAAGCCCTCACCCAACTCGTCAACGACGGTGTGCTGCCTGAAGGGCTGTCGCCGGCGATCCAGGTGGAAAACGCCCGGGACAAGACCCACGGCGACTTCGCCAGCAACATCGCCATGATGCTGGCCAAGCCGGCTGGCATGAAGCCGCGCGACCTGGCCGAGAAACTGATCAATGCCCTGCCGGCCAGCGCCGACATCAGCAAGGTTGAGATCGCCGGCCCCGGCTTCCTGAACTTCTTCCAGAACACCGACGCTTTGGCCAACCGCCTGGATGCCGCCCTGGCCGACGCCCGCCTGGGCGTGCGCAAAGCTGGCCCGAGCGAAAAGGTCGTCATCGACATGTCGGCGCCGAACCTGGCCAAAGAAATGCACGTCGGCCACCTGCGCTCGACCATCATCGGTGACAGCGTCGCGCGCGTGCTGGAATTCCTGGGTGACAACGTCATTCGCCAGAACCACGTCGGCGACTGGGGCACCCAGTTCGGCATGCTGATGGCCTACCTGCAGGAAAACCCGATCACCAGTGACGAGCTGTCAGACCTGGAAAACTTCTACCGGGCGGCGAAGAAACGCTTCGACGAATCGGAAGAGTTCGCCACTCGCGCCCGTGGCCTGGTGGTCAAGCTGCAGGCCGGCGACCCCGAGTGCCTGGCCCTGTGGACACGCTTCAAGGACATCTCGCTGTCGCACTGCCAGAAGACCTACGAGCTGCTCAACGTCAAGCTGACCATGGCCGACGTGATGGGCGAAAGCGCGTACAACGACGACCTGGCCAACGTGGTGGCCGACCTCAAGGCCAAGGGCCTGCTGGTCGAAAGCCAAGGCGCCCAGTGCGTGTTCCTCGAAGAATTCAAGAACAGCGAAGGCGAGCCACTGCCGGTGATCGTGCAAAAAGCCGACGGCGGCTACCTGTACGCCACCACCGACCTGGCCGCCGTGCGCTACCGCAGCAACGTGCTCAACGCTGACCGTGCCCTGTACTTCGTCGACCAGCGCCAGGCCCTGCACTTCAACCAGGTGTTCGAAGTGGCACGCCGCGCAGGCTTTGTCGGCCACCCGATGCAAATGGAGCACATGGGTTTCGGCACCATGAACGGCGCTGACGGCCGCCCGTTCAAGACCCGTGACGGCGGCACCGTAAAGCTGATCGACTTGCTCACCGAGGCCAAGGAGCGCGCCTACGCGCTGGTCAAGGAAAAGAACCCGAGCCTGACCGAAGCCGAACTGCGCCACATCGGCGAAGTGGTGGGCATTGGCGCGGTGAAATACGCCGACCTGTCCAAGCACCGCACCAGCGACTACAGCTTCAACTTCGAGCTGATGCTCAACTTCGAAGGCAACACCGCGCCTTACCTGCTGTATGCCTACACCCGCGTAGCCGGCGTGTTCCGCAAGCTGGGCAAGGGCTTTGACGAAGTTGAAGGCAACATCGTATTGCAGGCGGCCCACGAGCAGGACCTAGCCGCACGCTTGGCGCAGTTTGGCGAAATCCTCAACAACGTCGCCGACAAAGGCACGCCGCACGTGCTGTGCAGCTACCTGTACGACTTGGCCGGCTTGTTCTCCAGCTTCTACGAGAACTGCCCGATCCTCGCCGCCGAAACCCTGGAACAGCAGCAGAGCCGCCTGCGCCTGGCCGCCCTGACCGGCCGTACCCTCAAACAAGGTCTGGAACTGCTCGGCCTGGAAACCCTGGAGCGCATGTAAGTTGGCTGCCAAGAAAAAACCTGCCCCAAAGCGCGGCGCCAGCCGTCAGACGGCGCCGGCCAAACAGCCGATCCCCGGCTGGGTATGGCTGGCAGTCGGCCTGACCGTAGGCGCGTTCATCGTGTTCTTGATGAAGCTCGAACCCGGTGGCGACGACATCAAGCGCGCCAAACCCGAGCAGCAGAAGCCGGAGAAGGTGGCCGAGGCCAGCAAGCCCGCGCAGGCCACCCCGCAGCAGCCGGTGAAGCCGAAGTATGACTTCTACACCCTGCTGCCGGAGTCCGAGGTAATCGTGCCGCCAGAGGCCGTGCCAGAGAAGACGCCTCCGGTCCCGGCACAGCCGGTAACCCCGGTGACCCCGGCCGAAGCGGCGAAGATAGACACCGCTCGTGCACAGGCAGCCTTGCTCGGCCAGACCCCGCCACCGCCACCACCGGTGATCAAGCCGGCAGCGACCACCCAGTACTTCCTGCAGGCGGGCTCCTTCCGCAAGCAGGCCGATGCCGACAAGGTGCGCGCACAGATCATTCTGCTGGGCCAGGCGGTAAAGGTGGAGTCAGGTACGGTCAAGGACGAAACCTGGTACCGCGTGCTGGTCGGGCCGTTCAGCAACCGTGAGCAGTTGACCGGCGCACAGAAGCAGCTGGCCGGGGCTGGGTTCAGCAACCTGTTGCTGCAACAGCGCCAGACCCGCCAGTAAGCCTTGGTTGGGGGCTGCGTTGCAGCCCCCGCCTACCTCATCCCCGCCCCGCATTCCGCTCGGAAACCTGGCTGTTCAGCGTCCAGAAGTCATACAGCACCCCCACCAGGAACAACCCGCCGGTAAAGAAGTAGATGATCGCGGTGATCCATTTACCCTGATACAGGCGATGCAGGCCGAACACCCCTAGGAAGGTCAGCAGAACCCAGGCGATGTTGTAGTCGATACGCCCCGACTGGAACCTCAGGTCAGCCTCACGGTCCATGGACGGGATCAGAAACAGGTCAATCAGCCAACCGATTCCCAGCAGGCCGAAGGTGAAGAACCAAAGGGTCCCCGTAATTGGCTTGCCATAGTAGAAACGATGGGACCCGGTGAAGCCGAAAATCCACAGCAGGTAGCCAATGGTTTTGCTGTGGGTGTCGTGAAAGGGCGCCCCCTGTTGATAACTGTTCATTCATAGCCCCTTTGGGTTATCCGAAAATTTTCTAAAAAAAAATGTGACTTTCTCGTCGCAGGCCGACGTACGGCACCTGGGCAATCGACAAACGGATCAAAGATTGATCAAAAAGCTGTTATAAAGTTGCGCGCCCAACACATAACTATTCATAAGAGCTTCATCTATGCCGCCTTTGATCAAGACATGGCTGACCCTCTGCCTATTATTGCCCCTGGCCGCCCACGCCACCAATCGTGAGCAACGTCTTCCCAATGGTTTCACCGGCTACACCACCAACGCCTCGGTGAAACACGCACCGGTCAAGCAAACCACACTGCGCGCTCGCCCAAGCAATGCCGCCAGCAGCCGCGGCGTGCAGGTTGCCGCCATGTCGCCGAAGCAAAGCAGCGATGTGCTCAGCCGTGCGGTGAATGTGCTCGGTACCCCCTATGTTTGGGGCGGCAGCAGCCCGAAAAAAGGCTTCGACTGCAGCGGGCTGGTCAAGTACGCCTTCAACGACGTCGCCGATGTCGACCTGCCGCGCACCTCCAATGCCATGGCCCAGGGCCACGGCGTGAAGGTGGCCAAGGATGACCTGAAGCCTGGCGACCTGATTTTCTTCAACATCAAGAGCCGCCGGGTGAACCATGTTGCCATTTACCTGGGCAACGACCGCTTCATCCACGCCCCACGGCGCGGCAAGCGGGTGAGCATCGACACCCTGAGCAAGCCGTACTGGCAGAAGCATTACGTCGTGGCCAAGCGAGTACTGCCGAAGGAACAGCAGCAGCTGAGCCTGGCCAAGCGTTAAGCAGGCCAGCCTCTTCGCGGGCCAGCCCGCTCCCACAGCAATGACACAGCCCTCAAAATCTGTGCTGACCCTGTGGGAGTGGGCTTGCCCGCGAAAGGGCCGGTGTAAACACTACAGGTCGTTGATCAGCCCCTTCTCTTTCAACCCCCGCATCGCCCCCTCCATCGTCCGCATCCCCTCCAGCCCTCCCGCCTGCATCACCGAACACAACTGCGCCACCCGCCCCTCCCGAACCAGATTGCGCACCGCCGGCGTCGCCACCAGCACTTCCCGAGCCGCCACCCGTCCACCACCCACACGCCTGACCAGCACCTGCGCGACCACCAGGCGCAGCGACTCGGCCAACATCGCCCGCACCAACGGCTTTTCCTCGGCAGCGAATACCTCCACCAACCTGTCGATACTGCTGGCCGCCGAACGCGCATGCACGGTTGCCAGCACCAGATGCCCGGTTTCGGCCGCGCGCAGGGCCAGGCGAATGGTTTCCAGGTCACGCAACTCACCGATCATGATCACATCCGGGTCCTGGCGCAGCGCACTGCGTAGCCCCTGAGCAAAGCTGTGGCTATGACACCCCACCTCGCGCTGATTGACCAGGCTGCGCTGGCTGCCGTGGATAACTTCGACAGGGTCCTCCAGGGTAATGATGTGCAGCGCCCGCTCGCGATTCAGTTGATCAACCAGCGTCGCCAGGGTGCTGGACTTTCCACTGCCGGTCGGCCCGCCCACCAGGATCAAGCCATCACGGCATTGGGCAACAGCTTGAAACACATCTGCCAGATCAAGCTCATCCAGCGTGGCAATTCGCCCCTGAATCAACCGAAAAGTGACAGCTGGGCCATTCAATTGGCGAAACAGGTTCAGCCGAAAACGCCCAAGGGCAGGTAACTCCAGCGCCAGGTCCAGTTCATCGCCATGGGCCCACTGTCGTCGCTGGTGGTCATCCAGCACGGCAGCCATGCCATCGATCAAGGCATCCGCCCCCAAGGTCGGCAAATCCATCCCCTGCAACTCGCCATCCAAACGCAGCATCGGTATCTGGCCCGCCGCCAGGTGCAGGTCCGAAGCCCCCGCATCCACGGCCCGGGCCAACAGGTCAGTCACGTCCATGAGACTCCCCAAAGGCCTTCAAGTAGGTAGAATGCCGCAAACCCTTCAGTTGCCGGCATCCGTCCATGTCCACCCTAGCAGACAACCTTTCCGCGATTTCCGCCCGTATCGCCAGCGCCGCCCAGGCAGCCGGGCGCGATCCGGCCAGCGTTCAGTTGCTGGCCGTGAGCAAGACCAAGCCGGCCAGCGCCATCCGCGAGATCCACACCGCAGGCGTGCGCGATTTCGGGGAGAACTACCTACAGGAAGCGCTGACAAAGCAGCAGGAGCTCAGCGACTTGCCCTTGATCTGGCACTTCATCGGCCCCATTCAGTCGAACAAGACCAAGGCCATCGCCGAGCATTTCGACTGGGTACATTCCGTGGACCGCCTGAAAATTGCCCAACGCCTGTCCGAGCAGCGCCCTGCCGGTCTGGCGCCGCTGAACCTCTGCCTGCAAGTGAACGTGAGTGGCGAAGACAGCAAGTCTGGCTGCGCCCCCGCAGACCTGCCGGCCTTGGCCAAGGCCGTGGCCGGGCTGCCCAACCTGCGCTTGCGCGGGCTGATGGCAATCCCCGAGCCCACCGACGACCGCGCCGCCCAGGAGGCTGCCTTCGCCCATTTGCGCCAGTTGCAGGAAAACCTGGGGCTTGATCTGGACACCCTGTCCATGGGCATGAGCCACGATCTGGAAGCCGCGATCGCACAGGGTGCGACCTGGGTGCGTATCGGCACCGCCCTGTTCGGTGCCCGCGACTACGGCAACACCTGATTCCATGCTTCACTCACTCTTTTCCACAAGGACCTGACATGAGCAAGACACGTATTGCCTTTATCGGCGCCGGCAACATGGCCGCCAGCCTGATCGGCGGTCTGCGTGCCCAGGGGCTGGACGCCTCGCAGATCCGCGCCAGCGACCCGGGCGCCGAGACCCGCGGCCGCATCCAGGCCGAGCACGGCATCGAAACCTTCGAGGACAACGCCCAGGCCATCGAGGGCGCCGACGTCATCGTGCTGGCGGTCAAACCACAAGTCATGAAGGCCGTGTGCCAGGCCCTGCAACCCAACCTGCGGGATGGCCAACTGATCGTTTCCATCGCTGCCGGCATCACCTGCGCCAGCCTGCAAAGCTGGGTGGGCGCTCGCCCGGTGGTACGCTGCATGCCCAATACCCCCGCACTGCTGCGCCAGGGCGTGAGCGGCCTGTACGCCACCGCCGAAGTGTCCGGCGAACAGCGCCAGCAGGCCGAACAACTGCTGTCGGCCGTGGGCACCGCCTTGTGGTTGCAGCAAGAACAGCAACTGGACGCCGTTACCGCCGTATCCGGCAGCGGCCCGGCCTACTTTTTCCTGCTGATCGAGGCCATGACCGCAGCCGGCGAAAAACTTGGCCTGCCACGCGAAACCGCTTCCCAGCTAACCTTGCAGACCGCCCTGGGCGCCGCGCGCATGGCGGTTGCCAGCGATGTCGATGCCGCCGAACTGCGCCGCCGCGTCACCTCGCCCGCCGGCACCACGGAAGCGGCGATCAAATCGTTCCAGGCCAGCGGCTTCGAAGCCATCGTCGAGCAGGCGCTGCAAGCTGCAGCCACGCGCTCCGCCGAACTGGCCGAACAACTGGGCAAATAAGGAGCTTTAGATGAATGCACTGTCCGGCGCCGCGATCTTCGTGGTGCAAACCTTGGTCAGCCTGTACCTGGTGATCGTCCTGCTGCGCTTCGTGCTGCAACTGGTCAAGGCCAATTTCTACAACCCGCTGTGCCAGTTCGCGGTGCGTGCCACCCAGCCGCTGCTCAAGCCGATCCGTCGGGTCATTCCCAGTGTCGGTGGGCTGGACACCTCGTCTCTGCTGTTGGCAATCGTGATCCAGGCGCTGCTGATGGGCTTTGTGCTGATGGTCACCTATGGCACCTTCGGCGACATCCTGCACCTGCTGATGTGGGCGATCATCGGCATCACTTCGCTGTTCCTGAAGATCTTCTGGGTGGCCATGATCGTCATGGTGATCGTGTCCTGGGTAGCCCCCAACAGCCACAATCCGGCGGCCGAGTTGGCCTACCAGATCAGCGAGCCGGTACTGGCACCGTTCCGCCGCCTGGTGCCCAACCTGGGCGGCATGGACATCTCGCCGATCTTCGCCTTCCTGGCGATCCAGGTGATCCAGTCGTTCGTAATGCCCCCGCTGGCCGCCTACGCTGGCATGCCACAAGAACTGTGGCGCATGATCTGACCCTGCTTACCCCTAGCGGCAAGCCTTTGCTTGCCGCTGGGGGTAGCGCTCTTTAGACTTACGCCTCCGTCAAGCGTGAGCAGGGTCGATGTCCACTGTCTTTCCCGTAGATTCCGTCGGTCTGGTAGTACCGCAAACCGCCCGGTTCGATGAACCGCTGGCCCTGGCCTGTGGCCGCTCCCTGGCCAGTTACGAACTGGTCTACGAGACCTATGGCACCCTGAACGCCAGCGCGAGCAACGCCGTGCTGATCTGCCATGCCCTTTCCGGCCACCACCATGCCGCTGGCTACCATGCCGCCACCGACCGCAAGCCGGGCTGGTGGGATAGCTGCATCGGCCCCGGCAAGCCAATCGATACCAACCGCTTCTTCGTGGTCAGCCTGAACAACCTCGGCGGCTGTAACGGCAGCACCGGCCCCAGCAGTGTCAACCCGGCCACCGGCAAGCCCTATGGCGCCGATTTCCCGGTACTGACCGTGGAGGACTGGGTGCATAGCCAGGTGCGCCTGGGCGAACGTCTGGGCATCCAGCAATGGGCCGCCGTGGTCGGCGGCAGCCTGGGCGGCATGCAGGCGCTGCAATGGACCATCAGCTACCCCGAGCGCGTGCGCCATTGCGTCGACATTGCCTCGGCGCCCAAATTGTCGGCACAGAACATCGCCTTCAACGAGGTGGCCCGTCAGGCCATTCTCACCGACCCCGAGTTCCACGGCGGTTCGTTCCAGGACCAGGGCGTAATCCCCAAGCGCGGCCTGATGCTGGCACGCATGGTCGGCCACATTACCTACCTGTCCGACGACTCGATGGGTGAAAAATTCGGCCGTGAGCTGAAAAGCGACAAGCTCAACTACGACTTCCACAGCGTCGAGTTCCAGGTCGAAAGCTACCTGCGCTATCAGGGCGAGGAGTTTTCCGGCCGTTTCGACGCCAATACCTACCTGCTGATGACCAAGGCGCTGGACTATTTCGACCCAGCCGCCGCCCAGGGTGGTGACCTGGCTGCCACCCTGGCCCATGTCACGGCGGACTACTGCATCATGTCGTTCACCACCGACTGGCGCTTCTCGCCGGCCCGTTCACGCGAGATCGTCGACGCCCTGATGGCCGCGCGTAAAAACGTCTGCTACCTGGAGATCGACTCGCCTTATGGGCACGATGCCTTCCTGATCCCCACACCTCGCTACATGCAGGGTTTCTCGAACTACATGAACCGCATTGCCATCTGAGGACAGCATGAGAGCCGATCTGGAAATCATCCACGACTGGATCCCCGCCGGCAGCCGGGTACTCGACCTGGGCTGCGGCAGTGGCGAACTGCTGGCCTCGCTGCGTGACCGCAAGCAGGTCACCGGCTATGGCCTGGAGATCGACGCCGACAACATCGCCGCCTGCGTGGCCAAGGGCGTCAACGTCATCGAGCAGGACCTGGACAAAGGCCTGGGCAACTTCGCCAGCAACAGCTTCGACGTGGTGATCATGACCCAGGCCCTGCAGGCCGTGGAGTACCCTGACCGCATCCTCGACGAGATGCTGCGCGTGGGCCGCCAGTGCATCATCACCTTCCCCAACTTCGGCCACTGGCGCTGCCGCTGGTACCTGGCGACCAAAGGCCGCATGCCGGTCTCGGACTTCATGCCGTACACCTGGTACAACACACCGAACATCCACTTCTGCACCTTCGCCGACTTCGAAGAACTGGTGCACGAACGACGGGCCAAGGTGCTCGACCGCCTGGCGGTCGACCACCTGCACCGTAACGGGTGGGGTGGCCGGCTATGGCCTAATCTACTAGGTGAGATCGGCATCTACCGCGTCAGCAGCCCGAGCCTGCAAGAGCACCAGCTCGCGGTCTGACGCCCACCGGAGGAATCGCCCCATGCGTCGCCTAGCCCTGTTCCTGATCAGCCTGTGCCTGGCCCTGCCGGTACTGGCTGCCGATGCCGCCCGCCCCGAGCGCAAGGAAGTGTTTGGCGACGTGACGGTGCACTACAGCGCATTCACGTCGAGCATGCTTACACCCGAAGTGGCCGCAGCGACTGGTCTTGTACGCAGCAAGAACCAGGGCGTGCTCAACATTGCCGTGCTCAAGGCCAACAAGTCCACCCCGGCGTTGGTCAGCGGCACGGTCAAAGACCTGACGGGGCGCAGCAGCCCGCTGTCGTTCAAGCAAATTACCGAACAAGGCGCGGTGTACTACATCGCCCAATTCAAGATCGACCAACCAGAAACCGTCACCTTCGACCTGAACATCGAAACCGGCGGGATCAGCAACTCCCTCAGCTTCAACCAGGACGTGTTCCCAGGCGAATGATGAATTTCCAGCAACTCGTATTGGCCAGCCACAACGCCGGCAAACTCAAGGAACTCCAGGCCATGCTCGGCCAGTCCGTGCAACTGCGCTCGATTGGCGAGTTCAGCCAGGTCGAGCCAGAAGAGACCGGCCTGTCGTTCGTCGAAAACGCCATCCTCAAAGCGCGCAATGCCGCCCGTATTTCCGGCCTGCCAGCCCTGGCCGACGACTCTGGCCTGGCGGTGGACTTCCTCGGCGGCGCGCCGGGCATCTACTCGGCACGCTACGCCGATGGCAAGGGTGACGCGGCGAACAACGCCAAGCTGCTCGAAGCGTTGAAAGACGTGCCTGAAGCCGAGCGCGGCGCGCAGTTCGTCTGCGTACTGGCGTTGGTACGCCACGCCGACGACCCGTTGCCAATCCTCTGCGAAGGACTGTGGCACGGCAGCATCCTTTTTGAAGCCAGCGGCGAGCACGGCTTTGGCTACGACCCATTGTTCTGGGTACCGGAGCGAAGCTGCTCCAGCGCCGACCTGGCTCCGGCAGACAAGAACCAGCTCAGCCACCGCGCCCGTGCCATGGCCCTGCTGCGCCAACGTCTGGGCCTGGCATGATCGCAACGCTGTCCACTCCCGGCGCGGTGCGCTTCACCAGCCTGCCGCCGCTGGCGCTGTACATCCACATCCCGTGGTGCGTACGCAAATGCCCTTACTGCGACTTCAACTCCCACGCTGCCGGGCCTGAACTGCCGGAAGACGCCTACGTCACAGCACTGCTGGACGACCTCGACCAGGAACTGGCCGCCGTGCAAGGCCGCCCGATCAGCTCGATCTTTTTCGGTGGCGGTACGCCCAGCCTGTTCAGCGCCAACGCCCTTGGCCGTTTGCTGCGCGGCGTGGAACAGCGCATCCCGTTTGCGCCAGACATCGAAATTACCCTGGAAGCCAACCCAGGCACCTTCGAGCAGGACAAGTTCAAGGCCTACCGGCAAACCGGCATCAACCGCCTGTCCATCGGTGTGCAGAGCTTCCAACCGGCCAAGCTGGAGGCGCTGGGGCGCATTCACAACGGCGATGAAGCGGTGCGTGCCGCCGGCATGGCACGCGCCGCCGGCTTCGACAACTTCAACATGGACCTGATGCACGGCCTGCCCGACCAGTCGCTGGATGATGCGCTGGGCGACCTGCGCCAGGCCATTGACCTGGGGCCGACGCACCTGTCGTGGTACCAGCTGACCGTGGAACCAAACACGGTATTCTGGAACCAACCGCCAGAGCTGCCCGAAGACGACATCCTCTGGGACATCCAGGAAGCCGGCCAGGCGCTGATGACCGAGCACGGTTACCGCCAGTACGAGGTATCGGCGTATGCGCAGGCAGGCCGCGCCGCCCGGCACAACCTCAACTACTGGCGCTTCGGCGACTTCATCGGCATCGGTGCAGGTGCCCACGGCAAGCTCACCTTCGCCGACGGGCGCATCCTGCGCACCTGGAAGACCCGCCTGCCCAAGGACTACCTGAACCTGGCCAAGCCGTTCAAGGCCGGCGAGAAGCTATTGCCGGTGGACGAGCTGCCGTTCGAGTTCCTGATGAACGCCCTGCGGCTTACCGATGGCGTGGAAGCCGAACTGTTTACCCAACGCACGGGCTTGCCATTGGAACAACTGCGCGAGGCACGCCGCGCCGCCGAACAAAAGGGCCTTTTGCAGGTCGAACCGGATCGACTGGTGGCCACGCCAAGGGGCCAGTTGTTCCTCAATGACCTGCTGCAGTATTTCTTGACCTAAGGATGACCCATGGATCTGGTACTTGATCTGCTCGCGACGGTTTCCCGCTGGAGCCGCAGCAACCTGTCGGAGATTTCACTGGCCTTGGTAGGCTGCCTGCTGGTGCTGTTCGGCACCGATGTCAAAGCCTGGGCCGAGCAACGCCTGGGTGGCCTGGCGGGTGCCCTGCGCGTGCCGTTCATGGCATTGATGGTGATGATCGGCAGCGGTGCGGCGCTGATCTATGCCACACCGTGGGTGGTGAAGGGGCTGAGCCAGTTCAACAACTACGCGCTGGCACCGGTGTTGCTGGTGGTGCTGGTGTTGATTGGCGTGGTGGCTGATCGCAGGGGTTGAACCGCCGTCGGACTAACGCCTTACCCTGTAGGAGCGGGTTTACCCGCGAACACGGGCAAAGCCCGTGCCAGGCACCGCGTCGCCTTCTTCGCGGGTAAACCCGCTCCCACAGAAATCCCGAACGGTCTTGAGCACTATCAAGATCCGGACAAGCTTCCAGGAGCGGCTCAGCGCATCAAGCAAACGCTTCATATGCCTTGGCCTCCGTGTTGGCGGGCCAGTCTTCCAGCATCTAACTGGCGCTTCGATGCCTTCGAAAACTGTGTGAAGTCTTCAGTGAAGTGGCCAGGTTGATGGCCCTTCGAAGAGTGTCACCGGCATGGTTCTCAAGCCATGTCGAAGGGGCCGGAAAGCAGAATTCTTCTCCTACCCGGCCCATCACTGAATCTACACACAGGAGCGACGCGATAATACCTGGATCTTCCAATCAAGGCTGTTAACCGCGCCGACACACGTGATGCCGGATGCTTCCGCACATTGACCCAGTTTTCGAAGGTCCCTATGATCAGCTGACTGTGTGAAGTTTTCAGTGAAACCCCAGAGCGCAGGATACTCAGTCCTGCTGCTCACAAAAAAACCGCCTTTCTCAAGGCGGTTTTTTTCGCCTGCATTTCTGCAAGCACTAGCACATCAATAGGCTGACTCAGCCGTTCAATCCACCTTCTCGAACTTCAAGTCCCACACCCCATGCCCCAGCCGCTCGCCGCGGCGTTCGAACTTGGTGATCGGGCGCTCTTCCGGGCGTGGCACGTAAGTACCGTCGGCCGCACGGTTGCGGTAGCCGGGGGCGGCACTCATCACTTCCAGCATGTACTCGGCATACGGTTCCCAGTCCGTGGCCATGTGGAACACGCCACCGGGCTTGAGCTTGCGACGTACCAGCTCGGCAAACTCCAGCTGCACGATACGACGCTTGTGGTGACGCGCCTTGTGCCATGGGTCGGGGAAGAACAGCATCAAGCGGTCGAGGCTGTTGTCGGCCACGCAGCGGTTCAGCACTTCGATTGCATCGCAGTCATACACCCGCAGGTTCTTCAGCCCCTGGGTCAGCACGCCGTTGAGCAGCGCGCCCACACCCGGGCGGTGCACTTCCACACCGATGAAGTCCTGTTCAGGCGCGGCAGCGGCCATTTCCAACAGGGAATGGCCCATGCCGAAGCCAATCTCCAGGGTGCGCGGCGCCGAACGGCCGAACACCTGGTCATAGTCCACCGGGCTGTCGGCCAGCGGCAGGATGTACAGCGGGCCGCCCTGGTCCAGGCCGCGCTGCTGGCCTTCGGTCATGCGCCCGGCGCGCATCACGAAGCTCTTGATGCGGCGGTGCGGGCGAGCTTCGCCGTCGGGGGTGATCGGCGTATCGTGCGATTCAGTCATCAGTTGCTCTTACTTGATCAGACCATCCAGCGGCGAAGAGGCGCTGGCATAGAGTTTCTTCGGCATACGGCCGGCCAGGTAGGCCATGCGACCGGCGACGATGGCGTGCTTCATGGCTTCGGCCATCAGCACCGGTTGCTGGGCGTGGGCAATGGCCGAATTCATCAGCACCGCCTCGCAGCCCATTTCCATGGCGATGGTAGCGTCGGAAGCTGTACCCACACCGGCGTCGACCAGCACCGGCACCTTGGACTCTTCCAGGATGATCTGCAGGTTGTAGGGGTTGCAGATGCCCAGGCCGGTACCAATCAGGCCAGCCAACGGCATGACCGCGATGCAGCCCACCTCGGCCAATTGACGGGCGATGATCGGGTCGTCGCTGGTGTACACCATCACGTCGAAACCTTCCTTGACCAACACTTCGGCGGCCTTGAGGGTTTCGATCACGTTGGGGAACAGGGTTTTCTGGTCGGCCAGCACTTCCAGCTTTACCAGCGTCCGGGATTCATGCGATTTGCGCCCATCCAGCAGTTCGCGGGCCAGGCGACAAGTACGCACCGCTTCCACCGCGTCAAAGCAGCCTGCAGTATTCGGCAGGATGGTGTACTTGTCAGGCGACAGTACATCGAGCAGGTTCGGCTCGCCCGCATTCTGGCCCAAGTTGGTACGGCGCACGGCGACGGTGACGATTTCGGCACCCGAGGCCTCGGTGGCCAGGCGGGTTTCTTCCATGTCACGGTACTTGCCGGTACCGACCAGCAGGCGCGACTGGAAAGTACGCCCGGCCAGGGTGAAGGGCTTGTCGCTACGAACGTTGCTCATCGTTGTTCCTCGGGAAAAGGTTGCTGGGCTTGCTTGTGAACCGCCGGGCTGCTGTCAGCCGCCACCGATGGCGTGGACCACTTCGACCTGGTCGCCGTCGTTCAGCAGCGTGCTGTCGTGCTGGCTACGCGGCACGATATCCAGGTTCAGTTCCACTGCGACACGGCGCCCGGCCAGCTCAAGGCGGGTCAGCAGGGCTGCAACGCTTTCGCCAGCAGGCAGTTCGTAAGGCTCACCGTTCAATTGAATGCGCATGCGCACGGCCACCATTGTTCTTTGGGGCCCGCATTCTAGCGCCGAACCGTCCTGCAACCCAAGGGCGGTGCGCGCCATTAGTCGCGATTGTGGACCACTCGGTCAGCCCAGCCGCCAGGCCGCCAGGCCCAGGCACAGCCAGCCGGCCAAGAAGCACAGGCCGCCAATCGGGGTGATGATGCCCAGCTTGCCCAGACCGCTGAGGGTCAGCAGGTACAGGCTGCCGGAGAACAGCACGATCCCCAGCGCAAACAGGCCGCCAGCCCAGCCCACCAGGCGCCCGGGCAAGTGCACCGAGAGCACGGCAACGCCGAAGATCGCCAAGGCATGCACCAGTTGGTAAGTCACGCCGGTATGGAAAATGGCCAGATAGTCCGCCGTCAGGCGGTTTTTCAGGCCGTGGGCGGCGAAGGCACCCAGGGCGACCCCGGTAAAGCCGAAAAAGGCGGCAAGCATCAGGAAGCTGCGAAGCATGGGACGACTCCTTGTATCGGGTCTGTATAATGGCCCCTTCCACCCGTACGGCCAAGCCATCGCCATGCTGCCAACCCTTATCCGTCGCCTCTCCCGCGCCCTGCTCTGGTTCGCTGCCGGCAGCATCGTGCTGGTGCTGGTGTTCCGCTGGGTGCCACCGCCCGGCACGGCGCTGATGGTCGAGCGCAAAGTACAGTCATGGGTGAATGGCGAGCCGATCGACCTGCAGCGCGATTGGGAGCCGTGGGAGAATATCTCCGATGAACTGAAGGTTGCCGTCATCGCGGGCGAGGACCAGAAGTTCGCCAGCCACTGGGGCTTCGACATCCCAGCCATTCAGGCAGCGCTGGCCTACAACGAGCGCGGCGGCAATGTCCGTGGTGCAAGCACCCTGACCCAGCAAGTAGCCAAGAACCTGTTCCTGTGGTCCGGGCGCAGCTGGTTCCGCAAAGGGCTGGAAGCCTGGTTCACGGCGCTGATCGAGTTGTTCTGGTCGAAAGAGCGAATTCTCGAGGTTTACCTGAACAGCGCCGAGTGGGGCAAAGGCGTGTTTGGTGCCCAGGCGGCAGCGCGTTATCACTTTGGCGTTGATGCCAGCCGGCTCAGCCGCCAGCAGGCGGCGCAGTTGGCCGCAGTGCTGCCTAGCCCGATCAAGTGGAGTGCCAGCCGGCCGAGTGCCTATGTGGCGAGCCGGGCCGGTTGGATTCGCCGGCAGATGAGCCAGTTGGGCGGGCCCAGCTACCTGATGCAGCTCGATACTTCGCGCAAACTTTGAGCTTTTGGGGGCTGCTGCGCAGCCCATCGCGACACAAGGCCGCTCCTACAGGCGACCGCGATCCCTTGTAGGAGCGGCCTTGCGTCGCGATGGGCCGCAAGGCGGCCCCAAAATCTCACAGGCAAAAAAAAGCCGCTCACCCTATCCAGGCAAGCGGCTCTGTTTACGGCCAGGCTCGATCAGACCGCGATCAGTGCCTTGACCTTGTTCATCGCATTCTTCTCCAGCTGGCGAATCCGCTCAGCCGAAACGCTGTACTTGTCAGCCAGCTCATGCAACGTGGCTTTCTCTTCCGCCAACCAGCGCTGGTAGAGAATATCGCGGCTACGTTCATCCAAACCTTGCAGCGCTTCGTGCAGGTTGCTGGTGGAGTTATCACTCCAATCGGCATCCTCCAACTGCACCGCAGGATCGTAACGATGGTCTTCCAGGTAATGCGCTGGCGACTGGAAGGCGCTGTCGTCGTCAGCTTCCGCTGCTGGGTCGAAGGCCATGTCCTGGCCGCTGAGGCGGCTTTCCATCTCACGCACTTCGCGCGGCTCGACACCAAGGCTTTCCGCCACGCGATGCACTTCGTCGTTGTTCAGCCAAGCCAGGCGCTTCTTCTGGCTGCGCAGGTTGAAGAACAACTTGCGTTGGGCCTTGGTGGTCGCCACCTTGACGATGCGCCAGTTGCGCAGGATGAACTCGTGAATCTCTGCCTTGATCCAGTGTACGGCGAACGACACCAGGCGCACGCCCATTTCCGGGTTGAAGCGCTTGACGGCTTTCATCAGGCCGACATTGCCTTCCTGGATCAGGTCGGCCTGGGCCAACCCGTAGCCGGCATAGCTACGGGCGATATGTACGACGAAACGCAGGTGGGCCATCACCATTTGACGAGCGGCCTCGACATCCTGCTCATAATAGAGACGCTCGCCCAGATCACGCTCCTGCTCGACCGTCAGCAGCGGGATGCTGTTGACCGTGTGCACATAGGCTTCCAGGTTTGCACCGGGCACCAGGGCATAGGCAGGTTGCAACGATGTGGTCATTCAAGAACCTCCGACTTACTAAACTCGCACCTTGTGGGCGCTGCCAACATTGACCTGGAACGACGGTACAAGTTCCGTAGTGAAGAAAATGTCAATGCTGGCACGTAAAAACTATCGCGGCGCCAGCTCGTTCAGGTGACGAGCGACGGCAATCCATGCACCGATATACCCCAACAGCACCGCTCCGATCAAGAGCGACAGACCATCGGACGCTGGCACCCCGCCAAGGGCGAAGTCACTGCCGTACAGCCCGGAAAGCCCCACAACCGCGTCATTCAGCCAGTTCAGGCCGAACGCCAGGATACCCCACGCCAGCACCCCCGCACCCAGGCCATACAAGGCGCCCATGTACAGGAAAGGCCGGCGCACGTAGGCGTCAGTGCCGCCTACCAGCTTGATCACTTCGATCTCGACACGGCGGTTTTCAATATGTAGACGAATTGTGTTACCGATTACTAAAAGCAGGGCAGAAATCAGCATCACGGCCAGGCCGAAGACAAAGCGGTCACCCAATTTGAGGATGGCTGCCAGGCGCTCGACCCACACCAGGTCCAGTTGTGCCACTTCCACCCGCGGCAGTTCCGACAAACGCTGACGCAAGGCATCCAGGGCCGGCTTGTCGACCTCGGTCGGGGTCACCACCACCACGCCAGGCAGTGGGTTGTCGGGCAGCTCGCGCAAGGCTTCACCCAAGCCAGACTGCTGCTGGAACTCCTCCAGCGCCTGCTCGCGGCTGACAAACTGCGCGTCCGCGACCCCGGGCATGCCCTTGATTTCGTCGCGCAGGGCCTCGCCATCGCGGCTACCGGCATCAAGCTTGAGGTACAGCGAAATCTGCGCAGCGCGTTGCCACGAGCCGCCAAGCTGCTCGACGTTCTTCAGCAGCAACGACAGGCCCATGGGCATGCTCAGCGCCACAGCCATCACCAGGCAGGTGAAAAAGCTGCCGATCGGCTGCTTGCCCAGGCGACGCAGGCTGTCCGCCATGCTGGCGCGGTGGCTTTCCAGCCAAGCATGCAGCAGCGTGCGGAAATCCGGTCCGTCATCGTCTTCGCCGCGCTTTTTCTTCGCCGGTTGCGGGTCGGCCGGCTTTGGCGCAACCCGCTCGGAAACTTTCGGCGTTCGTGTAGTGCTCATTGCCCGGCCTCCCCATCGCCGATCAAGCGGCCGCGCTGCAAGGTGAGCATGCGGTGGCGCATGCGCGCAATCAGTGCCAGGTCGTGGCTGGCGATCAATACCGTGGTGCCCAGGCGGTTGATGTCCTCGAATACACCCATGATCTCTGCAGCCAGGCGCGGGTCGAGGTTACCGGTGGGTTCGTCGGCCAGCAGCAGCGCGGGCTGGTGGACAATGGCACGGGCGATGCCCACCCGCTGCTGCTGCCCGGTGGACAGGTCGGCCGGGAACAGCTCGCCCTTGTCGGACAGCGACACACGCTCCAGCGCCGAGTCTACACGCTTGGCGATCTCGGCCTTGGACAGGCCAAGAATCTGCAGTGGCAGGGCAATGTTGTTGAACACCGTGCGGTCGAACAACAACTGGTGGTTCTGGAACACCACGCCGATCTGCCGGCGCAGGAACGGGATTTGCGCGTTGCTGATCTGGCCCAGGTCCTGGCCGGCCAGCATCAGCTTGCCGCTGGTCGGGCGCTCCATGGCCAGCAACAGGCGCAGCAAGGTGCTCTTGCCAGCACCCGAGTGCCCGGTCACGAACAGGAACTCGCCCCGACGCGCCCGGAAGCTCAGCTCATGCAAACCCACATGACCGTTGGGATAGCGCTTGGCAACCTGTTCGAATCGGATCATGGTCAGTCTCGCTCGGCGAACAGAGCCTTGACGAACGGCTCGGCTTCAAAGGTGCGCAGGTCGTCGATACCTTCACCGACACCGATGAAGCGGATTGGGATATTGAACTGCTTGGCCAGGGCGAAGATCACCCCGCCTTTGGCAGTGCCGTCCAGCTTGGTCAGGGCCAGGCCGGTCAGCTCGACGCTCTGATTGAAGTACTTGGCCTGGCTGATGGCGTTCTGGCCGGTGCCGGCATCGAGCACCAGCAACACCTCGTGCGGCGCCTCGGCATCGAGCTTGCCGATGACCCGGCGGACCTTCTTCAGCTCTTCCATCAGGTTGTCTTTGGTGTGCAGGCGCCCGGCGGTATCAGCGATCAGCACGTCGACGCCACGGGCCTTGGCAGCCTGCACGGCGTCGAAGATCACCGAAGCGGAGTCGGCACCGGTATGCTGAGCGATCACCGGAATCTGGTTACGCTCGCCCCATACCTGCAACTGCTCGACCGCCGCCGCACGGAAGGTATCACCGGCAGCCAGCATCACCTTCTTGCCGTCCAGCTGCAGCTTCTTCGCCAGTTTGCCGATGGTGGTGGTCTTGCCGGCGCCGTTCACGCCAACCACGAGGATCACATAGGGTTTGTTCTGTGCCTGCACTTTCAGCGGCTGTTCGACTGGGCGCAGCAGCGCGGCCAGTTCTTCCTGCAACGATTTGTACAGGGCATCGGCGTCGGCCAGCTGCTTGCGCGCGACCTTCTGGGTCAGGTTCTGGACGATGGCCGAGGTGGCTTCCACGCCGACGTCGGCGGTCAGCAGGCGCGTTTCGATTTCGTCGAGCAGGTCGTCGTCGATGACCTTCTTGCCAAGAAACAGGCTGGCCATGCCCTCGCCGATACTGGCGCTGGTCTTGGACAGTCCCTGTTTGAGCCGGGCGAAGAAGCCGGGCTTGGCTTGCTCGGTAACGGTTGCGGCGGCGACAGGGGCTGGCTCGGGCTCAGGCTGCACGGGCTCTGCCACCGGGCGCTCGGGGATCGCAGGCGGGGCCTTTGGCTCCAGGTCAGGGACGAGCGCGACGGGCTCTTCGGCAACGGGCAGGACCAGGTTGCTGACAGGGGGTTCGATGATTTGAGTGGCAGGAACAGCTACGGGCGCAGGGGTTTCGACCTGCGGGGCGGCAGACTGCGCACTCGCAGGCAACCCCGCGTCCACAGGGGACAGGGCAGGCTCAGGGGCCGAGGCAACCACCGGGGCGGGTGCAGACTCAAGGACCGGGGCTACCACTGGGGCATTTGCAGGCTCAGGGGCCAATGCTGGCTCGGCAGCTCGAGGGGCTTCAGTTGCAGGCGCTGGGGCCTGTGCAGCCACCGGCTCCACTGGAGCAGCTTCAGGGCGCTCGACGGCGGGCTGCGGCGCTACCGGCTCTGCAGCCTGCGGCTCGGGGGCTTGTGGCTGTTCGGCGACAGGTTGCTGCGGCTTCTTGCGAAACCAGCTGAACAGGCCTTTCTTTTCGCCAGCTTCGGCCGGCGCTTTTTTGTCGTCGTTGGAACCAAACATGGAGGACGGCTATCTCAGGGTAGCGATGGGCCAGCTACGGCGCATCGGGAATTCTCTCTACGCAGAACAGACTATCTTGAAGCCGGCTGGTTCATGCGCAACGTTTTGTCTTAGTGTCCTGTGGGCCAGAACGGCGACAGGCATGGTCGCCAGGCAACCGGATCAGTATCCTAGCACCTCCTGGCCCGTCGACGCTAAACCCTGCGGGCCGCCGAACAGGTTGAACACCTTATGAATGCTCTAGCCCGCCGCGCCGCTGGCCTGTTGCTCGGCACGCTCTGCCTGCCGCTCGCGGCCTTCGCCGCCGATGTGCAACCCACCCACGAATTCATCCTCGACAATGGCCTGAAGGTCGTGGTGCGTGAAGACCATCGCGCCCCGGTGGTGGTCTCGCAGATCTGGTACAAGGTCGGCTCCAGCTACGAAACCCCGGGCCAGACCGGCTTGTCCCACGCGCTGGAACACATGATGTTCAAGGGCAGCGCCAAGGTCGGCCCCGGCGAAGCTTCGCGCATTCTGCGTGACCTCGGCGCCGATGAAAACGCCTTCACCAGCGACGACTACACCGCCTATTACCAGGTACTGGCCCGCGACCGCCTGCCCGTAGCCCTGGAGCTGGAGGCCGATCGCCTGGCCAGCCTGCGCCTGCCAGCCGACGAGTTCAGCCGCGAAATCGAAGTCATCAAGGAAGAACGCCGCCTGCGCACCGACGACCAGCCCAATTCCAAGGCGTTCGAACTGTTCCGCGCCATGGCCTTCCCGGCCAGCGGCTACCACACCCCGACCATCGGCTGGATGGCCGACCTGGAGCGCATGAAGGTCGAGGAACTGCGCCACTGGTACGAATCCTGGTATGCGCCCAACAACGCCACCCTGGTGGTGGTCGGCGATGTCACCGCCGACGAGGTCAAGGGCCTGGCGCAGAAGTACTTCGGCAGCATTCCCAAGCGCGCCGTGCCGCCCGCCAAGCTGCCCCTGGAACTTGCCGAGCCTGGCCAGCGTCAGCTCACCCTGCACGTACGTACCCAGTTGCCGAGCCTGATCTACGGCTTCAACGTGCCTGGTTTGCCCACCGCCAAGGACCCACGCACCGTACATGCCCTGCGCCTGATCTCGGCACTGCTCGACGGCGGCTACAGCGCCCGCCTGCCGGCCCGCCTGGAGCGTGGCCAGGAGCTGGTGGCCGGTGCGTCGTCCAGCTACAACGCCTTCACGCGCGGCGACAGCCTGTTCCTGATCTCGGCCACGCCGAACGTGCAGAAGCAGAAAACCCTCGCAGACGTGGAAAAGGGCGTCTGGCAGTTGCTTGATGAACTCAAGACCACACCACCCAGCGCCGAAGAACTGGAGCGCGTACGCGCCCAGGTCATCGCCGGCCTGGTCTACGACCGCGACTCCATCAGCAGTCAGGCCACCACCATTGGCCAGCTGGAAACCGTCGGTTTGTCCTGGAAACTGATCGACAGCGAGCTTGACGAGCTCAAGCGCGTCACCCCGCAGGACATCCAGAACGCCGCGCGCACCTACTTCACCCGCGAACGCCTGAGCGTTGCCCATGTACTGCCTGAGGAGTCCGCTCATGAGTAATCGCCGCGCACCACGCCCAACCCTGTTGGCCACGGGCATTCGCGCCTTGGCGCTGGCGGCAGTGCTGGTCGCCCCGGCAATGGCCGATAACGTGGCCAAGGCCGACAACAGTGCAGCCCGCCCGGCCAATACCTTGCAATCGCTGGCCGAACTGGATGGCAAGGCGCCCAGCCGACGCCAACTGAACATCCAGCACTGGAACACCGCCGAAGGTGCCCGGGTGCTGTTCGTCGAAGCACGCGAGCTGCCCATGTTCGACTTGCGCGTCACCTTCGCTGCCGGTAGTAGCCAGGACGGCGGTACACCAGGCGTGGCCGCGCTGACCAACGCCATGCTCAACGAGGGCGTGGCCGGCAAGGACGTGACTGCCATCGCCGAAGGCTTCGAAGGCCTGGGCGCGGACTTTGGCAACGGCTCTTACCGGGACATGGCCGTGGCCTCGTTGCGCAGCCTCAGCACCAAGGACAAGCGCGAGCCGGCCCTCAAGCTGTTTACCGAAGTGGCGGGCAAGCCGACGTTCCCCGAAGACGCGCTCAAACGCATCAAGAACCAGATGCTGGCCGGTTTTGAATACGAGAAGCAAAACCCCGGCAAGATCGCCGGCAAGGCCCTGTTCGGCAATCTTTATGGCGACCACCCCTACGCTCACCCAAGCGACGGCACCGCCGAAAGCATCACGGCCATCAGCCTGGCACAGCTGCGTGCCTTCCACGCCAAGGCCTACACCGGCGGCAACGCGGTGATCGCACTGGTTGGCGACCTCAGCCGTGCCGAAGCCGAAGCCATCGCCGCCCAGGTATCCGCCGGCCTGCCCAAAGGCCCGGCGCTGCCCGCACCGGCCCAGCCCGCTGATGCCAAAGCCGGCCTGACCCACATCGACTTCCCGTCCAAGCAGACTCACCTGATGCTGGCCGAGCTGGGTATCGACCGCCAGGACCCGGACTGGCCAGCCCTGTCGCTGGGCAACCAGATACTCGGCGGTGGCGCCTTCGGAACCCGCCTGATGAGCGAGGTGCGTGAAAAACGTGGCCTGACCTACGGCGTCTACTCGGTGTTCAGCCCGATGCAGGTACGCGGCCCGTTCATGATCAACCTGCAAACCCGCGCCGAGCTCAGCGAGGGCACGCTCAAGCTGGTGCAGGACATTCTTGCCGACTACCTCAAGAATGGCCCTACCCAGCAGGAGCTGGACGATGCCAAGCGCGAGCTGGCCGGCAGTTTCCCACTGTCCAATGCCAGCAACGCCAGCATCGTCGGCCAACTGGGCGCAATCGGCTTTTACAACTTGCCGCTGACCTGGCTGGAGGACTTCATGCAGCAGTCCCAGGCCCTCACCGTCGAACAGGTCAAGGCGGCCATGAACAAACACCTGTCAGCCGATAAACTGGTGATCGTCACCGTTGGCCCGAAAGTGCCACAAAAACCGCTGCCAGCACCCACTGAAAAGCCCTCCGAGCAACCGCTCGGGGTACCGGAGCACTAATGCCAAGATCCACCCCTCCCGCCCGCCCGCAAGCGGGCCAAAGCAAGGGCCAGGGCCACCTGCGCATCATCGCCGGCGAGTGGCGCAGCCGCCGCCTGGCGGTGCCGGAAGGCGAAGGCCTGCGGCCAACGCCTGACCGCGTGCGGGAAACCGTATTCAACTGGCTGGCACCCTACATCGAAGGTGCCCACGTGCTGGACGCCTTCACCGGCAGTGGCGCCCTGGTGCTCGAAGCCCTGTCACGCGGGGCCGAGGACGCTGTGGCGCTGGACAGCAACCCGGCGGCCATCGCCAACCTGAAGAACAACCTTGAGATCCTGCGCTGCCCGCGCGGGCAAATTCTGCAAACCGACGCCCTGCGCTACCTGCAAGGCCAGGCCAAGCAGCAATTCGATGTGGTGTTCCTCGACCCGCCGTTCCATCAGGACCTGCTGGCCAATACCTGTGACCTGCTGGAACAGAACCAGTGGCTGAACGAGCAGGCATGGGTGTACACCGAGAGCGAAGCCGCACCATCGACCTTGCAACTGCCCGGCAACTGGCGCCTGCACCGCGAGAAGAAGACCGGCCAAGTGCACTACGCACTCTGGCAGCGGGGCTGACCCCCTGACGGGTTGGGTGTATTTAGTTACCGCAACCCCGTCCAGGCTCTGGTTGAAGCTGCGCCTTTGTTTCCCGAAGGAGCACTTCAACCATGACCGAACGCCCCTCCCCACCCTTGCCGGCAAGCTCGGTAAGTGCGTTCACCCTTGCCAATGGCCTGCGCGTCTATCTACGCGAAGACCACCGCGCGCCGCTGGTCAGCGCGCAGTTGTGGTATCACGTCGGCTCCAGCTACGAGCCAGAAGGCCACACTGGCCTTTCCCATGCCCTGGAGCACTTGCTGTTCGAGGGCAGCAGCAAACTGGCTGCTGGCCAGTATTCAGCCCTGATGACCCTTTTGGGAGGAGAGCCGAATGCGTTCACCGGCGCCGAGGCTACCGTCTTTCCACTGACACTGCCTGCCAGTCGCCTGGAAATCGCCCTGGAGGCAATGGCCGACATCATGGCCAGCGCCACGCTCAGCGCTTCTCCTTTCGCTCGAGAGCTGGCAGTGGTCATGGCAGAACGACGAGAGGATGTCGACAACAACCCTTTGGCACTGGCAATGGAACATCACCTGTTGCTGGCCTATGGCAACAACGGTTATGGCACCCCGGTGATCGGCCACGCTACCGATCTCGGCCATATGACCCTGGCTGCCGCACGCACCTGGTACCAAACCTGGTACCACCCCAACAATGCTACGCTCGCGGTGGCCGGCAACGTTACCCTGCCACAGCTGCAAACGCTGGTGGCGCGGCACTTTGCAGCGATCCCCGCTCATCGCCTGCCTGTACAGCAAGTACCTACTACGCCCTCTGGGCAGGTCCGGCGCTGCCAGACCCTGCATTTGCAAGGTCTGAACACGGCCGTGATCATCAGTTTCAACCTCCCCAGCCAATGCACCGCCAGCTCTAGCAGCCAAGCCTATGCACTGCGTTTGCTTCCCGAAATGCTTGCCCAAGGCTATGCCAGCATCCTGCAGCGCAACCTGGTGCTGAATGAACCGCTTCTGCAAAGTTTGACGTCGAGATATGAACCCTGGCGGCGCGGTGACAGCCTGTTGACCCTTTACGCGTTCTGCAGCCCGCAGGTAACGCCGGAGGCCGCCGCCGAAAGGCTTACGCTCGAAATCGAAACGTTCCGCCAGTCGGTGCCGGCCACCGCAGACCTCAAGCGCGCCAAAGCGCGCTTGATAGCCCGGCAGGTGTTCGAACGCGATGACATCGCAAAACAGGCACATTTCATTGGCATGCAGGCCACCTGCGGCCTGGACCCGGTTGCGCTGGAGGATGAGCGTCAAGCCATCGAAGCCGTGACAGCCGAGCAGGTCGCAGAGACCGCGCATGCATTCCTCACCGAGGCGCGCACAGCAATCACCTTCATGCATCACAAGGAAAGTGCCGATGAATAATTCAGACGCAGGGGCGCAGCAGCTCGCTGCAGCCAACAGCATTCCTGGCAACCTGGTCTCAGCCCAAGGGCTTGACCTGGAACAGTTCGAATCCCTTCAAACGCCTGTGCATGCCTGGACCACCGAAGGCGGTGCAGGGGTGAAATTCGTCGAGGCCCGCGGGCTGCCGATCGTGGACATCATTTTGCGGTTCAAGGCCGGCACGGCCCAGGACACCGTGCAACCCGGCTTGGCGGCCCTGACGTTGTACATGCTCGATGAGGGTAGCCAGCATTTCACCGCCACCGAGCAGGCCGATCAGCTAGAGCGCCTGGGCGCGATCGTGGACAAGCAGGTACGCCTGGAGCACGCGACCCTGAGCCTGCGTAGCCTCAGCGCGAGCGCGCTGCTCGAGCCGGCGTTGGAGCTGCTCATTGACCTTGTCGCATGCCCCACGTTCCCGCCTTCGGCCCTGGAGAACATGAAGCAGCAACTGATCCTGAACAACGCAACTCGCGAGCGACAGCCCTCTTTCAGAATGATAAGCGAGGCCTACCGGCATTTGTTCCACAGCCACCCCTACGGCAACCCACTCGGGAGCACCCGCGAAGGTATCGAAGGCATCGCCCCTGCCGACTTGAAGCGTTTTCATCAGCGTGGTTATTGCGCCAGCAACCTGGAGATGGTGGTGGTTGGGGACCTTTCCCTGGCGCACGCCCAAGCAATTTCACAACGCATCAGCCAGGCATTGCCCCAAGGCTGGAGCGCCACTGAACTCCCCATCGTTCCACCAGCGACCCGTGCAACGATCAACGTCGAGCAGTCCGGTACCAGCAGTGCCGTCCTGCTTGCGCTACCCATGAATGTGCCAGCCAATGAGCCAGAGTACCCGGCCTTGGTGTTGGCCAGCGAAGTGCTGGGAGCCGGTATCGAATCTCGCTTGATGAGGGAACTGCGCCAACGTCGCGGCTTGACCTACGGCATCGCTACCGATGTGAAACCCATGAGTGCTGGCGGCCTGTTCACCATCACCTGGGAAATTGCTCCGATGTATGTGGAAAGTTCTGCTCGTCTGGTTGAAGCCGTGCTAAGCGACTTCATCGAGCAAGGGCCAACCCAGGCCGAGCTGCAACTGGCACGGATAAAGTTGGCAGGGCAGTTATTGCGCGCTGTGGCGCAGAACGAGAGCATGGCAGCCTTGCTGACCGTCATAACCGATCAGCGCCAGCCCGCCGATCATCTCGACACCTACGTCGAACGTCTCCGCGCGCAGACACCGGCCGATGTCTGCGCCGTCATGCGGCGCAGGCTGCACCTGGCCGAAAAGGTACTGGTCAGTGTCGGCCCATCGGCCGACCAGCAGCCTCTGCCAGATCTCGACCAATAGCGCAGGTACTGTGGCGCTGTTTCATGGCACTCTAGGCAGGCACATCACGAGTCGCCCAGCATGCCCAGCCTCAGCGCCACCTTCCGTCCGGCCATCGGCCTGTCCAATCCCCACCTGCAAACGCTGTGGGGGCCACTGTGGCGCAAGCTGCCTGAACTACAGCGCAACCGCGAGCGGCTGTGGCTGGCCGACGGCGACTTCATCGACCTGGACTGGCACGGCCCGCACCAGCCCCATGCGCCACTGGTGCTCGTGCTGCATGGGTTGACCGGCTCGTCTCACTCGCCTTACGTGAAAGGCTTGCAGCAAGCGTTGCAAGGTCGCGGCTGGGCCAGCGTGGCGGTGAACTGGCGTGGTTGCTCAGGCGAGCCCAACCTGTTGCCGCGCAGCTACCATTCCGGCGCCAGCGAAGACCTGGCGGAAATCATCAGCCACCTGCGCGCCCAACGCCCGTTGGCACCGCTGTATGCGGTGGGTTACTCGCTGGGTGGCAACGTACTTTTGAAATACCTGGGCGAGAGCGGCGTTGCCAGCCAACTGGAAGCCGCGGTTGCAGTGTCGGTGCCATTTCGCCTGGACCACTGCGCCGACCGTATCGGCCAGGGGTTCTCCAAGGTGTATCAGGCGCATTTCATGCGCGAAATGCGGGCCTATGTTCAGCTCAAGCAGCGGCACTTCCACGACCAGGGCCAGCATGAGCGGCTGGCGGCACTGGAACGCCTGGGCCAACTGACCCACTTGCGCACATTCTGGGACTTCGACGGCAAAGTCACGGCACCGCTCAACGGCTTTCGCGACGCGCATGACTACTATCGCCGTTCATCGAGTCACTATTTCCTTGGCCAGAACCGCACGCCAACGCTGATCATCCATTCAAGCGACGACCCATTCGTGTCCGGCCATAGCCTGCCAACCGCCCGTGAACTGGCACCACAGAGCCGATTCGAACTGCACAGCCGCGGTGGCCATGTGGGCTTTGTCGATGGCAGCCTGCGAAATCCGGGGTACTACCTGGAGCGGCGGATTCCGCAATGGCTGGTGGGCGGCCAATAAAGCGTTGAGCGCTTACTCGCCGGTGGCTACACCATGCTTAGGATCATTGATCCACTCGCTCCACGACCCGGCGTACAGCTTGCCCAGCGGGTACCCCGCCAATGCCATCGCAAACAGGTTATGGCAAGCCGTTACCCCAGACCCGCAGTAAGACACCAACTGCTCCGGTGCCCGCCCAGCGAGCTTTTCGGCAAAGCGCTGCTTGAGCTGGTCCGCCGGCAAAAAGCGCCCATCAGCCCCCAGGTTGTCGGTAAACGCTGCGCACAGGGCCCCGGGAATATGCCCTGCCACCGGGTCGATCGGTTCCACCTCGCCGCGAAAACGCGGTAACGCACGGGCATCGATCAAGGTCAGGTCGGTACTGCCCAGGCGCTTGCCCAGGTGCTCGGCATCGATCAACAGTTTCGCGTCAGGTTCACCACTGAAGGTGCCTTCACGCTTGGGCGCAGGGTCCAGGCTCAGCGGCAGGTGCGCCGCATGCCAGGCCTTCAAGCCACCGTCGAGGATCGCCACACCACTGCGCTTGCCCAGCCAGGCCAGCAGCCACCACGCACGGGCAGCAAAAGCGCCAGGGCCGTCGTCGTACAGCACCACCTCGCTGTCATTGTCCAGCCCCCACTCAAGCAGGCGCGCGACCAGCCGCTGCGCATCGGGCAAGGGGTGGCGCCCGGTACGCCCTTTGCTCACCGGCCCGCTGAGGTCGCGGTCCAGGTCGGCAAAATGCGCCCCGGCAATATGCCCCTGGGCATAGCTGCGTTGGCCATAGTCCACATCTTCGAGGGCAAAGCGGCAGTCGAGGATCACCAACTTGGGCGAGTCCAGACGCTCGGCCAACTGCTGCGGGGTGATCAATTGCGCAAGGGGCATGACAATCTCCTGATCGATGGCACTCGTGCCCTGGGCTAATGCTCCAGGGCCTGGTTGAACGGTACATGGAATTCCTGGCACAGCGCGTCCACGGCAGTGCGGGCGCTGTCAGTGACGAAGCCGAGTTCCAGCACCAGCACCTGATAAACGCCGCGCTTGAAGGCTTCTTCACCCAGGTGCGCGGAATGTTCACGCGTGGTGCTGAGAAAACGGACCCACGATGTCAGCACGATCCAGGCGTTGATGGTCAGCGATTCGATCTGCGCCGGCGCCATGGCCAGGATGCCCGCCTCGACGAAACCGCGGTAGATCGCCTGGCCCTGGCGCAGGCAGCGCTCGGAAAAACGCCGATAACGGGCGGCCAGTTCGGCATCGCTGTCCAGCAGGTGCTCAAGGTCTCGGTGCAGGAAGCGGTAGTTCCACATCGCCGCCAGCAAGGCCTTGAGGTAGAAGCGCTTGTCCTCCACGGTGGCCGCGCGCCCTTGCGGCGGGCGCAGGAAGCTGTCCACCAGCGCTTCGTACTGGCTGAACAACAGGGCAATGATCGCCTGCTTGTTGGGGAAGTGGTAATACAGGTTGCCGGGCGAGATTTCCATGTGCGCGGCGATGTGGTTGGTACTGACGCTGCGTTCGCCCTGCAGGTTGAACAGCTCCAGGCTGTTCTGCACGATGCGCTCTCGGGTCTTCATGCGCGGGGCCATGCTCAGCTTCCAGTTCGCGGGCTTTCAATAAAGGGCCATCTTACGGCGATTCACCTCACGGGTGCACCGTTCTGTGCTGTGAAAATAGTCGCACCATGGTACAAATTAGAGTATAGGCTCTAGAGATTTCAAGCTCAGCCGGGAGACCGCCTTGACCTCGCCCATTGCCTTGCCTGCTGTGTATTCCGACACCAACCTCGACGCCACGTTCGCCGCCCAGCGCAAGGCCTTTGCCGGCAACCCCATGCCCCCTGCGGCGCAGCGGCGGCAGTGGCTGAAAAGCCTTTGCGAAGCGCTGCTTGCAGACCAACAGCAGTTGATCAAGGCGATCGATGCCGACTTCGGCGGGCGCAGTGCCGATGAGACCTTGCTGGCCGAGTTACTACCGTCGGTGCAAGGCATCCGTCACGCCGAACGCCACCTGCGGCGCTGGATGCGCCCGGCCAAGCGGGCTGTGGGCCTGGCGTTCCAACCGGCCAGCGCGCGGGTGCTGTACCAGCCCTTGGGCGTGGTTGGCATCATCGTGCCGTGGAACTACCCGTTGTTCCTCGCCATCGGCCCACTGACCTGCGCCCTTGCCGCCGGCAACCGGGTCATGCTCAAGCTTAGCGAAGCGACCCCGGCCACTGGCCTGGCCCTTAAAGCACTGCTGCAACGGGTATTCCCCGAGGACCTGGTCAGCGTGGTCCTTGGCGAAGTCGAAGTGGGCCAGGCGTTCGCTCGCCTGCCCTTCGATCACCTGCTGTTCACCGGCGCCACCAGCATCGGCCGCCAGGTCATGCTGGCTGCCGCACAAAACTTGACGCCGGTGACCCTGGAACTGGGCGGCAAGTCTCCCGCCATCGTTTCGGCCAATGTACCGCTGGAGGTTGCCGCCGAGCGCATTGCCTTCGGCAAGACGCTCAACGCCGGCCAGACCTGCGTCGCCCCCGACTACGTGCTGGTGCCACGCGAGCGTCTGAACGATTTCGTCGATGCCTACCGCAACGTCGTAAGGCGCATGTACCCACGCATCGCCGACAACCCAGACTACAGCGCCATCATCAACCCACGGCAGCTCCAGCGCCTGGAGCATCTGCTGGATGATGCTCGCAGCAAGGGGGCGCAGGTGGTGGACCTGTACCCCGACGAACCGCGCCAAGGCCGACGCCTGCCGCCACACCTGCTGACCAAGGTGAACGACAGCATGCAGGTGATGCAGGATGAAATCTTCGGCCCGCTGCTGCCGCTGGTGCCTTATTCCACCCTCGATGACGCGCTCGCCTACATCAACCAGCGCCCGCGACCACTGGCGCTGTACTACTTCGGCTACGATCGCAGCGAACAGCAGCATGTCCTGCAGTACAGCCATTCCGGTGGTGTATGCCTGAACGACACCTTGTTGCACGTGGCTCAGGACGACCTGCCATTCGGCGGCATCGGCCCTTCAGGCATGGGCCATTACCACGGCCATGAAGGCTTCCTGACCTTCAGCAAAGCCAAGGCGGTACTGGCCAAACAACGCCTCAACGCCGCCCGGCTGATCTACCCGCCTTATGGCAAAGCCTTGCAGCGCCTGGTCTACAAGCTTTTCATCCGCTGAGGGCCAGCCTATGCAACGCCGCGACCTGCTGCGCTTGAGCCTTGGCGCCAGCGCCTTTCTGGCAAGCGCCAGCCTGATTGGCTGTAGCGCGCAAACAGCCGCGACCGGCTATCAAGCCCTGCGCGACGATGACCTGCCACTGCTGCGTGCGCTGATCCCTGTGGTACTGGCCGGTGCACAAGCCACCGAGACGCTGGTGTTGCGTAGCCTCGACCACAAGCTGGCGGCGCTGTCGCCGGAAATGCTCAAGCTGACCCGGCAATTGTTCGACGTACTCAGCCTGCCGCTGACTCGCGGCCCGCTGACCGGTATCTGGGGCAGTTGGGGGCAAGCTGACCCCCGGCAGGTCACAGGCTTCCTGCAGCGCTGGCAGGACAGCTCGCTGAACCTGCTGCGCATGGGGCACGCCTCGTTGCTGCAACTGCTGCAGATGGCCTGGTACGAACGCCCCGAATCCTGGGCCGCCTGCGGTTACCCAGGGCCACCGAAAATCTGAAAACAACAAGAGCATCGCCAATGCCTGTACCCGACCCGTTTCGCCAAGGCCTCGAACGCGGCTGGATCACCCACGACGCCTCACGCCTGGAGCACGATCTGAGCCTGGAGGCCGACATTGCCGTGATCGGCAGTGGCGCCGGTGGTGCCACCAGCGCGCAGATGCTCAGTGCTGCCGGTTTCAAGGTACTGCTGATCGAAGAAGGCCCGCTGAAGACCAGCAGCGATTTCCACCTGCTGGAGAGCGAAGCCTACGCCAGCCTGTACCAGGAAGGCCTGGGGCGCATGAGCAAGGATGGCGCCATTACCATCCTGCAGGGCCGCGCCGTGGGCGGTACCACACTGGTGAACTGGACCTCGAGCTTTCGTACCCCGCCGCAAACCCTGACGCATTGGGCTTCGGCCCACGGCGTGAGCGGCTTGGGCGAGGAGGACCTGCGCCCCTGGTTCGAGCGCATGGAGCAGGAGTTGGGCATAACGCCCTGGGCTTTGCCGCCAAATGCCAATAATGACGTACTGCGCCGTGGCTGCGAACAGCTCGGCTACCGCTGGGCGGTGATCCCGCGCAATGTGCGCGGTTGCTGGAACCTGGGCTACTGCGGCATGGGCTGCCCGGTAAACGCCAAGCAATCGATGCTGGTAACCCGTATTCCTGCCACCCTCGAGCAAGGCGGTGAGCTGCTGTACCTGGCCCGGGCCGAGCGTTTCACGCACAACGGAGCGCGCATCCAGAGCCTGACCTGCCAGGCCCTGGACGCCCAAGGCATACAGCCCACCGGCAAGCAGGTCAGCGTGCGGGCACGCCATTACCTGCTCGCCGGGGGTGGCATCAACAGCCCGGCCCTGCTGCTGCGCTCTGCCGCGCCCGACCCGCATGGCCGCCTGGGCAAGCGCACCTTCCTGCACCTGGTCAACTTCAGCGCGGCACGCTTCAGCGAGCGTATCGACCCCTACTATGGCGCCCCGCAGTCGATCTACAGCGACCACTTCCAGTGGCAAGGCGGTGCGGACGGCCCGGTTGGCTACAAGCTGGAAGTACCGCCGCTGCACCCGGCCCTGGCCAGCACCCTGCTGGGCGGGTACGGCCACGAGAATGCCCAGCGCATGGCCGAGCTGCCGCATACCCATGTGATGCTGGCGCTGCTGCGCGACGGCTTTCACCCCGAAAGCCAAGGTGGGGCGGTGGAACTGCGCGGGGATGGCTCGCCCGTGCTCGATTACCCGGTCACCGACTACCTGCGTGACGGCTTGCGCCGGGCCTACCGCAGCATGGCGCAAGTCCAGTTCGCCGCTGGCGCCATTCAGGTAACCCCCGTGCACAGCGACGCCAGCGCCGCATCCAACCTGGAGCAGGCCCTGGCCATGATCGATACGCTGCGCCTGGAGCCCTTCCGCACGCGCCTGGGCAGCGCCCATGTGATGGGAGGCTGTGCCCTCGGCGAAGACCCGCGCCAGGCGGTGTGCGACAGCCTGGGCCGTCATCACCAGCTGGAAAACCTGTCGATTCACGACGGCTCGCTGTTCCCCACCAGCATCGGTGCCAACCCACAGCTGTCGGTGTATGCCATCAGCGCCAAGCTCAGCGAAGCGCTGGTCGCCCGCCTGGCACACAGCGCATGACAACGAATACGCCCGCTGTCTATAGTGCCATCAGCCGGCCGCATGACTTGGCCGAGGCGCCGTCGCTGCGCTACCATCCGACTCCCCAACGCACTCCAGCCAGGATGACGCGATGAACCGAGTGTTGTACCCGGGTACTTTCGACCCCATTACCAAAGGCCATGGCGACCTGGTCGAGCGCGCCTCGCGCTTGTTCGACCACGTCATCATCGCGGTGGCGGCCAGCCCCAAGAAAAACCCGCTGTTCCCGCTGGAACAACGGGTGGCGCTCGCCCGTGAGGTCACCAAGCACCTGCCCAATGTCGAAGTCATCGGCTTTTCTTCCCTGTTGGCGCATTTCGCCAAGGAACAGGGCGCCAACGTCTTCCTGCGTGGCCTGCGTGCGGTGTCCGACTTCGAGTACGAGTTCCAGTTGGCGAACATGAACCGGCAACTGGCCCCCGATGTGGAGAGCCTGTTCCTGACGCCATCGGAACGTTATTCGTTCATCTCCTCGACCCTGGTCCGGGAAATTGCGGCGCTGGGCGGTGATATCACCAAGTTCGTCCACCCGGTGGTGGCCGACGCGCTGACTGAACGCTTCAAGAAGTAAGCCTGACGCCTGATTGTCGCGCCCGCGTGCACTGCGGGCGCGAATGCGGCACAATTGTGCCCATTGCGTTGAACATGCCCGGGCGAAGCGCCCCGGCCGGAGTCCCCATGTCCCTGATCATCACCGACGATTGCATCAACTGCGACGTCTGCGAACCCGAGTGCCCGAACGAGGCTATCTCCCAAGGCGAAGAGATCTACGTGATCGACCCTAACCTGTGCACCCAGTGCGTGGGCCACTACGACGAGCCGCAGTGCCAGCAGGTGTGCCCGGTCGACTGCATCCCACTGGATGAAGCGCACCCGGAAACCGAAGAACAGCTGATGGCCAAGTATCGCCGCATTACCGGCAAAGCCTGAGCCCTCTCAAGCCTGTCGGGTCCCTGTAGGAGCGGCCTTGTGTCGCGATGGGCCGCGCAGCGGCCCCGGCAATTTCTGCAGCAGAGCTGAAATTTTTGGGGGCGCTTCGCACCCCATCGCGACACAAGGCCGCTCCTACATGTAAGGCTTAGCGCTGGCAGCGCGGGCAGTACACGCTCGTCCGTTGCCCCAGCTTCACCTCGCGCAGCGCCGTGCCGCACACCTTGCACGGCTGCCCGCCCCGCCCGTAGACGAACAATTCCTGCTGGAAGTACCCCGGCTGCCCATCGCCACCGATAAAGTCGCGCAGGGTAGTACCGCCCTGCTCGATTGCCGCCGCCAGCACCCGCTTGATCTCGATCGCCAGCTTCAAATAGCGCGCGCGGGAAATCCCGCCCGCCTCCCGACGTGGGTCGATACCCGCAGCGAACAGTGCCTCGGTGGCGTAGATGTTGCCCACCCCCACCACCACCGCGTTGTCCATGATGAACGGTTTGACCGCCATCGATCGCCCGCGGGACAGCTGGAACAGGCGCTCACCGTCGAACAGGTCGGTCAGCGGCTCCGGCCCCAGGCGCAGCAGCAGTTCGTGGTTGAGCGGGTCCAGGCTCCACAACATGGCACCAAAGCGGCGCGGGTCGGTGTAGCGCAGCATCAGCCCCGACTCCAGCTCGATGTCGACGTGCTCATGCTTGGCCGCCGGCAAGCCCAACTCGACCAGACGCAGGTTGCCCGACATGCCCAGGTGGCTGATCAGCGTACCGACCTCGGCATTGATCAACAGGTACTTGGCGCGTCGTTCGACGCTGACGATACGCTGCCCTGACAGGCGCACATCGAGGTCTTCCGGAATCGGCCAGCGCAGGCGCCGGTCACGCACCACCACACGGCTGACGCGTTGGCCTTCCAGGTGCGGTGCGATACCGCGCCGGGTGGTTTCTACTTCTGGCAATTCCGGCATGTGTCAGTGCCCGCCCAGCTCGCGAATGTTCTGCTTGAGGTTTTCGAAATCGTATTCCGACAAGCCAATGTAATCGAGCACCAGTGGGCCGACCACATTCCATTCGTGGTCCACCGCCTGGTTGCCCAGTACCCGGTAGGACGCGCAAATGTGCTCGGCCATCTTCAGTACCGCCAGCAGGTTCTTCAGCTGGCTCTGGGTATTGCGCGAGGTGTCGTCGCGGAACACAGCCAGGGCGTTGTGGTGGTTGGCGATGGCCCCGCTGAGGTGCTCGGGCAAACGCCAGGACTTGGCGGTGAAATAGCCAACCACCGAATGGTTGGTGTTGAACGTGCGGTTTTCGGTGTCGACCACGCGCGTTGCTTCGTCGGCCTTGGCGTATGCCTCTTCCAGCACATCCATGTAATTGGGAAAGCGCTTGAGCATCAGCGGCACGCCACAATCATGGAACAAACCAAGGGTGTAGGCCTCGTCCGCTGCCTGGATACCGGTTCGCTTGGCCAGCGTCAGGCAGGTCATCGCCACATCCTGGGCGGTGTCCCAGAAGCGGTTGAGGGTAACGATGGTTTCGTCGCACATCTCGCCCTTGATCGACTGGGCGTTGATCAGGTTGATGATCGAACGGCTACCCAGCAGGTTCACCGCGCGCTGGATCGAGCCGATCTTGTTGGACAGGCCGAAATGCGGGGAATTGACCAGTTTGAGCAAGGCGCCAGAGAGGCCCGGGTCCTGGGAAATCAGCTTGGCGATGGTTTCCAGGTCCGGGTCAGGCATGTACTGCTCGAACTGCAGGTCGACCATGATCTGCGGTTGCGGCGGGATGGTGATGCCTTGCAAGGCTTGCTGGATCTGTTCGGCGCTGAGTTCTTGGGACATACGTGCACACTCGTTTAGGACGGGGGATTCTAACCCGGCAGGCGCAGCCTTGCCGCCCTTTGTCGAGGCCTGCACCGATCGAAAGGCCAACAGGTTATACTCCCGCTCTTTTTTCCCGGAGCGACGTCATGTCCCTGCCCAGCCTTCGCCTCAAAGCCAATGCCGACCGCCGCCTGCGCGCCGGCCACCTGTGGGTCTACAGCAACGAAGTCGATGTCAGCGCGACCCCACTGCAAGGCTTTCAGGCCGGTCAGCAGGCCATTCTCGAGGCCGCCAACGGCAAGCCGCTGGGCATCGTCGCGCTGAGCCCGAACAACCTGATCTGCGCCCGCCTGCTGTCGCGCGACATCAAGCTGCCGCTGGACAAGTCGCTGCTGGTCCACCGCCTGAACGTTGCCCTGTCGCTGCGCGAGCGCCTGTTCGACCAGCCGTGCTACCGCCTGGTCTATGGCGACTCCGACCTGCTGCCGGGCCTGGTGGTCGACCGCTTCTTCGATATCCTGGTGGTGCAATTGGCCTCGGCTACCATGGAAGCGCACAAGGACGACGTGATCGCCGCCCTGGTGCAGGTGCTCAAGCCCAGCGGCATCCTGTTCAAGAACGACTCCGCTGCGCGTGATGCCGAAGGCCTGCAGCGCTACGTCGAGACCGTCTACGGCGAAGTACCGGACTGGGTGCCGCTGGAAGAGAACGGCGTCAAGTTCGAAGCCCCGGTGCGCGAAGGCCAGAAAACCGGCTGGTTCTACGACCACCGCATGAACCGTGCGCGCCTGGCTCCGTACGTGAAAGGCAAGCGTGTACTCGACCTGTTCAGCTACATCGGTGGCTGGGGTGTGCAGGCCGGCGCCTTCGGCGCCAGCGAAGTGTTCTGCGTCGATGCTTCGGGGTTTGCCCTGGATGGCGTGGAGCGTAACGCCGCACTCAACGGCATCAGCGAGAAGCTGACCTGCATCGAAGGCGACGTGTTCGAAGCCCTGCGCGAGCTCAAGGCTGCCGAAGAACGCTTCGACGTGATCATTGCCGACCCACCCGCCTTCATCAAGCGCAAGAAGGACCTGAAAAACGGCGAAGCGGCCTACCGTCGCCTGAATGAACAGGCCATGCGCATGCTGAACAAGGACGGCATCCTGGTCAGCGCCTCGTGCTCGATGCACTTGCCCGAGGACGATCTGAACAACATCCTGCTGACCAGCGCCCGCCACCTGGACCGCAACCTGCAACTGCTCGAACGCGGCGGCCAGGGCCCGGACCACCCGGTGCACCCGGCCATCGCCGAAACCCGCTACATCAAGAGCATCACCTGCCGGTTGCTGCCCAACAGCTGATATCTGCTAAAAAGGGCCGCCCAGCGGCCCTTTCCTGCCGCAATCCCCCCGCCAACCATCCACATGCGCATTCCCTCGCCGCGCCAGCGGTGTAGAATCGGCCTATTCATCGCCAGTCATCCCCGGCGGGTTTATGAGCTCTGGCCAAGCACGCGGCGATCCCGCGCGGTCTTCGGCCCCATCCGTGCCAGTGGCAACCGGCCTGCGGCGCAAAGGACAAGAGAAGCTCACTCCCCTATTTGTGACCTGATTAAGCCGCCAGGAGTGTTTCATGCCTGATTATCGTTCCAAGACTTCCACCCAAGGCCGCAACATGGCCGGCGCCCGTGCCCTGTGGCGCGCCACCGGGATGAAGGACGAAGACTTCAAGAAACCGATCATCGCCATCGCCAACTCGTTCACCCAGTTCGTCCCGGGCCACGTGCACCTGAAGGACCTGGGCCAGCTGGTTGCCCGCGAAATCGAACGCGCCGGTGGCGTGGCCAAGGAATTCAACACCATCGCGGTCGATGACGGCATCGCCATGGGCCACGACGGCATGCTGTACTCGCTGCCAAGCCGCGAGATCATTGCCGACGCCGTGGAATACATGGTCAACGCCCACTGCGCCGACGCCATCGTCTGTATCTCCAACTGCGACAAGATCACCCCCGGCATGCTGATGGCCGCCCTGCGCCTGAACATCCCGGTGATCTTCGTGTCCGGTGGCCCGATGGAAGCCGGCAAGACCAAGCTGGCCAGCCACGGCCTGGACCTGGTCGATGCCATGGTGATCGCTGCCGACTCCTCGGCTTCCGATGAAAAAGTCGCCGAATACGAGCGCAGCGCCTGCCCGACCTGCGGTTCGTGCTCCGGCATGTTCACCGCCAACTCGATGAACTGCCTGACCGAAGCCCTGGGCCTGGCCCTGCCGGGCAACGGCTCGACCCTGGCCACCCACGCCGACCGCGAGCAGCTGTTCCTCACCGCCGGCCGCACCATCGTCGAGCTGTGCAAACGCTACTACGGCGAGAACGACGAGTCGGTACTGCCACGCAGCATCGCCAACTTCAAGGCGTTCGAAAACGCCATGATGCTCGACATCGCCATGGGCGGTTCGACCAACACCATCCTGCACCTGCTGGCCGCAGCCCAGGAAGGCGAAGTCGAATTCGATCTGCGTGACATCGATCGCCTGTCGCGCAAAGTGCCGCAGCTGTGCAAAGTGGCGCCGAACATCCAGAAGTACCACATGGAAGACGTGCACCGCGCCGGCGGCATCTTCAGCATCCTCGGTTCGCTGGCCCGTGGCGGCCTGCTGCACACCGACCTGCCGACCGTGCACAGCCGCAGCATGGAAGAAGCCATCGCCAAATGGGACATCACCCAGACCGATGACGAAGCCGTGCACACCTTCTTCAAGGCCGGCCCTGCCGGTATCCCGACGCAGACCGCGTTCAGCCAGTCGACCCGTTGGGAAACCCTCGACGACGACCGTGAAAACGGCTGCATCCGCAGCTTCGAGCACGCCTACTCGCAAGAGGGCGGCCTGGCCGTGCTGTACGGCAACATCGCCCTGGATGGCTGCGTGGTGAAAACCGCTGGCGTAGACGAATCGATCCACGTATTCGAAGGCAATGCCAAAATCTTCGAGAGCCAGGACAGCGCGGTGCGCGGCATTCTTGCCGACGAGGTGAAGGCGGGCGACATCGTGATCATCCGCTACGAAGGCCCGAAAGGCGGCCCAGGCATGCAGGAAATGCTGTACCCGACCTCGTACCTGAAGTCCAAAGGCCTGGGCAAGGCTTGCGCCCTGCTCACCGACGGCCGCTTCTCGGGCGGCACCTCGGGCCTGTCGATCGGCCACGCCTCGCCGGAAGCCGCTGCTGGCGGCGCCATCGGCCTGGTGCGCGACGGCGACAAGGTGTTGATCGACATCCCCAACCGTTCGATCAACCTGCTGGTCAGCGATGAAGAACTGGCCGAGCGCCGCGTCGAACAGGACAAGAAGGGCTGGAAGCCTGCGGAAGTACGCCCACGCAAGGTGACCACCGCGCTGAAGGCCTATGCCCTGCTGGCGACCAGTGCCGACAAGGGTGCTGTGCGTAACAAGGCGATGCTGGAAGGGCTCTGAAGCTCTGGCTGCATAAAAACCGGCGCCTTGAGCGCCGGTTCTTTTTATTGCTCATTGACGGTCAATGAAGCGAGGTGACGGGGTCCGTTTGAAACATTGACAGCTTTTGGAGAGCGATTCCAAGTGACTCGTCATCGAACAATTTGCTTTTTCGAGCAGCGGCACCTGCCCCTCCAGACCAACTTTTCAGATGTTCGCGAATTGCGCGAATCGTCGGCTCAACACCCTCTTCATGTAATAGCCAATCAACGGTGGCCAGTAGCTCCATACCAAACGGAGACTCGAAACCATCAATCAATTCGGCAGTGAACTCCAACGCCGGCAAATAGGCCTTGGCTTCACTGTTCAAATACGCCTGTACAAATGACTTGCGCCCCTCATCAAACCAGATCACGTCCAGAGGGCCTGCATCGCTGATCCGCTTTCCGCAGTGCAAATAGCTGCCATCCAGATTATCTAGCAGATGTTCAAGCCGGTTGGCGTAAGGACCATACTTATGAGCGACAAACTTCAACTCCAATGGGTTGGAACCTGGCGTGAACCGCTCGATTGATCGCTCCAGAAACCAGGCAAGCTTCTGGACTTCGAGCAAGCTGCACTCCATTCCCAGCACCCAGTAGCGGCGCACCAGCTCTGCGATCAAGGCTCGAGCCGGGGTTAAATTCTCAACACCACTGCGCTTGGAAACGTTCTGATAATTTGCCGTAGGCTCGAAAACGAGAATATCCGCATCCAGATCACCTAGAACACTCTCAATCTGTTCTCGTACCGCAGCCCAAGGCAACCCTCCGTTGCCAGCGCCAAGTGGCGGGACTGCAATCGATGCTACTTGGTTCTCGAGGATGAAGTTCCGCAAATCATGGAGACCATCGACGATCCAGCCGATTTGCGAAGGTGAGCGCCAATGCCGCTTGGTGGGAAAATTCACAATCCAGCGCGGACCATCCAGCTCACGCACCTCAGTAACAAACATGTTCCCGGTAACGACTTCTTTCGCTTTGCAGGCAGCAGCATACAGGCGATAGTTTTCGGCAAAACGCTCCTTGAACATCAGCGCAATGCCTTTCCCCATCACCCCTACTGTGTTGACTGTATTAACCAGCGCTTCGGCTTTTGCCTCCAGCAGGTTACCTTGCATAAAGCGAATCATCAGAAGTACCACCCAGGGCGAGCATATACGGCAAGATTCAGCTGACGTTGCTGAACCTCCTTGTCGATACGACGCTTCAAAGCTTCGTTGTAGCAGACTATTCCCAGAAGGCCAGCGACCGGGACATGTCCATGGATAAGGGCCTCAGCCTGATAGCGCTCCATTTTTCGGGGGTCATCAGGGTCACGCTTGAAGTCCCTGCGCTGCAAAACCTCCCAATCTATTTTGTCGAGCTGCGTAAGGTCGCTGTAGTAACCGGCCCAATGCGGGTAGGCATGTGCGTCCGTGAAGATAAACCGCAGACCCAGCGACTGCGCATGGTACAGGCTGGAGACAAGAATCACGATCTCTTCATTCCGCCGCTGAGAAACGCCCCACCCCGAATGGATGTTCTTCATCATCACGGAGAATGGGGTGAAGTAAAACGGCACATAATCTGCCAGCGTCCCATTGGGCTCTATGGGCACGTGGCGTTGCGCTCGCTTGCTGATCAGTGTTTGCACAAAGGATCACGATACTCTCGTCGCTCCATCATGTCCCAGTCAATCGCTCCAATCCCTGCGTCATAGTCCAGTAACTCAGGAGCACCACCGGCCAATGGATGCTTTGGTATCACCCGCCAGTTGGACTGCCGAGCGTGGCTTCGGGCCACGGCAATCAACACAAAACGCTCGCCCGGTCGGTCCTGATGCACTCTGCCATCGAAGGGGTTTTTCGCAAACCAGTGAAATGGCACAAACTGTTCCAGGGCCTCTCCCCGCCGGCCTTCGATAATTTCAGGATCAGCGATATCGGTGAAACCCGCATCCAGATGGGCTCTTGGAAGCAAGCCCCTTCGTACGATGGAAGGGACATTGTCGATACTTGTTAGGTGGTAGATGAACTGCTGATCTCGAATAGCCACTGGCAACCTCTGGCAAAAATGATATCCATATGCCATCAAACATAGTCATTGGATCCACATCTGCCAGGGCGCAGCCGGCTCAAATAAACCTAACCCTTACTGAATTTGCTCCGGCGTCACGATCACCCAGTTCTTGTCCGCCGTCACCGGCAACCCTTCCTTGGCCTGCGCCGCCGCATTCTTCGCAATCATCCCGTTCAGTTGGTCCATGTACTTGGCCTTGCGGTTTATCCACAAGTGGATGCCACCTTTGCCCACATCCACCCCGTGAAACTGCATGTAGCCATCGCTGGTCGGCGTGTCGCCGCCCACCAGCACCGGTTTCTTCCATTCATCGATATAGGTCAGGATCGCCGCCTGCTTGCCCGCCATCCAGGTGGCCGGGGTCCACAGGTAGGGCGTCAGCTCCAGGCCCTCGTTAGCCTTGGCATCGTAGTGCCCGGCGCCGATCTGCTTGCGCGCGGTGGTCAGTTGGCCGCTGGCGCGGTCCTTGAGCAGCAGGCTGACGCCAATCACGTTCTGCGGTTTCACGTTGTAACCGTACTTGGGGTCCGAGGCGACCATGCGCACCAGCTCTTCGGAGGCCGCCGAAATCACGTACACCTCGATGCCGTTCTCCATCAACTTGTTGTACAGCTCGGCCTGGCCCTTGAACACCTTGGGCGGCTGCACCTCGATGGCCTTGACCTGGTCGCCTTCGTAATACGTGCTGGGGATTGGCTTGGTGGAGGCCATCAGCTCATCCACCTGCACCTTCAATTCCTTCAGGGTAAAACCGGAGAACACCTGGGCCACCCACGGGTAGCAGACCATGTCGTCGACTTCACACAGGCGGTAGTAGTAGCTGAACAGGCTTTCCTTGTGCTCGGCGGTGTCCTTGAATGGCATCAGCTTCAACGACGGGTCGAGCTTCTCGCGGCTCAGCAGGCCCTTGTTTTCCATGAACGGCAGCAAGGCTTCTTCCAGGTCATAGCGGTAACTGGTGTTGTCCATGTCGAACACCGCGTAGTTACCCTTGTTGGCATTGGCGGCGATCATGCTGTCGAGCTGCTTGGCGGCCTCGGCAGGCCAGTGCTTGAGCTCGGTGGCGAAGGTTTCGATACTGAACAGCAGGGACAGGCCGAGGGCCACGGCTTTCGGGGCGCGCTTCATGTACGAATCTCCTGAAATGACCCAGAAACGCTAGTGCAACAATCCCTAACGACAACCCTCGATAACGACCTCCAGACAGCTGCAAACGCCGTGTTCATTGCAATCCGCGACACGCCGTTATTCCATAAACGACTATGCACATTCCATTTGGGTATAAATTCGTTTGTTTTCAGGCTGTTAGCATTTCCGTTCGCAATCGCTCACAAGAGGCGATGCTTCCTTTGCTTTTTATGCTGGAGCTTCAATGAACCTGCCGCTGTCTCTTAACCTGCTGGCGTTCCTGGCCCTGTTGCTGGGCCTGGCACAAACCCGCCGCACCGACTGGAGCCTGGCCAAGAAAGTACTGCTGGGCCTGGTGCTGGGCGTAGTCTTCGGCCTCGTGTTGCACACGATCTATGGCGCGGGCCATCCCGTGCTCAAGGCCACCATCGCCTGGCTTGACCTGGTCGGCAACGGCTACGTCGGCCTGCTGCAGATGATCGTCATGCCGCTGATCTTCGCCTCGATCCTAAGCGCCGTGGCACGCCTGCACAATGCCTCTTCGCTGGGCCGCATCAGCGTGCTGAGCATCGGCACCCTGCTGCTGACCACCGCCATTGCCGCGCTGATCGGCATCGTGCTGACCAACCTGTTCGGCC